>Ga0209448_10000436_pt1 | contig 14030 bp, 13 predicted proteins | sample BogFormECP14_OM2_FD_188245 | JGI IMG/M metagenome (GOLD analysis project Ga0209448, IMG submission 188245) | Bog forest soil microbial communities from Calvert Island, British Columbia, Canada - ECP14_OM2 (SPAdes) (version 2) | ecosystem: Environmental > Aquatic > Freshwater > Wetlands > Bog ... | reverse complement strand
CTCCAGCGAGTTCGAGCGCATATTGGCGTGCGGCAGATCGGTCTGGCACACCACTTTGGGCTTGCGCGGATCGGAGACGTCGACGGCGGTGAAATTCTTCGGCGCGCTCTCATGCGCCAGCCAGATGATGCGCCGGCCGTCCGGCGCGATCTGCACCGACATGCCCTCGCCCATGCCGCCGAAGCCGCCGAGCATGTCGTGAGCCAAGAGTTTGAAGTTCCAAGTAACGGGCTGATAGCCCTGTGCAAGCGGGCTTTTGTCCGTGGCGGCCATTCCTAAGTCTCCTGTTGAGGTGTTCTAGAGCATGATCCCGAAAAGTGGAAAGCGGCTTTCGGGTAAGATCATGCACAAACTAAAGATCTAGCGGGCGGTCGATATTACGCTCCGGAACGAGCGCGTTCCATGAAATCCGGACGCAGCGCCTTGCTCCAATCCGGGATCGCATTGATCAGCTTGCTTTGCAGCAGGATCTCGGCCTGCTGCTGCATGTAGGGCGTCAGGTCGGTGGGGAAGCCGGGAGCCACCTCGACGCGCGACAGCGCCTTGGCAAACACATCGAGTGATAGGGTGTAACCCTTGCCGGTATAGAACGTGTAGATCACGTCCGCGACTTTCTCCGGATTGGTCTTGAAGTCATTGGCGACGTCGAGCCAGGCCTTGAGATAAGCGATCAGCAAATCGGGCTTTTGCGCGACGAAATCCGGCGTTGCCGCCATGAACACCGGCATCGGATCGACGCCGGAATAATCCATGAGGTCGGTGCCGATGCCCTCGGAGACCGCGATGACATTATAGGGCTCGACATTCACCATGGCGTCGACCGTCTTCGAAGCAAGGGCCGCGACCATATTGTTGACGTCCATGCGGACTTCTTGGTAATCGCCCTTCTTGAGCCCGTGCTGCGGCGCGATGGTATCGACAAAAACATTGCCGACCGAGGAGCCGGTCTGATTGGCGATCTTCAGCCCGCGCAGATCCTCGACTTTGGTGATGTTGAGGTCCTTGCGCGCGGTGACGCGCGCCGTCTTGCCGACATGTTCGATCAACGCGACCGCGATCAACCCACCCTTGGCATTGCCGATGATCAGGGACTGGCCTGCATAGGTGCCGAGATCGACCTGGCGCGCCACCATCTGCTGCATGGTGAGATTGCCCGACGGTACCGGGTACTCTTCGACCGCCAGACCGTGCTTCTCGAGATAACCGGATTTCATCAGGTAGTAAGTCGGCATGCCCCAGATGTTGGTCTGGTAGCCTTGGCGGATGGTTTCTGCCGCTAAGGCTGGACGTTCTGCGGCAAGACCGAATGTGAGCATGCCTGCGCCAGTGGCGGCGAGGCATTGCCGGCGAGTGAGGTGGGTGCGGTTCATTGGCTTTCCTCCCAAAACTGTGCGTTCAAGGCAGCGCATTCAAGATAGCGCAGTCATGACAGCGGCTTACTGTTGATCCTGCTGCATGCCGAATTCCTGGATGCTCGCTGTCACGTCATCCGAAGTCTTCTTGATGACCGTCCCGAGTTCTTCCGGCGTCGACGAGATCGCGATCGAGCCGCCATTCTCGATTAAAGCGTGATATTCCGGCATGGCGACGATCGGCACGATCTTGTCGTGCAGCGTCTTGATGATCGACGCCGGCGTGCCATTCGCAGCGCAAACGCCGAGCCAACCAAAACGCACGAAATTGATGCCCTTCTCGCGCACCGTCGGCACCTCCGGCAAGTTGGCAAGCCGTTGTGGGCTGGTCGTTGCCAGAATCTTGATTTGCTTCGACTGGTATTGCGGCATGATGCCGAGCGTCGGCGAAACATAAAAGTCGACGCGTCCGGCCACCATTTCCTGTACCACTTGCGGGCCGCCGCGGAACGGAATCCGGTTCATCGTGATGCCGGCGATTTTTTGCAACTGCCGCGCCATGATCTCTTGCGCCGAGCCGGCGCCGATCGTCGCATAGGTGACGTCGCCCGGATGCGCCTTCGCATAGGCGACAAACGATTCGAAACTGTCCGCCGGCACCGCGTCGGCCAGCGCCAAGCCGTAATAATATTCGGCGATCAGCGAAATCGGCGCGAGATCGCCGAGCCTGAATCCGACATTGCGATACATCGCGACATTGATCGGATCGAAATGCGTGCAGAGAAGCAGCGTGTAACCGTCCGCGGGCTCGGCAACAAGATCGCGCGTCGCCATGATCCCGGCGGCGGCCGGCTTGTTCTCGACGATGACCGGTTGGCCGAGCGCATCGCTCAACTTGTTGGCGACAAAGCGCGCCGGAATATCGGTCGGGCCGCCGGCGCCGAAGCCGACCAGAAGCCGGATGGTCTTTTTCGGATAGGCATCGTCGGCAACAGCCGCCGGCGCACTGGCGGCGACGATCGAAAGCGCAAGAGCGACAACAACAGCGACAATCATGGACCGGCGCAACGCAAAGCAACGCACCAAAACTTTCACGCGTGTTTCTCCTGACCGAGTAGACGCAACAGCTCTTTCTGAAAATCGAGGAATTCGACGCTGAGCGGATCGCGCGGCCGCGGCAGCGCGATCGGTACCTCGACCTTCACCGTACCGGGATGCGGCGTCATCACCACGACGCGGTCGGCGAGATAAACGGCTTCGGCGACGTTGTGGGTGACATAGATTATCGTCTTGCGCGTCGTCCGCCACACCTCGGCGAGCAATTGCTGCATGTCGTCCCGGGTGAGCGCATCGAGCGCCGCGAACGGCTCGTCCATCAGCAGCACTGCAGGATTGTAGGCCAGCGCACGCGCAATCGCGACGCGCTGCTGCATGCCGCCGGATAGATGATGCGGATAGGATTTGGCGAAATTTTCGAGCTTGACGAGGCGGAGTTGTTCGAACGCGATCGCCTCGCGCTCGGCCTTCGGCACGCCGTTCATCTCGAGCCCGAAGGCGACATTGCCGAGCGCAGTGCGCCAGGGAAACAGCTGGGCGAAATCCTGGAACACGACGCCGCGGTCCACACCACGACCCACCCCATGGCCGTTGACCGGGGCGCCGGCAATGCGGATTTCACCCGTGGTGGGCGTGAGAAATCCCGCGATAATGTTGAGGAGCGTCGACTTGCCGCACCCGCTCGGACCGACCACGCACAGGAATTCCGAAGCCTCCATGGCGAAGCTCACGCCGCGCACGCCCGGCACGGTACGACCCGGCGTATCGTAGATCAGCGTGATGTCGCGCGCCTCGATATGGGCCATCGCCGCTTCCTACCTCTTTTTCCCCACTCGCATTCCGGCCCGTGTATTCCGCAACCGGCGCTCTTGCCGGTTGCGTTGTGTCCAGGATGTGTTGCGTCCGGCACAGGGCTTTTTTTTGGATCATGCTTTAACATGCATGCTTGTTGCGCGCTTCTTTTGGCGCGCTGGCTTTGTGCCAGAAGCCGGCGCTCGCGGCCAGCCGGAAACAGGGGAAGACGGCGACGATGAGATTTCTGTCCGCAGTGGGCAAAGTCTCGGTTCGAATGATGGGAGTAGCCGCGCTGGCGCTCGGCCTCGCGCTCACCGCGCTGCCGGCTCGGCCCGACACCTATCCGAGCCGCCCCATCCACCTGATCGTCAATTTTGCCCCGGGCGGCACCGGCGACATCGTGGCGCGGCTGATCGGCGCCAAGCTCTCGATCGAGCTTGGCCAGTCGGTGATCGTGGAGAACCGTCCCGGCGCCGGCGGCACGCTTGGCGCCCGCGACGTCGCCAACGCCACTCCCGACGGCTACACGCTCACGGTCGCGCAGACGATGTCGATTTCTATTTTCCGGGCTTCCCCGCCGCCATGCCTTTGATGCAAGGCGGCAAGGTTAAACTGCTCGCGGTATCGTCGGGCACGCGCACGCCGGCCGCGCCCGACATCCCGACCGTTGCCGAGGCGACCGGCATCGCCAATTTCGATTTCACGCTGTGGGTCGGATTCTTCGCACCGCGCGCACGCCGCCGGACTTGGCGGAGCGGCTCAATGCCGAGATCAATAAGATCCTGCTGGAGCCCGAAATCAAGACACGGCTGGAAAACGACGGCGCGCAGGTTTCGGCTTTGTCGATCCCGCAATTCACCGCCTTCGTGCAGCACGAGATCGACAAATACAAAGAGATCATCAAGTCAGCGGACATCAAGTCGGAGTGATCCGGTCCCATTGACCCGGCTCCTTTCGGCATGCACGCTGCTCCCGGTGCGGATGCTTGAGCCGGAAGCCACCGCTCGCAGCCAACCGGAAACGGAAGGAGCCGCGATGAACAGGCTTTCGGATGCACGTGCTGTCTTGGCGGCGCTCGTCGCGGCTGGATTGGCGCTTGTGGCACTGCCAGCCTGGCCGCAATCCTATCCAAGCCGCCCGATCCACCTGATCGTCAACTTCGTGCCGGGCGGCACCGGCGACATCATCGCCCGGCTGATCGGCGCGAGGCTTCCCGAAGAGCTCGGCCAATCGGTGGTGGTGGAAAACCGGCCCGGCGCCGGCGGCACGCTGGGCGCGCGCGACGTCGTCAATGCCGAACCTGACGGCTACACGCTCACAGTCGCGCAAACGCCCGAGATCGCCATCAATCCGTATTTCATGAAAGACGTCGGCTACGATCCGCTGAAGGATCTGCAGCCCATCGCACTCGGCGGCGTAGTGCCGCTGGTGCTGGCCGTCCCCGCGAGCGCGCCCTATTCGACCGCCGCGGAGTTCGTGAACTTCCTGCGCTCGACCGACAAGCAAGTGACATTCGCCTCCGGCGGCGTCGGCACGTCGGGCCATTTCGCCGGCGAGCTGCTGAAGCTCAAGCTCAACAGCAAGCTGACCCACGTGCCGTACAAGGGCGCCGGCCAGGCTTTGACCGATCTCGTCGGCGGCCAAATCGATTTCTATTTTCCGGGCTTCATCGCCGCGATGCCGATGATGCAGGCCGGCAAGCTCAAAGTGCTGGCAGTCGCGACAACCAAGCGCTCCGCGGCGGCGCCCGACTTGCCGACCTTGGCTGAAGTGACGGGCATCCCGAATTTCGATTTCACCCTGTGGGCCGGGTTCTTCGGCCCGCGGGCCACGCCGCCGGATGTCACGGCGCAACTCAATGCCGCGATTAACAAGATCATCGTTGAACCCGACATCAAATCGCGGCTGCAGGACAACGGCGCCGAGGTCTCGCCCATGTCGATTAATCAATTCGCCGCCTTCGTTCACGGCGAAATCGACAAGTATCAGGCGATCATCAAAGAGGCGGACATCAAGCCCGAGTGACGCCAGGTGGCTTAGCTCAGCTCTTCGCCGCCCGCGCCATGCCCCAGCGATAGATGGTGGCGCGCTCGATCGAGCCGAATACCAGGCGTTCGGTGATGAAGCCGATAAAGCCGATGACGACCAGCGAAGCCAGCATCACGTCGGTGTTCAAAAATTCCTTGGCGTCGAAGATCACCCAGCCCAGGCCCCAATTCGACGCCGCCAGCATTTCGGCGCCAATGACGGCGATCCAGGCGCGCAGAAACGATTGCCGCAACCCGGTGATGATGAAGGGCGACGAACCCGGAATGATCACTTTCCAGAACAGCGCGCGCTCACTGGCCCCCATCGCGCCCGCCGCGCGCAGCCAGATCGGATTGACCGCGCGCACGCCGGTCCAGGTATTGAGCAGCATCGGAAATAGCGCGGCATAGAACACGATGAGAATGGTAACGGTATCGCCGAGGCCGAACCAGAGAATAAAAACCGGCACCCAGGCGAGCGACGGGATTGGCATCAGCGCGCTGGTGAGTGGCAGCACAAAATTCTCCACCGCACGAAACCGGCCCATCATCACGCCCAATGGCAGGCCGATCGCGACCGCAAGCGCAAAGCCCGACAGCACGCGATAGAGCGTCACGCCGGCATGAACGATCATGGTGCCGTCGAGAATCGAATCGATGAGCGTCTGCCCGACCGTGCCGAGCGTCGGCATCAAGGCCGGCGCAAAACAGCCGCTGCGCGCGACGGCTTCATAGGCGGTCGCCAACACAAGAAGCGTGATCGCCCCGCGCCGCAGCGACTGATAGTTCCGCAGAGACGGGCGCTCGGCGCTCATGTGATCATGCTCATGTCATCATGCCCCAGCGCACGACGGTGAACTGCTCCAGCGGCTGAAATACCAGCTTCTCCAGCGCCAGCCCGATCATGGCGATGACCGCAATGCCGGCCAGCATCACATCGGTATTGAGAAATTCGCGGGCGCCGAAAATGAGCCAGCCCAGGCCCCACGGCACCGCGGCGAGCATTTCGACGCCGACCAGAATGCGCCAGGCCTGCGCCAGGCCGAGCCGCAAGCCCGTCAAAATGTAAGGCAAGGCCCCGGGCAGAATGACATGACGAAATAAGCGGCGATCGTCCGCGCCCATGGCCTGCGCCGAGCGCACCCAGATGTCCTTGACTGCTTTCACGCCGGTCCAGGAATTGTAGATGATCGGAAAGGCGGAAACGAAGCCAACCAATAGCACGGTTGAGACATTGCCGAGCCCGAACCACAACAGAAACAGCGGCGTATAGGCGAGGCCAGGTATCGGCGCGCCGATGCTGATCACCGGCAGCAGGATATCCTCGGCCCTGCGCGAGCGTCCCATCAGGATGCCGATCGTGATGCCGGCCAACGTGGCGAGCGTAAAGCCCGCGGTGAGCCGCAGGAGCGTATCGAACGCGTGATGCGGCAACACGCCGTTGAGTGTGAGCCGCATGAGGGCCGCGGCAACGGCTTCCAACGGCGGGAACAGGCGGGGAGGAAACAGGCCGAGATGCGCAACGGTCTCCCACATCGCGCCCACGACGATGAATGGAAATGCGTTGCGCAGCGCGTTTCGCCAGCGCCCCGACCAAAGTCCTGCGCTTGATCCCGTGCCGCCGGCAACCGGCGCGTAGCCAAGATCGTGGTGCTCAACGATATTTGCCATGGCTTTTGAGGATAGTGCGGCCCATCGTCCAAAGACAAGGCGTCACCTTGATCCAGCCGTTGCAGTGTTTGCGCCCTATGCTAGGACACCGCTGCAGCCAAGAGGCTCGGCGAACAAGGGGCTTGGCAAAGGAGTTCAGTAATGGCCACGAAAAACGCGCAGAAGATCGGCTGGATCGGCATGGGCCGCATGGGATTCCCCATGGCCGAGCGGCTCATCAAAGCGGGCCACGATGTGTCGATCTGGAATCGCACGCGTTCCAAGGCCGAACCGCTGGAGCAGATCGGCGGCAAAGTGGTCGATCATCTGTCCGATCTGAAATCCGTCGACGTGCTGTTCTCGATCGTCGCCACCGGCACCGACGTCGAGGAAGTGCTCTATGGCAAGAACGGCGTCTGCAGCCAGGGCGGCAAGATCCCGCCGGTCATCGTCGATTGCTCGACCATCGCGGTCGAGGAATCCGCCGCTATCCGTTTCAAGCTGAAAGAGCTCGGCGCCGAATTCGTCGCCGCGCCGGTGAGCGGCAATGCCAAAGTGATCAAAGCCGGCAAGCTCTCCTCAGTGGTGTCGGGTCCGGAAGCCGCCTGCAAGATCGCGATGCCGCTGATCGAAGTGTTCGCGCCGCGCGGGGTCTCTTATGTGGGCGACGGCGAGCTCGCGCGCGTCTGCAAGATCGCCCACAACGTGATGCTTGGCGTCGTGATCGAGAATCTAATCGAGATCACGCTTCTGACCAACAAGATGGGCGTGCCGCGCCACGCGTTCCTCGCCTTCCTCAACAATGGCGTGATGGGCTCGATGTTCACGGCCTACAAGTCGCCGGCTTTGGTCAATCTCGACTGGACCACGACCTTCACCCCGGAATTGCTGCGCAAGGATCTCGATCTCGGCCTCGAGCTGGCCCGCGAAATGGACGTGCCGATGCCGGTGACTGCGGCGACGCGCGAAGTGCTGCAAAGCCACTTCGGCGCCGCCATGCTGCAAAAGAATCCGCAAGAATATCTGTCCAAGGATTTCGCGGCGCTGGCCGAGACCATGGCGCTTGCCGCCGGCATGAAGCTTGAAAGCGAGAACAAGAACGTGCCGACGGGACTCGAAAGCTAAAAATCGGACGGCCGCCGCGCGACGGCGGAACGGGGGAGGAAATGATGCGTCTTAAGCTACGCTGGCTTCTTGCGCTCGGGCTGTTCGCCGTTTTCTTCGTAACGGCCAAGCTGCCGGCGTCCGCCGAGGACTGGCCGACGCGGCCGGTCCGGTTCATCGTCACGCTCGGGCCGGGTAGCGGCGTCGATATCGAGGCGCGGATGTTGGCCGACAAGCTCAGTCAGCGCTGGGGACAGCCGGTAATCGTCGACAACCGCCCCGGCGGCGATGGCATCGTCGCCATCAACGCGTTTGTTGCCGCGCATGACGATCATATTTTGCTGTTTACCCCGACGTCGTCGTTCACCGCGCATCCCTTCCTGCACGATCATCTGCCGTATAGACCGAGCGATCTGGTGCCGATCACGCGGGTGTCCAACACTTTCGTGGCGGTGTCCGTCCCCACGAGCCTCAATATCGATTCGCTGTCCAAACTCGTCGCGCTCGCCCGCGCCCAACCCGGCCAGCTCAATTGGGCGGGCTTGACCGGCGCGCTCGACTTCCTCTTGGCCGGCTGGCTGCAGCAGGAAAATCTGAACATCGCCAAGATCGCCTACAAAAATCCCGTCGACGCCGCCAACGACCTCGCCGAAGGGCGCGTGCAGCTTTACGAGTCGGCCTTCGCCATCGTGAGGCCGCAGTTGCAGAGCGGCAAGATCAAGGTGATTGCCGTGACCAATACGGTGCGGGCGCCGAACCTGCCGGACCTGCCGACGGTCGCGGAAGCGGGTTACCCGGCCCTGACGGTTGACGGTCTCGTCGGCGTGTTCGGGCCGACCGGAATATCGACTGCATTGCGGGACAAGATCACGGCCGACATTCGCGCGTCGGCCGACGACACGATCAAGGAGCGTTTGGCGGCCACCGGGCAACTGCTCAATGTCGGCAGCGCGGAGGAATTCGCCAAGTCGATCGAGGGGCAGCGCCAGCAAATCGCGGATTTCGCCAAGAAGCTCGGCATCGAGGAATTGCCGCAGAATTGAGGGTGAATCGCGCTTTGGCGGATCAGCCTTTGACGTCGGTTTCGACGTCAATCATCAACTGCCATTGCCCGTTGCGCTTCGCCCATATGCTTGCGGCGCGGAACGGCGGTCGCGAATTGTCCGGCGAAACATGACTCGCGTTCATCGCGGCGCCGTCGCCATAGACCGACAGCCGCATGGTTTCGATCTCGCTGACCGTCACGCTGGCATTGGTCTTTTTTTCGCGCTCGATCGTCGCGATGTTGCCCGACTTCGGCACCGGCGCGTAGCCCGACCGATAGAGCACGAAATCGTCGGCGACGTGCTTGCCCCACTCGTCGGCATTGTGGGCGACGGCGGCTTTCTGGATGTACTGAAATGTCGTGATGACATCCTGTTCGGCGGGCGAGCGGACGCGATACGGAATCGTCTCGCACGGATTCTTGCACTCGTAGCGTTTTGCGATCGCTTTGGTCTCAGTGCCGGGCGGGGTTTCGGCAGCGGCCACACGTGCGCCGTCGCCGAGCACGACGTCTTGCATCGTCAAGGCGCGCCAGGAGCCTTTCTGCTTGGCCCAGATGTCGAGAAAAAATACCGGACTGCCCTGCGCCGATTTGCGGGTGCCCGTCACCATGGCGACGAGCCCATAGACGCTCACCTTCACGTCGGTCGCCGCTTCGCCGGCCGCGATGGTCTTGAGATCGGCAAGGAATTCCTTGCGCTGAAAAATCTTGCCGTTCTGGTCGGCGAGGGTGAATTGGAGCGAGAGCAATTTGCGGGCGGCCGATTTATCGCCCGAGCGCAGCGCCTGCCCGAGCGACGTCTGCGCCGCGTTGACCAGCGCCTCTTCGCCCGATAGCGGCCGCGCCCGCGATTGCGCGAGGACCACGATCAGAATCGCTGCAGCTATAGCGCCGGGCCAAAACCACGGTCGGGCCCATTGCATTACGCGAAGTGCTGCCGCCGGCATTCTTACTCCCGCGTCCAAATCATATACGCCCCGACAGAGCTCGCGAAAGGTGTTTCAAATGACGTTCCAATGAAGCCATCCAAAGTGATGCATCGTCCGGCCTGAGCGTTCAAGCACAAGCGTTGCGACGACGCGCCACAGCCCACGAGGTGCGGCCCAGATTTCGCGCTCAGCAGTGACGGCAATGCCGGCGCCCGTGGCGGCGCCCGCCGCCCATCACGGCTCGGCAAGGCGGGCTCAGTTGCGAATATTTCGCCTTCATGCACGCCGTGACCTTGGCAACGTCCGGAATGGCGTCACCGCACAAGCGCATGGCATCGGGCGTGCAAGCTTGACGCTCAGCGTCGGATCCTTGAGCGGCCGCACCGTCGGCGCGGTAAACAGAGGTGCCGGCGAGCACGGCCAGCAAACAAGCGAAACGAACGATCCGCATTTTCATTATCCCTGCCCCCAGAGAAGGACGACCCGTCGCGCCGGCAACCTAGCCGTGGCGCGTGGTTCCGTCGATAGCAGATATTGACGAAAATATTGCAGGCCGCCAATTGCGCTCGATTGCGGCGCGTCGGCCTGACGCGTCCGCGATGGTAAAATCGACGATACGCCAAGACTTGAGCGGCCAGGATTTATGCGGCCAAGCCCGCCGAACCGCTATTCGCGGTTCAGTGCATCATGCCCCAGGTGAAGCCTCGCGGCGGGGACGGTGGAGTGCTGGTGTCCCGGGTGATGTCGGTCTTGCAGGGCTCAACCGTGCCCTCGACCATGCTTGCGGTCGCATTGTCGAACGACATGTGCCGGCAGAACTTGCCGTCTGGCATCGTCACGACGACGTCGCCGGTTGCCTGCGCGTCGCGCGCCGCCAAGGCAGAGCGCAGGATCGGGTCGATCGCGTCCTGGAACGGCAAACCGCCGACTACGTGCTCGGCCGCATTCGCGCCGGCGTGATCGAGCAGGTCACGATGGGGCTCCTCGACGAGGCCGGCGTCGGCGCGCGCATGCACGCCGACGGCCTGGTCCATGACGGCGTGCACATCTGCGTCGACGGCAAGCGCCACCATCTGTCGTTTAAGGACATGACCGGCAAGTCGGTGATGGTCTATGGCCAGACCGAAATCACCCGCGACCTCATGGAAGGCCGCGCCGCGGCTGGCGCGCCGACGATTTACTCCGCCCACGACGTTAAGCTGCACGACATTTCCGGCGCCGCGCCGCGCGTCACCTACCACGCCAACGGCAAAACCGAGGACATCGTCTGCGATTTCATCGCCGGCTGCGACGGCTTCCACGGCGTCAGCCGCCAGAGCGTGCCGCCCGGCGCGATCACGACATTCGAACGGGTCTATCCGTTCGGCTGGCTCGGCATTTTGTCCGACACGCCGCCGGTTGCGGACGAGCTGATCTATGTGCGGCATCGCAGCGGCTTTGCGCTGTGCTCGATGCGCTCGCCGACGCGCAGCCGCTATTACATTCAATGCAGCCTCGACGACCATGTCGACGCCTGGCCGGACGAGCGGTTCTGGGAGGCGCTGAAGCCGCGGCTCGACGACGAGGGCCGCGCTAATCTCGTCACCGGCCCATCGATCGAAAAAAGCATCGCGCCATTGCGCAGCTTTGTCGCCGAACCGATGCGCTTTGGCCGGCTGTTTCTCGCCGGCGACGCCGCGCATATCGTGCCGCCGACCGGCGCCAAAGGCCTCAATCTGGCGGCAAGCGACGTGCAATATCTGTCACGCGCGCTGGTCGAGCACTACAAGGACAAGTCCGACGCCGGTCTGGATCATTATTCCAGCCGTGCGCTGGCGCGGGTGTGGAAGGCCGAGCGGTTCTCGTGGTGGATGACAACGACGCTGCACCGGATTTCCGACAATCCATTCGATCACAAGCTCCAGCTCGCGGAGCTTGATTATCTGTTCCGGTCGAAGGCGGCGGCGACCGCCTTCGCGGAGAACTATGTGGGGTTACCTTACTAGAGTATGATCCGGAAAAAGCCTGCCCTCGGACTTGATCCGATGGGTGGAAACCGGTTTTCCGAAAAGATCATGCTCCATCAAAGGAGCTAAGCGATGCTGCAATTGCACCCAAGCTGCGAATGTTGCGACAAGAATCTGCCGCCCGCGGCGACCGATGCCATGATCTGCACCTTCGAATGTACGTTCTGCCGCGACTGGAGAATAGACTCGGCGGCGTCTGCCCCAATTGCGGGGGCGATTTTTCGCCGCGTCCGATCCGGCCCACCGGCAAGCTCGCCACCAATCCGCCGTCGACCCGGCGCGTTTACAATCCGCAAGGCTGCGGCCGCGCCTAGAGCGGCTGGCTCTATTTCGCCGCGAGCCGCCGCGTACCGAGCAGGCCGCGGGGAAAAAACAGCACGACCAAGATGAAAATCACGCCGATGAACGACATCCAGTTCACTGTCATCGACGAAATGTAGTCCTGCAGCATCACAAACACCGCAGCACCAAGGAGCGGCCCCCAGAACGTGCGCATGCCGCCGATCACCGTCATCACCACAAAATATCCCGACAGCGAATAGTGCAGCGCCAGCGGATCGGCGAAATTGTTGAGCAGCGCATAGAGCGTCCCGGCAAGCGCCGTGAAAAAGCAGGATATCGAAAACGCCAGCCAGATGTGCTGTTCGACCGGAATGCCGAGGAAGCGAGCGCGGCGCTCATTCTCCCGGATCGCCAGCAACGTGCGGCCGAAAGGCGAACGCAACAAAAAGCCCATCAAACCCACGGCCGCGGCGAAGATCGCGAGTAGGAAAAAATAGAACGCGGTTTCGTTGCTCTCGATATTAAGACGCAGCGGCCCCAATCCGATCGCCTCGCGATGGAAGTCGCGCAGCCCATCAAAGCCGCCGGTAAAGCTGTTCCAGCTATAGGCGAGGTAATACCAGAGCTGGCCGAAAGCGATGGTGCACATGGCGAAATAAACGCCGCGCCGGCGCACGATCAATAGCCCGAACAATGTACCGGCGAGCCCGCCGAGCAGCGTGCCGGTGAGCATCGCCAGCGGCGTCGAGTGCACGAGATAGCGTAGCGTCAGGCCGGCGCCATAGGCGCCAAGTCCGAAATAGGCGGCATGGCCGAAGCTCAATACCCCGGTAAAGCCGAGCAGCATATTGAGCCCCATCGCGGCGAGGCCGAACACCAGCACCCGCCCGGCAAGCGCGGTGTAACCGCCGAGCAGCGGCAGCCACAGCGGCGCGGTGAGGAGCGCGACCCATATGGCGACGAGGATGATGACGCGCCGGCCGGCCGGAAGTCCTACGTTTTCCGATTCCTTCTCGGTTCCCTTGGCGGCGACGACAGCGGTGCTCATGACATCATGCCCTCTTCGCCGACCAGACCGCGCGGCCGCAACAAAAGCACCGCCATCAGGATCGCATAGATCACGGCCTCGCTCGCGGAGGGGTAGACGACGGTCGTCAGCGCCGCCGCCATGCCGATCAGCAACCCGCCGAACAAAGTGCCGATCAAGCTGCCGACACCGCCGACAATGACGGCGATGAAGCTCGGCATCAGGAGTTCGTCCCCCATATTGGGATTGAGTCCGATCTGCCCGGCCGCGAGCACGCCGCTCAGGCCGGCAAGCATGCAGCCGACGGCAAAATTGAACGTCCGCAGATGCCGCACATTGATGCCAAGCGTCGCCACGGTTTCGAGATCGAACGTGCCGGCGCGGATGCGCAGGCCCACGCGGGTGTAACGCAAGAAAGCAAATAGCCCGGCCACGGTGACGATGACGATCGCCACCATGAAGACGCGGTACCAGGTGATGAAGAACAGCTCTTGGGTGATCGGCTGCGCCAAAATGTCGGGCAGGCCGAGCGGCAGACCGTTCGGCCCCCAGATGAAGCGCGCCGCGTCCTGCAGCACGAAGGCCAGCCCGAACGTGAGCAAGAGGCTATAGACCGGGTCGCGGTTATAGATGCGGCGAACCATCAGCCGCTCGACCACAAGCCCGATCAAGCCCGTGAGCAGGGGAGACACCAGCAACGCGCCCCAATAGCCGAGCACCGGCGACAGCGTGAATGCCAGATAGCCGCCGAGCGCCA
>Ga0209448_10000435_pt1 | contig 14046 bp, 13 predicted proteins | sample BogFormECP14_OM2_FD_188245 | JGI IMG/M metagenome (GOLD analysis project Ga0209448, IMG submission 188245) | Bog forest soil microbial communities from Calvert Island, British Columbia, Canada - ECP14_OM2 (SPAdes) (version 2) | ecosystem: Environmental > Aquatic > Freshwater > Wetlands > Bog ... | reverse complement strand
TTCCTCCTCTGCGACACAAACTAGCTCAGATCACCTCGACCGTCGGCCCCGCAACACGCGAATGCGTCCGCCGCAAAGCGGCTTAGTTCAAGTCGGCTTGTGGGAAATGTCGTGCCACGGCGTGCAGTTCGATCTGCCGATCTCCGCGAAGCCCGTTTCTGGCTATCTTCCGGTTTGGCGACCTCACCTGCTGGCGTCTCCTCCGCGTCCACCTTGTAGCACAGGCTATAATTGCGCGCACGCATGGCTCTTATTCTTGGCAGCAGGCTCGGCCCATACGAAATTCTTTCCCCGCTTGGCGCGGGCGGCATGGGCGAGGTGTATCGCGCGCGCGACACTCGGCTCGACCGTACGGTCGCCATCAAGGTTCTGCCCTCGCATCTCTCCGACGACCCGGCATTGAGACAACGCATGGAGCGCGAGGCGAAAGCTATTTCCGCGCTGCAACATTCGAATATCTGCACGCTGTACGACATCGGCTCGCAGGACGGCACGGACTTCCTGGTGATGGAGTATCTCGAAGGCCAGACTCTAGCCGATCGCCTGGCGAAGGGTGCGTTGCCGATGGATCAGGTTCTGAAGATCGGCACGGAAATCGCGCAGGCGCTGGAGAAGGCGCATCAGCAAGGCATCATCCATCGCGATTTGAAGCCGGCGAACATCATGCTGACCAAGGCGGGCGCAAAGCTCATGGACTTTGGCCTTGCCAAGCCTGAGATGGCGATTTCTTCGCAGGCGGTCGGCCCGTTCACTCCTTCTACGCCGACCATGAACCCGGCTTCGCTCACCTCGGCTGCGTCGCCGCTCACACAGAAAGGTTCGATCGTTGGAACGTTCCAATACATGGCGCCCGAGCTTCTGCAAGGCGCGGAAGCCGACGCGCGCAGCGACCTCTTCAGCTTCGGATGCGTGCTCTACGAAATGATCACTGGACGCCGCGCTTTCGAAGGCAAATCGCAGCTCAGCGTATTCACGGCGATTCTGGAGAAAGATCCGGAGCCGATTACCGCTATCCATCCGCTTGCTCCGCCGATGCTCGATCACGTAGTGCGCGCGTGCCTGGCCAAAGATCCTGCCGACAGAATTCAGTCGGCGCACGACGTGGCCATGGACCTGGGCTGGGTCGACTCGCTCCGTTCCGCTCCGCCAGATAAAGAATCTTCGGCCGCGCCCGCTCCAAGCCGGGCTCCCTGGTTTGCCGCGGTCGCGGCGGCAATTGTCCTGGGAACACTTGCCGGATTCCTCCTTCATCGTCCGGCTCCAGCCGCGCCTAGCATTCGCGCCGCTCTCAATCCTCCGCCGGGAGGACGCTTCCGCCTGACTGACGACGCTGGTGGTCCGCCAGTGATCTCCCCCGACGGCGCCTATTTGGCCTTTACCGCGATCGTTGAGGGAAAGACGTCGGTTTGGGTCCGTCCCATGAATTCCAATGATGCCCGGGCGCTCCCCGATACGAGCGACGCAATTTTTCCGTTCTGGTCTCCCGATGGCCGCTCCATCGGGTACTTCGCGGGGAATAAGTTGAAGACGATCGAGATTGATGGCGGCGCGTCGCAGGTCGTTTGCGATGTCACGATTGGACGCGGTGGTGCGTGGGGACCTGGCGGCGTAATTGTGTTCTCTCCAGCCCCAACCGCAGCACTCATGCAGGTCAGCGCCAGCGGCGGCACTCCCACGCCGCTCACAAAGTTGGACCCGTCCATCCACACCTCTCACCGCTGGCCGTTTTTTCTTCCCGACGGCAAGCACTACCTCTACTTAGCCATGCACCACGACCCCTCGAAATCCTCGAACAACGCCGTCTACTATGCGTCGCTCGATGGCCATGAGAATCGTCTGCTCATTCACGCCCAGACCAACGCAATTTATGCTGCCGGTTTCCTTCTGTTTGGGCGCGGCGATCAGTTGGTGGCGCAGCCGTTCGACCCCGCCAAAGGCACGTTCAGCGGCCAGGCGCAGTCCGTTTCTTCTGGCGTGCTGAATGACGTCACGACATGGCACATGGACGCTTCAGCTACGGACGGCGGTGTGCTGACCTTCGCCAACGGCACTTCCGGCAACGTGCAACTGGTCTGGATGGACCGTACTGGAAAACAAACGGGCGTTGCGGTCGAGAATTTACAGAACTTGCAGTTTGCGCGCCTTTCTCCACAAGGGGACCGGGTCGCCCTCATGTTGGACTCAGGCATCAACGATATTTGGACACTTGATCTTGCGCGAGGCGTCCGCACCCGGCTCACTTTCGGACCGATCGCGAACACTTTTCCGGTCTGGTCGCCGGATGGCAAGTGGGTGGCTTACGCCTCCATGCGGGCTGGACCCAGCACCATCTACCGCAAGCCTGCGGATGGCAGTGGAGTCGAAGAAATGCTGGTCACCGACGCGGGTGGCAATACGTTGATTCCCTCTGATTGGTCCCGCGATGGCAAGACCCTGTTCTATTCGAACGGTTTTCAAACTGGGGAGCAAACAACTTGGGCCCTGTCGTTGGACGGAGACCGAAAACCTCATCTGGTAGCAGAGCACGCCGTCAACGCAACCCTGTCCCCAAATGGCCGATGGCTCGCTTATACCGTGTTCTCCGGACAATCAGAAGTCTATGTCGTGGCCTACGGCGCCGGCCAAGGCAAGTGGCAGGTGTCACCCAACGGGGGACAGGTGCCGCAATGGAGCAAGGACGGCAAAGAACTCTACTACCTGGATGGTACGCAATCCATCGTAGCCGTTCCGGTCAAGGACCTGGGAAACACGCTTGAATTCGGAGCTGGCCAGACGCTTGTTAGCCAGTGGACGATCCTGAGCACACCTTTTTACAGCGTTTTCCCCGACGGTCAAAAACTCTTGATGGAACGCGTTTCGCAGCAGGTCAGCCAACCAATCACAGTCGTCACGAACTTCACCAATGAGCTAAGAAAATAAACGAGTGCTGGTTGTAAGCCGCTCATCTGCGTCTGGTTGACGAGCGATACGGGAGCTATTCCAGCCCAGAAGTTGGCTTGTGGGCCATCACCACCCCCCATCAGCTGTCTTCCAGCCCGAGTTTGTCGTTCACTGCTTGGCTGAGTCTTTGCTTGCAGCCGAGATAACGTTCGGTGGTCTGAACCGATGCGTGTCCAGCAAAAACTGAATGTGCTCAAGTTCTCCGCCCGCTAGGTGGCATAACCGAGCGCATGTGCGACGCAAGTCGTGGGGAGCTAGATTCTTGATGTCAGCACGTTTGGCGGCCACTTTTACCACGTGCCAGATTGCTTTGGGTGTGATTCCGTTGCCCCAGATCTTATCCAGCCGACTTACGCGGCGGAAGATCGTCCCGTCGGTGATGGCAGCCGCCCCAATCCAGTCATCGACGGCGCGTTTCGCCCACAAGGGAACCGGAACGGTACGGATGTGCTTTCCCTAGCCAACAAGGTCGGCAATCACGCAATGGTCTTCGCGGACCTGAAAATCTACCGTCCTGAGTCCCACTAGTTCCGCCCGTCGCAGGCCGCATCCAATCAGCAGTGCCAGAATCGCCCGATCGCGTTTGCCTCGGAGGCTGTCTGACGGTTTACTGAGCAAGGTTCTGGACTGATCGATGGTCAACCAATTACCGATCCGAACACCGAGACGCTTGGCACCTTTGACACGACGGATTCCTGCCGCTAGGTCTGGGCTCAGAAGGCCCGTATCAGAGGCTTCATAGGCAAGACGCCTCACAGCGGCCAGGCGGACATTGATCGTGGAGGGAGCGAGGTTTTTCTGTTCGAAAGAACCGGTAGCGAAGGACGACAGTTCGGTTGAATGAAAGACGCGGTTCGGAGCAATACCACCCGATAAACTCGTCGATAGCATGACCGTATGACTCTTGCGAACTGGCTGCACCGAGCGACTGGAGAACCGCATTCTTTGACTGCTCTAAATCGGCCAGTCGAAGCATTGTTCTTGCCTTGGAGCGTTTCGATGCCTTCCGATGCGCCATACTGGCGGCCTCCTACGCCGCGCCAGTATGGTGGTTCAGTCTGAGGCCAATGGTCTCGAAGCCCGTTTCTGGATAGCTTCCGTGTGGCCGACCAATAAGGAGTTGGGCGCAGCTGCAGGCTGGTTTCTAGTTGGCTGCCATTAGTTCCGAAATTGTATCGCCGCTGCGACAATCTCAGAGATAATGAAAGTGCTGACTCGTAGCGTTTGTCCAGAGCAGCGAGGCACCCATGCTAACAAAGAATGGATCGCCGCCCCCTCACGAAATCTCTCAAGCGGCGGTCAGGGTGAGCCAGGTGCGGAATCGAGTCGTGGAGATTCTTGTATTCTCGCTGACGCTTTGTGCTCATGTAGCGCATGCACAGCAGGCGGGACAGCAAACACCGCCGAGCGCTGCGCAGCTTGGCGTGCCCGCAGAAAAAGTCGCGCCGCCGCAAGTCCCGCCAGGTTCGCGCCCGCCAGACCACGTGTTTCCGGCAATCAACAGCTGGAGTCTTGGAGCGCTTGTATTCAGCCCGGACGGCAAATGGCTCGCGTCCGGCGGATATGGCGACACGGTCATGGTCTGGAATGCCGCGACGGGTGCGGAGGAGAGCAGGCTCTCGCGGCCACAGCCTCGCGATAATGCCGTTGTAAAGCTCGCGTTCAGCCCCGATGGAACGCATCTGCGGAACTCCGCAACAAAGGAAGAGCGACGATATGGGATTTCCAAAAAGCGACGATTGTCTCCTCGACGAAATTCCGCAGCGGAGCGGGACTGCCTTTTGTTTATAGTCCGGACGGGAAAGCCTGGGCAACGAGTGGGACGGTGCCGGAAGGCTCAACGCTTCCTATCGAGATCCATGACGCTAGCAGCGGAAGAGTCCTGCGGACCATTCCGACGAAATGGTACGGAATTACAGGGCTCGTTATCACAAAAGATGGAATCTTGGCGGCCTCCGGCCTGACTGTGGCAGGTGAGGACGAAGACCCAAGGGGCACGGTGGAGATGTGGGAACTGGCTACCGGAAAGCTGGTGAAGAGTTCACCGGTGTTTAGCGTAATGGGTCCCGTGAGCGCGGACGGGCAGTGGATGGCAAGCATAAATTCTGAAGGAGAGCGCCCACAGAACGTGGTCGTGACGGACCTATCGAGCGCCCAGGTGAAATGGACATTTCAACAGCAAGATGTCGAATTTGTCTTTTTCAGCCCGGATTCCCAGGAGATCGCCGTGACGAGTCACGGCTCCACACGAGGATTGAGTCTATGGTCGATTGCCAAGGGAGCGGCGATCAGCAGCGTACACGGCGAGCAGGACTTGATTAATCAAAGTGGATTGACGGCTGTTGCGTTCAGCCCAGACGGCAAGCAAGTAGCCGCGGCCGAGTATCCTGTTAACTCTGTCAAGATTCGGGACGTGGCTACCGGGCGGGAGGTTCGCGAATTCGCCGGCCAGCCTTTCGCGCAAACGGTGACCATGAGTCCGGATGGGCGATGCCTCGTATCGGCCGCTCCTGGAGTGACGGTTCGGAATCCGGCGAATGGAAACATTGTGATAACGCTTACAACCGAGGACGCGGACACGCTGGTGTTCAGCCCGGACGGACGCTGGCTGGCCGCGAATCCCGGTGTCTTTCCAAGCCCCGGGAGTTCGCTTGTAGTGTGGGATACGAAGACTTGGGCGGTCGCCGCCCGTATCACGCCGCAGCGAGATCCTCATCAAGGTGCCCCCGTGCAGTGGATCGCCTTTGGCGGCGCGCAACCGGGGCAAAAGCAACTGAGTTACGCGCAAGGCTTGCAATTCGCGGCGGACGGGAAGACACAAACCGTCTGGTATGGTGTTGGCCCTTTGGCGGTCAGCCCGGACGGGAAACTCCTCGCCGAGCTAGGTCAGCGGTCCTTCCGCGATGTCGAGCTTTGGGACACGAACACGGGCCAAAAACTGCAGGCGTTTGCGGCGCACAAGATGGTCACAAACTCCCTTGCGTTCAGCCGAGACGGCCGCTGGTTGCTGACCACCGGGCAGGAATCGCAAAGGACGCCCGTTGCCCCTCACACGTTTACTGGAACAACCGAGTACACAGTCAAAGTATGGGATGCAAGAACTTGGAAGGAACACACCTCGGTTTCTTATCCGCGAGTGCTGACGCTTAGCGCCGTTTTGTCACCCGACGGCAAGCGTGTCGCTATCGAAAGGTCTTGGGGAATTATCGAGTTGTTGGACGTGGAGAGCGGGACGTCCTCCGGCCCGCTCTCGGCCGTCATTGCGCCATGGAACTGGGGTCCGGCGTTTGGAAAGGGCAACCTGGCGTTCAGCGCCGACGGAACCTTGTTGTTTGTGGGCGCGTTCAAGAACGGCATCTACGTTTGGAAGCTCCACTGATTTCAAGACGCCCCATTCGCTCCGAGTGACAGGCTAACCGGAAATTATTCCGGGCCATAAGTCCTCTTGGGGGAGATCACCACTGATCTCCTCCAAGCCCGTTTCTGGATAGATTCCGATTGGCTGACCATTCGTCCGGAGTCGTCCGAACAAGATATCATTAGGTTTTAGGAACGATTGCGAGGCTACGGAGATTCCTTACACAACTCCCTCCCATCTTTAAGGTCTTTCTATCTTCTTGATGTACAGCCGAAGCCCAGCTAACACCATCCCGATCGCGATGAGGGCTATTCCGAGCCCGAAACGGCGATAGTTGCGCTCACTCATGGCTTCTTTGCCAGCTTGCAGGTTCTTGGCGGCGATTTTCAGGCCGGCCTGAATATCCTGGTCCACCAAGTCCGTCCGGAAGCTGTGGATCGTGACCCGAGCCTTGGTCAGCGAATCCCGTGCCTGATCCTGTCCGAGCCGAGCTTCGCTTACTTCCATGCCAGAAGACTCGGCGACGCGGAGAATTTGGTCTGCGTTCTTGATGGCCTCGTTCAATTGACTCAGGCCACTTTGTAATCCTGCTCTTGCTTGATCACAACGGTCACCCGGGGTATGGCACTGCATGCAGACGGCGTCAGGACCAGTGCCAAGCTTCGCGTCGGTTGGATGGCTGATGCCATGATTGCTATGACACACGACGCATCCTGGAAGAGAAGCCGCGTCAAAGGCTTTCTTGTGCGTGCTTTTTTCGTACATCTGGGCCTGGAAAGCGTGACAGTTCGAACACACATTCTGAACCTTGTCTACTCCTGGCGGCGCCGCACCGTGGTTTCCATGACACGTTGTACAGGTGGGCGCACTCAGATCGCCTCGCACTGCTAGCGCCTGGTAGTGCACGCTCGTGGTGTACTTTGCAAACTGATCCGTGGGAATGGGATATCCCTTCATGTAATTCGCGTCGGCATGACAGCGAGCGCACGTGTTCGCCACGTTGACCGGGTTAACGGTGGAGCGGGGATCGCTGGGCGCCCTTAGATCGTGGACGCTGTGACAATCCGTGCACACTGCAACCTTTGTGTCCCCAGCCGCGAAGCGCTTGCCGTGCACACTGGTGCGGTACTGGCCCAATTGGTCCGTTCGCAGGCTAGGGTTGAACTGCCGAATATAGGCTGGATCCGAATGGCAACTTCCACACAACTGGGGGATCTGCTTGTGATCGATCTTGCCTTTCCAACCTGCTTTTCGGCTCATGGCTTTGTCGGGATCGTCGCTGGTTGGGTCGCCGCCGTGGCAACTGGCGCAAGTCAAACCCTTTTGTGCGTGTATGTCCTGGCTGAATTTCTCCTGGGTCACGCCCAGGGGATCAGGCAAGGCGGAGTGACAATCCAGGCAGGAATTCGTGGTTTGCCCATAACCGAGGCACGCTGCGAGCACGACGAAGCCAACCAGCCCGACGTAGCGGGCTGCCCCGAACGGTCGGAGCTTAGTTCGCAAGATAGCCATAAACACTCATACCCACTATGTAAACAAGAGCAAAGACTGCAAGCCCAGTGATCCACCGTTTCGGGCGTGAAGGTTGGTCGCTTTCAAAAAATGGCAGCAGTAGCCATAACAAGCCGACTAGTCCGAAAGCAAGTACACCCAGAACCTCCCCGTCGATGAACCACACCTTGGACGGGATGAGCTTGAGCGTCTGGAACATGAAGAGGAAGTACCACTCGGGCTTGATTCCGGCTGGGGCAGATACAAAAGGATCTGCCTTGACACCGAGGTTCCATGGGAAAACTGCTGCCAACGCACCCAGCACTGCCAGAGCCGCGTACCAAGCCATCAATTCCCGCAGCAAGAAGTTGGGGAAAAACTTCATTTCCTGTTTCGCAGACGGATTCGCGGTCCACTGAACTTCGAGCTTCTGGGGAATGCTCATGCCAAGACGTTGAACCAGCAGGAGGTGCAAAAAGATCAGCAAGGTTGCAATTCCGGGTAGAACGGCAACATGGAATCCAAAGAACCTGGTCAACGTAGCTCCCGTCACCTCTTCACCACCGCGAAGAAAGATCATCAAAGGCTTCCCGATGAGGGGGACTTGGCCCGTAATCTCGGTACCAACCTTGGTGGCGAAGAAAGCGAGAGTGTTCCAAGGCAGCAGATACCCGCTGAAGCCGAAGCCCATGACAAGAAATAGCAGGATCACCCCGCTGACCCACGTTAGCTCCCTGGGCTTGCGGTAGGCCTTGAGAAACAACACGCTGAACATGTGCGCAAAGGCGGTAAAAATCATGAGATTGGCTGACCAGGAGTGGATGGAACGAATCAGCCAGCCAAACCGCACCCGGGTCATGATGTACTGCACGCTCTCGAAGGCTTCGTTCGCTCCCGGCCGGTAGTACAGAAGCAGCAGGATCCCGGTCAGCACCTGGATGACGAACAAGAAGAGAGTGATCCCCCCGAGGAAGTACCAGTAGGAAAGTCGGTGGAGAGGAACGGTCTTCTTCCGCAGGGGGGCGATCAGATCATCCCATTCCAACCGCTCGTCCAGCCAGTTGCTTACGTTGCGGAGGGAACTCATCTTAGGCCTCTCGCCGACGCCTCACGAATATCTCGTCCCCGCGCACTTGAACCTCAAAGCCCTCCAGCGGGCGCGGAGGAGGACCCGAAATATTTCGGCCGTTAAGGTCGTACCTACCGTTATGGCAGGCACACCAGACTTGGCGCAGATCGTCGCGGTACTGCACGGTGCAGGACAGATGCGTGCAGGTCGCCGACATGGCGCGGTACTCTCCGCTGGCAGTGTGGATCAGCAGCCCAGGGCGATTACCAAACCGGAAAATCTTTCCGCTGTTCGGTTTCAGCTCCGTGAGCTTGGCAGCGACGATCTCGTCCCCGCCGAGATCTGGCACCGCCGGAGGGACAAGATAGCGGAGCACGGGATAAAGGAAAGAAGCAAAAGAGGCAAGCAGGCCGCCACCGAGGAAGATTCCAATCACGCGGCGGCGCGTAGATTCGGGTTTGGAAAGTTGGTCAGCGGTCATTCATTGCGCCCCCTGCCGCAGGAACCAATCAGGATGCGGATCGTCGTTCTCATGGGCTGATTCCCCGGCTCAAACGGAACGCGCCTCCAATGTACGCTGCATCTCGCGCAGCCAAATCGTCTGGAATAGTTGCAGGCGATGTCCAATGACGACTGCCAGATTCAGAGCGATTTTGTAGCCAGCCTCCGGATTAACAGCAAAATACGCGCGCAACGCCTCCCGAGGCAGGGCGATAACTTCCGCTTCATGGAGTGCCGCGGTCGCGGTGAGGGTGAACCGATAGGGCGGAATCAGGGCCGACCAGCCCACGGTCTGACCGGGAGAACTCTCTTCCACAAAAATGTCCTCTTCCCGATCCCGGACATGCATCGGCAGTGTAAGTCTGATTCGGCCGCGTTCCGTCAGGAACAGGCGATCGGCTGAGTCTCCCAACCGGAACAGCGAGGTTCCGCTGGGAACGATCAGCCTGGTGCCGAGCTCCAAAACCTGCTCGACCTCGGCAGACGAGAGACCGTTCAGCAGTTCATGCTTCATGAGCCACTCTCTCAGTTCACAAACGGCGAAGCTGTCTTGCTGTGCAGCCGGGCTTGCGTCGGAAATGCTATGAACACTTCCGCGGCAGCCTGCTCCATGCGGACGTGGTTTTCGATTTGCAGCAGCAGCACCTCAATGGGCACCTGCCGGGGCGAGACAGTTAGTGGTACCGCTGGTGGTGCAGCAACATGGTCCGAGAAAAAGCGGGCCGGGGCAACCGCTTTGACCAACGGAAGCTCGGGCTGGACAGCTGAATTGGGTGACTTTGAACGCGTGGCCGCCCCAAACGCAGCTGCCGCGATTCCAAACCCAAATACGCTCATGCACAAGCCCATCAAAAACATTTCCATGGCAGACCTCCTGAACAGTATTTCGTATCGCACGTGGTATGCCAGCCTCACCCTCGCCTTAACTCCTTTTGCTTGAGACGAGGTGGGAATCTGTGAAACGGCCGGACTGCCACTATGTCAGGTCGAGCCTGACGATTTGTCAGTCGTTGACGGCTGTCCGCGCGTGTGCCATCATCCCGCCATCTCTGTGCCATCATGATGAAGCTGCGTTTTGCCAGCATGACGGTTGGCCTCGCGCTTGGTGTCACTGCGGCAGTGGTTGTGGCCTGCACGGTCGCTGCCTACGTCTTCTCGGTGCATCACTTTCAAAGCCTTCTCGAAACCGCTCACACCACTGCGGTGGCCGAAGGTGAACTCATCCGAACCGCGCTCGAGCATCAGATGATGGGGAATGACCGCACCCTAATCGCGCAAATGGTCGAGAGCTTCGGTAAACAATCGCGCGTCGAGCAACTCGTAGTGCTGGACCGCAACGGCGTGGAACGCTACTCGAGTAAGCCAGGGACCGTGGGAAATGACTTCCGCATCGACTCTCCTACCTGCCAGGCCTGCCATAAGGATCCACCGGAACGCCGCGGATCCAGCCGCGTGATCGAGACTCGGGGCGGAACGATTCTGAGAACCGTCGTACCAATTCGTAACCGCGAAGAGTGCCACCGCTGCCACGATCCCCTTCAGAAAATCAATGGCATTCTGATTCTGGACTACAACGCCGGAGAGGTCCGCACCGCAATGACGCGGGACCTGCGATCAATGGTAGCCGGCACCGGTGCCTTAACCTTCGTCATTGTGGGGGCGATCGCCCTGGTGATCCGGGTGTCGGTCTTGCGCCGCTTGAAGCGTTTTGAAACCACGGCGCGCCTGATTTCCCAGGGCGACCTGGAACGGCGTGTGCCCGAGGAAGGCTCGGACACGCTGGCGTGGATGGCAAGGGAGTTCAACGCCATGGCCGACTCGGTGTCAGGCCTGGTTGGTGAAGTACGCACCCAGAGGGAGCGGCTGGAAACTGTGATCAACAGTATTGATGACGGGATTGTCGTCCTCGACCCGGAACGAAAGATTGTGGCGGCCAACGACGCCTTTCTGCAGCGAGCCGCCGTCTCTCGCGAGCAGGTTCTGGGCTGCTGCTGCTACGAGCTTGGGCCGGGGCCATGCAACCTGACCGACTGCCCCACCCTCGCCTGTCTGCGGTCGGGTGGCCGCCAGGTTCGGATCTGCGAGCGCAAGACTGGTAACAACACGGTGGCTTGGGAAGAAATCCACGCTTCACCCATTCTGGACACCTCGGGGCGGCTGACTCAAGTAGTGGAAGTCTGGCGCGACATTTCGGAGCGGCGAGCCGCTGAAGCAAAGCTCGCGGAGTCCCACCGCCTGGCGTCGGTCGGAGTCCTAGCTTCCGGGTTTTCGCATGAGATGAATACCCCTCTGGCAACGACACTGATGTGCGTGGAGGGAATCCTCCGCGAGACTCCTGCCGGGCAGGGCGGACAAATGGATCAGACCAGAATCCGCGACAATGCGACGATCGCGCGCGAACAGATCCTGCGCTGCCGCGGCATCACCCAGCACTTCCTGCGCCTGTCGCGCGGACAGCGGCATGCCGGAGATATCGTGGAACTGGATGCGGCCATCGCGGCCGCCCAGAGGCTCGTCGATCCGACGGCGCGCGCCGCCTCCGTGGAGGTTGCGGTGATGCCGTTTTCAACCACTCTGCACGTCCGGGCCGACGAAGCTGAGTTGCAGAATCTCCTGGTCAATCTTCTCCTCAACGCGATTCAGGCATCGAAGCCGGGTGGGAAGGTCGTCGTTGCCACCGGAGGCGGTGATGCGGTGCACATTCGCGTCACTGATGAAGGATGCGGGATTGCCCCCGAATACCGGCAAAAGATCTTTGAGCCCTTTTTCAGCCTCCGCCAGGGTGGCACTGGCCTCGGTCTGTTCCTGTCGCTGAACGCTGTCCGCAGCTGGGGAGGCAACATCGTGGTCGAGAGTGCCGTGGGTAAGGGTTCTACATTTGAAGTCGTGATTCCTGCAATCCATCCCAGTCCGAAACCGAAGGACGGACTATGAAATCCCCTTCCCTCCTTCTGGTCGATGACGACACCGCATTTCGCCAGGTGATGGCGGGCGAACTAAGTCGTCTCGGCTACGAAGTGGACGCGGTGGGCACGGGTGAGGAGGCAATCCAGCGAGTTGCAGCGACAGAACCGGAACTCGTCTTGCTCGACCTGCATTTACCCGGTATGGGTGGTCTCGAGACCCTGAAGGCTATCCAAGCCGCCACTCCGGCAACGGAGGTCATCATGTTGACCGGACACGGTTCCATCGATACCGCAATCGAATCGATCCGTATCGGTGCCTTCGATTACGTAGTGAAGCCTTGCCCGCTGGACGAACTCCACATACGCCTTCAAAGAGCGATCGAACGACGATCACTACGTCAGCGAGCGAATCTTCTCGATCGTGTTCTGACTCCCCCGGATCTCGGCAGTTCCTTCATCGGCGACAGCCCGGAATTCCGCCGCTTGCTCGGTCTGATCGATCGGGTGGCGCCCAGCGATTCGACCGTGCTCATAACCGGCGAGACGGGCGCGGGAAAGGAGCGGGTGGCCAAGCTGATTCACGCGCGCAGTTCCCGCCGGTCGCGGCCGTTCGTGGTGGTCGAGTGCGCCGCGCTACAGGAAAACTTGCTTCAGAGCGAACTGTTCGGCCACGAACGTGGCGCGTTCACCGGAGCGGATCGCGCTAAGCCAGGATTGTTCGAAGTCGCCCATGGCGGAACGATTTTCCTCGACGAGATCGGGGAGGTAAGCCCAGCGACCCAGACTAAGCTGCTGCGCGTTCTCGATACCTCCACGTTCCGGCATGTCGGTGGCACCCGGGAAATTCGAGTGGATGTTCGGATTCTGACCGCGACCAATCGCGATGTGCCCTCCATGGTGCGGCAGGGCCTTTTCCGCGAAGACTTGTTTTACCGCCTGAGCACGATCACCGTGGAGGTTCCTCCCCTGCGCGCCCGAAGCGGCGACGTGGACCTGCTGGCTCAACACTTCGTGACCGTGCTCAACGGGCGCTTCGGCTCCAACAAACAGATCGACGAAGCGGCCCTGCAAGTCCTGCGACGGCACAACTGGCCGGGCAACGTGCGCGAGCTTCTGCACGTGGTCGAAGCCGCTCTGGTGCTCAGTGAGGGATCGCACGTTCTGCCCGAGCACCTCCCCGTCGCCTTGCGGAATTCGAAGCCTCCTCTGCCGGCCAATCCGCCCGCACCGGATGCCCCGCTGCCGACGCTCGAGGAGGCGGAGCGCACGCATATCCGATTGGCGCTCGAGGCCAGCAACGGTCACCGTGGAAACGCCGCCAGAATTCTCGGAATCAGCGAGCGGAATTTGTACAGGAAACTGCGCGAGCACGGCCTGCTGTCGTAATCCGGCAGCAGCTCAGCCCGTGGCGACAGTTCGGTGCCAGTCGTTCCATAGTTCGTAAACCATTCCTTCGTCGACGCGGAAGACGCCACCCCCCGCAACGACGACGGTCGCAACTTCCGCTGCCTTCACAAATGATCAGGGTTACATTAGACGTCTTGGCCTGTGCCTTTTCTCACAAGACCGCATTCCGCGGCGACTACACTCCTAAACAGAGCGCAGACAGAGCGCAAGGCCAGCTAACGTATTGAAAATATGGCGGAGAGGGTGGGATTTGAACCCACGATACCCGTTAAGGTATGTCCGCTTTCGAGGCGGATCGTTTCAACCACTCACGCACCTCTCCGGAAAACAGTTGTCAGTGGCCAGTTGCGAGCAAAAGCAATTTTTAACGACGC
>Ga0209448_10000434_pt1 | contig 14086 bp, 9 predicted proteins | sample BogFormECP14_OM2_FD_188245 | JGI IMG/M metagenome (GOLD analysis project Ga0209448, IMG submission 188245) | Bog forest soil microbial communities from Calvert Island, British Columbia, Canada - ECP14_OM2 (SPAdes) (version 2) | ecosystem: Environmental > Aquatic > Freshwater > Wetlands > Bog ... | reverse complement strand
ATATTGCCGACGATCCAGGTCCGCGCGACGGCCGCCGCGCCGCGCTCGAGAAATGGCGGGCCGATCTCGGCGCGCTCTATGCCGGTTCGCCGCCGCCGCAGCTTTTAGGCTTGGCGCAGGCGGTGCGCGCCTTCGATCTCGAGCGCGGCGACTTCCTCGCTGTTATCGCCGGCATGGAAATGGATGTCGTCGCCGATATCCGCGCCCCCGATCGCACCACGCTCGATCTCTATTGCGACCGCGTGGCTTGTGCGGTGGGGCGACTCTCGGTGCGGGTGTTCGGCATGGAGCGCGAAGCGGGTCTTGAGCTCGCGCATCATCTCGGCCGCGCCCTGCAACTGACCAATATCTTGCGCGATCTCGACGAGGACGCAGGCCTCGGACGGCTCTATCTGCCGCGCGAGTTGCTGCGCGATGCCGGGATCATCAGCACCGATCCGGCTGGGGTCGTGGCGAATCCGATGCTGGGTAAGGTTTGCAACACGATCGTCGCGCTGGCGCGGGACGAATTCACGAGCGCACGCGCCATCATGGCGAAAAGCCCGCGCCGCGTGGTGCGCGCGCCGCGCATCATGGGTGAGGCCTATTATCTGATCCTGCAAGGGCTGATCGCGCGCGGTTTCGCGCCGCCGCGCGAGCGCGTTCGCTTGCCGAAGGCAAAATTTCTTTTCATCGTTCTGCGCAATTTCTTTTGATGCTGATATGACGCGCGTGGTGCACATTATCGGTGCCGGCCTCGCCGGATTGTCCGCCGCGATCAAGCTCTGCGGGCGCGGCGAACAAGTCGTCGTGCACGAGGCGACGGCGTTTGCCGGCGGCCGCTGCCGCTCCTATCACGACGCTTCGCTCGGCATGACCATCGACAACGGCAATCATCTCTTGCTGTCGGGCAATCGCGCAGCCCTCGGTTATTTGCATGAGATCGGCGGCGCCGATCGCTTGGCCGGTCCGGATCATGCGGAATTTCCATTTGTCGATCTCAAGAGCAACGAACGCTGGATGCTGCGCTTTAACGACGGCCGCCTGCCGTTGTGGATATTCGATGCCAAGCGCCGCGTGCCAGGAACGCAGGCGCTTGATTACCTCGCGCTGGCACGGCTGCTCTGGGCTGTGCCCGGAGAGCCCGTCGGCAAGGTCATTGCCTGCGATGGTGTGCTCTACAGGCGTCTGGTCGAGCCGCTATTGCTCGCGGCGCTGAATATCGATCCGCCGCTCGGTTCGGCAAAGCTTGCCGGCGCGATCATCCGCGAGACGCTCGCGGCCGGCGGGCTTGCCTGCCGGCCGTTGATCGCGCGCGACGGATTAGGGGAGACGCTGATCGCGCCGGCGCTGGCTACTTTGCAACAGCGCGGTGCGGCAGTGCGGTTCGAGCATCAGCTGCGCGCCATTCAATTCGGCGCCGGGCATATCGACGCGCTTGAATTCGCCGGCGAAACGATCGCGCTTGCGCCTGAGGACGCGGTGATCCTCGCGGTGCCGCCCTATACCGCGGCCGCGCTGGTGCGCGAGCTTGAAGTACCGACCGAATTCCGCGCCATCGTCAATGCGCATTTCCGGATCGAGCCGCCGCCCGGCCAGCCGCGGATCATAGGGGTGCTCAACAGCACCGTGGAATGGCTGTTTGCTTTTCCGGGCCGCCTCTCGGTGACGGTCAGCGCCGGCGACCGCTTGATCGATACGCCGCGCGAGGAATTGGCGAAAACGATCTGGGGCGAAGTCGCGCGCATTGCCGGCGTGCCTGTGGACCCGCTGCCACCATGGCAGATCGTCCGCGAGCGCCGCGCCACCTTCGCCGCGACGCCCGAACAGGATGCAAAACGCCCGGGCGCAGCGACTTCATGGCGGAATCTTGTCCTCGCCGGCGATTGGACAAATACCGGCTTGCCCGCGACTATCGAAGGTGCCATCCGATCCGGCAACCGCGCGGCCAATTTGGTCGTGTCTTAGTTTGAATTCTAAGACCCAGGCAATGCCGGAAAAGCGCGACCGTATAAGATGCAAGCGGCATGAAAAAATATCATCGGCAGCTGTGGTGGACGGCCAGGATTGCCGCATTACTTTTTGTGCCTACTTTTGCTTATTTCCTTCTGTTAGAAGGCATCTATGAGACCGAGAGAGCCGCGTCCCCAAGACGGGCTGATCGCGTCTTATGTGGTGAAGGGGACAAGGGTCTATGTAACTGAGATCGAGGCGAATACCTCTATCTGGCTTTTTCGCTTTGACATGGGAATGCTAGGCATTCTCGCGGTCTGTGGCGTTCTAGCGGGTGGACTTGATTTGAGCCGCCGAAATTCAAACTGAGACACGACCGCCGATTTCATCGGCCACCGTTAGACAGAACGCATCCGAGCGAGCGCAAATGAATGATGTGAGCGAATTGCAGAGCGGCCAAACGTATTCAAACACGCTCGATCTCGACCGGCATATCGACGCGGCGGCCCAAGCGCTGCTCGCATGCCAGCGTCCCGACGGCCATTGGCTGTTCGAGCTTGAAGCCGACGCCACCATTCCGGCCGAATACGTTCTGCTGCGGCACTATCTCGGCGAGCCGGTCGACGCAAAGCTCGAAGCCGGCATCGGCAATTATCTGCGCCGCATCCAGGGCCAGCACGACGGCTGGCCGCTGTTTAAGGACGGCGCTTTCGACATGAGCGCAACCGTCAAAGCCTATTTTGCGCTCAAGATGATCGGCGATTCAACGCATAGCCCGCATATGCGACGGGCGCGGGAGGCGATCCGCGCCCACGGCGGTGCCGAATGCGCCAACGTGTTCACGCGCTGCCTGCTGGCGCTCTACGGCATCGTGCCGTGGCGCGCGGTGCCGGTGATGCCGGTCGAGATCATGCTGTTGCCGAAATGGTTTCCGTTCCATCTCGACAAGATCTCGTATTGGAGCCGCACCGTGATCGTGCCGCTTCTGGTGCTGATGGCGAAGAAGCCGCGCGCGCGCAACCCGAAAGGCGTGCGGATCAACGAGTTGTTTCTCGATCCGCCGCTTGAGCTTGGGCCGACGCCGAAAGCGCCGCAGCAGAAGGCGTCGTGGTTCTGGTTCTTCCGCGGCGTCGACAATGTGCTGCGCGCGGCGGAGCCGTTCTTTCCCAAAGGCGCGCGGCAGCGTGCCATCGATCAGGCGCTGGCCTGGGTCGGCGAGCGGCTCAACGGCGAGGACGGGCTCGGCGCAATTTTCCCGGCCATGGCCAACAGCGTAATGATGTATGACGCGCTCGGCTATGGGGAGGATCATCCGCAGCGCGCCATCGCCCGCACATCGATCGAGAAGCTGCTTGCCATTGCCGACGACGAGATTTATTGCCAGCCGTGCGTGTCGCCGATCTGGGACACCGGGCTCGCCGCGCATGCGCTCCTTGAAGCCGGCGGCGAGCGCACCATCGCGCAAGTGAAACGCGGCCTCGATTGGCTGGTGCCGAAGCAGGTGCTCGATGTGCGCGGCGACTGGATCGCGCGCCGGCCCGATCTGCGGCCGGGCGGCTGGGCCTTCCAATACGCCAATCCGCATTATCCCGACGTCGACGATACCGCGGTCGTCGCCATGGCGATGGATCGCATGCAGGGCCTGGTCAATGTCGATTATCAGAGCCAGATCGATCGCGCCCGCGAATGGATCGTCGGCATGCAGAGCAGTAACGGCGCCTGGGGCGCGTTCGATGCCGACAACGAATATCATTATCTCAACAATATCCCGTTCGCCGATCACGGCGCGCTGCTCGATCCGCCGACCGAGGATGTGAGCGCCCGCTGCCTGTCGATGCTGGGGCAGTTCGGCGATACCACAAGCGACACCGTCAAGCGCGGCGTCGACTATCTGCGCCGGGTCCAGCTCGCCGACGGCTCCTGGTACGGCCGCTGGGGCATAAATTACATCTACGGCACTTGGTCGGTGCTGTGCGCGCTCAATGCGGTAGGGATCGGCGGCAACGCGCCGGAAATGCGCAAAGCCGTGGACTGGCTTGCCGCCATTCAGAACCCGGACGGCGGCTGGGGCGAGGACGGCTCAAGCTATAAGCTCGATTATCGCGGCTACGAGCCGGCGCCCTCGACCGCGTCGCAAACCGCGTGGGCGCTGCTCGGCTTCATGGCGGCGGGCGAAGTCGATCATCCTGCCGTTGCCCGCGGCGCCAAATATCTCGCCGATAGCCAAGGCGCGGACGGTTCCTGGAACGAGCCGCGTTACACCGCGGCCGGCTTTCCTCGCGTCCTCTATCTGCGCTACCACGGCTATGCGAAATTCTTCCCGCTCTGGGCGCTGGCGCGCTACCGCAATCTCAAAAGCGGCAACGCGCGGCGGATGGCGTTCGGGATGTAAATGTTCGCCATCATCCTGAGGTGGCCGCGAAGCGGCCCTCGAAGGATACGGCCGAGGCGCCGAGGCTGCCGCGCTTGGAGGCTCGCTGCGCTCGCACCTCGGGGTGACGGATAACTTACGCAGCGCTTGCCGAGGTCTGCGCTGCTTTCGCGGCCTTCTCGCGCGCTTCGTTGGCGCGCATCTCGGACAGCGTCAGTTGCACGTTGCTGTCGAAGACGTATTGTGCCGGGCGCTGGTTCTCCATGGCGATTTCCGGTGCCATCTCGCCTTCGGTCTTCACGCCGCGCAGTCCGATCATCAAGGCTTCGATCGGATGATCGATCATGGCGTTGGTGGCGGTAGCTTCGTAGCCGCAATGCGCCATGCAGTTCGCGCACTTCTCGTAACGGCCGGTGCCGTAGGCGTCCCAGTCGGTGGTCTCCATCAGCTCCGTGAAGGTTTTTGCATAACCTTCGCCGAGCAGATAGCAGGGCTTCTGCCAGCCGAAAATATTGCGCGTCGGCATGCCCCACGGCGTGCAGTGGAATTCCTGATTGCCGGCGAGGAAGTCGAGGAACATGCTGGAATGCGACAGGTTCCAGTTCTTGCCCTTGCTGCGCGCGAAGATGTCGCGGAACAGTTCCTTGGTCTTCCTTCGATTAAGGAAGTGCTCTTGGTCCGGCGCGCGCTCATAGGCGTAGCCGGGCGAGATCGAGACGCCGACGCCGAGCTCTGCGGTGAGATCGAGGAACTTGGCGATGTCTTCCGCCGGATGGCCGTCATAGACCGTGCAATTGACGTTGACGTTGAAGCCCTTGGCCTGTGCGGCCTTGATCGCGGCGACCGCCTTCTCGAAGCCGCCTTCCATGCATACCGATTTGTCGTGGTGAGCTTTCAAGCCGTCGAGATGGACGGAGAAGAACAAGTAGGGCGACGGGGTGAACACATGCAGCTTCTTTTCCAGAAGCAGCGCATTGGTGCACAGCGAGACGAATTTCTTGCGCGCGATGATGCCCGCGACGATCTCGCCGATCTCTTTGTGAATGAGCGGCTCGCCGCCCGGGATGGCGACCATCGGCGCCCCGCACTCGTCGACCGCGTCGAGACATTCCTTAACCGAGAGGCGCTTGTTGAGGATCGCGTCCGGATAATCGATCTTACCGCAGCCGACGCAGGCAAGGTTGCAGCGGAACAACGGCTCGAGCATGAGCACGAGCGGATAGCGCTTCCGACCAGCTAGACGCTGACGCAGCACATAGGCACCGACGACGGCCTTCTGTCGCAGAGTAACACCCAAAACTTCACCCTCTCTAATACGTTTCCACTGTCGCCCCTCAAGGCGAGACTAAACTTTCGCCGTCACGCGGCCGGCAGTGACCCCATCGGTCAATTCCGGCGGCAGGCGGAATTCGATGGTCTCATGCCGGCCATGCAACTGGCTGACATCGACCGGATTAAGCCGGCGCAACGCGTCGATCACGTCCTCGACCAGCACTTCCGGCGCCGAGGCGCCCGCCGTGATGCCGACGGTCGCGGCATTGCGGAACCAGGTCGGGTCGAGTTCGCTGCCGTCGGCGATCAGATAGCTCGGCTTGCCGGCTTCTTCGCCGATTTCGCGCAGCCGGTTGGAATTGGAGCTGTTCTTGGCGCCGACCACGAGGATGACGTCGACCAGCGTCGAGAGTTCGCGCACCGCGGTCTGCCGGTTCTGCGTCGCGTAGCAGATGTCGCGGGTCTCGGGTCCGACGATGTCGGTGAAGCGCTTATGCAGTGCGGCGATGATGCCGCGCGTATCGTCGACGCTGAGCGTCGTCTGCGTCACATAGGCGACCGGCGTGTCGGCCGGAATGTCGAGCTTTAAGACGTCGGCTTCGGTCTGCACCAGCGTCACCGGCTCGGAAATCTGGCCCATCGTGCCTTCGACCTCCGGATGCCCGGCATGGCCGATGAGAATAAGCTGGCGGCCCTGGCCGACATAGCGCTTGCCCTGGTTGTGCACCTTGGTGACGAGCGGGCAGGTGGCGTTGAGCACCGGAAGCTGACGCGATGCCGCTTCCTCTTCGATGCTTTTGGCGACGCCATGCGCGCTGAAAATGGTGACGGCGTTCGGCGGCACCTCGGAGAGATCTTCGACAAAACGCGCGCCTTTGGCCTTCAGGCTCTCGACCACGTGTTTGTTGTGCACGATCTCGTGGCGCACATAGACCGGCGGGCCGAATTTTTGCAGCGCCCGCTCGACGATCTCGATCGCGCGCACGACACCGGCGCAGAAACCGCGAGGCTGGGCGAGTATCACTTTCATCAAGATCTCCAGAACCTATTCCGGCAAACTCTATTCCGGTCACGTCGAACGATAATAACTAAGTCCGACGATGCCTATTTGACGCCGCCGGGGCTGCGGCCTTTGCTGCGGCCTTGCGACGCGACGAAGGCGGCTCATCTGTCTATGTCGGGTTTATTGGCAGTTTCGTTTCAGGGACCCGTTACTTGAACGCCGACATAGCCTTGCTACTTGGATGTGAAACCGGCCCAATCAAGTCCTGATCCGCCCGCCCCCGATTGATCGGTTGTTCGGGCGACCCCTGGCTTTCGGCGCGAAAATCGCGGCGAAGCCGGGCGTCTGGCTGATTATCTGGCCGATGACCCCCAACCCAGCACCATTGAGCGGAAATACCGCTTCTTGTCCAGTATGGTGCCGGTTCGGCGCCCCATTTTTGCATTGGACCAAGTTTACACGGGACCAAGTGGTAAATTGGCACCGATTGAACCCCGAAAAGGGTGTTTATCGTCATAGGCAACGCGCTTTTCTGCAACCCGGCCCGAGGTTCTGTCGATTAGCGGGTGTCCAAAATAAGCGTGCCGGACCCAGACGTTAATCGTGTTGGTCGAAGAAATTGGCTGCAAAGATGAGATTGCGGCATGTGTCTGGGGCATGTGTCTGGGGCATGTGTCTGCATGCGCTGGCTTATATCCGGCCGCTGCGGTGGCGGCGTGATGACGTAGGAAAATATCCGTGATTTCACTTTTGCGCCAAATCAGGGCATCTAAGCGCGCCGACGAGGCCCTGTCCGCCACCTTTTCGCCGCTGTTTTAACGCCTCAAACGCCGGTCTGTTGATCCTCCCATCACACTGAACATCCTAATTCCATTGACCCATTCCCTCATGAAATCGATTACCGCCTTCGTCGTCCGCGCCATCGGCTTTTGCGCGATAAATGCTTGGCCGGTAATCGGCTTGTCGCTCCTGTTGGCGGTGCTGTCGTCCTGGTATGCCGCCACGCATTTCGCCATGACGACCGACATCAATCAGTTGATTTCGTCGAACATCGACTGGCGGCAACGCGAAGCCAGGTTCGAAAAAGCGTTTCCGCAGTTTGAATTGATTGTCGCAGTGGTCGATGCGCCGACGCCGGAACTGGTCGATGCGGCGACCAATGCATTGGTGCAGAAGCTCGAGCCGCAGAAGGATCTGTTTCATTCGATCGAGCAGCCGAAAGGCGGTCCGTTCTTTGCGCAGAACGGTTTGCTGTTCGAAGACGTCAAGGATCTCGAGCCGCAAATGAAAGTCCTGGCGCAGGCGCAGCGCTTGGTTCAGGTCCTGGCCGGCGATCCCTCGTTGCGCGGCGTCATCCAGGCCTTCCAGCTCAGCCTGCTCGGCGTCCAGGGCGGCCAGCTCACGCTCGACAATATGCAGTGGCCGATGACGCTTGCCGCGAATGCGATCGAGAACGTGAATGCCGGCAAGCTGGCGAGCTTCTCCTGGCACGAAATGGTCGAGGGTCGCCCGGCAACGTCGAGCGAGCGCCTGCGCTTCCTCGAAATCCAGGCGACGCTGAATTTTTCGGAGCTCGAGCCGGGCCAGCACGCGACCGACGCCATCCGGAAAGCCGCCGCCGACCTCGATATCGCGTCCAAATACCAGGCGCGGCTGCGGCTCACCGGGCCGGTGCCGATGGCCGACGAGGAATTTGCTACGATCAAGGAAAATGCGGCGCTTAACGCCACCGTGACCATCGCGATCGTGCTCGTGATCCTGTGGCTGGCGCTGCGCTGGGGGCGCATCATTTTCGCGGTGTTCCTCTGCCTTGTCGTCGGGCTCGCCATCACCGCGGCGCTCGGTTTGCTGATGGTCGGAACGCTCAATCTGATATCGGTTTATTTTGCGGTCCTGTTCGTCGGCCTTGGCGTCGATTTCGGGCTGCAATTCAGCGTGCGCTATCGCGCCGAGCGCAATAATGTCGACGATCTGCGCATGGCGCTTCTTGAAGCCGGCAGCCGTGCCGGCGCGCCGCTGACGCTTGCGGCCTTGGCGACCGCGGCAGGCTTTCTGTCGTTTCTGCCGACGGTCTACAAAGGCGTGTCCGAGCTCGGGATGATTGCTGGCGTCGGCATGCTGGTCGCCTACGCCACCAGCATCACGATGCTGCCGGCGCTGCTGAGCGTGCTCAAGCCGCCGGCCGAGCCGCGGCCGCTCGGTTATGCGCTTCTCGCGCCGGTCGACGATTTCCTGGCGCGGCATCGCATGGCGATCCTGATCATGACCGGGGTGGTTGTCGCCGGCGGATTGCCGCTGTTGCATTGGCTGCGGTTCGATTTCAATCCGGTCAATCTGCGCAGCCCGAAGACCGAGGCGGTCTCGACTTATCTCCAGCTCAAGACCGATCCGGAAAGCGGCACCAACGACATTCAGGTGCTCATGCCGTCGCTCGCCGAAGCCGATCAGATCGCTGTAAAGCTGCGGGCTTTGCCGCAGGTCAAGCGCGTTCTGACCTTGTCGAGCTTCATCCCGCCCGACCAAGAGCAAAAACTGCCGCTGATCCAGGTTGCGGCGAAAACGCTGTTACCGGCGCTTAATCCGGCGGCCGCGAGTGCGCCGCCGACCGACGCGCAAAATATCAGCATGATGAATTCCACCACCGATGCGCTCAACCGGCTCGCCGGCAACGGCACCGGCGCCGGCGCCGTCGCGGCGCGGAAGCTTGCGACCGATATGGCGGCTTTGGCCAAGGCCGATCCGTCGGTGCGCCAGCGCGCCGAAACCGTGTTCGTGCAGCCGCTGAAGACGGCGCTCGACGACGTGCGCAATCTGTTCAAGGTCCAGGACGTGACCCGGGCCAATCTTCCGGCATCGCTCGCAAGCCAGTGGGTCACGGCCGATGGTCAAGCGCGCGTCGACATTGCGCCGAGCGGCGACCCCAGCGATAACGCCAACCTGCAGTCTTTCGCGCGCGCCGTTCAGGCGGTCGCGCCGGAAGCGACCGAGGGGCCGATTTCGATCCTTGAAGCGCGGCGCGCCATCGTCTCAGCCTTCATCGAGGCCGGGATCTGCGCGCTGCTCTCGATCGGCATTATTCTCTGGATCACGCTGCGCCGGATCGGCGACGTGCTGTTGACGCTCGTTCCGTTGCTCTTGGCCGGCGTCGTCACGCTCGAAATCTGCGTTCTGGTCGATCTGCCGCTCAACTTCGCCAATATCATCGCGCTGCCGCTATTGTTGGGCGTCGGCGTCGCGTTCAAAATCTATTACATCATGGCGTGGCGCGAAGGGCAGACCAACCTGTTGCAATCGGTGTTGACGCGGGCGGTGACGTTCAGTGCCTGTACGACGGCGACGGCCTTCGGCAGCCTGTGGTTTTCGAGCCATCCCGGAACGTCCAGCATGGGCAAGCTGTTGGCGATTTCGCTGGTGACCACGATGGCGGCGGCGGCTTTGTTCCAGCCGGTGCTGATGGGCAAGCCGCGCGAGCAGAAGCCGGAGCCTGAGGCGGAGGCGGAGGCGGAGGCGGAGGCGGAGGCGGAGGCGGAGGCGGAGAAAGCGTAACGCTCGCCGATTATGACGGTTGGATGGATTACTGGCGCAGCGAATTGAACACCGGATCCTGCGGGCGCGGCAATTCCGACTTGTGCGCCGGCGCCATCGCCGGCGCACGCTTCACCGCCGCATTGGGATTGATCGACGGATCGAGCATGCTGTAGGAGGAGTCCGGCAACCGCGTCCAATATTGATTCTTGCCCAGCATTTCGATGCCGAGATAGCCGCGCACGATCAGCGTTTGGCCGTCCGGGGTGACTTTCAGCGTCGCCTTGTAGACCTTGCCGTCGCGCGGATCGAGGATGGTGCCGCCGCCGTATTTGTCGGGTTCTTCCTGCTGCATGCCGCGGATGATTTCGAGCCCGAGCCAGGGATGATTGAAGCGATCATCCTTGCACTGGTCGCACACGATGCCCTGGACTTCGCCGGGCTTTAAGAACATTTTGGCGATGATGCCGGCATAGACGCCGTCGTGATTGCTGATCAAAAACCAGCCCGTCGGCTGCTTGGTGTCGTCATCGACGGCTTGCCACAGGCCGGCCGGGGTCACATCGGCGCTTGTGGCGGGGGTAGCGACGACGGGGGCGATCAGCGGCAACAGCACCGCAAGGGCAAATACAAACTTCACTCGCATCGTCCGAACTCCGAAGCTCAGGGTACCGCAACGAACCGCGCCGACGACCGAAAACCGCGCCAAAGACCGCGCCAAGACCGCGCCAAGAAATCGCGCCAAGGACATAGACGCCGAAGCGGTTGCGCGCAATGGGCTAACGCGTAGCGCGCTGCACCATTGTTCGTGCGCAATGCATTTGACATTCGTTTGACTTGGGTCAACAGAGCGGCCGAAAGTTGATCTAATTGCGGACGAACAATATGACGGCTGGTAACATCCTGCCGCTTGATCGGAACGGCGATTGGGGAGCAACATGAAAATCAAGGTCATCGAGCCCATCGCGGTCAGCCTGCCGATGCGGAAGCCGGTGCAGATGGCCGGCGAAACCGTGGCGCGGGCCGATAACGTATTTGTGCGCATCGAAGCCGAAGACGGCGTGGTGGGCTGGGGCGAAGCGGCCTCGGCGCCGACCATGACCGGGGAAACCGCAGCCAGCATGATGGCGGCCGTGGCGCATATGACGCCGGTCCTGCTCGATCGCGCCGCTGATGATTTCGCCGGCGTGTCCGCGGCGATGGACGGAGCGATGTACGGCAATAGCGGCGCAAAGGCGGCCATCGACATCGCGCTGCACGATCTTGTCGGCCGCGCCACCGGCCGGTCGCTGCACGCGCTATTCGGCGCAAAACTGCGCGAGCGCATGCCGGTGCTCGCTGTGGTCGGCTCCGACGATGCGGCGGCCGATCTGCGCGAAGCAGAGGCGCGTTATGCTGCGGGCTATCGCGCCTTCAAGATCAAAGTCGGACTGGCTTCGCCCGAGGCCGACGCCGAACGCACCCGCATCGTGTGCAAGGCGCTGAAAGCCCAAAGTCAAAAAGATGGCGGCACGTGCCTGGTCTCATCCGACGCCAACCAGGGTTACGATATCGACGCTGCTTTGCATTACGTGCAGGCGGTCGCCGATTGCGGGCTCGATTTTTTCGAACAGCCAGTCGCGGCGCACGATCTCGACGGCATGGCGCGCGTCGCCGCCGCCGCGTCCGGCATTTGGATCGGCGCCGACGAAGGCATTCACTCGGCCGCCGATATCACGCGCCATTCTGAGCGCAAGGCGGCGCGCGGCGCGAGCCTCAAGGCCATCAAGCTCGGCGGCCTGTGCGCGCTGTTCGAAGCGGGCGGGTTGTGCGACCGGCTCGGCATGCGCATCAACATCTCCTGCAAGACCGGCGAATCGAGCGTCGCGTCGGCGGCGGCTGCGCATATCGCAGCCGTCGTGCCCGCCATCGCCTGGGGGCTTACCGTGACCAGCCCCGGCCTCGCCGAGGATGTGGTCACAGCCCCGCTTCGCGTCGAGAACGGCCACGTCGCGGTGCCGGACGGTCCGGGGCTCGGGATCGAGGTTGACGAACGCCGCGTGCGGCGCTGTCAGCAGGATTTCAAGCGCGTGGCCTGAGCCGCAATGACCGCGCCAAGCCCTGTGCCTATTCTCGCTCTCGACAAAATCTCCAAGCGGTTCGGGGCCATCGTCATTGCCGATGGCATCGACCTTAAGCTCGGCGCCGGCGAAGCGCTTGGCATTATCGGGCCGAACGGCGCCGGCAAGACGACATTGTTTGGCATGATCAGCGGCACGGTACTGCCGGATTCCGGCCGCGTAGTTTATGCCGGCAATGACATTACCCATATGCCGCCGGCACGGCGCTGCGCGCTCGGCATCGGCAAATCCGGCGGCGCGTCCGAGAGCAAATCCGGCATCGGACGATCGTTTCAAATTCCGTTGCCGTTTTGCGGCATGAGCGTGTTTGAAAATCTGGTCGTGGCGGCAGCGTTTGGCGGCCGACGCCGCGAGCGCGATGCCTATCAGATCTGCATGGACATTCTCGAACGCTGCGGGCTTGCCGACAAAGCCAATCGGCCGGCGGGGAGCCTGACGCTGCTCGATAGGAAGCGGCTCGAGCTCGCGCGTGCGCTCGCTACCGATCCCGCGGTCTTGTTGCTCGATGAAGTCGCCGGCGGCCTGACCGAGCACGAATGCCAGGCGCTGATCGGGTTGATCCGCGAGGTGCGGCGCGGCGGTGTCTCGATCATTTGGATCGAGCATGTCGTGCATGCCTTGATCGCCAGTATCGACCGTTTGCTTGTTCTGCATAACGGCGGGTTCATCGCCGCAGGCGATCCGGCGACCGTGATCAAGAGCCAGCAAGTGTCCGAGATCTATTTGGGGATCGAGGCCGATGCCTGAAGCCGCGCTTCTCGCCGTGGGCGAACTCGACGCCTTTTACGGCGACATCCAGGCTTTGTTCGGCGTCTCGATCGAGGTGGCGGTCGGCGAAGCCGTCGCCGTGATCGGCGCCAATGGCGCCGGCAAGAGCGCGCTGCTCAAAAGCATTGCCGGAGCCTTGCGCTCGCGGCCCGATGCGATCGTGTTCGACGGCGCGCCGATCGGCGGCCTGCCGGCTTTTGCGGTCGCTGCGCGCGGCATTGCGCTCGTTCCCGAGGGCAGGGGACTCTTTCCCTCGTTGAGCGTCGAGGAAAATCTTCTGATCGGCGGCCAGTTGAAGCGGGCGGGGCCTTGGAATCTGAAAAGTATCTTCGATCTGTTCCCTATACTTGCAGAACGTCGCAATCTGCCGAGCACGGCGCTGTCCGGCGGCCAGCAGCAGATGGTCGCCATCGGCCGCGCGCTGATGGCGAATCCGAAATTGCTGTTGTGCGACGAGATCAGCCTTGGGCTGGCGCCGATCATCGTACGCGACATCTACGCGCGGCTGCCGGCGATCCTCGCGCAGGGCACCTCGATTGTGCTGGTCGAGCAGGACATCGTGCAGGCGCTGAAAGCGGCGCAGCGTGTCTATTGCCTGCAAGAGGGCCGCGTTGCGCTCGCCGGCGCCGCCAAGAATCTCACGCGCGCGCAAATCGCCGCGGCTTATTTCGGGGTGTAGCGGGTGGACTGGATCAACGTCATCCTCCAGGGCGTATTGGTCGGCGGGCTCTACGCCATGTTTGCCGCCGGTCTGTCGCTGATCTTCGGCGTCATGCGGCTCGTTAATATCGCGCATGGCGATCTGATCGTGCTCGCCGCCTATATCGCGCTGGTCACCACCGAAACGCTCGGCATCGGACCGCTCACCTCGCTCATCATTGTCGTGCCGGTGATGGCGCTGATCGGCTACCTGCTGCAATGGTTTGTGTTGAACCGCACGCTCGGCGACGATCTGTTACCGCCGCTTTTGGTAACGTTCGGGCTTTCGGTGATCATCCAGAACGGCCTGCTGACGCTGTTCACCGCCGACAGCGTCAAATTGCAGGCCGGCGATATCGAAGTGGCGACAATCCGGCTCGCGCAAGGTCTCTATGT
>Ga0209448_10000433_pt1 | contig 14123 bp, 7 predicted proteins | sample BogFormECP14_OM2_FD_188245 | JGI IMG/M metagenome (GOLD analysis project Ga0209448, IMG submission 188245) | Bog forest soil microbial communities from Calvert Island, British Columbia, Canada - ECP14_OM2 (SPAdes) (version 2) | ecosystem: Environmental > Aquatic > Freshwater > Wetlands > Bog ... | reverse complement strand
TTTAGCAAACCGACCCATTAAACCACTCTGGCACCTCTCCGCCGAGTGTTTTCAGTAGCTTAGCACAAGTCTCTGATTCGATTGGTGCACATTTGGTGCACTATAACAGCAAAACGTGATCGTCGTGAGAATGTGAGTTGGATTAAGTCCTGCAAAATCAATCCCAACCCTGATCGGAATTCGTTGCAGTGGTTGGGAAAACCGCCGCCTCCAGGCCAAATTCTGCGATTGTTGCTATTTCCGAGAACGAGATTTCTGGCCAGCGTCAAAGGCCGGGATCAAGTGTCGCATCCGCTGCGCCGTGACTCAGGAAGTGAATCAGCAATCGCAATCGCCACTTCTCTCTATCGGTAAACACCACGCGACAAGGCAGGAGCTATTTGCCACAACGCTTTCCCGTCAGACCGCGGCACGATCGGTGGCATGGCCGGATTTAACCGTTGAGAGGCGAGCGTTGTATTGCACGAAGAGGCTGTCGCGTGTAAATTACTGGGACGGCCCGTAATGAAAAGGGTTATACCGGCAAAGGTTAAGCGCACCAAATGAATGCCGAGCGCGCGCCTCGTTCTATTTTCTCTCCCACGGCCACTTGAGAATTTCGTTGGTGAAAGGAAAATCGTGCTAAGTCTAAGAACTCGTGTCGCCCTACTATGGCTTCTCGCCTCTCTATTATTTGCTTATTCCGCCATCGCTCAAACCAGGCTTCTTCGCTTCCCCGATATCCACGGTGACCAAGTCGTTTTCACCTATGCCGGCGACCTCTGGCTCGCCTCCACGTCCGGTGGATTGGCCACGCGCCTCACCGCGCATCCGGGCGTCGAGCTCTTTGCCAAGTTTTCTCCCGACGGCAAATGGATCGCCTTCACTGGTCAATACGACGGCGACGAGCAGGTGTACGTCATTCCCGTCACCGGCGGTATCCCGAAGCAACTCACTTTTTATCCGGCACGCGGACCCTTGCCTGCCCGCTGGGGTTACGACAACCAGGTTTACGGATGGACTCCCGACGGCAAGTCGGTCCTCTTCCGGTCCCTCCGCGAATATTTCGATCTCGGAGACTCCCGCCTGTACACCGTGTCGATGGATGGTGGTCTGCCTCAGGCTCTTCCCATGCCCAAATCCGGCGCCGGCGATTTTTCTCCGGACAGTTCGCAAGTCGTCTACTCCCCACTCTTCCGCGACTTCCGCACCTGGAAGCGCTATTCCGGAGGCTGGGCCCAGCAGTTGTACATTTTCGGCCTCAAATCGCACGCCTTGGAAAAGATCACCGACGATCTCAGGTCTCATCGTGATCCCATGTGGATCGGCGACAAGATTTACTATTCCTCTGACAAGGACGACACGCTCAACCTGTACTCTTACGATCCCAAGACAAAAACGAGTGCGCAACTCACCCACAGTACTAAATGGGATGTTCGCTGGCCCAGCTCCGATCACAAAAACCGGATCATTTACGAATTGGACGGCGAGTTGAACATCTTCGATATCGCCTCCGGCCATTCCACGCCTATCTCCATCCAGGTTCCCACCGATGCTTTGGCGATGCGTCCTTCGCGCGTCTCCGCAGCCGGCCAAATTGAGTGGACAGAATTGAGCCCCAAGGGCGAACGCGCTCTCGTCGTCGCTCGCGGCGACATCTTTACTACTCCCATCGAAAAAGGCCCCACCCGCAATCTCACCAACTCCTCGAACGCTCACGACAAATTTGCCCAGTGGTCGCCCGACGGTTCCACAATTGCCTTCGTTTCTGACATGGATGGCGAAGACGAACTCTACCTCATCAACCAGGACGGCTTGGGCAAGCCCCAGCAGTTGACTCACGGCTTTCACGCCATGCTGTATCAGCCCAGTTGGGCGCCAGACGGCAAGCGCATCGCCTTCAGCGACAAGGACGGCAAGCTCTTCGTATTGACTCTCGACGACAAGAAAGTCACGCAGATCGCTCAGAACCCTCGCGGACGCATTCGTTCTTATCCATGGTCGGAGGACGGCGGCCATCTCGCTTTCACCATGGATGAACCCAACGACTTCTCTTGCGTTTATGTCTGGAGCGTCAATGACGGTCAGATCCATCGCGTCACTGACCCTCTCTACGATTCCGGTCAACCTGCCTGGGATCCCGACGGTAACTACCTCTACTTCATCAGTACTCGCGAATTCGCCCCGCAATTGAGCGGCGTCGAATGGAACTACGCCTCCAATCGCGGCCGTTCTCTCCTTGCTCTCACCCTCCGCAAGGACGGCAAGAATCCTTTTCCCCCGGAAAGCGACGAGGTCACCATCACCAAGAGCGGCGAGGATTCGTCCGACAAGAATAAGACGTCTGAAAAAGCCGAGGACAAAAAAGAAGAGAAAAAGAAAGAATACATCCGCATCGATTTCGACGGCCTTCCCGATCGAGTGACCCGTGTCCCCGTTGATGCCGACAACTATTACCGTCTCGTGGTCACCAAGGAGTATCTCGTTTACCCGCGCTTCGGCTCTTTCTTCTACGGTCGCGATTCCTACCCGCAGACCTCTCTCGTTCTCTTCTCCCTGAAAGACCGCAAGGAAACCACCTTGGTGGACAAACTCGACAGCTTCGACGTCTCGCGCGATGGCAAAAAGGTCTTGGTGCGCGACGGTAAAACCTTCAAGCTCTACGATGTCAAACCCGAAGGCAAATCCAATCCGAAAACCGTTTCCACCGAAAACCTGATGGTCGATCGCGTCCCGCAGCAGGAGTGGGTCGAAATATTCAATGAGGTTGTCCGGCGTTATCGCGACTTCTTCTACGTGCCAAATATGCATGGCTACGATTGGAATGCTTTGCGTGACCAGTATCGCCCTCTCGTTGACTACGTTGCTCACCGCTCCGACCTCAATTACGTCATCGGCGAGATGATTGCCGAACTCAGCGTCTCCCACGCCTACATCACCGGCGGCGATTTCGATATTCCCGAACGTCCCCAGGTCGCACTGCCCGGTGCTCGAATCGAGTTGGACTCATCCGCGGGCCGCTACCGCATCACCAAAATCTACCGCGGCCAAAATGAGGAGGAAATCTATCGCTCTCCGCTCACAGAAGTGGGCGTCGACGTCAAGGAGGGCGACTACATCCTAGCCATAGACGGCCGCGATCTCACCCCGAAAGACAATCCCTACCAGTTCTTACGCAACAAGGCCAACCGCCCCGTCCAGCTCACCGTCAATGCCAAGCCCACCAGCGATGGTTCACATACCATTTCATATCGTCCCATCACCAGTGAAACTAATCTCATCTATCTCGACTGGGTCACCCACAATCGTGACGCCGTCTCGCACGCGACCGGCGGCAAAGTCGGGTACATCCACATCCCGGACATGGGTGCCGACGGTATCCGCGAATTCATTAAGTATTTCTATCCTCAAATTCGCAAGCAAGCCCTGATCGTCGATGTACGTGCCAACGGTGGCGGCAACGTCTCCCAAATGCTCATCGAACGCCTGCGCAGGGAACTTCTCGGCACAGAATTCGACCGCGTCGACAAGCAAACCGGTACGTATCCCTATCAAGTGTTCTACGGGCCGAAGGTTTGTCTCATTAACGAAACTTCCGCTTCCGACGGCGATATTTTCCCTTACATGTTTCGCCAGGCGGGCCTTGGCCCTCTCATCGGCAAGCGCACATGGGGCGGTGTCGTCGGCATTAGCGGCCGTGGCCCGCTTCTCGACGGCGGCCAGGTTTTCGTGCCTGAATCCGCAACCGCTTCCGTGGAGGGCAAGTACGTCATCGAAGGCCACGGCGTCGATCCTGACATCGTCGTCGAAAACGATCCCGCCGCGGTCATCGCCGGTCGGGACCCGCAACTCGAACGCGCCATCGAGGAAATCCAGAAGGCGCTTCAGGCCAATCCGAAGAATCTCCCGTCGCGTCCGCCCGACCCGGTAAAGACGCCCAAGCACTGATCGCCTGTGTGAACTAAAGTCCTCACGCAGAGGCAAGCATCGCGCTCGTGTCGGTCAGCACGGGCGGAGTATGGGGCGGCGTCAGTTCTGTGTCAGAGACCGAACTCTTACTCTTACCTTAGGATTATGTCAGGGTTCGCCGTCAACCGACCGGAGCGGATACATGGGTAAACACTACGCGACTACTCATTATTCATCCCAATCAAGGGCGGCAGAGCGCGCCTCCGAAACGTAGACGTTCCATTTTTACTTCGGCACGATCACTGATCGGACGCCGCGTCGGCCCTGTGGACAATACATCGAGCCGTTGAATAAGTCGTCGGGGAGTTCTTGCTTCAATTGGCGGAGCACCACTAACACTGAAGTGTTCGCCAGTTATTGTTCGGATTCTGCGATCAGCTTGATATAAACTTCACGAGCGTGGTCATAGGCTGCCTGGGCGTCGGGGAGTTCCGCCTTTGAAATCTTAGGAGCCTTCTGGGTCCAGCACTGGTTGACCGCGGCAAGACACCACTGGGCGCTCTGCCGCGAGGCGCGAATGGGCTTTCCGTCCACCAGAACGAAAATGGGGTTGGTATGCGAAGAACCCAAGATGCGCACAGCCACCCAGCTGCTCCGTTCGATCTGCACATCAAAGGCTAAACCCTGGACGCTCCCGTCCGCCACGATATTCTCGCGAGCAACCGGCTTTCCGTTCATCACCAGTTCGACGGGCACCTCGCGCGTGTTTCCGATGCGGGCTCGTTCGATTTGCCAATACGGTTCTTGATCCATTGGACGGTCATGAATGCTCGCTGTTGAAGAAGAGTCAACAGAGTGTACCTTCCATGAGTTATTGAAAGGGCTCATCCAGGGCGGCTCTTGGTCAGCCGCGCTTTCGCCACCCGCCGCAGTTGGGGTGAGATAGGCCGCGGCCTTCAATCGAACGTGCACCGTCCCACTTCCCTTCAGCCTCACCTCACTCGCATTCGTTCCGACCTCCACGCTGTTCACGCTGAAATCGATCAGATGGCTCCTACCATCGGAAACGTAGCTTCGGCCCGCGCGGAGAGCGTCCAGCCAAGCGCTGTAGCTGAGTGGCCCATCGACCTTGGCGTAGACGCGACCCTGTCCGACGCGCGCATCCGTGATGCAAGGAAAATCCGTCTCGCCCGAGATGCGGGTCCGGAACCCGACGTTAAGTGTGTGATACCAGATGTTGAGCTCCCAGACGTAGGGCGTGTCCATGGTGGAAATGAAATCAACGGAATCAGGATATGTCACGTCTACGATGTATTCGTTCGCGCCGATTCCGTCGAAACCCGGAATCTCGTAATTTGGAAGATCGTGCGACTTCACTTCAAGCCCCCAACCGGAGTGGGCAAAACCCACCAATGCTCCCTGAGATTTCCCCCATCGCAGAATGGGTAGGTCCCACGTGGGCCACTGCTCGATACGCACGCAATGCGGATAGTCCTGATTAGTTAGCCCGAGTAATACCAAGTGTCCGGCGTGGCTCGATGGAAATCCGGAAACTTCCAGGTCGTAGTGCATCAACCCGTCCGGCTTGGAGAGTGGGTGGTCCTTGCCGCTAAAGAATTGCTTCTGGTAGTAGTAGCATGGCCCCCAGGTCAGCACAGCGCCGACGTTCAACTTCTCGCCTTGAATTTGGCGGACCATGTCTTCGGGCTGCACTCCTTCGGTGGGATTTTGGTAGTGCGAGCAGCCGGCGGCGTGCACGTGATGGTCGCCGGAATACCAGCCGTACTTCGGCGGATCGACCCATCGCCGCATCGCGAACGAAACCTCGCTCGATCCCGTCGCTGCCACCTCTACTTGTTTCGTTTGAGCCTGATATTCAGGACCCATCGAACAGGTCACTGTATACGTGCCCTCCGGCAAGAGAATCGTTTCGCCGCTGGCCCGATAGACCTGGGGCTGGAAAAAGAGGTCAGGTGCGAGGCGCTTCGAGGGATTTGGATAGAGGCGCCCCAACGCATCGCGAATCGTGAAGGCCGCCATCGACGGCGCACCATTTTCGTCGCGAACCTGCAGCCCCAATGGGTGGGCGGGCAGCGCATCGAACAGCACGACCATTTCATTGCGAAAGCCGATGTCTTGCGTTCCTTGGCCAACGTTGAAGCTGATCTTGGCGGAGCGCTGCCCTTGGTCGCGGCTGTAGACTTCGAGGATTCGGTATTCGAGTGGCAAGCCGGAAAGCCGCTCGGACATTGGGTCCTTGTCGTAAAGTTCAAGGCCCATCCACCGGTCTCGTACATCGGCGGACGCGATCTTCTTTGGCGGATCGGGGCTCATATCCGACTGGACATAAACAGGCTGAGCATTCGGGCTCTCTGTTTCGAGTCGCGCGGTGACTCCAGCCTTGTTAGCGACTTTCACAAGGAAGATGCGCGTTCCGGCCTCGACCAGTTCCAGCTTAGCTGGACCGGGCCGCACCTTGACGCGGCTCTCTGGATTGATTTCCACGATCGCCAGCGTGTATTTGTCGAGCACTCGTTCCAGTCCGACAATTGCGGCAGTCTCGTCGGCATTCGCGATGGCCTCGTTGATCGCGTCCTGATCTTTCTGCGACAGGGGCTCTCCCAGATAGGCAAGGGTGGTCTCGATTTGGCGCACCTGTTGCGCGAAGGGTTGGAGAGGAATGCGCATCTGCGCCGTAGCAGGCATGGCAGTCAGTGTTTGAAGGACAATCCAAATCAAAGAAAAGCTTATTCCGAGTATGCGCGCCGGCGTAGGACGATCTCTATATTCCATGGCGGAGTGCCTCTTCCGTTGGGAGCCATTGTGCGCGTGCGGGCGGCACCAGGCAAGCGCCGCTAGCCTTCTCAGCAGATGGACGGAGAGTTGGAAGGTGATTTCAGGTGATTTCCGATGCTGGACCGGCGTCGTTGAATCGCAACAATTCCGTTCTCATCGCCGCTCCACAGGTGTGCGTGTTCAGGAGACGGCGGAGGAGGACAGGGGCGCGGTGCTGAGGCAGACTTCGGCGGCGTGGAGCACGCAAGTGTCGGTCGGCTCGTGCGCGTCGCGACGGACGGATTTCAGCTTGAGCAGGCCGCCCGTTGTGAGAGCTTTCTTCATCAACGGTTCGAGCGCTGGGTCGCGAAGGCTGCCGCCAGAAAATATGCCAGTGGGCGTGACCATGGCCGCGGAATAACCGCTTGGTTCGCGCAAGATTTTGGTCATCACGCCCTGGCCCACTTGGGGATTCACAGCCATGGTGAAAGGGACGACGAGGCGTCCGCGATGGCGTAGGCGTTCGAGCCAAATCGTTTGCGGATGCGTGACGCCGCAATTTACGAACATAGCGTCGCAGGGGCCAGGGTCGAATGCGGAACCATCTCCCTGGTGGACGGTTACGTTCGCGTAGCTCGCGAGATTTTCTTTGGCGCGAGCGGCGAGATCGGATTGGAGTTCCAGTGCGACGACGCTACCGCTTGGGCCAACGACTTCCGCGATGATGGCTGTGTAATAACCGACGCCGCAGCCGAGATGAAATGCGCGGTCGCCAGGTTGAAGCGCGAGCGCGTCGATCCAGCTCGCGAGGGCGCTGGGCTGGCCGTTGTTGATGTCCTTCGCGCGGTCGAGTGCGACGACGACGTTGTGATAAAGATCGCGCGGGTCGTTGACAGTGACGTAAGAGGATTCGCGCAAACCGGCCATGGACAGAGCGCGGGCCTCCGGCGAGCTAATCTGCCAGGGCGCGGGGCCTAGGAATTTTTCGCGAGGGACGCGCGCGTAGGCTTCGACAAGTCCTGGCGTTGCGACGGTGGCCGCAAATCGTATTTCTTGGGCGTAAAAAGCGCGGCAGTCTTCGAGAGTGAGCAAGGCAGGCGCTCCTGCTTGTGGCGCGTTGCGATTGTACTACGCGACAGCCAACCCCGTGATCGCCTTCCTCTATCCCTAGAAAGATTTGGCCCCCACCAAACTTTTCCCCATCCAACTTCGTTTATACCTGTGACCACAGCAGAGGTTCAGGCTGTCCACCCGGAGATGTTGGAGGATTCTTAATGTTCCGATCCATTGCTCGCGTCATGGTTCCTGTTGGCAGGGTATCTGTTTCCGTCTTGGCGTCCTTGGCCAACGCCCAAGTCTCGCCGAGCCTGCCCAATCCGACCACGGCGCAGAATCCGCTGACGACGATATCCATTTTTCGTAGCAATATGCAGGACAAGATCATGAAGTCGGCGGACGAGATGCCAGAGTCCAAATACAGCTACCGGCCGACGAAGGACGTTCGCTCGTTTGCCGAGATCCTGAATCATGTGGCGGCTATATCCTACACTTTGTGTTCAAACGTTAAGGGTGAAGCGCCCCCCGCCACGGCTACCGTGAAGGGTTCGAAGACCGAGATCATCGCCTACCTCAAAGGCGCGTTCGACTACTGCGATGGCGTGTACTCCGGGTTCACCGATGCGCACCTCGATGACCCGGCGGACTTCTGGGGCGTCAAGACGAACAAGATGTTCATCTTGACGCAAGTCGCAAATCATGACGCCTTGCATTACGGAAATCTCACCTCAATGGCCTCGTGCCCTCCGGAGGCTGGTTTTGATGGCGCAGCGACGAGTCTTCTTTCAAGATCGGGAACGCATCCAGGCCATAGTTGTAGATCGTCCCGGGGATTGTCGGAAGACGCCGCAAGGTCTTGATTAACGCCGAAAGGGAAAAAGTGGCACCCAGTACCACCGTGACTACAAAGCGGACAACACAATCAGCCGATTCACAATCATGAAGACCGCCCAGAGGCGTACAAGCCACAGGTGATTTCGAAATCGCTCGCGTGACCACGGCGGCAAAGCCGTCGGCCTTCTTCATTGCGGCCAGAGGTTGCCTACGGCAATCGAGAAGCAATTCATTGCGTTGGCGACTTTGCGGTCAGAGATCAAAGCAAGAATTCCGACAGTAAGAACAAGCGTGGGAAAAACCAAATCCATGGCCCAATGCTACTACTGATTGGTCAGCGCCTGGTAAACGCTAGTGAATCCATCCAAGTGTTGGGGAAGAAGGTGACGGGCTAGCAAAGCCTGTGGCCGCCACGTCGGCGGTGTATTATCCTCGGCTTCGCATTTCTCGAGGTGCACCTTGAAATGGAAACTTGGCGTTTCGCTGCTCGCGGGTTTGTTCGCTGTCTTGGTGCTTGCCGGGCATGCTCCGGCGCAGCACGCAGAATTTGATTTTATTTTGTCGGATGCGCACATCGTCGACGGCACGGGCGCGCCGTGGGTTGCGGGCGACGTGGGGATTAGCGGCGACCGGATTGCCGCGATCGGCGACTTGAGCGGGGCGTCTGCAAAAAAGCGTGTGGATGTGATCGGGCTGGTGGTTGCGCCGGGGTTCATTGATGTGCAGGGGCAGTCGGAATTCAATGTGCTGGTGGACAATCGCGCGGCCAGCAAGATCACACAAGGTGTGACGACGGAAATCACCGGCGAAGGAACGTCCATCGCTCCGCTGAATGACCGCTTAAAGAAACAGGCGGACTTTTACGCGAATGAAGACACGTTGCGCGAATTTGGCGTGACCGTGGATTGGGCGACGCTGGGCGAGTATTTCCAGCACTTCACGCGAACCAAGTCGACGATCAACCTGGGGACGTTTGTCGGCGCGGGCGGCGTGCGTAACTACGTCATGGGATCGGTGAACCGGCCGGCATCCGCGGCAGAGCTCGAGCAGATGCGCGGGTTGGTTCGCGACGCGATGAAGGACGGGGCCTTCGGCATCAGCACGGCACTGGAATACGTGCCGGACACGTTTGCCTCGACGGACGAAATTGTGGAGCTGGCGAAGGTGGCGCGGCAGTACGGCGGCGTGTACTTTACGCACCAGCGGTCCGAGACGGACGCGATTTTCACGTCGATGGATGAAGTGTTTGCCATTTCTGAGCGCGCGAAGATTTCCGCAACGATCTGGCACCTGAAAACGGCTTATCACGAGAACTTCGGCAAAATGAACGAAGTTTTGCACCGCATCGAGGCGGCGCGCGCACGGGGGATCGACGTTGCGGCGAGCGTCTATCCGTACACGCGCGCGAACAACGGGCTGATTTCCTCGTTTCCACCGTGGGTTTTGGAAGGCGGGACGGAACAGATGATGGCGCGCCTGAAGGACCCCACTACGCGGGAGCGCATCAAGAAAGAAATGGATGAGCCCAGCCTGACCTGGGAGAACGAATGGCGCGGGTCGGGCGGCGGGTCGGGCATCATGCTTGTGGGAATCATGAATCCCGCACTGCGGAAGTACGAGGGCATGACGCTGGAAGAGATCGGAAAGGAGATGGGCAAGGATCCCAAGGATGCGGCGATGAACATTGCGATCGCGGATCACGGCCACACGGGGCAGGTGACCTCGATCATGGATGAAGGAGATGTGCGCACCGCCGTCTCCAGCCCCATCGTGACGTTCGGTTCAGACTCCGAAGAGCATGCCGAAGACGGTCCACTGAGCAAATCGCGGGCGCATCCGCGGGCGTTTGGGACGTTTCCTCGTGTGCTTGGGATGTATGTGCGCGAAGAGCAAACCATGCGGTTGGAGGAGGCGGTGCGCAAGATGACCTCGCTTGCGGCGAGCCGCGTGGGGCTGATGGACCGCGGCCTTCTTAGGCCCGGGTTGTTCGCGGATGTGACGGTATTTGATCCGCATGCGATCAAGGACGTCGCCACGTTCCAGGATCCGATGCATTACTCGGTGGGCGTGAAGTACGTTTTTGTGAATGGCCGCCCTGTGCTTTGGGATGGCGCCATTACCGAGGAGCGCCCGGGGCGACCGCTGCGCGGGCAGGGCTATCAGGGAGGACACCACTAGGTCACGGCGTCAATGGTGTAGCGGCGGCGACAGTTATTCCGGGCCAGATGTCTCGTTGTGGAAGTCTCACCAGATAGGTAGCGAGAAACGCGCATGTCTTCAGTGCTTGATTTCCTAACGAGATGCCGACTTGAACGAAGCCGCTGGCGCGACAGACGCTTCGCGTGCTATGCTCCGCACGTCATGCCCCAGCGTAACGCATTGAATTGCGGTTCTCGCACATGCTCATTTTCTAAGTACCGCAAAACCAATAGCTTACAGATGGGTGAAAAGATTGAATTCCCGTAGCCACTAGCCCGCGTCTGCCGCAAACGCCAGCGGCTCCCTTCAAGTCGTTGTATCGAAAGCGCGCAAACACACCGTGCTCGTGTGTGCAGCTTGCTCACTCGCGCTTCCGATACAACTCTAAGACTTATCGCTCCGAACGCGACCAACCTCCGAATGGGTACTCAACCGGAGAAGCACCGTCAGAAAACATTGGTGAGGCCTCGCGTGGAAAACCTCCACACGAGTAGACGGGACTAGGCGGGCAGCGACCCGGCCACCACTGCCGCCGCTATTTTTTCGGGAACGTGAACTCCCCTGACGGGTCTTTTTGCTTAAGTCCCTTCACCTGTCCATCCTTCACGACAAATTCGAGAATCACGTCGGAGAAACGTGGGATCCGGAATGTAAGGCCCTTTACGTGGGTCAACGGAATCACAGGCTGGCCGGGCGAAACGAGAAACAGGCTCCCACTCGGCGAAAGCGCAACCTCAATCTTCCCTCCGCTGGGCGTTGTGTACTCGCCCGCCATCTGAGCCATCAACTTCGGGTCGATTGTGTCAGGCTTACGGACGAATACCGCTTCCGCTTCGTCCAACGACACCACGGCCTGATCGATATCCCCCTGCGGATTCGTGCGGAAGTTCACCGACCACTTGCCTTCCTCCTCGTCATCAGGTGTGTCGAAACGGTCATAGTGGAAGCGGCTCATCGGGAGTCGTATCTTATGAAAGTCGAACTGAAGCTGGTTGTCTTTCATCCCGATAGTCATCACGCCGTAAGCAGGGTTCTCGTAGGCGCCAGCGTAATTCGCAAGGGCATGCGATGCCTTGGTGTCCGGAACTTGGCCTTCGTTAGCTTTCGTTCGCGCTTCGGTCCCGGCCTTTTTGTTCTTCAGCCGAATCTCGAGCTGACGCTCACTCCAAGGTGTCTGGTCCATGCCGAGCAATCTTTCATACACGTTGTAGCTGACGATGTTGTAAAGCGGCTGGCTATGATTCCCGATGACAAAAACGATGACGCCGATGTGGTCCTGGGGCATGAACGAAACCTGCGTGTGGAAGCCAGGTAAGTCACCACCGTGAAGGGTGAGGAGGTGGCCCCGGTAGGAAGCGGTCTGTCGCCCCATGCCGTAAGCTGCATTCAGGATTTCGGACCACCCCCGAGTTTCGAGGGTGGTGTTGGGCAGTGCGATCGCCGGCTCTAGGGTGGCCTTCAAGACTTCCGCCGGAAGCACCTGCTTGCCGTTGTATTTCCCCTGGTTCATCAGCGCGATCAACCAGTGAGACATATCCTCAATGTTGGACACGATGGCGCCACAAGGGGCGACGCCCGTTATATCCTCATAGTATGGGATTCGGTAAAGCTCAAAGGAATCGCGCCTCTCGGTGAACCCGACCCCGAATTCCGGGCGCTTCAACATTTCGGCAATGCTGTAACTGGTGGAGTTCATCTGAAGCGGATCAAAGATCCTTTCCTTTACGAACTGTTCCCATGTCTTTCCGGACTGCAGTTCGATCAAGTATCCGGCCGCCGCGTACATTAGGTTGTTGTACAGAAACGTCTCGCGCAGGGGTTCCTGCGGCTCCAGGTAAACTAACTTCTCGAATAGCTCTTTGCGCGTGAAGTCGGATTTGTACCAGATGGTGTCGTGCCGGGTGATTCCGGTACGGTGGGATAGCATGTCGCGCAGGGTCACGCTATCGTTGAGCTGGTCGTTGTAAAAGCGGATGGCTGGGACGGATTCGCGCACTGGCTTGTCCCAGGACAGCTTCCCTTCCTCGACCAGCATCCCTGCGGCAACCGCGGTGAAGAGTTTCGTGTTGGACGCGATGGGGCTCATGGTGGCGGGCGTGAACGGGAGTTTCTTCTCATAATCCCGGAAGCCATAGCCCTTGGCGAAAACAAGTTTGTCGTTAACGACGATTCCGACGCCGACGCCCGGTGCATTCCAGTCTTTGAGCGTTTTGGCCATGTAGGCATCGAACCCATCGAGTCGTTTCGCAACGTCGATATCCTGCGCAGGGGCGCTCCCGGCAAGAGTGAATAAGAGCAAACTGGCAACGGCGAGCCGCCGGCACACGGCGATCGAAACGGGTGCCATCGTGATCATCCTTTCGGCGAAGCGATGTTGGTCGGAATTTGCATTTCGCTTTGCGGCGAGCATACCACGCTCGCCTTCCTTTTCCCCGGTCATTGCCGGAAGAACGCCCGGGCGGTTCTCGAAATTCCCCTACCATGCGGCGAAATATGTTCGGTTAGACCTCATTTTTGAATGAAGCGCCTACGCTGTTCGGCGGCGATTAGTACTGAGAAACGCTAGTGTTGACCGAACCGATCAACTACTCGGAAGCTACCCAAGCAGCCAATTCTCCTCCTATCGAACGCGATGGTGGATCTTTCACTGCGAAGGCTCGAGCAGGAGATCGATTCAGGGGACAAGGGATCAGTGACAGTTGTGCGTCGATCTTATTGGTGCACTCTTGGTGCACTGTAACCTGCAAATGAGGTCATTCAGCGCAACTGAGAGCGACTTAAACTCCTGAAAATACGTGGAAATCAGCGAGTGCAAACAGGGCAGGTGGGTTTAGCAAACCGCCGCATCCAGCCGCTCTGCCACCTCTCCGCGGCTTGTGGGTAGAATCTTCTCAGATCCGACAGCTACTTCAGAGAAGCCCACCGACGAATCATGAGAGTATAGCATCAAAGCAGCTCAGATAGAGGGGTAAAATGCCATGAAAGCCTCGCCTCACCGTTAACAAAATGCGCGGTGGTACGTCATAAGGGGGTAGGTCGGTTTGTCGCGAGGGAATTGAGGAACTCTTTAGAGGAGTCCTTTCCTTTAGGCTGTTTTGAATCTAGAATATAAGGGAGATCGGGGTCCAACTTGCTGAAGTTGGGCCGAATTGCCCCGCCTGCTGGCCCAAGGCGCTGTCGGCGGGGAGCCCAAACCGCGCGGTGCGCAAGCAACCTCTTGCGAAACATTTCGACCCACAGGGGCGTATGTAATGTAGAGGACGGGCAAGAATTCAACGGAATCGTGTCCCCGTTCGGGTGGCCTGCCCGGGGACGGTAGAAGTAACCCTTCCGGGGTGGATTGAAGAGGAATCACATGAAGACGTGGAAAA
>Ga0209448_10000432_pt1 | contig 14135 bp, 15 predicted proteins | sample BogFormECP14_OM2_FD_188245 | JGI IMG/M metagenome (GOLD analysis project Ga0209448, IMG submission 188245) | Bog forest soil microbial communities from Calvert Island, British Columbia, Canada - ECP14_OM2 (SPAdes) (version 2) | ecosystem: Environmental > Aquatic > Freshwater > Wetlands > Bog ... | reverse complement strand
GAAATCGGCATCAAAGTCCCGGCATTGACGCGGCATTGCGCAACTCGGCGGAGCGCTTCTGTACCACAATGCGACGCGCAATATCCCTGTGCTTAAGATGTGGAACGAGTCTGGAACGAATCGCGGCCGAATCGGCGACTCCATGGCTGTTCGATTCCGTTCACCGCGATATATGGCACCATCATTACAGTCCAATACCAAATCGGGTGGAATCTGCGGTTCCTGCCGTCGTCTTGGCGCCAAAAGCGTTAACGTGTCGCACGATCACGATTCCACCGGGAGTCAAGGCCCGCAGTCCTGTGGATAACGGGGACGCCCTGGCACAAGCGTAGTCTGGTATCGGCCCGTCACCGTGCTCGCTCCGCAACGATTACTGAGTCTTCGCAGCCGAATGCGACGCTTGCGCGACCGTGACGAAGGCAGTCGCTTGCAAGAGGCCGGTGCCGAGCGGCGTCGGCATCGAAAAGCGGAACGGCACCAAGACGCGGGTGCCGGCGATCGGCGCGAGCCACACCTCGGCGTCGCGCAACTCGACCAGATATTTGATCGCCGGACGATCCGGCACATAACCCGAGATCGGCGTGAAATAGACGGCGCAAACGACAGCGGGGCCCTCATAGCCGCGATCCGCCTTTACTGTCTCCATGCGCTTGAATTCGCTGTGCAAGTCGTAGCGCACGCGGCCGTCGAACACTGGAACTTTGCGATTGCAGGCTTCCGGCGAAACCGGGTCGCCGGTGCCGCCGACGCGGTTGAGCATCGACGTCATCGGATCGAACACGCCGTGGCGATCAGCTTCGGTGATGGGGATGCGTTCCGGAATCGGCGGCAAGGGCGGCTCGACGGCGTATTCGGTCACATTGCCGCCGGCAAGCGTCAGCCGCACGTCGTCGACCCTACGGTCATAAATGATGGTCGCGCCGTAGCTCGACGGCACCGGCTGGCCGCCAGTGACGGTGCCGTGCGCCGCGCCGGTGCCATGCGCGCCGGTAAAGAAGCGAATGATGCCCGTCGTCGCGCCGCTCGCCGCCGCGGTGTACTGGTCGTTGTTGATCTCGATGATCCAGTTGCCGTGACCGATCGGAATCCCGGCAATGCTGACAACGTATTCGGCTTCGAGTCGGCCTTGCGCAGATGCCGGATGGCCGGAATCGGACGCCAGAACGACGCCCGGAAGGCCCAAGACAAAAAACGCCGCGGCGAAAGCGGCGCAGCCTGCACGGCGAAGCGGATTCGGTAACACGAAGGCAGACAATGCTTTTTCCTTGAGCGCCGGACGTGGAACCGGATGCATTGTTTTGGGGGAGAATGCGTCGTTTGTGTGGTTTGGCGCAACCGCCCCTGCTCGGGCATGTCGGTGGGAATTCAGTTAGGTATTTCGACGGGAATTGGCCGCAGAATCGGCAGGAGATCAGGCTCCGCTTGACGCTTGGGAAGGGTCTGATTATAGGTCCGCGGCCATCTCCCCACATCGTCCGTCAGGCGGCCCATGATGCGGGAGGAACAAGGCATTTCGCGCAAGGATTTCGAACAAGGACTTTGATCATGGCATGGCGTTGCGAGCTCACCGGAAAGGACCGTCAGATCGGGCACCGGGTGAGCCATTCCAACCGCAAGACCAAGCGGCAATTTAAGCCCAATCTGCTCAATGTGACGCTGATCTCGGATGCGCTGGGCCGCAAATTCCGGCTGCGGGTCTCGGCCAATGCGCTCAAAACCGTCGATCATCGCGGCGGGCTCGACGCCTTCCTGCTCAAGGCCAAGGACGCAGAGCTTTCGCCGCGGGTACTCGAAGTCAAGCGCCAGGTCGTAAAGAAGCGCGCCGCCGCTGCCGCGGCGTAGACCCTCTAGGCATTTTCGAATCTGGATTTCCCGCCGGAGCAGGAGTGAGCGGTGGCGTAAGCGTTACGCATTCAAACGGCGCGGCCGCGCGGGACTCACGATATCCTGCTCGGCGTGTTCCTCGAACAGTTCGGCGAGCTTCTCGGTCATCACCCCGCCAAGCTCCTCGGCATCCACAATGGTCACCGCGCGCCGGTAATAGCGCGTCACGTCGTGGCCGATGCCGATGGCGATCAATTCGACCGGCGACCGGGTCTCGATCTCCTCGATGATCCAGCGCAGATGCCGCTCGAGATAATTGCCCGGATTGACCGACAGCGTTGAATCGTCGACCGGCGCGCCGTCGGAAATCATCATCAGGATCTTGCGCGTCTCCGGCCGCGCCAGAAGCCGCTTGTGCGCCCAATCGAGCGCCTCGCCGTCGATGTTCTCCTTCAGGAGCCCCTCGCGCATCATCAGGCCGAGATTCTTGCGCGCGCGCCGCCACGGCGCGTCGGCCGCCTTGTAGACAATGTGACGCAGATCGTTGAGCCGGCCCGGATTGGGCGGCTTGCCCTGGGCCAGCCAGGATTCGCGGGATTGCCCGCCCTTCCTGGCCCGCGTGGTGAAGCCGAGAATCTCGACCTTCACGCCGCAGCGTTCCAGCGTGCGCGCCAGAATATCGGCGCAGGTCGCCGCCACCGTAATCGGACGGCCGCGCATCGAGCCGGAATTGTCGAGCAAGAGCGTCACGACGGTGTCGCGGAAATTGGTGTCCTTCTCGCGCTTGAACGACAGCGGATGCATCGGATCGATGATGACGCGCGTCAGCCGCGCCGGATCGAGCAGGCCTTCCTCGAGGTCGAATTCCCAGGCGCGGTTTTGCTGCGCCAGCAATAGCCGCTGCAGCCGGTTGGCAAGCCGCGCCACCACGCCCTGCAAATTCGACAGTTGCTTGTCGAGATAGCCGCGCAACCGGTCGAGCTCTTCCGGTTCGCACAGTTCTTCGGCGCCCACCGTCTCGTCGAATTTCGCCGTGAACGGCTTATAGTCCGGCCCGCGCGGCTCGTTGCGCTGCTGCCGCGGCCGCCACGGTTCGGCGGCGGTTTCCGAATTGCCCATTTCGGCGTCGTCGGCCATTTCGGCAGCCGGTGCGTCGACAGCTTCCGAGGAACTGTCGGGCAGTTCTTCGGCGGAGGCCTCCGCCTCGCTGCTCGTCTTGTCGCTCTCGGCGGAGTCCTCGGCGTCGCCGTCCTCGCCGGATTCGTCTTTCTGATTCTCTTCGTCGCCCTCATCGCCTTCTTCCTCGTCGGATTCGCTCGAGCGATCCTCGCCCATGTCGAGCGAGTCGAGGAGATCGTGCACCACGTCGCCGAACTGGCGCTGGTTGTCGACCACGCGTTCAAGGCGATCGAGATTGCGGCCGGCGCGCTCCTCGATGAGCGGCCGCCATAGATCGACGAGTTTTCGCGCGGCTGCGGGGGGGGTGTCCCCGGTGAGCCGCTCGCGGACCATCATGGCCAGCGCGTCCTCGATCGGCGCATCGGCGCGGTCGGTGATGTCGTCGAATTTGCCACGATGAAAGCGGTCGTCGAGCATGGCGGCGAGGTTCTTCGCCACGCCGCCCATGCGGCGCGAGCCGACCGCCTCGACGCGGGCCTGTTCGACCGCTTCGAACACCGCGCGGGCTTGCTGGCCGCCGGGCGCGAGCTTGCGATGCACCGCGGGGTCATGGCAGGCGAGCCGCAGCGCAATCGAATCGGCGTGGCCGCGCACGATGGCGGCCTCCCGTTCATTGAGCCGGCGCGGCGGTTCCGGCAGACGTACTTTGCCGCCGGCAAGGCCTGGGCGCTCCGAGGCGAAGCTGACTTCGAGCTCGCCCTTGCCGGCGATGGCGCGCAGACACACCCCGACGGCGCGCTTGAACGGCTCGGTCGGCGCTTCTTTGGCGTTGCTCTTCGGCTTGATGTTTGAGTTCATTGCTTTGCTCCTCTCCCGCAAGCGGGAGAGGCGATTGTTAGGAGAGCGCCACGTTGACCGCGCTCTCCGGCAATTCCTGGCCGAAGCAGCGCTGATAGAATTCCGCCACCAGCGGACGTTCGAGCTCGTCGCATTTGTTGACGAAGGTCAGCCGGAACGCAAAGCCGATGTCGCCGAAGATCTCGGCGTTCTCGGCCCAGGTGATCACCGTGCGCGGGCTCATCACCGTCGAGATATCGCCGTTCATGAAGGCGTTACGGGTGAGATCGGCGACCCGCACCATCTTCGAGACGATGTCGCGGCCCTCGGTGGTGCGATAGTGCTTCGCCTTCGACAGCACGATATCGACCTCGTTGTCGTGCGGCAGATAATTCAGCGTGGTCACGATCGACCAGCGGTCCATCTGGCCCTGATTGATCTGCTGGGTGCCGTGATAGAGGCCGGACGTATCGCCGAGACCGACGGTGTTGGCGGTCGCGAACAGGCGGAACGCCGGATGCGGCTTGATCACTTTATTCTGATCGAGCAGCGTCAACCGGCCGGACGATTCCAAGACGCGCTGAATGACGAACATCACGTCGGGACGGCCGGCGTCATACTCGTCGAAGCACAGCGCCACGTTGTTCTGCAGGGCCCACGGCAGAATGCCGTCGCGAAACTCGGTAATCTGCATGCCTTCGCGGATCACGATGGCGTCCTTGCCGATCAGATCGACGCGGCTGATATGGCTGTCGAGATTGACGCGCACGCAGGGCCAATTGAGCCGCGACGCGACTTGTTCGATATGGGTCGATTTGCCGGTGCCGTGATAGCCGGTGACGATTACACGCCGATTGCGGGCAAAGCCGGCCAGAATGGCAAGCGTGGTCGGGCGATCGAACCGGTAATCCGGATCGTTTTCCGGCACATGTTCATCCGGCTCCGAATAAGCCGGAACTTCGAGATCGCTATCGATCCCAAAGACCTGGCGAACGGAAACCTTCATGTCCGGCAAGCCGGTTTCACTGTCTGTCGCGAGAGTCATTGCTCCTCCGTGACCTCGGCAAGCAAGCTTGGCGAGGCAAGCTTGGCGAGGCAACCCTGGGTAGTCGGCCCGGCAATTCCGAGGCGCTCATCGGCTGTCACCGGCGGTCGGATTATCCGGATAGGTCTAGCAGAAAGGCTAAAGCCTGCGAAAGTACCGGCCGAAGGGGCAAAAAGCGCAGGGATAGCTGTTGCCGGGGCCCCTTGACGTCAGCAAAAACCCGCTGACTTCAGGTAGTTATAGGCCTGGATGATCTCGCGCAGCTGATCTTCGGAGCCGCGATCGCCGCCGTTGGCGTCGGGATGGTGCCGCTTCACCAAGGTCTTGAACTTCGATTTGATATCGGCGCGGCTGGCGTCGTCTTCAAGGCCGAGCGTTTCGAGCGCGCGGCGCTGGGCATTGAATATCTTGCGCGCCTCGGACGCGGATTTCGCTTGCGCGGTGCGGCGGGCGCCGGTCTCGCCGAACAGCGAAAACGGGTCGTCGGTCGGAAAATCGGCGCCGCGGAGGCCCTTCGGCATGCGCCGGGCGCGCTTGCCGCCGATCGAGCCCATCTTCCAGGTTGGCCGGTGGCCGGTCAGCGCATCCTTCTGGTATTTCGCGACCGCGTCGTCGCTCATGCCGGAGAAAAAATTGTACGAACTGTTGTATTCGCGGACATGTTCGAGGCAGAACCGCCAATATTCATTGGCGCGTTCACGGCCCTTCGGGGCGCGATGCGTTGCCGGCGCGTCGCATCCGGGCCAGTTGCAGCCGGGAAGCTCCGCGCGCAAGCGGCGATCCTTGTCCGGCTTCACCCGGATTCGATCGAACAGCGGCGAGTCGTTACTCATCGTCATGATTATGCGGGTGCGTCGATTAAACCTTCAAGACTTGACAGGCGCTAAATCAGCGTGGCGCGGCAATTGACCTTAATGAAAACCGGCGTCGACGTTTCGGGATTGTGCTAGAGCTGCAAAATGGGAATGCAGGATATCATCACCACCAAATTGATGGCGGCTTTTGCGCCGGAGAGCCTGCATGTCGAGGATGAATCCCATTTGCACGAAGGCCACGCCGGACACCGGCCGGGCGGCGAGAGCCATTTCCGGCTTTATATTGTGTCGAGCGCGTTTAAGGGGAAGGGCCGGCTCGAACGCCACCGCATGATCAATTCGGCGCTGGCGAATGAGCTCAAGTCCCGCGTGCATGCGCTCGCCATTCATGCGCAAGCGCCAGGCGAGAGTTAGCGCTTCCGGAAAACCGGCGCGAGACTGAAAGCCCGCACCTGTTGGGGAGAGTGTACATGTCGGCAACACAGCAGACTTCTTCCGGTGAGCATTTCCCGGGGACGGAGCGTCAGGCCAGCCGCTCCTATTCGCCGGCTGTCGTCACGCGCGGCGGGCGCACGATTTATCTCGCCGGCCAGACCGCGTTGCAGGGGGAGGACGGCAAACCCCTCGTCGGCGATTTTGAAGGTCAAACGCGCACGATCTTCAAATTGCTCGATGCAACACTGAAAAGCGTCGGCTCAAGCCTCGAAGACCTCGTGACCATGACGGTCTTCATCAACGACCCGCGCTATGGCGACCGCTTTGTCAAACTGCGCAAGGAATTCTTCGCCATCGGCCGCTATCCGTGCAGCGCCCTGATCACGGTCACCAATTTCACGCGCCCCGGAATGCTGATCGAGATCCAGGGGATCGCGGTGGCGGCGGATTAGGTAGCCGCCTCCGCGACTTGTTCTTGCGGCGCTTGCTCGGCCTGTTTCAGCAGGTCCACGAGATCGAGCCGGTGGGTGAACATCGCGAGTTCGCCACTGGCGGTGCGCGGCCATTCTTCCTGCGGGCGGTCCCAGTAGAGTTCGACGCCGTTGCCGTCGGGATCGCGCAGATAAAGCGCTTCGCTGACGCCGTGGTCGGCGGCGCCTTCGAACGGGATTTCCGCTGCGATGAGCCGGCGCAGCGCGTCGGCCAATTGCGCGCGCGTCGGGTAAAGGATCGCGAGGTGATAAAGACCCGTCGTGCCTTGCGCCGGCGGCGAACCGCCGCGGCTTTCCCAGGTGTTGAGCCCGATGTGATGATGATAGCCGCCGGCGGAAATGAAAGCCGCCTGCGCGCCCATGCGTTGCATCAGATCGAAGCCGAGCACGTCGCAATAGAACTTAAGCGCGCGATCGATATCGGCGACTTTGAGGTGCACGTGTCCGATGCGAACGCCTGGGCCAATGCGAGATTTTGGATTGATTGCGGGATTGCTCATTAGCTTGCCTTTGCGGTTACTCTCCGGGTCAGCGGCGCGACGCGGAGCGCCGTGATGCGGTTACGGGATTTGCGCAGCACCTGGAAACGGAAGCCGTAGAAGGTAAAACTCTGTCCTGGCTCCGGGATCGAGCGCGCTTCGTGGATGACGACGCCGGCGATGGTGGTCGCCTCGTCGTCGGGAATGTTCCAGTCCATCGCGCGATTGAGATCGCGCACCGGCACGCCACCGTCGACATTGACCGAGCCGTCCGGCAGCGGCCGCACGCCGGGCACCGCGATATCGTGTTCGTCGGTGATATCGCCGACGATTTCCTCGACGATGTCTTCGAGCGTGACCAGTCCCTCAAGCTCGCCATATTCATCGACGACAAGCGCGAACGGCGTTTTGCGATGGCGGAACGCTTTGAGCTGCTCCGCGACCGGCGTGGTGTCCGGCACGAACCAAGGCGGCTTGGCCAGCGCCTCAATGTCGATTTTTTCGATATCGCCCTCGGCGGCGTGCAACGCGCGCCAGACTTCCTTGGCATTGAGCACGCCGATGACATTGTCGGGCGTCTCGCGCCACAGCGGTAGGCGCGTCACGCCGGCGGCCAGCACCGCGTCGATCAGCTCATTCGGCGGCTCGTCGGCGTGGAGCATCACCATCTTGGTGCGGTGAACCATGACGTCGTAGACCGCAAGTTCGCGCAGATCGAGCAAGCCGCCCATCATGTCGCGGTCCTGCTTGGCGACGGTGCCGGCACGATGCATCAGGTCGACGGCGCCGCGCAATTCCTCGTCGGGCGACAGGATCGAATGGATCTTGCCGATCGGCATGCCGAGCCCGCGCAGCATGTATTGCACCATCTTCTCGACGACGCGCAGGAACGGCGAAAACCAGCGCACCGTCCGCTCGACCGGCTGCGCCACGACGAGCGCCATGCGATCCGGCGCGTTGAAGGCCGCCGTCTTCGGCAACACTTCGGCGAAGATGAAGATCATGAACGTCATGATGAAAGTCGCGTAGATCTCGCCGGCTTGGCCGAAATGGGCGAGCAACAGACCGGTCGCCAAAGCGGACGCGGCGATATTGCTGAAATTGTTGCCAAACAGGATCGCGCCGAGAAGCCGCTCGCGCGTCGCCAGCAAGCGGTTGACGATGCCGGCGTCGCGATTGCCCAGTTTTTCCAACCGCAGCATCGCGGCACGGGACGAGGCCGTCAGCGCCGTCTCGCTCGCCGAGAAAAATGCCGAAATCACCAAACAGATCACGACCGCCAAAACGGTCAGCCAATCGATAATGCTCATAGCTCCGCAAGCTTCTCGCCGAGGAATGCGCGTACCGCGCCGGCATCGACGCCGCCCTCGACGAAAGCGGAGCCGATCCCTCTCACCAGGATGAATGTAAGCACTCCGCGCTTCACTTTCTTGTCCTGCGCGATCAAGTCCATCAATTGGTCAATGTTTGGTAGCGGGCCCGGAATGTCGCTTGGCCGCGTCGGCAGGCCGACCTCGGCCAAATGGCAGCAGGCGCGCTCGGCTACCGCCACCGGCAAAAGGCCAAGCTTCGCCGAAAAAGCGAAAGCCAGCGCCATGCCGACGGCGACCGCCTCGCCGTGCAGCAGGCGGTCGGAGAAACCGCAGGCCGCCTCGAAGGCGTGCCCGAAAGTGTGGCCGAGATTGAGCAAGGCGCGGTCGCCGGTTTCGCGCTCGTCGCGGGCGACGATTTCGGCCTTGCCGCGGCAGCACACCGCGATGGCGTATTCCCGCGCAGATCTTCCCGAAGCATTGCCCCCGGCAAAGACTTCGCGCCAATTCGCCTCGAGCCAAGCGAAGAATGGCGCGTCACCCAGGAGCCCATATTTCGCGACTTCGGCATAGCCGGCGCGGAACTCGCGTTCCGGCAATGTGTCGAGCAGCGCCGTATCGGCGAGCACCAGGATCGGCTGGTAGAACGCGCCGACCAGATTCTTGCCGTGCGCGGAATCAATCGCGGTCTTGCCGCCGACCGAGGAATCCACATCCGCGAGCAGCGATGTCGGCACTTGCACATAGTCGAGCCCGCGACGCACCGCGGAGGCGACAAAGCCTGCAAGATCGCCGACAACGCCGCCGCCGAGCGCGATGACCAGATCGTCGCGCTCGATACGCGATGCGATGACGGCCTCGCACACCTGTTCGAACACACGGTAGCTTTTTGAGGCCTCCCCGGGCGGAACGATCACCCGGTGGGCGGTGACGCCGGCATGAGCCAGCGCCGCTTCGGTGGCGGCAAGATGCCGCCGCGCGACATTCTCGTCGGTGACGATGACGGCCTTTGAGCCCGGCCGTAGCGCCGCGATCCGCGCGCCGAGCGAGGCGAGCAGGCCGCGGCCGATCGCAATGTCGTAGCTGCGCTCGCCGAGCGACACCACAACGGTCGTGGTTTCGGTACGAACAGGCGCCGTCATGCGTTGTTCCCGTGGTGCGGCGGTACGTCGAGAAAGCCCGCAAGCGCCCGCATGATTTCCGTGACGATTGCGTCGTGCGGCGCCTCGCGCGATTGCACGGTGAGATCGGCCAGCGCATAAACCGGCTCGCGGGCGATCAACAGCTGACGCAGTGCCTCGGACGGGTCGTCGGTATGCAGCATCGGCCGTTCGTGCTTGCGCTTGACGATGCGGCGCATCAGTACGTCGAGTTCGGCCTTGAGCCAGATCGAGACGCCTTTGGCCTTGATCGCCGCGCGCGTATCCGCGTTCATGACGGCGCCGCCGCCCGACGCCAGAACCTGCGGGCCGCCGTCGAGCAGCCGCGCGATCACGCGCGCTTCGCCGTTGCGAAAATCGGCCTCGCCGTGACGGGCGAAGATGTCCGCAATGCTCATGCCGGCGGCCTTTTCGATCTCGGCGTCAGCGTCGACAAAGGGCACGCCAAGCCGCGCCGCCAGGCGGCGGCCGATGGAAGATTTGCCGACCCCCATCATGCCGACCAGCACGATCGAACGGCTGCCCAGGCAGGCCAAGATCGGGGCCGCCGAAGCTTGCGGGGCCGTGTCATTTTGTACTGTAATATCAGTCATTTAACTTAAAACCAGACATCGGTCTCCCGGTGCCCCCTACGATCTCGAGGCGGCGCCCATACACTCCGCCGGATGACTTATCAGATCGCGGGGCAAATCGCTTGCCAGTCCGCCGCGAACATGATCGTACTCGGTCCCGCCCGCCGGCACCAAGGGGACGAGCGCGAGCGCTTAACGATGCCGAGCCTGCTCCGATTACTTGCCGTCATCGCGATTCTGGTCGGCGCCCTCTATGGGGGCCTCTATGCGCTGGCGCATTTCGTCCAACCCAAGCCGCGCGAGATCAGCGTGACGATCCCGCCGGACAAGTTCTTCAAGGATCACTGAGCGCGGTGATGGATGGCCCGCACAGGCTCAAATCGCACAATGGCGCGCGTGACGACAAAAACCGCACGGCATTCCGACGCGGCGCTGACCGCGCTCTATCTCGATATGCTGGCGGCGGAGCGCGGCTCAGGAGCAAATACGCTTGCCGCCTATCGCCGCGACCTTGAGGATTTCTCTGCGTATCTGAAAGCCGCCGGTCGCTCCATCGCCAGAGCGAACACGGAAGATCTGCGCGGTTATCTCGGCGACCTGTCGCGGCGCGGCATGCGCGTGACCACGGTGGCGCGGCGGCTTTCGGCGATGCGGCAGCTTTATCGCTTCTTGTATGCCGAGGGCCATCGCGCCGACGATCCCGCCGCCGTACTGCAAGGCCCCAAGCGCGAGCGTAATTTACCGAAGACCTTGTCGCTTGCTGAAGTCGATCACCTCTTGCGCACGGCCGGCGCATCGGATCCGGCGTCGCCATTGCCGGTGCGGCTGCGCGCGGCGCGGCTCGCCTGTCTTGTTGAACTCCTTTACGCGACGGGGCTTCGCGTCTCCGAGCTTGTTGCGCTGCCGGCGTCGGCGGCGCGCAAGGATGCGCGCGTCATCATCGTACGCGGCAAAGGCAACAAGGAGCGCATGGTGCCGCTCAACGACGCGGCGAAGCGGGCGATGGCGGCCTATCTCCTGCTGCTCAAGGAAGCGGGCAACGTGGCGCAGTCGAAATGGCTGTTCCCATCCTTCGGCGACAGCGGCCATCTCACGCGGCAGCATTTTGCCCGCGAGCTCAAGACCCTGGCCGGCGCCGCGGGCCTGCGCACGGCGCAAGTGAGCCCGCATGTGCTGCGCCACGCTTTCGCCAGCCACCTCCTACACAACGGCGCGGATCTCCGTGTGGTGCAGACGCTCCTCGGCCATGCCGACATTTCGACGACACAGATTTATACCCATGTATTGGAAGAGCGGCTGAAGAGCCTGGTGCGCGATCTGCACCCACTGGCGCAGGATTAACTATGGAACCAGGCCCCTTCCTTGACTTCCCCGCATGGTGCGGGCGATTTAACCGCGCCCGCGGCATCCGTCGCGCGGCCTCTTGCTGCCGGTCAACCTAAGCGATGCGCTCTTACCTCGATTTTGAAAAGCCGGTGGCCGAGCTTGAGGCCAAAGCGGACGAATTGCGCGCGCTGCACTCCGACGGCGAAGCGATCGGCGAGGAAATCGATCGCATCGAGGGCAAGGCGGCGGTCGCGCTCAAGGAGCTCTATGCCGGGCTCACGCCGTGGCAGAAAACGCAAGTCGCCCGGCACCCGCAGCGGCCGCATTGCCTCGATTACATCGCAGCGCTCATTACCGATTTCGTGCCGCTCGCGGGCGACCGCAAGCACGGCGAGGACCCAGCGATCATCGGCGGCTTCGGCCGCTTCCGCGGCGACGCCGTCTGCGTCATCGGCCACGAAAAAGGCTCCGACACCGAGAGCCGGTTGAAGCACAATTTCGGCATGGCGCGGCCGGAGGGCTACCGCAAGGCGGTGCGGCTCATGGGCATGGCGGACCACTTCGATGTCCCGGTTATTGCGTTGATCGACACCGCGGGCGCCTATCCGGGCATCGGCGCGGAAGAGCGCGGCCAGGCCGAGGCCATCGCCCGCTCGACGGAAGCCTGTCTCGAGATCGGCGTGCCGAACATTGCTTTGATCATCGGCGAAGGCGGTTCCGGCGGCGCCGTCGCCATCGCCACCGCCAATCGGGTGCTGATGCTCGAGCACTCCGTCTACAGCGTGATCTCGCCCGAAGGCGCGGCGTCGATCCTGTGGCGCGACACCTCGAAAGCGCAGGACGCAGCCTCCAACATGAAGATCACCGCGCAGGACCTGGTGCGGTTCGGCGTCGTCGATGTGATCGTGCCCGAGCCGACCGGCGGCGCGCATCGCGAGCCGGCCGCGGCGATGGCGGCGGCCGGCGAAGCGATCGGCACTGCGCTTGCCGAATTTCGCGGCCTCGACCGCACAACCGTCGTGCGCCGCCGCCGCGAAAAGTTCCTCGCCATCGGGCGCTCGCTTGGCTGATTGGCGGGCGCCCGGTCGGCGCTCAGCCGGGCGTCAATTCCGCCTCCACGCGAGTAAATAAGACGCTGCTGAAGGATCGTTGCCACAATCTCGCCGCGATTGCTCCAATGCCCCGCACAAAGCCTCTAATTCGTTGGCTTTTCCGATCGCTTTCGTCGATAATTTACCATTATTTAGCGGCCGCATGCTCAACCGGAACTGCGATGGCCGGTTGCCTTGCGAAAGCCACCTCTTATGGGTAACCATCAGGCAGTTAATGGCACGGGGATGGTCCATCTGTCGGGGTATTTGTCGTTGATCCGCGCCTGTGACAGCGCACGTCGTCTGCGCGCACCAAGCCTTCGTGCGCTTGCGACTTTTTTTGTCGTCGCGGGCGCGCTGGCGCTGGCCGGCTGCTATGGCGACGAGGGCTATCAGATCCCAACGCGGGCGATGAAAGAACTCTCGCCCGAAATGCTGGCGCTGCTCGACCAAAAAAACATGCCGAAGGATTCGCCGATCCTCGTTCGCGTGTTCAAAGAAGAATCGGAACTCGAAGTCTGGAAAGAGGACACGACCGGCCGCTACATGCTGCTGAAGGTCTATCCGATCTGCCGCTGGTCGGGAGAGCTCGGCCCGAAGAAAGTCCAAGGCGATCGCCAGGCGCCCGAAGGATTCTATTCAATCACGCCCGGGCTGATGAATCCGAATTCCAACTATTACCTCGCCATCAATGTCGGCTTCCCGAACGCCTACGACAAGGCCAACAATTACAGCGGCGCGTTCCTGATGATCCACGGCGATTGCTCGTCGGCCGGCTGTTACGCCATGACCGACGAGCAGATCGGCGAAATCTATTCGCTGGCGCGCGAGTCTTTCCTCGGCGGCCAGAAGGAATTCCAGATCCAGGCCTATCCGTTCCGCCTGACAGCGGCGAATTTGGCGCGGCATCGGAACAATCCGAATATGCCGTTCTGGAAGATGATCAAGGAAGGCAACGACCATTTCGAAGTGACGCATCTCGAACCCAAAGTCGATGTCTGCGACCGACACTATGTGTTCGACGCGCAGGCGCCCGCCAATTCAACAAAGCCGCTGGTATTCAGTCCGACCGAACGCTGCCCGGGCTTTGACGTTGCGCCGGAGATCGCCGGACCGGCGCTAGAGAAACAGCGCAACGACGAATATCAGCTCGCGCAATTGACCAAAGAGAACGCGGCGGTCGCGCCGGTGACGTTGGGCACCGACGGCGGCATGAACCGGGTGTTCGTCGCCAAACTCGAAACCACCGGATCGTTCTACGACAACGACGGACACTTGCACGCGCCGCCGGTCCATCCCGGCATGTCGACCCCGACCATCAGCGGCCATTCCCAGACTCGGCGGTCGCCATTATTACCTGGCTGCAGGGTCTTACACCACAGGGCGCATACCCGGTCACAGTTCCTGAACTGAGCTCAGACCCAATTTGTCCACGTGCTTCTGTTAAACCTCTGCAGCCCGTGGCTCTGAACACGCATCGTGTCTCGTGCGCTTGCCTTCTGCGGAGTGGTGCATAGCTGGCTCGAACGCGCATTTATGCGATTAGCGCTGATCAGGCATTTGCCGCGTGTGTCCAGCGTTAGTCGCGGATCGCTGTCGTTAGTTCGACGAGACTTTTTTCGGTAGCAGCC
>Ga0209448_10000430_pt1 | contig 14173 bp, 16 predicted proteins | sample BogFormECP14_OM2_FD_188245 | JGI IMG/M metagenome (GOLD analysis project Ga0209448, IMG submission 188245) | Bog forest soil microbial communities from Calvert Island, British Columbia, Canada - ECP14_OM2 (SPAdes) (version 2) | ecosystem: Environmental > Aquatic > Freshwater > Wetlands > Bog ... | reverse complement strand
GCACACCCTGTTCTCGCCGGCGGGCATTCCGGAGTGGACGCCCTATGTCGAGGCGTTTTTACGCCAACAGAATCTCACCATGCGTTCGACGCCGCTACCCTTGCCGCTTCCCGCAATCACCGCACCAAAGGTGTTGGGAGCCAACGGCCAGAAAGCATTTGCGGCGTTTCTCATCGACGCGCCGCACAAGGCGTTCGCGCTCGCGCCTGACGGGTCTTTCGGCTGGAAAGCCGGCGTGCGAACCGTCGACGCGGCGCGCGCCAGCGCGCTCAAATTCTGTCAGCAGAACGGCACGAGCTGCAGTGTGATGTTCGTCGACGATGCGGCCGTGGCGCGCTGAGGCTTTACCCGCGCCGCCTCGCCGCTAGCTCACGCTACGAATGCACAAACTTGCGCCAGCCACCGAAGCTTGAAATGTCGCGCGCGCCGCTCACGGCTTCGACCTCGACCAAAAAGCCTTTGACGGCGCGGCCATCGGCGAGTTCGAGCGTGCCGATGCAAAGCGGCGGCGGGACATTGGCGACGAAGCGGCCGAAGGCTCGTTCGGACAGCGCCCAGATTTCAAGCTCAATCGCCGCGCCCTCGCCTTTCTTTACGCGCAGCAGTCCCGGCTTCGGCGGCGTGGTTCCGGCTAGTGCGAACAGCCGATAGTGCAGCGCGGTCTTGGCGTTTTCGAGGAGGCGTCCGCCCGCTGAGTGCAATTCGCCGTTGAGCGGCATGCCGGAGAGATGCGCGCCGACGACCGCAATGGCGATTTCGCCCGTGCCGGCGACCGACGCCGACTTCGCCAGCGGCGGCTGCTGAGTTTTGAGCGCGCCGAGCGGCAGGCCGGTCGCATGATGGAAGCACCGGCCGATTGCCGCCAGTGCTGAGTCCGCACCGCCAGGCGCGAGCAGCGTCACGCCGAACGGCAGGCCGTTGGCAGCGATCGAGGCCGGCACCGCGAGCCCGCACAGGTCGAGCAGATTGACGAAATTGGTGTAGGTGCCAAGCCGGCTGTTGAGCGTGACCGGATCGGACTTGACGTCATCGAGGCTATAGATTGTCGGCGCGGTCGGCAGCGCGAGCGCGTCGATGGTGCGGAATGTCTCGTCGCGAATGCGGCGGAATTCTTCCAGTTTGTAGAAGGCCGCAAACGCGTCCGCCGCTGTTGCTTTTTGGCCGGCGGCAAGGATTTGCCGCGTGACCGGAAGAATGGCCTCCGGCGACGTGGCGAGAAGATCCTTTGCAGTGAGATAGCGCTCGGCCACCCATGGTCCCTCATAGAGCAACCGCGCCGTGGCGAAGAATGGCTCGAGATCGACTTCGGCGATTTTCGCGCCGAGATCGGCAAAGCGCTTGAGCGCCGTGTCGTAAGCGGCGGCGAATACTTTATCGCCGAAGAAACGGCGCTGGTCGGGAAGCGGGATGCCGAGCTTTATCTCTTCCGGCATCGGGCCGCCCGCGTGCAGCGGCCGCGAGCGGGAGAACGGATCGGTTGCGTCCGGGCCTGCGATAACGTCGAGCGCGGTCACCGCGTCATCGACCGTCAGTGCGAAGACCGAAACGCAATCGAGCGAGCGGCAGGCCGGAACGACGCCCGCCGTCGAAACCAGGCCCAGGCTCGGCTTCAATCCGACAATATTATTGAACATCGCGGGCACCCGGCCCGAGCCCGCCGTGTCGGTCCCAAGCGCCAACGGTACGATGCCCGCGCCCACGGCCACGCCGGAGCCGGAGCTCGATCCGCCAGGGATGAGCTTTGCGTCGAACAGATTGCGCGGCGCGCCATAAGGCGAGCGCACACCGACAAGTCCGGTCGCGAACTGATCGAGATTGGTTTTGCCGAGAATGAGCGCGCCGGCGGCGCGCATCAGCGCCACGGCCGCGGCGTCCGCCTTGGCCTGATACGAATAGGCCGGACAGGCCGCCGTTGTCGGCAGGCCGCCGACGTCGATATTGTCCTTCACCGCGACCGGCATGCCGTAAAGCGCCAGCGACGTGTCGCTGCGCGTAAGCGCCCGCGCTTCCGAGGCGACGTCTTGTTCTTCGCGCAAATTGATGAAGATCGCCGGATCGTTGTGGGCGCGAAGGCGCGCATAACTGCGCGCGACGATCTCGGCGGGCGTCATCGCGCCGCTGCGATAGGCGGCCAGAATCTCGGCGACCGTCTCGGTCACGTCAGGCTTTCCAATGCGACGCCACGATACACGGACCCGGCGACCGCGAGTGGCGCTCAATTCCTAAAACGCCTTGGCAATTGGCGCAATCGGCCTCGCGTCCGATATAATTGCGCCGGTGATTGCGCGCCAAAATCGCGAACTTCCGAGAGCACCCGGAGGGCGGCCCTTTCGAAAGAGGGGCTGACACGCAACCCTGAGATGCGCTAGATTTCATCTATGATCGGGTTGGGGCGCAGCCACATCCATTCTGATCCGCGCACCGGCGCCGCCTGCCCGCGTCCGCCAAGCTTCCTCGTCACAGCCGGCTGCGGCGCCCGTGTCGCGGAACCTTCCACGCCAAACCAAACTGCAGCGCAAGGTTGGACCTTTGATCGAGGCGGACCCCAATTCGGCTTATTGCCTACACATGAATGTAATCTTGACCCAACGCGACAGCGTGACCACCTGAATGGCGAAAACTCCCAATCCAATCGATAAATATGTCGGTAGCCGCGTGCGCATGCGCCGGATGATGCTCCACCTGTCGCAGGAGAAGCTCGCCGATGCGCTCGGTCTGACTTTCCAGCAAGTTCAGAAATACGAAAAGGGCACGAACCGCATCAGCGCCAGCCGGCTCCTGGCAATATCTCAAATCCTCGATGTGCCGGTGCATTTCTTTTTCGACGGAGCGCCGCACGCGGCAAAGGGTGTGCAAGGGCCCGCCGAGAGTACCTCTCCCGCCTATGTCACCGACTTTCTGACGACGGCCGACGGCCTTGCTCTGGTGAAAGCCTTCGTGCGAATCAAGGAGGTCAGCCTCCGCCGCTCGATCGTTCGCATGGTGCGGGCCATTACCGAAGAACGTGAGTGAATAGTTGCGGCGTCGGACTTCGATCGCGCCGCGTTTACAGAAGATTTCCAGAGATAATGAATGAGGGCCCGTGCGCGGCCTATTTCTGTGCGGATCGAATCGCGGACAGGAGAACAACGTTTCCCGGTTCAGGCTGACCGGGCGTGATTTGCGGCCTGGCAGTTTCACCGGGCAAAGGTTCGGCCGTCTCAGTTTGGCTGCGGCCGCAGAGCTGCTCGGATTCAAGTCGCGCCATTTCGAGAAGGCGTGCCAGGTCGGTATGCTCCGCCCAGGCGGCTATCACCGCCAATACAGCCGTCAAATCGGCAATGTAATCGGCGACAGCCGTGCGATCGTTGTCCGTCTCACAGACCATAGAATCGTTCCTCAACCTTTCCCAGGGCAGCATGACGCGGGGTCAAAATGCTGGAAAGAAAATAGAAATTCATGGTCCATCAATATTTATTCGGCCCAGATGCGGCGCCCCCGGCAAAGGCCGTTCGCAAACGGCGCGCCGGCCTCTTGGCTGCGCTATGGGGCGGACTGACGCCAGACACGAAAGCTTCGATCAGCAATTTGTGGCGCTTAACGTCAAAGCCTTCCTTGTGAAAAACGGCCGAGCGCAACATCGGCAACTTGGGCAGAATTCGGTCTTTGGCGGCGACCAGCGATGTCGGAATGGCGCGCTTCGGCGCCACCATGACGCCGATGCCGGCCTCGACGGCCGCCGCGAGTGCCGTCAAGTCGCCGGCGTTGAAAACGATCGTGTAAGGCACTTCGCGCTCATCGAGCAACTCCATGACCTTGCGATCGATGAAGTCTTCCTCTCGCCCGACCAACGGAATGGGTTCGTTCTCGACCACGGGAAACTGGTCGAGCGCACGCCCCCATACGATCTGCTCGTCCCATTCGGCCAGAATATTCCGCCGCGAATCCGATTGGACGAGCATGAACACCAGATCGACGTAGCCGGATTTCAGTTTCTCAGCGAGGAACGGCGCGCTCCCGCAGATAAAGGGTTGATTGCGGTCCTCGCGCTCTTATCGGGACTCAATGTCGCCCGCGCGGATGACTTTCCAAGTCGAGCAATCCGGATGGTCGTGCCCTATCCGACGGGCGGCGGCATTGATGTGGTCGCGCGCATTTTCCGACAAAAACTAGGCGACATCCTGGGGCAACAAATTGTCATCGAAAACCGACCCGGCGCGAGCGGCGCGGTCGGGGCGCAATTCGTTTCCAAAGCCGAGCCGGATGGCTACACGCTTCTGTTCTGCGCCGGCGACTTCATCACCATTCCGCAGCTCATGCCGCAGATGACGTTAGCCCGATGAACGAGCTTGAGCCGGCCGCGATGGTCACCAGCAGTCCGATGATACTTGTGGCGAGCGGCAAGGCCCCCCGCAGCGACATCAAGGGATTCTTGGACGCGGCAAAGGCGAACCCGAATGGGCTTGCTTATGCGACGCCCGGCCAAGGCACAGTCAACAATGTCGTCGGGCAATGGATTGCCGTGTCCGCTCACATCAAGATGCTGCATGTCGCCTATCGAAGCGGTCCGGCGGCAGCCGAAGGCATTGCCGCGGGCGACGTGCCGCTCGGCATCGTGCAGCCGCCGGCGGTTTATCCGGGGCTCGTCGACGCCGGCAAGATCAAAGTCATCGCGCTGACCGGCGCGCAGCGGCCGGATTTCTTGCCGGCCACTTGGCCGACATTGGCCGGGAGCGGATTGCCGATCGATTCGACGATCTGGCTCGGCATGTTCGCTCCGCTGGAGACGCCGAAGCGGGTCATTGCCTTCCTCGATCGCGCCATCAGCCAGATCGTGCAAGACGGCGATATTCGCGAGCGTATGAACGATACCGGACCAATCCGCAACATATCGGTCCGGCCGCGTTTGCCCAACGGATCCGCAGCGACGTTGAGCGCTACGACGCGATCATCCGGCAGGCCGGCATGCATTTTGAGCAATAAGGCTGCGTTCACGGCAGTCGCTGAGGCGCCGGTAGGCCGTTCATTGAGGTATTATCGTCCGGCCATTCGGCGGCACGGTCCCGTCATGCCTTGCCGCCGACAGCGCCGTGGACAACACAGCACACTGCTGGCGGTTTCTCGCCGCCGTCATCGCATCTTGTACTATGATCGCAGCTGTCGGGCGGTTGGCCCGCCAACAGCCGCGCAACCTGCGCATTCACGAACCCAGCAATCACGAACCGATGTATGGGGGCAATAGTGATACGCATGCTCTGCACTTTGGCACTCCTCGCCGTCGCGCTGCCGGCGAGCGCCGACCCGCTTAGTCTCGCATCGCGATATAAAGCGAGCGGGAGTAATCCGGATGGATCCAAATATACCGGCACCACGAGCGTCACAGTCATATCCGACACCACCTACACAATCGTATGGAAAATCGGCGGTGCGACCTATGAGGGGTTCGGCATGCGTTTAAACGACTCGCTCGCGGCCACTTATATGATCGACGGCGAACCTGGCCTGGTCATTTACAAAGTCGATGGCGATGGTTTGATCGGCCCCTGGGCGATCCGCGGCCATGACGGAGTGGGCACCAAGCACCTTCGGCCGCTGAGTTGATGGCCCGGCCGTCACCGTCATATGGACTTCGCGGTGAGGTGCGAGCAAATTGAACGACGAGAAATTCACGCTGATTTTGGATAGGGGTTTGCAATGAAGTTGTTCGCTGGTTTTATCGCAGTTGCAATCCTTGCGTGCTGCTCGCCCGCTGCCGCGGACGATATCGATCTCTCGACCTGGACCTGTAAGAAATTCCAAACCGCCGACAAGGAGACGATCGAGATCATCCTGACCTGGCTCGATGGCTACTACAAAGACCAGGACGACCCGCCGGTGATCGAAACCGATGCATTCGTCGGAAACGCGAAAAAACTTGGTGAATATTGTTCCGCGCATCCCGATATCGGCCTGATCACCGCCGCGGACAAGCTGTTCTCCACCGACGACAAATGAGTCGCGACAAATAACCACGACAAATATCTGTCACACAAACAAACGCGGCAATTATGACGGTGGATTCGCCCCCCGCGCGACGCTGCGTTTGATGCGAATCGGCATCCCCTAGGGTAGGTTGCGCTTCAACATCGTTTGGGGCGCAGTCATGAATGTGCTGGTATTTGCGTCACGCAAAGGCGGCTCGGGCAAAAGCACGCTCGCCGCTCACCTCGCCGCTCATGTCTATAAGCCGTCGCGGCGATGTCTTCTGGTCGATGACGATCCGCAAGGCTCATTGCGACTCTGGAACACGCTACGCTTCTACGATGCGCTGCCGCTCAAGACGGTGGAGCGCAATATTTCGGATGTGCTCAAGGCAGCCAAGCGCGACAAAGTCGAATGGGTCTTCGTCGACACGCCGCCGAACGCGTCGCTCAGCGTCGCCGATGCCATTCAGTCGGCGACACTCCTGATCATTCCGTGCCGACCGGGTATCTTCGATCTCGACGCGGTGCAGGAGACCATCGCCTTCGCGCGCGAGGTGCGCACGCCCTACGCCGTCGTTATCAATGGCGCACCGCCAAAGCGCGGCAATATTGAGTCTGCCGCGGTCACATCGGCCCGCGATTGCCTCGATAACCTGGATGTTCCGGTATGGGACGGCCAAATATCGCAGCGAACGAATTATTCGCTGGCGCTCGCCGAAGGTAAAGGCGTCAAGGAATATGATGCCGGCGATAGTTCGGCAGACGAAATTGCGCGTCTGTGGATCGCGATCGAAAAATCGGTGAAGGCTATTCGTAACGCCGGCGACGGCGCAGGCATGCACAGCGTCGCAGCGTGAACGTGACCGCGAATTAACTCGACGCATTGTTGAGCGCGTGCTTGGCTGCAGGCTCGCTTGAGCAAATACCACTAAATTGAGTTTGTTCCCGTACCCAAAAAATATTCCATGCCGCCCAACAACCAAGAAGACGGTAACCAGCGCGGGCCGCTTGTCGCTCTAGGCGTTGTCATAGTGCTTTTCGCGATTGGTTGGTTTTTGGCGCGCGAACTCTATGCCAACGGGAAATTAGAGGATTGTCTGATGTCCGGCCGCACCAATTGCGCACCTGTCGACACTGGGTCGCATTAGGGCATGATCCGGAAAAGCTTGCCCGCGGCGTCGATCCGATGGGTGGGACCCGGTTTTCCAAAAAAATCATGCTCCCGCAAAATATGGGGTTGTGAATGCTGTGGATTCCGCCACGAGAGTTTCACGCCCTTGTCGCGGTCATGCCACAGGCCACCGGCAGGATGCAAACAGGGTGCGGTGAGGGCGTCGTGGAGGATCGACGGTGACTGTCCAAAACTTCGGCCGACCAAAATGCCCGCGTTGCGGCAGCGTCTTGCTGGTCGCCGAGGAATCCCGGTTTAACGTCCGCGGCCGCATCGACCACGCCCGGTCGTGCGACGATTGCGGCCATGAATTTGTGACCTCGATCCGGCTGTTGCCGCGTTAGCGGGTCGCCGGCGGTAGCCGGTCCAAGCGAGGGCGTGCGTTCGGCAAGATTTACGTATGCGTCTAAAATCTCCCGGGGTGGCGATTTACCGCTCTGGTTACGTTGCGAAGGCGGGCAATAATTGTGGCCTTGCGGTGTTTGTGTCGATATTGGCTCAACACCGTCCTTGAGGAGAAGCACATGCGTCAAACATATGATCGCCGATCGGTACTAGGCTATTGCGTCGGAGGCGCCGCCGGCGCGGTTTTGCTGGCATCCGCCACGCCGTCTCGCGCGGCAACGATGAATTTCAAAGCGGCCATGAGTGGGGCAACTGAAGTGCCGCCAAACCAGACCACCGGCACCGGCACTGTCACCGCGACCTTCGATCCCGCGACCAAGGAATTGACATGGACGGGCAGCTTTTCCGGACTCACCGGTCCCGCCAACGCGGCCCATTTTCACGGACCGGCTGAACCGGGCAAAAACGCCGGCGTGGCGATTTGGATTTCCGAGAAGGGCAAGCCGCTTGAGAGCCCGTTCAAGGGCTCGGCCACGCTCACCGACGCGCAGGCGACCGATCTGCAGGCCGGTCTCATGTACGCCAATGTTCACACGACCACGAATCCTGGTGGCGAGTTGCGCGGCCAGCTTGTGAAAGCGTAACCGCCCTGGTTCGTTGCGTTGTTACCAGTTGCGGCAATTTCGGCTAGGAACATGGATGGCCCGCCGGTTCGATCAGGAGCCGGCGGATTCTGTGGGCTAGCGCGGTCAGTCATCGCTGGCTTACTGCATCGCGATATCGCGCTCGAGCGTGATCCGGAAAAGCTTGCCCGCGGACTTGATCCGATGGGTGGAAACCGGTTTTCCGCCTTCGCGAAGCCCGCTTCGGCGGGCGAAGGAAGGTCCGAAAAGATCATGCTCCGACGAAAAAGCTAGATCATGACCCGATTCAACTTGATCGGATCATGGTCTAGCCGCCCACCCCTCTTTGGTTTGCGCGGCATAATCGGTGAAGCGGCCCGGCGCAATGGCTTCGCGCGCGCCGGCCATGAGGTCCTGGTAGTAGTACAAGTTCACGATCGACAGCAGCGTGCCGCCCAGCACCTCACCGGCTTTGAACAGGTGATGCAAGTAGGCGCGGGAAAAATCGCGCGCCGCCGGACAGCGGCTCTGCGCGTCGAGCGGCCGCGGATCCTCGGCATATCGGGCATTTTTGATATTGATCGGCCCACAGCGCGTGAAGGCGAGGCCGTGGCGGCCGTTGCGTGTCGGCAAGACGCAATCGAACATATCGATGCCGCGGGCGACGGCGCCGAGAATATCCGACGGGGTGCCGACCCCCATCAGATAACGCGGCCGGTCGGCGGGCAGCACAGGTGCCGTGTCGCCGACGATTTTGAGCATGACGTCCTGCGTCTCGCCGACCGCTAGCCCCCCGATCGCATAGCCGTCGAACCCGATGCCGGTGAGCGTGCGCGCGCTCGCTTCGCGCAAGCCTTGATCGTCGCCGCCCTGCACGATGCCGAACAGCGCATGGCCCGGGAGAGCATGTTCGAAAGCGCGCTTGCAGCGCTCCGCCCAGCGCAGCGAAAGCTGCATCGCGCGCTCGATTTCGCCGCGCTCGGCCGGCAAGCCAACGAGCTCGTCGAGTTGCATGGCAATGTCAGAACCGAGCAGGATCTGCACCTCAATGGCGCGTTCCGGCGTCAGTTCGACCATCGCGCCGTCGATATGCGAGCGGAAAGTCACGCCCTCCTCCGCCACTTTGCGCAAGGCCGAAAGCGACATCACCTGATAGCCGCCGGAATCGGTCAGGATCGGCAGCGGCCAGTTCATGAAGGTGTGCAGGCCGCCAAGCGCGGCGACGCGTTCGGCCGATGGCCGCAGCATCAGGTGATAGGTGTTACCGAGCATGATATCGGCGCCCGACGCGCGCACATCGTCATGATGCACGCCTTTGATCGCCGCCTGCGTGCCGACCGGCATGAAAGCCGGCGTCTGCACCACGCCGTGGGCCGTTGCGATCTCGCCGCTGCGCGCTGAGCCGTCGGTTGCGATCAGGCGGAAGGAAAAGGGCTGCATCAGCGCTTCAATCAACGGAACAAGAGGCAGGCGTCGCCATAGGAATAGAAGCGATAGCCTGTTTCGATTGCGTGCGCATAGGCGCGGCGCATGACATCGAGCCCGCAAAAGGCCGAAACCAGCATGAACAGCGTCGAGCGCGGCAGGTGGAAATTCGTCAGCATCACGTCGACGGAGCGGAACCGGTAGCCCGGCGTAATGAACAAAGCGGTCTCGCCGGAGAATGCCGTGAGCGAACCGTCCGCCGCCGCCGCGCTCTCGATCAGGCGCAGCGAGGTCGAGCCGACGGCGACGATGCGGCCGCCAGCGCGGCCCACCGCGTTCAAGGCCGCCGCCGTCTCGGCGCTGACGCTGCCCCACTCGGGATGCATTTTGTGATCGGACGTGTCGTCCGCTTTGACCGGAAGGAATGTACCGGCGCCGACATGGAGCGTCACGCGATGCAGGCCGATGCCGTGCTCGCGCAGCGCTTCAACCATCGGCGGAGTAAAATGCAGCCCCGCCGTCGGCGCCGCCACCGATCCTTCCTCCTCCGCAAACATAGTCTGGTAGTCGCTGCGGTCCTGTTCGTCGACGTCTCGCCGGCCGGCGATGTACGGCGGCAACGGCATGTCGCCGCGCTCGGCCAGCGCCTGATCGAGCACCGCGCCATGGAACGCAAAGGCAAGCGTCACCTCGCCGCCCTCCCCGCCTCCGCCCTTGTGCTCGACGGTGGCGTCGAGCTGGTCGAGGAAACACACGCGGCCTTCGGCGCCAAAGCGCACGACATCGCCGACGGCGAGCCGCTTCGCCGGCTTGACCAAAGCCTGCCAGCGCGCGCCGTCGAGGCGCTTGATCAGCGTCGCCGAGATCGTTGGCTCATGCTCGCCGCGGCCAATCCGGCGGCCGTGCAGATATGCTGGTAAGACCTTGGTGTCATTGACGACAATGGCGTCGCCGCGCCGCAACAGCGCCGGCAGATCGCGCACGGCGCGATCCTCCAATGCCGCACCGGGGCGCACCACCAAGAGCTTTGCGGCGTCCCGCGGCGAAACCGGCCGCAGCGCGATGCGGTCTTCGGGCAGTGTGAAATTGAACATATCCGTGCGCATTTGCTGGCTTGGCTAACTCAGCGAGGCGGGTTTCCACCCGGGGCGGAAGTGCATTACAACGCGCATATCGCAACCTTTGGCGCGGCAATCAACGTGTCTGCGAGTTTGGTCAACCAAGTCGCGGTCATCCAGGTGAAACGCGGCATTGGCGACGTCATCTGGCATTTGCCGTTTATCCAGGCCATCGCCGCGGCCTCGCCAGGCGGTCAAGTCGCGTTTCTCGCCCCACCGTCGAGTTGCGCCGAGCAATTGCTCGCCGCCGACCCTCGCGTCGCCGAGACGATCTATTTCGACCACGACGGCGCTGAACTCAAACGCGCGGCCAATCTGGTCAAGCTCGCGGCGCTCTTGCGCTGGCGGCGCTTCGGCAAAGTGTGGATTCTCGACCGCACGCTGCGGCCGGCGCTCGCGGCGTGGCTTGCCGGAATCCCTGCGCGCATCGGGCTTGGTCTTGGCGCGCAAAAACTCCTCATCACCAATCCGGGCCTCGATCAAAGCCATTTCCGCGATCAGCCGGTGGACTGGCTGGTGGCACTGATGGCCGCCATGAAAGTGCCGTTGGCCTCGACCGAACCCAACCTGCGCCTGCCGCCGCAAACGTTTGCGGCGATCGGGGAAAAATTCGCGAATTCACCCCGGCCCTGGATTGCGCTCGGACTTGGCGCATCGCATCCCGACAAGGACTGGCCCGACACCCATTGGGCGGAATTCCTCGCCGGTCTGCGCCAGCGCAGCCAAGGCACGATATTTCTGGTCGGCGGCAGCGCGAACGGCGTGCGCGCGCAGAGCTTTATCGCGCAGAGTTCCGGTACGCCGACCGTCAATGCTTGTGATCTCGGTTTAATTGATGCGGCGGCTTTGCTGCGTCACGCCGATCTTTTCGTCGGCCCGAGTTCGGCGCCGATCAATCTCGCGGTCGCCGGCGGCACGCAAGCCTTCGGATTGTTTGGTTCGACGCCGGTCTTGAAATACTCCAAACGCATCCACGCCATCGTGCCGCCGGGCGGATCGTCGCCGGACGGCATGCAGCGGATTTTGCCGGCGCAGGCGCTCGAAGCGATCGCGCCCTTACTCGCGATCGGGAAGGCGCGAACGTAGTTGCGGAGCCGGCACAGACGTCTTCACTATTTGACGTCGGCGGCGACCTGCATTTTGAGGATCTTGTCGGGATTGCGCGGCGGTTCGCCGCGCTTGAGCTTGTCGACGACGTCCATCCCGCTCACCACCTCGCCGACCACGGTGTATTGGCCGTTGAGGAATGAACCCTCATCGAACATGATGAAGAACTGACTGTTGGCCGAATGCGGATTGCCGGTCCGCGCCATGCCGACTGTGCCGCGGACATAGGGTACGTCGGAGAACTCGGACTTCAAGTCGGGATATTGCGACCCGCCCGTACCATTGCCGAATTCGCCGTCGCCGGTTTGCGCCATGAACCCTTCGATGACGCGGTGAAACGGCACATCGTCGTAAAATTGTTCACGGGCGAGAAGCTTCAATCGTTCGGCGTGTCCAGGCGCGACATCGTTGCGCAATTTGACCACGATCCGACCGGGCGTCGTGTCGATCACCAGCGCGTTCTCGGGATCGACACCGGACGGCAGGGCGGCGGCATCGGTTTTATGGTCGGCCATGGCGTTCGTTCCTCTCTCGTCGCACCGCGGTCCGTAGAAACTACGGCGCGATCGTCGCTGATTTGATGTAGTCGAGTTTCGGGAATGCTGTCGTCAGATAGGCATTGCCTTCGCGCTGAACGCGGCTTTGGTCGGGTCCCCCGCCTGACGGCGCACCTTCGCCATAGCCGCTGTACAGCGCGTCGACGACGTTCATGCCGGATATGACCTGACCAAAGGGCGCGAAACCCTGCCTGTCGAGCGAAGAATTGTCGGCGAAATTGATGAAAACCTGGGTGGTGCGCGTGTTCGGTCCGGCCGTTGCGAATGTGATCAGGCCCCGCGCATTGCTCTGTTTGACCGGATCATCGTTGATGCGCGCGCCGCGCCATTGCGCGGAAATCGCCGGATCCGCATTGATGCCGAATTGCACCATGAAGCCCGAGACCACGCGAAAGAAGCGCCCGTTGTCGAAGAACCCGTTTTTCACCAGGTTATAGAACCTGTCCGCGCCAAGCGGCGCCCAATCGCGGTGAACTTCGACGACGAACGGCCCCTTGCTGGTGTCGAATTTGACCTTGTAGATCGCTGGAGCTTGTTCGTGGAGCGCCGCCGGATTGGCGAGACCCCCGGCACCCTGGCCAAAGGCGGGAACCGCGATCAAAAGTCCAAGCAGAATCGCAGCGAAGCGGATCATGTTGTCTCCGGCAGTTTCGATAACGTCTTCGGGTGTTTTCAGCTTTTGATGAATCTAACTCTTGGCGAATTTTTTCTTCAGGTGCGCCGCGACTTGAGGCGGGACAAAAGCCGAGACGTCGCCCCCCATCGCGGCAATCTGGCGGACCAAAGTGGCGGTGATCGGGCGGACCGCAGGTGAAGCCGGCAGGAACACGGTCTGCACGCCAGGCGCCATGGCACCGTTCATGCCGGCCATTTGCATTTCGTAATCGAAATCCGCTGCATCACGCAGCCCGCGGATCAGGATGGTGGCCTTCTCCCGTTGTGCCGCCGAGACGACCAGATCGGCGAAGGTCACGCAGGCGATCTCGCAACCCGCTTTGCTGGCAAGCGGCGCGCATATCTCTTGCAGCATCGCCACCCGCTCCTCGGCGGAAAACAGCGGCGTCTTGCCCGGATGCACGCCGATCGCCAGCACCAGCCGGTCGGCAAGGCGCACGGCGCTCGCGACCACGTCGAGATGGCCATTGGTGATGGGATCGAACGATCCGGCGAACAGTGCGGTACGCGGTGTGATTGAGGCCATCGGAGAGCAATCGTGAACTTGGTGTTGGCGGTCTAGCCCGCGGCCCGTTCGGCCGCAAGCAGGCAACGGCAAGCAATATTGCAGTTGAGTCTCTTGCGATTTGACCGGCCGAAACTGGGCTGCGCGCGACGGATGCAGCGCCTCCCTGTTGGAGCACGTAAAATGAGCACATTATATCAATGGTTTGCGCCAGTCGCCCGAACTGTGATCAGCATCACCGATGCTTTGCTGCGACGCGCGCCAAGTCCACATTGCAGCACGTGGCGGCCGAATTGAAGGCGGCCGCTTTCAGTGACGAGGCGGTCAACCTCGCCGTGCCCTGCAAATGATGCTGAGCATGGAAGGTGTGCCGTGTCGGCCGAAATAGCGATTGTGCTCGCTTTTCACAGGCTGGAACTGTCTTTTTTTATAGCGTCGATCTGAAAGGCAATTAATTCTTACCGGTGCAGAACGAAAAACGCCCGGGAGGATCCTGATCATGGCATCGGCGAAGGAGTTTCGAGAATATGCAGACGATTGTCTGCATTGGGCAAAAACCGTTAGCAGCGATCGCGACCGCGCGATCTTCCTAGATATGGCGAGGAATTGGCGCGAGGCGGCGCGCAGAGCCGAGACGCGTCGGGCGTCAGGACCGCGCGACCGCGCGCCGCAGCGGTGGCCGGTGTCGAAGCGCGTCAACAGTTT
>Ga0209448_10000429_pt1 | contig 14184 bp, 16 predicted proteins | sample BogFormECP14_OM2_FD_188245 | JGI IMG/M metagenome (GOLD analysis project Ga0209448, IMG submission 188245) | Bog forest soil microbial communities from Calvert Island, British Columbia, Canada - ECP14_OM2 (SPAdes) (version 2) | ecosystem: Environmental > Aquatic > Freshwater > Wetlands > Bog ... | reverse complement strand
CCCGCCCTCCCGCAGGCGTAGCCTCGCCTGCAAAATTGAAGCAGTTGTCCGTTGCATCCTTAAAGGAGGCTGCACATGGTTCCTCTCGCTGCTCTTTGGCTCCCGATCCTGTTGTCGGCGGTCTTCGTCTTCGTGGCCAGTTCCCTCATGCACATGTTGCTGCCCTATCATCGCAATGATTATGGCCGACTCCCCGACGAGGATAGGATCCTCGCCGTGATGCGCGCCGCCGCTCCCAAGCGGGGTCTCTATGTGTTCCCCTACTGCACCCACAAGGACATGAAGTCGCCCGCCTTGCTCGAAAAGCAAAAACAGGGGCCGGTTGGCTTCATGACCATCCTTCCCAGCGGCCCGCCCGCGATGCCGAAGTTCCTGATCCAGTGGTTCGTGTATTGCCTTGTGATCGGATTCTTCGTCGCCTATCTCACCGCACACACGCTAGCGTCCGGCGCAAACTATCGGGTAGTCTTTCGGGTCGTCGGAACCGCCGCGTTCCTCGCCTACGGTCTCGGACAGCTGAGTAACGGCATTTGGAAAGGCCAGAAATGGTCGGTGACCGCCAAAGAAGTTATCGACGGACTCGTCTTCGGTTTGTTGACCGCCGGCACCTTCGGCTGGCTTTGGCCGCGGTAAGAACTACAGGCCGATGCCGGAGCCGAGCAGGCTATAAAGCAGGACGGCAAGGACGATCAGGGTGAAGGCGACGTACAGGCGATCGCGTTCGATGGCGAATCCCGCGACGGAGAACGCTACACGGGCGATGGGCGTGGCGATCAGGAGGAGCAATCCAAGTTGGATTAAGCCGCGGCCTCGACCATTCATGACGCTTTGGATGACTCCGCGGATGGTGCGGTATTCGGAGGGCTCGCCGCGAAACACGCGGTAATCGGCGGGCTCATGCGCGTGGCGGGAGAGGTAGACACACGCCCCCGACAGGACAACAGCCGCCGAGATCAGGACTCCGGTGCGGAGCAGGTTGCCGAGGATGACCTCAATGCGGCGATCTCTCCACGGTTGGGGTTTGAACGGACGCGGTTGGCGTGCGGGCGCTTGGGCGGCAGGCATCAGATCTTCCCCCAGAATCCGTTGTAGAGCATTTGCAAGCCCAGAACGAGAATCACAACGCTAAAGACGAGGCGGAGCGATTTGGTTTCGGCTTTGACCAGGATGCGACTCCCCAGTAGAGAGCCGCCCAGCACTCCTAACATGACAGGCATAGCGAGGCCGGGATCGACGTATCCGCGGCTGAGGTAGACACCGGCGCTGGCGGCGGCAGTCACACCGATCATAAAGTTGCTGGTGGTAGTGGAAACTTTAAAAGGGATCCGCATCGCCTGATCCATGGCCAGCACTTTGACGGCGCCTGATCCGATGCCAAGTAATCCGGAGAGTGCGCCGGCGCCGAACATGAGACCAAAGCCGGCTGGAACGCGCTGGACGTTATAACTGCGCGGGCCTTCCAGGTCCGGGAAACTTCCATTCAATCGCAAGCGCGTGGCCAGCGGATCGGGTGGCAGGTTGCGCTGCGCCTCGGTGCGCGGCTTGCGGGAAAGAAACGCCGAATAGAGCAGCATGGCTCCGAAGATGACCGCCAGGGCGCTGGTCGGGATCCGAGTGGCCAGGAAGGCTCCGAGCAATGCGCCGATTGTGGTCGCGATTTCCAGGAACATGCCGATGCGAATGTTGGAGAACCCTTCTTTCACATACGCGGCAGCAGCGCCGGAGGAGGTCGCGATCACGGACACCAGTGACGCTCCAATGGCGTACCGAATGTCCACGTGGAAGAAGATGGTAAGCAGGGGCACGAGGACGACCCCACCACCCAGGCCGGTGAGCGCTCCGAGAAGTCCCGCGACGAAGGAAACGATCGCAACGATGCCGGTGAATTCCAGGATGGTCATTTGAATTTCTCATAGGGTAACATTTTGTGACTTCACTTTTCCTTAGGTTGATCGGAGGGCAATTACCGGTGAGGGAAAGAATTTACACGGAGACGGCGAAGCGGACCGTACTAGCGAGGATCGCCGTGGTGATCTTCGTGGCGGTGATGGTGCATTCGACTTTGGCCGAGTCACGCCAGCAACAGACGCCGGACTCGTCGACGGCGACGAATATGACTAAGGCGGAGGGGAGCAACGGCTCCTCACGCAGAGAGTTCTACTCGCTCGAAGTAGACGGGTCGAAGCAGTGGCGGGATACAGGCCTCGACCTGCGCGGCGGCGAGAAAGTGCAGATCACGGCGGAGGGAACGATCACTTATGCCAAGGGAAATCAATTTGGCCCGGAAGGAATCCCGCGGAGCATCAAGGATGTGATTCATCAATACCCGGTGCCGAATGGAACACACGGGCAGTTGATCGGGCGTTTGGGATCGGGCGCGTCGGCGGAGGCGTTTGAGGTGGGAGCAGACGCCACGTATACGGCTCCGGTAGCGGGGCGGCTGTTTCTCGGAATCAACCAGAGTATGCGAGATGCGGAGGGAGCAACGGGAAGCTTCCAGGTAAAAATCGAAGTGTTGCATGAGGGGTTGAGCACGGCCGCGGCGACGGTGGTAGGCGGTCCACCGAAAGCACCGCTACCGGCGATTACGCCGAAGCTGCTGGATTCAATCCCGCGGCGGGTTGCGGATCAGAACCACAGCCCGGGGGATATGGTGAATATCCTGATCGTCGGGACGGAAGGGGAAATGGTCAAGGCGTTCACTACCGCACAGTGGGTGAAGGTGGACAAATCGGTGGAGAGCACGGTGCTGTCGGGGTTGATGGCCACGCTCGAGAACAAGGACTATCTGACGATGCCGATGAGCACGCTCTATTTGTTCGATCGTCCGCAGGATTACGGGTTCGCGCACGCGGAGCCGGTGCGAGTGATTATGTCGCGTAATCATTTGCGAGTGTGGAAGTCGCCGTATCAGGTGGAGGGACGTCCGCTGTGGTGCGTATCGGCGACGCACGACATCGGGTTCGAACGCGATCAGCGGAATAACGGCGTGACGCATGAAATCGATCCGGCAATTGATGGCGAGCGGGAATTTGTGAACCAGACGCTCTCCGGCACGGGACTGGTGTCAGCGCGGGGACACGTGGCACCGACGCATCCGTTGACCGAGGCAAAAACGGCGACGGGCGGGGAATTTCACTCCGATGGACGGATTCTGGTGCTGGAGCTAGCACTCACACCAAAGAGTGTGACGGCGGATCGGTAGAAGATCAGTAAGGTGTTTTCGGCCACACCCTACTGGTTTACATAGACCACGCGGGATTTTTTCACTTCGGCGTGCTGCTTCTTCAGTTCGCGGGCAGAGGTGCCCAGAGGAATGGGCTCCGGCTGGGGGAAATCCGAAAACGGCCTTTCGCCCTGGGCCGAGGTGTAACTCCCCGAAGCGAGGACGTTCCGCTCCTGAGACATGGGCGCATAAGACGCCTGCGCCGGATGATTCGGCGACGCGAAGGGCGCCGGCTCAGTACTGGTACGGGATCCGGCGTATTGCCCAAAGGCCGCCGTGGCGGAAAACAAACAGAGCACAAACAGGGTTTTTTTCATCGTAGGGTCTCCCGATTACGGAGAAAGCAACAAATCACCCGCCGGACGAAGCGGCGGATATAAGCTCTTCCAGGCAGAATAAGAGCAAGCCCGGTACCAAACTTTGCCGGGGCGAAATGGCGGGTTGGCGGGGGTTGGCGGGGGCCAGGGGCAATTATTTGCACAATTGTGGAGAGCGCACGGAACAGGCGGAATTGGCTTCCGGCGCGAAATTACGATAAGGTGACGGACATGAAAATACGAACAGGGATGCGAGCCTTTTTGACTTTGCTGGGAACCATGGCGGCGTTGGTAGCGGTGGCGTCCAGTGCCGACTACAAGGTCGTTAAGACGTGGAAGCTGGGCGGCGACGGCGGATGGGATTACCTGACCGCGGACAGCGCTGGACGTCTCTTGTTCATTGCGCGAGCCACGCGGGTGATGGTCATTAATATGGAGTCGGGTAGGCAGGTGGGCGAGATTCCGGACACGGCAGGCGTGCATGGGATAGCGCTGGATCCGGAAATCCCACGCGGATTTACCAGCAACGGCCGCGAAGATACGGTGAGCGTATTCGATCTGACGTCGCTGGCGGTAGAGAAGAAAATCAAAGTCGGCAGCGGACCTGACGCGATTCTGTATGACCCGTTTTCAAAGCGCGTTTTTACTTTTAACGCAAAAAGCCACGACACGACGGCCATCGATGCGTCCAAGGGCGAGGTCGTGGGCAAGATCGATCTGGGCGGGAAGCCGGAGTTCGCCGCGACTGACGAAAAAGGCACGGTGTTCGTAAATATTGAGGACACGTCCGAGTTGGTGGCGTTCGATCCACAGAAGCTGACGGTGAAGTCGCGGTGGAAGCTCGTCGACTGCGAAGAGCCGACGGGGCTCGCGATCGACCGGAAAAACCGGCGCCTGTTCGCCGGCTGCGGCGGAAATAAGAAGATGGCGATCGTGGATGCCGACAGCGGCAAAGTAGTGGCGACCCCTGCCATCGGAGATGGATGCGATGCGACCGCGTTCGATGCCGATCGAGGCCTGGCGTTTGCGTCGGCGGGAGACGGCACGATCACAGTGATTAAGGAAGACGGACCCGACAAGTTCACCGTGGCACAGACGGTGGCCACCCGGAAGGGAGCGCGCACCATGGCAGTCGATACGAAAGGGCATCAGCTCTTCACCGTAACCGCGAACGTGACGGGCACTCGGGAGGACAGAAAAATCGAGCCGGATTCGTTCGTGGTGCTGGTAGTCGACGCCCACTGACAGGTTGTCCCGATGAGCTAGACGACCGTGACCTGCTTGCGTAGGTCGGCAGCAAAAAGGTTCTTAGGAATCATGGCGTGGACCCCGCGCACGATGTCCACCACCTGCGTCACCCGGAAACTGACCGCGATGCTGCACAGGGCATAGGCGTCGAGTTTGGTGAGATCGGCACGCGCTGCCAGGAAGTTGATAGCGTTGCGTGCCGCCAGGGTCATGGCCACGTTCAGGTCCTTGTCCAGCCCCAAAGTGATCCAGTGAGTCGCGGTTTCCGCCACCGGCCAGGCAAAATTCTTTTGCTTGTGCAGGACCACTTGGATGCGCAATTCCTGCATGCGCGTTTCCAATGCGGAAAGATTGATTTCTCCATCGCCCTGCACCGCATGGGAATCGCCGGTAAAGAGCAGCGCCCCCGGCTTCCAAACCGGGATGAACATGGTCGAGCCTTCGGCCATTTCGCTGAGGTCGGTATTGCCGGCATGCGGGCCCGGCGGAACGGAACTGGTCACTCCCGGACTTAGCGGAGGATAGAAACCGTCTGGAGGAGCCACGCCCAGCGTCCCCTGGAAGGGCTTGAGTGGTATATGAATGTCCCGGTTAAACTCCGCCGTCATGTTGGGCAGATCGAGCTTCAGATATTTCACCTGACCTTCGGGAAAATCCTGGGCCAGCAAACCGGTTCCTAACGTCCCCGGATTATTGAACACGGCTCCCCAGTCGAACGAACGAATGCGCTTGTAGCGAACCTCCAGCACATCGCCGGGTTCCGCATTGTTGACGTAGATGGGGCCGATGATTGAGTGCGGCCCGTGTCCCGGATTGCTCACGCGTAGCTTCGCCAGGGTCTCGACCGGAACACCGGGCTGCATCTGGTTCAAAAAGTGTGACCACGTGTTGGGATAGCTGACGGTATCGCCGGAATCGACTTTGAGGATAGGATCGAGCGTGGTGTCGTAGACGCCCAGGCGCACCGTCTTCTCGTTGCTCTCGACCACGTGGACGCGGCCTTGATCGTCTTTCTCAGCCGACGCGGGCACGACCGCAACTCCACCTAGCGCATCGACTGCATGCGCAAGTTTAGTGTTCGTCAGTCGACTAAACCAGGGCCCGATACCCGCCAGCGCTCCCATAAAGCTGCTGGCGCGCAGCAGGCGTCGGCGGGACAGGCCGCGTGCGGTCAGATAGCCGTCGAGCTGCTCCTGATTCACTTCGTCCATGTGCAGAAGTCGGTCTTCCGCCCGCTTGGTGAAGGCCGCATCCTTGATGTCTTCGCGAAACACGCCTGTGCCCTTCTCCTCGCCGCATCCGAAGAGGTTCCCGCAATGGTGACGATGGGGTTGAGGCGTGCTTTCGTGGTCCTGCTGGGGATCGAGATCGTGTGGCATCGTTTCCTCCTCTATCGGTTATTGATCCATAAAGAGAAGTTGGTTGACGACAGGCATAGAGCGTTACCCAGGGCAAGTGCGCGCATTATACCGCATGATATTCGCGTCCCCAGGGTGAGTCGTCCATGGCACGGGACACGGCCAATGGGACACCCCTTTAGTAACCTCCCTCTTCATCCCCCTTTAACACTTCGCCGTCTACAATATTAGTAGACAAATAAATTGTGGGGTGTAAGTAGTGGATAGCGTAACTAGAACTCGCGAACGGCAGAAACTGATGGTGGAATTGCTGGAAAGAAAGATACGCATGCGTGCGCAACAGCTCTACGACGAGCACGGACAGGTCGAAGGACGAGACTTGGAAGACTGGGTCAGAGCCGAAAAGGAAATTCTGAAATCGAGCATTCTTGCTCCGCTGTGGAAAAAACGCCAGGAACGGGATCTGGTGGAAGTATGAAGTAGAGCGTGACCGCATAAAGCTTAAGAGTGTCCAGCAGTGTTGCCGTGCGTTGCCGGCCCGCAAACTCAAGTCTTATAAACTCAAACCATGGCTGACGCCAGGCCAGAACGTAGCTCGAGCCGTACGGCTCTTGGCGTCGCCGCGCTTCGAGCCGTGCACCAACTTCTGGACGGCGAGCCCAAAATTCTCCACGACCCAGTCGCCGTGCGCCTGCTGGACGCGGACGTGCTCCAGCAAATTCGATCGAACCCTGCGCGCAGCGACGAACCTCTGATCAAAGGATTACGTTCCCACGTAGTTCTGCGAAGCCGCTATGCGGAAGAGCGCATGGCTCAGGCAGTGCAACGGGGCGTGCGTCAGTGTGTGATTCTGGGCGCGGGTTTCGATACATTTGCCTATCGCCAACCCGACTGGGCGCGCAGCTTGCGTATTTACGAGGTCGATCACCGAGCCACGCAAGAGGACAAGCGCCAAAGACTGCAGTCGGCCGGTATTCCCATTCCGGCGAATCTGGAATTCGTAGCCATCGACTTCGAATCAGTCTCGTTGCGCGAAGGGCTGCAAACCAGTACTCTCAACTTCTCCGAGCCCGCTTTCTTTTCCTGCCTGGGCGTGTTGGTTTATCTGAGCCAGGAAGCAGCGAACGCCATTTTCCAGCTGGTCGCGGCCTTCCCCGCGCGCAGCGAAATTGTCTTTACTTTCTCCCCGCCGGATTCCCCGAACTCCGGCAATGATGCCGAAAGTCGCATCGCCCTGGCTAATATGGCGAATGCCTTGGGAGAACCCTGGCAGACACATTTCGAACCTCAGACGCTCATGCGCGATCTTCGAGCGCTGGGGTTTTCGGCGATCTCATTCCTGAGTTCGGAAGCAGCGGACCAGATTTATTTTCAAAGCCGCAACGACGGGCTACACGCGCCTCGTCGAGGAGGCATTTGTGCCGCCATCGTCGCCGGTCAGGTCGTCAGTCACGTTGGCAGTCACGAAGGTGGAAATCCGCAGCAGGAATAGCGCGGAAGACAGGCTGAGCACCGGGCCGGCGATACTGAACAGCGCCCTGCCCGCGGTCCCGGGCGCACCCGCAAAATATGCGTCCAGCACAAATGCCATGACGCAGGTCGCGCCAACCGGCATGAGCCACGATTTTGGAAGGCGCTTCAGGTTGGGGATGGCGGTGGGCAATAGCCACAAAAAGATGTACCAGAGATTCCGATCGTGCAACGAGGAAGTGAAGTGGCCGAAGTAGTTGTTGGAGTGATGAAGAGCGAGTCCGAACTGCAGCGGACTCGCAAAGCTGCCGGTGATCGACCATTGCAGGCCGATCATCGCGGCAAGACTTAGCGCCCAACTGATCAGGATCCACGCGGCGCGCGGCAGGAAATGATTCCGAGAGGGATCAGAATTTCGATCGTTCCGGGTTGAGAACCACCAGGCGGATGTAAACACAATGCTGAAGGGGATGAACGACTCCTTAGTCAGTGTTCCAAGCACCGCGATCACGGGCAATGCCCACAGTTCGCATTCCGACAAACTCCAGAGCAGTGCCAGCAGAAAGAAGCCTTCGCCGGCGTCCACCAACCCAACAAGACGAAGATTCGGGACGGCGAAGTTGACCAGGTAGAACAAAGCGCCCACTAGTCCGGCGGCAGAGTTGCCCAGTTCACGGTTCCCCAGAATGACGATAAGAACAGCGGTTCCGGCGACGAACAGAGAGTCGGCAACGAGAAGCCCGAACATCACCGGATCCCAGGTTCCGAATCGTCCTTGCGCGAACCGGTAAAACGGCTTGGCCAGCCAAGGAACCAGCACGCGGAAGCGAACGTGCCCGGCGTCGGGAACAGGCGTCCCGGATACGAGCGCCGCGTAGTTCCTGACATCGGAGAGCCCCGGCGTTCGGCGCGGATCGAATCGGTTGAGGACTGGATAGCCCAAGCCGCAAGCGATCAGGAAGAAAATGCAAAAGAGCAACGCGACTCTCGCACCCGCGATTTTCGTTTGCTTGCCAGGCACGGTTGTCATTCGCCTTTGTCTCGGCGAAGGGTAGCGTCAGGAGCACGGCATTGCAACTCAAATTCTCCGCGCACGTTCGGCCTCCTCTGTGTTCCCCTCTGTGTTCCCCTGTGCCCCCTGCGGTGAAGACTTTTTCTTACCCAAAGTTCACCGTGGAACACAGGCGGAGCTTGGCGAGCTTGGCTTTTGCAGAACGAATCTGTTAGCTTTCAGCGTCGGCATGTGACGGAACTTTTTGCGGAAATCTCGGTGGAGGATAAACGTGGGATCTAAGAAATTCTGGTGGGGCCTGTTTTTTTCTGCGATGTTTGTTGTCTCGCCGCAAGCGCAACAACTGTCGCCAGCTGACGAAGCGACGCGGCGACTGGCGCTGGACATTTTCAAACAGTTGATCGAAATCAATACGACGGACTCGGTGGGCAGCGTGACCGCGGCCGCGGAAGTCATGGCCCAGCGCTTTCGGGATGCCGGATTCCCCGAGAGCGACATTCAGCTGTTAGGCCCGAGTTCCAATGACCGGAAGAAGAACGTAGTCGTGCGCCTGCATGGATCGGGCAAGCACAAGCCCGTGCTGCTGATCGGCCATCTCGATGTCGTGGAAGCGCGGCGCGAGGACTGGACGACCGATCCGTTTCAGTTCATCGAGAAGGACGGATATTACTACGGCCGTGGCAGCAGCGATATGAAGGATGGCGACGCGATCATGTCGGCCACGCTGATCCGGATGAAGAAAGAAGGATACGTGCCCAGCCGCGACATTATTCTGGCCCTGACGGCGGATGAAGAAGGCGGCACTTCGAATGGAGTGGATTGGCTGATCAAGAATCATCGCGACCTGATCGATGCCGAGTTCGTGCTGAACCACGATGGCGGCGGTGTTCTGGCTGATCACGGCAAACCTCTGATGATGGAAGTGGACGCCACCGAGAAACTCTACGGCGATTTCGTGCTGACGGCGACCAATCCCGGCGGCCACAGTTCACTGCCGCGGCCGGAGAACGCAATCTACGAACTGGCGGATGCGCTCACCCGGATCGAGCACCACCAATTCCCCTTCGAGTTGAACAACATCACGCGCGCGTATTACGAGCGGCAGGTAAAGATGTCAACCGGGCAGCGGGCGGCGGATTTGAAGGCGATGCTAAAAACTCCTCCAGACATGGCGGCGGTGGCGCGGCTGTCAAACGATCCGATGGACAACTCCACCATGCACACCACCTGCGTCGCGACACGCTTGAGCGGAGGCCACGCCAACAACGCGCTGCCGCAGATGGCGCAGGCCAACATCAATTGCCGCATTGAGCCCGGACATTCGCTGGAGGAAATTCGGCTGGCGCTGGAGAAAGCGGTGGCTGATCCGAGAGTCAAGGTGCAGTTTCGCGAGAACAGCAACAATGAGCTTCTGGATCGCGGGTCCGACCGTCACAGTTTTATACCGCCGCCTCCGCGTAAAGAAGTGTTCGATCCGCTGGAGAAGGTCGTGGCACAGATGTGGCCGGGGATCCCGGTGCTGCCGAACATGAGCACGGGCGCGTCGGATGGCGTGTACACAAATGCCGCGGGCATGCCGACGTGTGGCGTGTCGGGCGAACAGTATGACCGGGACGATGTCCGGGCGCATGGAAAAGATGAGCGGATCGGGGTCGAGGCGTTTGCCCGGGGGGTGGATTTTTATTACGTGTTCTTGAAAGGAGTTACGGCGGAGTAGGCAACACCATGCCTCGTTCCATGTTCCATTTTGAAACTTGGATTCTCTCGGCCGGGTACCCCCTACCCCCCACCCCCCTGCCAGGTATCTTAGAATCAGTGGTTTAGCGCGCGACCCCTGCCAAAGATTTGAGCCGATTGGAGTTAGAGGCAAAGTATTCAAAACATGGGAGTTAGTGACTAACTTTGCGGGTTAGGCGTCCTTTGCCCGCTGTTAGCAGCCGGAGTAAGTTGTCAGGGAGCTGAGTTGTTGGTGGCTTTGGGCCTAGTAATCATTCTAACAGCGGTGTCTATGTTGGATTAGGCGGCGGAGCAAGACGCAATGCCTCGAAGACACATCCTTGATCTTTTGCAAGGCGTCCGCGCGGACTGGCTAGTCAGTTGCGAAATGTTCAAACGGCCGGCCGGCGACGGACTCGATGAGGGCTCGGGAAATCCAGCCGAAATTCCCGCCTGATTTTCATTGGTTCCAGTTGCAATAAATGTGCGCGATTCTTGGGCATATTGCCCCCCAGAAACCGGCCGATATTCACCAGTGAACGGCTGCCGCAAACCATGCAGACGTCATGCGGGCTGTCGCTGACAACGTCGCATTCAGCACACAATACGGCGGACTGCAGCGCAACCGCATTCAAAGGTCGGCCAGACGGAAACAGGCTATCAATGTCCGATTGGTTCATCACAGCCCCCTGGGAAGAGGTTCGTCGTTCCAACCATTTTGCCACAGATTGCCAACATGTGGGAACGGCTCGTCCGGGTCATTTCTTTATGTTCTACGGACGAGACTTTCTGATCCAAGTACGGTATTCCCAACACACCGACTCAATGACCTTGGGGGCGGGGTTTTGAGTGAAATCGCTGTTTTCGTCAATTGTTTGACTCTCAATCCTGAGGGACAGATGATGAACGACCGTCGTCGAGACCCCTGGATTTCGTGTTCCTATGAGTTCTATCCAAAATCGTCCATTGTGGAACCCAGCGAATCTGAATTCCCCGTTTCGTCTAGCGATCCTCGCGTGCCTGGTGGCGATTATGTCCTACTTCGCCGCGACGTTGGGAACGACGCTTGTAATACGCGACACGTTGGAATGGCCGCTTTGGCCGGCAAATATTCTCCTGGTATCCACGCTCCTGTACCTTCCCCGCAGAATCTGGCCGATAGTAATCGGAGCGGCCCTGGTTACGTTTGCGTTCTACGATCTGCGCCTAGGCATATCGATTCGTTCCATCATTTTCTATCAGCTGTCTGATATAGCAGAAGTCCTGACAGCTGCATTGGGTCTCAGTTATTGCTTTGGCGGTGTGCCTCAGCTAGACAGCGTGAAAGCCCTGGCCAAGTATTCTTTCTTCGCCGTGCTCCTCGCACCATTGGCCGGAGCTTTTCTCAGTCCGCTTACCACACACGGGGATTATTGGAGAGGTTGGCGAATTATTTTTTTGTCACAGGCGCTCGAATACCTCACGATGATGCCAGCCATTTTGGGTTGGGTTAGCAAGAGATCGGAATGGGCACACGCGTCGCTTTCTCGCTACCTTGAAGCGGCATTGCTACTGGCTGGTTTAGCTGTTCTGGGATATTTCAGCTTTGTTTCACCTTCGACGATCATCTTACCTGTGCTCACTATCGTGCCCTTTTTTCTCTGGTCGGCTTTGCGTTTCGGAACAACCGGTGTCAGTAGTGTCGCGATTGCTGTGGCCTTCCTGGCGATCTGGGGCGCAGTCCAAGGACGTGGTCCCTTCGTCGGGCAGGAGTCGGCTAATAATGTGCCGTCAATACAGGTATTCCTACTTTTTGTTGCAGCGCCTTTCATGGTTCTCGCCGTCGTTGTGGAGGAACATACACAGAGCCAGCTTGCCCTGCGCCAGAGCGAGGACAAACTCCGGCTACTTCTCGACTCGACCGGCGAAGGCATCTATGGAATTGACCTTGAAGAACGCTGCACATTCTGCAACCTTGCTTGCCTTCGCGCTTTAGGGTATGAAGGCGTTGACGAACTTCTCGGCAAGAATATGCACGCTCTGATTCATTACGCTCGTGCAGACGGAACGTTGTACCCCGTGGAGGAGTGTCGAAACTTCCGGGCGGTCATCGCAGGCGAGGGAATCCACGTTGACGACGAGGTGCTGTGGAGGGCGGATGGTACGAGCTTCCCCGCGGAACTCTGGTCGTATCCACAGCGCAGGGGGCTAGAGGTTGTTGGGGCTGTTGTCGCGTTTATCGACATCACCGAGCGCAAGCGTGCCGAAGAGGCGCGCGACAGGCTGCTGCAACTGGAGGACGATCTGGCACACATCAATCGTGTGAGCACGTTGGGAGAAATGGCCGCTTCTCTGGCGCACGAGATCAAGCAGCCCATCGCCGCCGCCATCACCAGCGCCAACAGCTGCATTGAATGGCTTCGATGGCGTTGAGCATCAGGCCGCTCCATTGTCGAGTCGCACGGAGGCCATTTGTGGGCCATGGCGAACAACGGACAGGGTGCAACGTTCCTTTTCACTTTGCCGACAGCAGCCGAAACCCTGCAAGTGCCCGCAACTGGAACGTGATTCGGTATCCCTGAGGAGCTGCCTCGCGGTGATACAGATCGAGACTAGGGCAAGGCGACCGCAAAGAGGTAGTTGCTCTCCATCACGCCCAATTCGGAAAGTATGTGCGAGAGTGAGTCCAGATCTTCCACGGCATTGACCCGATTGTTTGGCAGTTACGGCACGGCAGAAAGCCGTGCCCTTTCAAAGCAGATTCAAACTAACCAACTGTGGACTGCTCCAGCTTCTTGACATTCGCTTTACATTCGCCTATGCTCCCGGCATGGCGATCACTCGGCGTCAACGCGAACTCTACGACTTCATTTCGCGCTTCGTGGCGGAGAAGCAATATTCCCCTTCCTTCGAAGAGATCAAGGAGGCGATGGGGCTGAATTCATTGGCCACGGTGCACAAGCACGTCACTAACCTTGAGAAAAAAGGCCTGCTGACGCGGGACTACAACCGCAGCCGGTCGATTGATCTGCTGCCGCCGAAAGGAAAGTTGAAGCAGTCAATGGCAGTAAACACGGCAGTGGTGCTGCCGTTGGTGGGCAGGATCGCGGCGGGGCGTCCGATCGAGGCGGTCGAGCACAATGAGACCATCTCGCTGGCGGATTTTGTGCGGTCGAAGGAGGTGTTCGTGCTCGAAGTGCGCGGCGAATCGATGCAGGACGAAGCGATTCTTGACGGCGACTACGTGCTGGTCGAGAAGACGAAGACCGCGCACAATGGCGACATTGTGGTAGCGCTGCTCGAGTCGTCGGACGCTACCCTGAAGCGGTTCTTTCGCGAAGGCGAGAACATCCGTCTGCAGCCTTCGAATGCGGCGATGAAGCCGATCATTGTGCCCGCGGCGTCCGTTGAGATTCAGGGACGCGTGATTGGCGTGTTGAGGAAATACTGACAACGCAGAAAAGGACGGGCGAGGACGCCCGTCCCTCCACAAACTTCTCTCGCTCAGCCGATGTGGCGATCCAGGGCTTTTTGAATGTCGTCTTTTGAGCGGTAGCCGACGAGTTGTTCCACGACCTGTCCGTTCTTGAAGACGAGCAAGGTAGGAATGCCGGTGACTTTGTAGCGCATGGGCGTGGCGGCGTTGCGGTCAACATCCATTTTGCCAAATGTGACTTTGCCCTGATACTCGCCAGCGAGTTGCTCCACAATAGGAGCGATGGCGCGGCAGGGGCCACACCATGCAGCCCAGAAATCAATCAGCACGGGCTTATCGGACTTCAATACATCGGAATCGAAATTAGCGTCGGTGACTTCGACGGTGGTGGTGCTTGCCATTCATCCTCCCGGGTTCCCAGT
>Ga0209448_10000427_pt1 | contig 14221 bp, 11 predicted proteins | sample BogFormECP14_OM2_FD_188245 | JGI IMG/M metagenome (GOLD analysis project Ga0209448, IMG submission 188245) | Bog forest soil microbial communities from Calvert Island, British Columbia, Canada - ECP14_OM2 (SPAdes) (version 2) | ecosystem: Environmental > Aquatic > Freshwater > Wetlands > Bog ... | reverse complement strand
TCTGCGTTCGTCACACGGCTCCTCACCAACACATCACAAACCAACGAAAAACGCGTGGATGACCCACGATCGGCCGCCGACCTGGGCGCACGTGGCGCCGCAATTGGCCTGGTCGCCGTGGCCGGTGACCCTTTCGCCTTGGGAGACCGCTTGGGCGCCCGCCCCGGGGTCTCAGTCGGGCTCTGGCGCACCCGCGGCTGTCATTGCAGGCCGAGATATTTTGACTCAGCTCTGCGTCGCCCGTCGCTGATAAGTCAGCGCCAGCCGAATTTGTGCTGTCTCACTCGGCCCTTTGCGTTTTGGTGAGCTGATCTCGCGTCAACGCCGCGACGCGACAAGACGATCGACGCAATCTAGCTGAATCGGCTTGCGCCAAATCGCATGCTGCTCACGCCAGCCAACAAGCCTCGGTGTAACTCGCACACCTATGCCTTTAAGGACAAATCCATGCTCTTGACCACATCTCACATCGACACATTCGAAACGGCGCCTGGCGATGCCGCCGACCCAGCCGTCCGTCCCGCCGCACCTGAAAAGAGATAGCAGTGGACTTCGGAACGCTCCCGCCGGAAATAAACTCCGGGCGAATGCATGGAGGTCCGGGCGCGGGATCGATTATGGAGGCCGCCGCGGCCTGGGACCGGTTGGCTATCCAGCTGTACACCGCGGCGGCGGACTTCCGGGCGGTGACCTGCAAACTCTCGTCGAGATGGGAGGACCCAGCGGCCACGGCGGTGACACGAGCCGCGACGTCGTACATAGATTGGCTCAACGCCACCGCCACGCGAGCTGAGCACGTGGCCAACCAGGCCGCGGCGTCCGCTAGCGCCCATGAATCGGCGTTTGCGGCGACGGTGCCCCCACCCGCGATCAACGCCAACCGCGCGCAGCAGAGATCGCTGGCCAAGGCAAACCACCTGGGACAAATCAGCCCGGCAATCGCGGACATCGATGCCGAATACGATCAGATGTGGGCCCAGGATGCCGACGCCATGTACGCCTACGCCTGCGCATCGGCCGATGCGTCGACCGTGACACCGTTCACCTCGCCGCCGCCGACTACAGGGCTGGCCGGCCACGACACGGCTATCGACCACGCGTCCTGGACTCTGATCGCGGCGCCCCAGATCATATCCGCTGGCTATCAAGTAATGTCTGCGATACCCGAAGCACTGCAGGTGCTTTCCTCGTCGCCGCTGGAATCCCCGCTGGAATCGTTCGGCAGGTGCCTTTCGCCGGTGACACCGTGTCTGTCAAAGCTGAGTTCCCTGAGCGCGCCGTTGGACTTCGCAATCAAACACCTGAATTCGCTTAATAAGGCAACGGCGATGACAGCATTGTTGCCGAACCACGGCCGTGTTACCCGCGAGCCGCTTACTGCGGCTTTAGGTCGCGCGAGGTCGATCGGAACGTTGTCGGTACCGCAGCGCTGGATAACAGAAGAGACGATCAGCCCCGCCACCGTGGAGCTGCAGGCCAGCTGGGTCTGCGAGCCGATCCGTTTGGTTAGAGGCAGCGAACCGCCAAGGTGGCCTCTTTCCCAATAGCCTACAAAGGGGTGACGTAGGCCGAGCTGATGCCGCCGTCGACCAAGAACGTCGACGCGGTGACGAACGAGGCGTCGTCGCTGGCTAAAAATGCTACGGCAGAAGCTATTTCGTCAGGTTCAGCGAAACGGCCCACCGGCACGTGCGCCAGCCGGCGAGCCGCGCGCTCGGGGTCCTTGGCGAAAAGCTCTTGCAGCAGCGGGGTATTGACCGGCCCAGGACACAGCGCGTTGACCCGGATACCTTGTCGGGCAAATTGCACCCCCAGCTCCCGTGACATGGCCAGTACCCCGCCCTTGGAGGCGGTGTAGGAGATCTGCGACGTCGCCGACCCCAGCACCGCGACGAACGACGCGGTGTTGATGATCGAGCCCTTCCCAGCAGGAACCATGTGCCGCAACGCAGCCCGGCAGCACAGGTACACCGATTTGAGGTTGACGTCTTGGACTCGTTGCCACGCAGGCAGCTCGGTGTTCTCGATCAGGTCGTCCTCGGGTGGCGAGATACCGGCGTTGTTGAACGCGACGTCGACCGAGCCGTAGGTCTGTGCCGCGGTGTCGAACAAGGTGTTGACCGCACCTTCGTCGGAAACGTCGACTGGCACAAATAAACCGGATAGCTCGTCTGCCGCCGCCGCACCGGCGTCGCCGTCGATATCGCCGACGACGATCCGCGCGCCTTCGGCATGCATCCGCCGGCCTGCGGCCAGGCCGATGCCGCTGCCACCGCCGGTAATCACCGCTACCCGGCCGGACAACCGTCGGGTCAGGTCCATCACGGGTGCCACTGGCCCTCCTCGCTGATCGCGATGAACACGTTCTTGGTCTCAGTGAACTGCAGTGGCGCGTCGGGTCCGAGCTCACGACCCAGACCCGACTCCTTGAAGCCGCCGAACGGCGTGTTGTAGCGCACAGACGAGTGCGAGTTCACCGACAGGTTGCCGGCATCGACCGCCCGCGTCACCCGCAGCGCACGGGACAGGTCGTCGGTCCAGATCGATCCCGATAGCCCGTAGGTGGTGTCGTTGGCCAGCGCGATGGCGTCATGCTCGTCGTCGAACATCAGCACGGTGACGACTGGGCCGAAGATCTCGTCGGTGACGGTGCGGTCAGTGCGGGCCGGAGTGAGAACCGTTGGTGGAAACCAGAACCCACGGCCAGACGGTGCGGTGCCGCGAAATGCGACAGGGGCATCGTCAGGCACGTAGGAGGCCACCTTGTCGCGGTGGGCGCCGGATACCAGCGGCCCCATCTCGGTGCTGCGCAATCCGGGGTCCCCCACGACGACTTTACGCACAGCGGGTTCGAGCAGCTCCATGAACCGGTCGTAAACCTTGCGGTGCACCAGGATCCGGCTGCGAGCACAGCAGTCCTGCCCGGCATTGTCGAACACCCCGTTGGGTGCGGTCGCAGCCGCGCGCTGTAGGTCGCAGTCGTCGAAAATGATGTTCGCGCTCTTGCCGCCCAGTTCCAGCGTCACCCGTTTGACCTGAGCCGCCGCGCCGGCCATCACCTTCTTGCCGACTTCGGTGGAACCGGTGAAGACGATCTTGCGAACGTCTGGATGCGTGACGAACCGCTCCCCTACCACCGTGCCCTTCCCTGGCAGCACCTGCAGCAGGTCTTGATCCAGCCCGGCCTCGGCGGCCAGCTCCCCCAGCCGCATCGTGGTCAGCGGTGTCCACTCGGCGGGTTTGACCAGCACAGCATTGCCGGCAGCCAGGGCAGGCGCGATGCCCCAGGACGCGATCATCATCGGGAAATTCCACGGCGTGATCACGCCGACCACTCCCAGCGGCTCGTTGAACGTGACGTCGAGCCCGCCAGCGACGGGAATCTGCTTACCGGACAACCGTTCCGGGCTTCCGGCGTAGAACGCGAGTACGTCGCGGACGTGGCCGGCCTCCCACTCGGCCGACGCGATGGGGTGTCCCGAGTTGGCGACCTCGAGCGCGGCCAACTCGTCGATGTGGGCGTCGACCACGGATGCGAATACCCGAAGAGTGCCCGCGCGCTCGGCCGGCGACAACCGCGCCCAGCGCTGCTGAGCCACTCGCGCTCGCCGTACCGCGTCGTCGACAGCCGCGACATCGACTTGGTCGACCGAGCGCAGTACTTCCTCAGTGGCCGGATTGATCAGTTGGACAGAGCTCATCGGGAAACTGGACCAGCGTACGACCTCGCGGCGTCCACTACCGCCGTGAACAGCCGGAGGTCGTCCAGGGTCTGCTCCGGATGCCACTGCACCGCGAGCACGAAGCCATCTCCGGGCAGCTCCACCGCCTCGACCACGCCGTCATCGTCCCACGCGCTGACCACCAGGCCGTCGCCGACCTTGTCGATGGCTTGGTGGTGATAGCACGACGCGTCGGCGGTCTCCCCCAACAGCGCGGCCAGCCGGGTGCCCGGCACGGTGCGGACCGGCAATCGGGCGAAGACTCCGTTGCCCGCCCGATGCCCGGTGTGGCCGATCACCTCAGGCAGATGCTGGTGCAGTGTGCCGCCAAACGCCACATTGAGTACCTGCGCGCCGCGGCAGATGCCCAGCACCGGCAGCCCCCGGTCCAGCGCACCTTGCAATAGCGTGAGCTCCCAAACGTCACGTGCAGTGCGAGGCTCGTCAGTCGTTGCATGCGGTTGCTGACCGTAGGCGGCAGGATCCAGGTCGTAGCCGCCGGTGATCACCAGAGCATCCAGGCTGTCGAGCAGACAGCCGCCGATCTGGGGATCCGCCGGCTGGGGCGGCAGCAGCACCGCGATACCACCGGCCATGATGACGCCCTCGAAGTAGTCGGCAGGCAGATAACCCGCCGAGACGTCCCAGATCCCTGTCTGCACCTGCTCCAGGTAGGAAGTCAGTCCCACCACTGGGCGTCTAGAGACGTTCAAACCCACGCATCCTCTCCCAGTCGGTCACCGCCGCATTGAATGCCGCCACCTCCACGTGAGCGTTGTTCAGGTAATGGGCGACAACGTCGTCGCCAAAGGCCTCCCGCGCCAGCGGCGACATCTCGAATACCCTGGCAGCCTCGGCCAGCGTGGCAGGTAGCCGCTCGACGCCGGGGGCCTCGTACGCATTGCCTGCATAAGGTTCGGATAGTTTCAAGCCCCGCTCGATACCGTACAGCCCTCCCGCGATCAGCGCCGCCACCGCCAGGTACTGGTTGACGTCTCCGCCGGGAACTCGGCATTCGACTCGGATGTTGTCGCCGTGGCCAACGACCCGCAGTGCGCAGGTGCGGTTGTCCAGTCCCCATGCCAGCGCTGTGGGCGCAAAGCTGCCGTCGGCAAACCGCTTGTAGGAGTTGATATTCGGCGCGTGGAACATCGTGAGCTCGCGCAGCGCTGCCAGCTGGCCGGCGACGAAGCTGCGAAATATCGGCGACATGCCGTGCGGCCCGCTGCTGTCATCGAATACCGCGGAGCCGTCCGCAGCGCGTAGCGAAATGTGGATGTGGCAGCTATTGCCTTCGCGCCCATCGTATTTCGCCATGAACGTAAGGCTCTTGCCGTGCTGATCCGCGATCTCCTTTGCGCCGTTCTTGTAGATGGCGTGGTTGTCGCAGGTGACCAGCGCCTCGTCGTAACGGAACCCGATCTCCTGCTGGCCGTAGTTGCACTCGCCCTTGACCGCCTCGAACCGCAGGCCTGCGCCCTGCATGCCCAGCCGGATGTCGCGCAGCAGCGGTTCCATCCGCGACGACGCCAATATCGCGTAGTCGATGTTGTAGTCGCTGGCTGGGGTGAGCCCGCGATAGCCGCTGGCCCACGCCTGCCGATACGGCTGATCGAACACGATGAACTCCAGCTCGGTGGCGACATAAGCGACCAGTCCGCGCTCGCTCAGCCGCTCGACCTGGCGGCGCAGGATGGCGCGTGGTGAGACCACGACCGCACTGCCATCGACCCAGCCCAGATCGGCTATCACCAACGCGGTAGCGGGCAGCCAGGGAATGAGCCGAAGTGTGGTCAGGTCCGGCGTCATCACCATGTCGCCGTAACCAGTGTCCCAACTCGACATGGCATAACCGGGCACGGTGTTCATCTCGACGTCGACAGCCATTAGATAGCTGCAGCATTCGGCGCCGTGTGCGGCGACCTCGTCGACGAACAGCCGAGCCGACACCCGCTTGCCCGCAAGCCGACCCTGCATGTCGGTGAAGGCGACGATCACGGTGTCCACGTCGCCGACCGCGACCAGACGTTCCAGCTCGGCCCACGACAACATCGGAGAACCCGGACCGGTCAGAGCACTTTCCTCATGGCCCATGACCGTTAGTCAAGCGCAGTGTGTTCATGGGCGTCCACCGGTGTTCGGTGTCCACCGCGTCTGCGCTGGCCAGCGCCGTTTGTAACAGCCATGAACGCCGGCTGACAGTCACGAACGCCGTACAGTTTCGGACCATACTGTCGTATTAATTGTCGTACAGTCATGCCTTGCGCGGTCCAGATGACGGTGGCACCGGAGATCGCCGGATGGTGGCGGCGGCGCTGGTCCGCATTCGTCGGCGTCGGGCGCAATATCGGCCGCGGCGGCCCGAGCAGCAGCGCTGTAGGTCGGAGTCGATGGTCTCGATCTCGCGCATGTGCGGACCCTCGTGTCTTTTTTGACAGTTCCTACTGGTGCCCGCACTGCAGTTGAGACGCGTCGATGCGCAGGATGTTCTGACTGATAGCGCACGCTGGGTTTCACGCAGCCGAACTGTCGGCGAAATCATGCAACTCGCGCCGGGGAGTGATTACTGTCCGCGTATCGCTGATCGCGCGGCGATAGCTCGAGTACATGGGCTGCTTGGGGGCTAGATGTCGTTCGTGGCCACCGTCGCCGCCGAGCTGCAGCAGGGGGGCCGTGCAAGGTTTCGACGACGCCTGGGCTGACACGGGATTGCCGGCGCTTGCCGGATTTGTCTGAGCATCCCTTGATCAACCAGCTCCATTTCCGGGGGTATCTGGGTGTTCGCCGATGTTCACAAAACGTCGTGACCTGCGAACCCGAACACCCACGCACACGTGCGAACGTACTGCGCATATCCGTTAGTCAACCAGGCGCTACCAGCTACTGGTGCGCAGCACGATCTCGGCGGTCAACTGCGCGGTCGATTCCTGCGCGCTGCGGCGTCCAAGAAGGTCCACCATGCGGTATTCCGCGTAAACGAACCGCTGGCTGTCGCGGGCCGCTGCCCGCGCGGCCGGGGAGCTGACCAGCACGGTGGTGCCGATCTCCACCGGCGGACAGTGTTCGTCGAGAACCACGCCGTTGAGGTCGGCCACCCGCGGATGTCCACGGTCGATAACCACCAGACCGACAAACCGGCCCAACCTGGTCGCCGCCAGTTCCCAGGCGAGCTCGCCGCCGGCGCGATCGCCGACTACCACCGCCCAACCGATGCCCAGCGCGTCGAGGATGCCGACCACCGATTTTGAGGTCAGCCGCGGGTCAAGGCCGATTACGACGGTTCGAAGCGACGCGGTATGCAGGCGCTCACACACCGCGTCATACGCGGCGGGCGCACGTTTCTCGTCCCCCAGAATGACCACGACGACGCCCTTTTCCGGACCAGCTACGCTCACCGGGACCGGAAACCCGTCGAGCGTGGTCATCATCGAGGGCACTTACGCAAAGCTACAGCTGATCGGCGTGCCTGCGCGAGGTTTCCGCTGGTTCTCTCAGCCGCCACCAGCTCTCGTGGCACCGCTTCAGGTAACTCTCCGACGTGGGTTACAAGCTACGGCCGCAGCTCGATCGCAACCTGCGGGCGGCGCGGCGGTGGACCATCAAGCAAGCTGAGGACACCGTCGATCTCGAGGTGTGACGCCAGCAGCTCAGCGATCAGATCCAGTTGGGCATCGCGTTGTGCGGCGACATTGGTGTGGGCGACAACGAACCCGCTCCGGCCGGCCGCTTCGGCAACACGGGTAAGCCACAGGCGACGTAAGTCGTCGTTATCGAGCAGACCGTGCCAGTGCGTGCCGAAGACCGCGCCACGCATGATTCCCTGGGGCTCGGAGCGCTCGGAATCTTCGGGGTCTCCGCGGTCTTCGTGGTCTTCGTGGTCTTCGTAGTCGTCTAAGTCGAACCAGGGCACCTCGGCGCACCGGGATAGCCGCCCGTGGTGGATTTCGTAACCACGCAGTGGGCGCTGCCAGCGACGCAGGACCTTGGCCTCATTGAAGACGATGTCGGCGTCCAACAGCCCCAGCCCGCAAACCGCCCCGGTCCCGGATTCCACCGTGTCCTCGATGCGCCGGCAGAGCATCTGGAACCCGCCGCAGATACCCAGCACCGGCTTGCCTGTCCCGGCGTGATCGGCGATCGCGCCGGCCAGGCCGCGATCGTGCAGCCACGCCAAGTCGGCGACGGTGGCCTTGGTGCCTGGAAGCACGATCAGGTCGACGTCGGCCAAGTCCGCGGGGTCGGTGATCCAGCGCACCAGCACGCCGGGTTCGCATGCGAGGGCTTCGACGTCGGTGGAGTTGGAAATCCGGGGCAGCCGGACCGCGGCCACCCGCAACCACTGATCGCCGCGCGGTGGCACCGGCGTGCCGATAACACGGTGTGCAACCACCGACAACGAATCCTCAGCGTCCAGCCAGAGCTGGTCGGCGTAGGGCAACACCCCGTAAGTTGGGCGGCCCGTCATCGCGAGTAGCTGCTGCAGTCCGGGCTCCAGCAGCGCGGGGTCGCCGCGGAATTTGTTGACGATGAAGCCCGCAATAAGCGCCTGGTCATCAGGCTCAAGTACCGCGACCGTCCCGAAAAGATGGGCCAACAGGCCGCCGCGGTCGATGTCGCCGACCAACACCACCGGCAGGTTCGCGGCCCTGGCCAACCCCATGTTGGCTAAATCCGTTGCACGCAGATTTATTTCGGCCGGCGAGCCGGCGCCCTCACAGATCACCGCATCGAATTCAGCACGCAGGCCCGACAGGTCGTCGAGGACGATACCGGCGAGCCGGTCGCGATGCTGCAGATAGCCAGCGGCAGTGACCGAGTCAAAGACCTGCCCGCGGATCACCAGCTGCGACGTCCGGTCAGTACCCGGTTTGAGCAGGATCGGGTTGAACCGCACGCTGGGCTCCAGTCCGGCCGCCCTGGCCTGGATTGCCTGGGCCCGGCCGATCTCACCGCCCTCGACGGTGACCACGGAGTTGTTGGACATGTTCTGTGCCTTGAACGGCGCAACCCGGACCCCGCTGCGTGCCAGCAATCGGCACAGACCCGCGACCAGCACGGATTTCCCGGCGTCGGAGCTGGTACCCGCGACCAGCAGGGCCCCGCTCACCCTTTTCCGGCGAGCAGACACAGAATCGCATTGCCTCGACCCGAATCATGCGAGTCTCTGTCTGCTCGCGGCGGGGGACTCACGGCAATGTGAGGATTTCGACGCCCGTGTCGGTGACCAGCAGAGTGTGCTCGAATTGCGCGGTCCACTTGCGATCCCGGGTGACGACGGTCCAGCCGTCGTCCCAGACATCGTAATCCAACGCACCCAAGTTGATCATCGGTTCGATGGTGAATGTCATTCCCGGCTGTATGACTGTCGTGACCGCGGGCTGGTCGTAATGCAAAACGACCAACCCGTTGTGAAACGTGGTGCCGATACCATGACCGGTGAAGTCACGAACCACGTTGTACCCGAACCGACTTGCATACGACTGGATGACGCGGCCGACTACGGACAACGCGCGCCCGGGTTTGACTGCGTTGATCGCGCGCATCGTCGCCTCTCGGGTGCGTTCAACGAGCAACCGGTGCTCTTCTGAGACATCGCCGGCCAGGAAAGTCGCGTTCGTGTCGCCATGCACCCCGTCGATGTAGGCGGTGACATCGATGTTGACGATGTCACCGTCGGCGATCACCGTCGAATCAGGGATTCCGTGGCAGATAACCTCGTTGAGCGACGTGCAGCACGACTTCGGGAATCCTTTGTAGCCCAGTGTTGAGGGATAGGCACCGTTGTCGACCATGTACTCGTGCGCGATCCGATCGAGTTCGTCCGTGGTCACGCCGGGCGCGACGGCCTTGCCCGCCTGGACCAGCGCACCAGCAGCAATCCGGCCGGCGACGCGCATCTTCTCGATCACCTCGGGTGTCTGCGCCCAAGGCTCGGTGCCCTCCTTGGCCGTCGGCTTGCCGACGTATTCCGGGCGCGCGACCCACTTGGGCACCGACAGCGTCGGGGATAACACCCCGGGGGAAAGCGCGGTGCGAGCAGGCATGACCGCCAGCTTAGCCACGCCAGCCCGGCGACGATGCGGGCCGTGGCAGCCGGCCCGAGGAGAAGCCCGGCAATCAGACCCGGCCAGGGCGGCGCAGAAACGAGCGGCGCGGTCCGCGGATGACCACCGAACCGCAGGTCACCCGACCGGTCACCACGACATGCGGCGTTCCTTCACCCGGTGCGTACTTGCGACGGTCGCTGGCGCTGCCCACATAGACCTCGACGTCATCGATCGAGGCACTGGCGCCGTCCATTCGCCGTGGCGCCTCAGCGAGCCGGCCCAGCCACGCAATTCGACCCGGTCAGCCGCGGACGTGACAATCGCGCCCGGCCCGGGCAGGTCACCCACCAGCCCGTCCAGCTCGCTTCGGGTGCGCGCGTAGGACACTCGTGAGGAACGCTGCTCGAACTCGTCGATATCGATCAGCCCGAGCGCGACGGCGTTGTGCAGTCGCCGCATGGTGCCGTTCCGGTCGGCATCGGATACCCGCAACGCCACCATGTCCCCACCGGTCTCCGTCATGGCCTTCCCCGATGCTCTGCCGTCGGCTGCACACAAGTGGGCTCCGCCCACCCTCGCAACTTACCGCTGTTCGGATGCGGGCAGAGCGCCTTGAAGCCGGCCCTAAGTCAGATAGCCGGACGGCAGCGATTCGAACATCACTTTGGTCATCCGGACCGCGTATTCGGAGCTGCCACCCCCAACGATCAACGCTGCGAAGGCCAGATCGCCCCGGTAACCGGCGAACCACGAATGCGATCCGCCCGGGAATTCGGCTTCACCAGTCTTCCCGAACACCTCGCCACAACACCCGGAGATCTCCTTGGCGGTCCCATTAGTGACCACCAGCCGCATCATGGGTCGGAGCGCGTCGATCATCTTCGGGGTGATTGCTGCGTTGTTGTCGCCGTCGACCGTCGTCGGGCGGCCGGCGATCAGTTGCGGAACCGGCGTTTTTCCGGCCGCTACCGTGGCCGCCACCAACGCCATCCCGAACGGACTGGTCAACACCTTGCCCTGTCCAAAGCCGTCCTCAGTGCGCTCGGCGAGGTCCACCGTGGGCGGCACCGACCCGGTCACTGTGTTGATGCCCTCCACCTGATAGTCCAGCCCGATTCCGTACTCGGTGGCTGCCTGCGTCAGGCCGCGAGGCGGCATCCTGCTGCTCAATTCGGCGAACGTGGTGTTGCAGGAACTCGCGAAGGCACGCGACATGGACACCACGCCGAGGTCGAAGCCACCGTAATTGGGGATCGTGCGGTGCCCGATGTCGATATGGCCCGGGCAGCCGAGCATCGTGTTGGGTGTGGCCATATCGCGGTCGATGGCAGCACCGGCGGTGATCATCTTGAACGTCGACCCGGGCGGGAAGAGGCCGTTGGTGGCGATCAGGCCGTCCGCGTCGGCCCCGCCGTTCTGTGCGATCGCGAGAATCTCCCCGGTCGACGGCTTGATCGCGACGATCATCGCTTTGCCGCCGCGTGTGTCCACCGCACGCTGAGCGGCGTTCTGCACAGCGCGGTCCAAGGTGATCGAGACCGAGGGCGCCGGCGACCCTTCGACTTCGTGCAACACGGCGACGTCGACACCGTTCTGGTTGACGCTGACCACCCGCCAGCCCGCCTGGCCGTCAAGTTGGTCCATCACGGCCTTCTTCACTTGGCCCATGACGGCCGGCGCGAAGTGGGGGTCGGTCGGCAAGATTGCGGCCTGAGGTGTGACCACGATGCCGGGCAATCTGCCAATCGCGGGGAAAACCTTGTCGTTGTCGTCGGGATGCAGGGTGGCCAGGTCCACCGGCTGGGTCGCCGAGCTCGCTTGCTCGGCGAGTAGCTGCGGGTCATTCAGCGCGTCGTTGAAAGGGCGCAGGACATCGACTATCGCATGTACGGTTCCGATCAGGGCGGGCCCAGCCTGACTGGCGTCCAGCGTGTAGTGGTACACGTAGCCCGGCGCCAGCACGTCGCTGCCCCCGAGCTCGTTCACTGAGGCACGCCGTGGCGGATCGGCCCGCAACGCGAACGTCTGATGCTCGCCCAACCGGGGATGCAGCCCGGTGGTCGCCCAGCGGACCTCCCAGTGCCCCTCGTCGCGGGCCATCTTCAACTGGCCGTCGTAACTCCAGGTCCTGTTCTTGGGCAGATGCCAGGTGAAGCGGTAGGCGACCGTGCCGGTGTCCTCGGCGTACTTCGAGCTCAGCATCTGCGCGTCCAAGTGAGTGGCCTGAAGTCCGGCCCAGGCTGCGTTGAGCGCTTCGCGGGCTTCGTTGGGGATGTCGCTGAGTTGGGCGGCCGTCGCGGTGTCGCCGATGGCCAACGCACCGAAGAACTTTTCGGCAGTCGGGCCGGGACCCTCGGGCCGCGGAGTGCACCCGGACAGGGCGATGACCGCGACGAGCAGCAGCCCTGAGGCTGCTGATACCGCTGATGTCTTTGAGATTTTTGATACGAACGTGATTTTTGTTGCCATCGTGACTGATGTTAAGAACTGTGGCCCCCACACCCGCGCAGACACACCGAGACAGAACTGTTATGGGGAGGCTTGCACGCGGATGTAACGTCGCTGCGAAAAATCGGGCCCGGAATCGCAGTCGGGTTTCCCCCGCAAGCGGGTGGTGCCCCCAGCTCGCGGGTCGCGCGGATCCCCTAGTCCAGCAGAACCGTCGCGAAGGTGCCGACTTCGGCGAAGCCCACCCGGGAGTATGCAGAACGGGCAACGGTGTTGAAGTTGTTGACGTACAGGCTGGCTATTCGCCCACCACCGAGGATTACAGCGGCCAGCATTGCGGTGCCGCGAGTGCCCAGCCCCATACCGCGCCACTCGGGGTGCACCCAGACCCCTTGGATCTGCCCGACTGACGGGGACTGCGATCCCACTTCGGCTTTGAAGACGACCTGACCGTGCTCGAAGCGGGCCCAGGCCCGCCCCGCCGCGATCAGGGCGGCGGCGCGGCGGCGGTACCCACGACCGCCGTCGCCGAGCCGTGGGTCGACGCCCACTTCACCGATGAACATGTCGATTGCGGCCACGAGGTAGGCGTCCAGCTCGTCTGGTCGAACCTGACGCACCTCGGGGTCGATCTCGCAGTTCGGGTGGCGGGTGAGGGCCATCAGCGGTTGGTCGTCACGCACGTCGCGCGCCGGTCCCCAGACCGTCTCGAGCCGCTCCCACATCGGCATCACCAAGTCGGCCCGACCGACCAGCGACGAGCAGCGCCGGGTCCCGCTCATCGCTTCGTCGGCGAATGCCGTCAGATCGGCCGGTCCGCCGCGCAGCGGGATGAGATTGGCACCAGCGAAACACAGCGACTCGTCGGCGCCGCGGCGGGTCCACAGCTCTCCGCCAATCGAATTGGGGTCAAGGCCGTGGTCTGCTACGCGGGCTGCAACCATGCACGACCCCACCGGGTCGTCGTCGAATACCCGCCACACCGCCGCGACGTCGCGCACTACGGACACCCGTCTGTCGCCGATAAGGCGAAAGACAGGCGGAGCCGACATCTGGCGAACTCTCTGTGGGGTGAACTGAGGGCCAGTAAAGGCAGCTGGCCCCTATCAGCTTACGGTCACAATAGGCGAACCGCTCGTCGTTGTGCCCGGACCGTGATCGACGCCTTGTTCTGAAGCAAGTCGCATGGCTTCTTCGATCAGCGTCTCAACGATCTGAGCTTCGGGTACGGTCTTGATCACTTCGCCCCGAACAAAGATCTGCCCCTTACCATTTCCTGACGCGACCCCCAGGTCAGCTTCCCGGGCTTCGCCGGGGCCGTTGACGACACAGCCCATGACGGCGACGCGCAGCGGGAAGTCGAGGCCGTCAAGGCCGGCACTGACCGCGTTGGCCAATGTGTAAACATCGACCTGGGCGCGCCCGCACGACGGGCAGGACACGATCTCCAGACCGCGCGGCCGCAGGTTCAGCGACTCCAGGATCTGGTTGCCGACCTTGACCTCTTCGACCGGCGGGGCGGACAGCGACACCCGGATGGTGTCGCCGATGCCCCGCGACAGTAGTGCGCCGAAGGCGACCGCGGACTTGATGGTGCCCTGGAAGGCGGGGCCGGCTTCGGTGACACCAAGGTGCAGCGGGTAATCGCACTGCGTGGCCAGCAACTCGTAGGCGGCAACCATCACTACCGGATCGTTGTGCTTGACGCTGATCTTGATGTCGCCGAAGCCGTGTTCCTCGAACAGCGAGGCCTCCCACAGCGCGGACTCCACCAGCGCCTCGGGCGTGGCCTTGCCGTATTTGGCCATGATCCGCTTGTCCAGCGAGCCGGCGTTGACGCCGATCCGGATCGGGACACCTGCAGCGCCGGCTGCCTTGGCGACCTCACCGACCCGGCCGTCGAACTCCTTGATGTTGCCCGGGTTGACTCGCACCGCGGCGCATCCGGCATCGATGGCCGCGAAGATGTACTTCGGCTGGAAGTGGATATCGGCGATTACGGGA
>Ga0209448_10000426_pt1 | contig 14221 bp, 16 predicted proteins | sample BogFormECP14_OM2_FD_188245 | JGI IMG/M metagenome (GOLD analysis project Ga0209448, IMG submission 188245) | Bog forest soil microbial communities from Calvert Island, British Columbia, Canada - ECP14_OM2 (SPAdes) (version 2) | ecosystem: Environmental > Aquatic > Freshwater > Wetlands > Bog ... | reverse complement strand
CAGAAATATTACTTCAACGGCCGTCGCCGCGAGGCTCGGTTAGTCTAGGCGCGGGACTTGCTCCACCGCGGAGATCCGGGAGGTTCAATGTCGGATCAGTCAACAGATCTCTCGTCGACGGGCGTCGTCGGTCAGACGTCGGCAGTGTCGGGTGCGGGTTTGCTGCTGCCACAGCTGGTCCAGCACTTACGCCAGAACCGAACGGGGTTGCGCGAGGAATGGGCCCGCAGGATCACCGAGGCCGAATTGTTGACCGCGATGTCGCCCGAGGAGATCTTCTCCGAGGCAACGACGGTGTACGACAGCTACGTCGAGGTGCTCGAGACCGGTAGCGTCGAGGCGCTGCAGGACTACGCGCGCGACTTGTCCGAACGCATCATTCCGCGTGGTGTGGAGACCAATGAGGTCGTCGGCATCGTCCTGCTGCTGCGCGACGTGCTGGCCCGGTCGCTCTTCGAGAAGTACCAGACGGACTTCGACCTGCTGAACCGGGTGCTCGACGCCTACGAGCCCGCGGCCAACCGGATCGCCAACACCGTCGCCGTCGGCTTCGTGCAGGAACGCGAGCGCATCATCCGTCAGCAGCAGGAGGCCATCCGCGAGCTGTCGACGCCGGTGCTGCAGGTGCGCGAGCAGTTGCTGATCCTGCCGATCATCGGCGTTCTGGACAGCCAGCGCGCCCGGCAGGTCACCGAGCAACTACTGCGGGCCATTCGCGCCAACCGGGCCAAGGTCGTCGTCATCGACATCACCGGTGTGCCGACGATCGACTCCACGGTGGCGAACCACCTGGTGCAGACGGTCGACGCGTCGGGGTTGATGGGCGCAAGCGTGATCATCACCGGCTTGTCCTCGGAAATCGCCCTGACGCTGGTGACCATCGGACTGGACCTGTCGAAGATGAACGCCGTGGGCGACCTGCAAGGCGGTATCGAGGAAGCCGAGCGATTGCTGGGCTACGAAGTCTCTCGCACAGGCGAGCAGACCGGGTGAGCACAACTAACACGAGCCCGCAATGCCAGTACCAATCCTGAAGCAGGGCGCGTTTCTGATCGCGTCAGTGCAGGCCGCGCTGACTGACTCCGACACTGAACGGCTCCGCTACGACCTCATGGAGCGGGTCAGCCGGTTTCGCGCGCTGGGAATCATCGTCGACGTCACCGCCATCGACGTGATGGATTCGTTCGCCGCCCGTTCGCTGCGGACCATTGCGCACATGACCCGGCTGCGCGGCGCTGAGACCGTGATCGTGGGTCTGCAGCCAGAGGTGGCTTTCGCGATGGTCCAACTGGGACTGGCGTTCGACGACATGAACACCGCGCTGGATCTCGAAGAGGGCCTTGCTTTGCTGAATCGTCAACTAGGACTTGGTAAATCGGCGATCGGGCGCGATGGTGGCGGGTGAGGTCGTCGTCGACATCGATAACCCCGACGACATCGTCGCAGCCCGCAAAGCCGGACACCAGCTCGCACTTGACCTCGGATTCTCGCTAACCGACGTCACCATGATCGCCACGGCGATCTCCGAAATCGCGCGAAACATCACCAGCTACGCGGGTCGCGGCGCGGTCCGGGTCGGGGTGCAGGACCGCGAGGGCCGCAAGGCGCTGGTGGTGCGCGCCGAGGACCAGGGTCCGGGCATCGCCGACATCGAACGAGCGATGGAGGACGGATACTCGACCGGTCGTGGGTTAGGTCTGGGCTTGCCCGGTGCCCGCCGTCTGATGGACCGATTGGTCGTGGAATCCGCACTCGGCCGCGGAACGGTTATCGAAATGTGGAAATGGGTTCCGGCCCGTGCATGAAAACGGTCGACTGGGGCCACTTGAGTGGGCCATCGCAGGTCGCCCCATTCCAGGAGAGCACCTCTCGGGCGATCAGCCGATCGCGGTCGGCATCGACGATGGCGCTGCTCTGTTCGGCGTTATTGACGGACTCGGCCATGGTCCGGCCGCCGCGACAGCCGCACAGCGCGCCGTCGACACGCTCAAGCACGCCCGCACCGAGCGGCTCGAAGTTTTGGTCCAGCTCTGTCATCGCGTGCTGGCCGGCAGCAGAGGGGCCGCTATGACCCTGGCACGGGTGGATTTCGGGACCGGCAAGCTTGCGTGGGCGGGGGTAGGCAACGTTGCCGCCAACCTGGTCGCCAAGGATGCGACTGGTGTTCACGTCCGCTCCTCTGCTCGCCTTGCCGCAGGCATCGTCGGTTACCGCATTCCGGAAATCAGACCGGTGCAGTCGGTCTCAATGCGCGCGGGTGACCTGATCGTCATGGCCACCGACGGCATCACCGAAGATCATCTGGACCACATCGACTTCGCCGGCTCCGCCACGGTTATAGCCGAGGAGATCTTGGGTAAACATGCCAAACAGACCGACGACGCACTGGTGCTCACCGCACGTCACCGCGGAGCCTCAACATGACCGACACCGACGACTTTCACGCCCAGTACATCGCTGCGCTGCAGACCTACCTGGACGCGCGCGATGAAGACAGCCTGGCCGTCGGCCATGAGCTCGGACGTCGGGCCCTGCAAGAACGCATCAGCATGCTCGACATCATCGAGCACCACGCCCAGCTAGTCCTCGAACTTTCGAAGGACTTCCGAAACGACGCGCCGGTCGCGCTGGAATTCCTGATGCAGACGCTCGCACCGCTCGACGTCGCAACCCGGGGGTTTCTCGACGGCAACAAGCGTTACGCGGAGCAACGAGCCCGCGCCGAAGGTCTTGCCGACCGCGACAAATTCCGCACCGCCCTGGTGAATTCGTTGCAAGAGGGGTTTTTCGTAGCCGATTCCGAGGGCGCGATCATCGAGATGAACAACGCCTTCATCGAGATACTGGGCTATCCCAACGATAGTTTGCCGTACCGATGGCCCCACCCGTGGTTGGTGGACGTACAGAATGCAGATGATCAACAATCCCGGGTCCGCAGCCACGGCAGCGCCCACTACGAGACACCGGTTCGGCATCGAGACGGCCACCTCGCATGGGTGATGGTCAGCATCAATGCAGTCAGCGGAGGCGGCGCCGACCAAGACATGTATGTGGGCACCGTTCGTGACATCACCGCGGAGCGGGCGTTTGCGGCCCGGGAAAGCGCGGTCCTGCGTTTGGCCACTGCCGTAGCTGTGGCCAAAAGCGTGGCGGAGCTGCTGTCGATCACTCTCGAGGAGTGCCGATCGGCGATCGACGCACAACGCGTGGTCGCGGTGACGTGGCCGACGGCCGAGGGCGAACCGACCGTCCAAGTGGCGGGCGAGCCCTCCGAATCGACTTGGCGCGGACTCGATCCGTGGTTGCGCCATACATTCCAGGATGCGCGTCACCAGCTGCCGCTGGCGGCCAAGACGGTTGATCGGCCGGACAATCCCGGAAAGGCACAGGGATTGGTCGCGGTGCTCTCCGGTACAGGAGACCTCGCCATGTGGTTGGAGCTTCGCTCGCCGCGGTGGGTCAGCGCGGAGGATCGGCTGCTGGTCACCGTGCTCATCGGCCACCTCAGTTTGGCCCTGCAGCACGTCCGTCAGTTTGAGAGTGCCCGCGAGACATCGCTGACCTTGCAACGCGCGATGCTGCCCCCTGTGGAGCCGCCACCGGGCTTTGTCGTACGCTACGAACCCGCTGTCCCGCCATTGGAGATCGGTGGCGATTGGTATGACGTGCTGCCAATCGGCGAACACCGCATCGGGATCGTCGTCGGCGACTGTGTGGGCCGTGGTCTCCCGGCCGCTGCGATAATGGGTCAGCTACGCAGCTCGGCGCGCGCACTGTTGATCAACGGCGCCCAACCTGCGCTGTTGCTCGAGCAGCTCGACTCGGCGGCGTCACTCATTCCGGATGCGTACTGCACAACAGTGTTCCTGGCAATCCTGGACACCGAATCCGGAGTCCTGCAGTACAGCAACGCCGGCCACATGCCCGCCGTGCTCGCCGCCCCCGAGTCCGGCACATCCGTGTTAACCGACGCCCGGTCAGTGCCACTAGCGGTTCGCCGCGACGGACCTCGCCCACAAGCCTCACAGCTGCTACCGGCTGGCTCTACGCTGTTGCTATTCACTGACGGCTTGGTCGAGCGGAGACGCGAGTCGATTGACGACGGAATAGCCCGTGCTGCAGATGTTCTAGTAGAAACGACGAAGCTCCCACTGGAAGCCGTCGCGGATGCGGTGCTGAGGGAGTTGGCTCCGGCAGCGGGATACGACGACGATGTCGCGATGGTGATCTACCGTCACCAGCAAGCGCCGCTTCGAATCGGAAGCGATGCTACCGCAGATCAATTGGCCGACATCCGGCATCGGCTGAGCGAGTGGTTGCGGGCCGCTGACGTCCCGGATGCACTGGCCGCCGACATCGTGCTGGTCATCAACGAGGCGTGCACGAACTGCGTCGAGCATGCGTACCGCGGACACAGCGTCGGGACAATGCTGACCGAGGTCAAAGTCGTTGACGGCGAGGTCCGGGCGCGGGTCACCGATTCCGGTTCTTGGAAGACGCCGGCCATCAACCCGGGCAACGGCGGGCGGGGCTTGGTGCTAATGAGGGTCATCAGTGACACGGTGGAAATCGACAGCGGTCCAACGGGAACCACGGTCGACATCACCTTCCGGTTGCCGACAGCCGCGGAGGCCGGTCGACCATTGACAGCCCCGCAGCACAAGTCCGCTCCAAGATAGTGCCGCTAGCACCGTTTGCCCGGACCCAGACCGTGGTATTCACCGACGTGACCCGCGCATCGCTCACGGTCGAGCCCGCCCTGCCGGCGGCACATGGACCGCTGTCGATGGCTGTTCGGTGCGCCTTGGCTGGACCACCGTCACGCGACCACCTCTCGCGCATCAGCACCTCCGTCCGCGATTCGGAACCCTACGCTCTAGACCTGCAGTTGGCCTTGAGCATGTGTTACGAGTTGCACTACCGGGGTTTTGCGGGCGTAGATCCCAGCTGGGAGTGGAGTCCCGACCTGCTGCAGCTACGCGCCGAACTCGAGCGCGCTTTTTTGGCTGGCGTACGCCGCGACGTCGGTGCTATAGAACCAGACCACACCTCAACAGTCGAAATGGAAGCGATTTCAATCGAATCCGTCGACGGTAGCGGCCCGTCGTATCATCTGCGCGACAGCGGAACCTGGCAGCAGATGCGCGAATATTTCGTGCAGAGGTCGCTGTATCACCTCAAAGAGGGCGATCCTCACGCTTGGGCGATCCCACGGCTAACGGGTGGCGCCAAGGCCGCATTTGTGGCGATCGAGTTCGACGAGTACGGCGCCGGGCAGGGCTCCCGCCTGCACCAGCAATTGTTCGCCGACCTACTCGCGGCGGCCGATCTGGATTCGACGTATCTGGGCTACCTCGACGCCGTACCTGCCGAAGCGCTTGCGGCGGTGAACCTGATGTCGCTGTTCGGCTTGCACCGCGGGTTGCGCGGGGCCGCGATCGGGCACTTCGCATCGACCGAGATCACCTCACCACCGGGTTCCCGACGGATGGTCCAGGCTTTACAGCGGATGGACGCACCGCCAGCCTGCATCGCGTTCTACCGCGAGCACGTCGAGGCCGACGCGGTGCACGAACAGGTTGTACGCCTCGACGTGGTCGGCGATCTCGTCTCGCGCGAGCCGAAGCTGGACCGCGACGTCGTTTTCGGGATACGCGCTCACGCCGTGGTCGAGGATCGCTTGGCGGATGCGATCATGACGTCTTGGAAGCAGGACAAGACGTCGTTGCGGAAGCCGCTCAGTTAGCCTCCTGGCCAACATGTTCGGTGCGTCGGCAACGGCGGTGGCTGGTGTCACACAGCGGGTATTCCTTACTACGCCCACAGGCGCAGATGGCCACCATGAATCGGTCGGATTCGACGACCCGGCCGCCGGGCATCTCGATGCGCACCGGGCCGGATACCAGCACAGGGCCTTTGGGTATCACGCGTACGCGGGTGCTGGTCACGGCTTGTCCGCCCGGATCACAACGAGTTCCTCTTGCCGACACCCGCGACGCAGGAGCCCGGCTTCCGCCAACCAGTCAGCCCGCGACGTCAAAACCGGCCCGAACGGAATCCACTGAGAAGAAACGACCTCGGCGTACAAGCCGGTCAACCGCAAGGTGTCCAGCGATTGTTCGACACCGGCAAGGGCCGACTGCACCAGCAAAAGGGATCCGCCGTCGCACAGCAGGTTTGACACCGACCCGCACAACGGATCCAGGACCAGCCGGCCATCGGGCCCGGCATTCCATGCCCAGGACGGGCCAGCGCCTGACGAGATCATCTCTGTGTCGCCGAAGGGCGGAGTCGGCACGTACGGCGGATTGGACATCACCACCTCGAAAGGCTCGCAGCCCAGAGCTCCGATCCACGAACCTTCCCGAATGTCGATCTCGACTCCCGCGACGGCTGCGTTGTCCTGAGCGCAACGCACCGCGTGCGGGCAGATGTCGAAGGCGGTGACGCTGGCACAACCCATCTCGGCAGCCGCAATCGCGACAAACCCGCTGCCCGTGCACAGATCGACAATTCGCCGGCTGCGGACCAGTCCGCTCTGTTGCATCGTCTCCACGAGCAATCGCGAGTCGTCTTGAGGCTGGTAAACCTTGTGCGCGGCCAGAACGTCGACAGAGGCAGGGTACGTGATCGTCAACGGTGAGCCTTTCTGAGGTTCGCCGCGGCGATCACGGCATGCCCTGTGTAATTCCCAACAAATGTTGGGCTGAAACAAGTCTGAAACGGAACTCGCCTGCCGGATGCTCTGAGGCTAACGGACAGGAGCGTCCGCGAATCGTTTCACAATCGTCGAGCAGAATGCGGGCAGGTCTGACGGTGAGCGACTGGAGATCAGGTTGCCGTCGACAACGACGTCCTCATCCACGACGTGAGCGCCCGCGTTGCGGAGGTCGGTGCGAATGCTCGGATACGAGGTGAGTGTACGGCCTGCGGCCACCCCGGCCTCCACCAACGTCAACGGCCCGTGACAGATCGCGGCGACGGCTTTCCGGATTTGACGAAGTCGCGGACAAAGGCGACAGCCTTTTCGTCCAAACGTAACTTGTCGGGGTTCACCGTGCCGCCGGGCAGTACCAACCCGTCGAAATCGTCTATCGAGGCGTCCGACACGGCGCGGTCGACCGCGAATCTTCCTGCCGGTTCGAGATCGTGGTCGCGCGCTTGGATTTCGCCTGGCTTCAACGAAAGAACTTCCGTCCGGGCACCGGCTTGTTGTAGGACCGCACGCGGCTGCTCGAGTTCTACTTTCTCTACGCCATCGGCCGACAGAATGGCGATTCTCTTGCCTTGCAATTCGTATGACATCATCTTCTCCGTCAATTGGTTAAGGACGTCGCCACAAGGGCTGCATACCTATAGCACAGGCTGGCTGTTGAACCTGCCGTCGAAAGCTCTTTACAGGCCTGCTGCTGCAGGACCCAATTCCCGCGATGCCTCCAAATCCCCTTGCAGGAGAACGCCAAAATTGCAGTCAGGGCGAGGCCGCGCGCAACGCCTCAAGCAACGGTTCCGCGGCTTCTTTGAGAAACAAATCTTGCGTTTGATCACCGATCTGGATGAGTGCGATATCGGTGAAGCCGGCTTCCCAGTACGGCCGGACGGAGTCCACGATCGCATCCAGGTCCGGTCCGCACGGGATGCTCTCGGCGACGTCTTCGGGACGCACAAACTGGGTGGCGCCGGCGAAACCGGCCGGCGTCGGCAAGTCGGCGTTGACCGCCCATCCGCCGCCGAACCACCGGAACTGGTCGTGCGCGCGTTCGATCGCGGCGTCGGGGTCAGGGTCCCAGCACACCGGTATCTGCCCGATCACCCGCCCGCGCTTTGCCCCATTGGCGACCTGACGGGCAGCGCGCCACGCATCGACAAGTTCTTCGTCCGGCGCGACGGCGACCAGGTGATCGGCGAGTTTGCTGAACTTGTCGATCGCTTTAGCGCCACCTGCGGCCACCGCGATGCCGACCGGCTGTTCAGGCACGTCCCATAAACGCGCGGAGTCCACCTGAAAGTAGTTACCGCGCCAGTTGACCAGCTTGCCGCCAAACAGCTCACGGATGATTTTGATCGCTTCTCGCAGCATGTCTTGGCGACGCTCGATGGTCGGCCAGCCCTTGCCGACGACGTGTTCGTTGAGGTTCTCGCCGCTGCCCAATCCGAGGGTGAACCGGCCATCGGCGAGGATCTGCACGGTCGCTGCTTGCTGCGCGACGATCGCCGGGTGATAACGCATCGTCGGGCAGGTCACATACGTATACAGATGCACCCGTTCGGTGGTCTGCGCCACCGCGCCCAGCAGCGCCCAGGCGTTCGGGGCATGTCCCTGGGAGGTCAGCCACGGTGAGAAGTGGTCGCTGCAGACCTCGAAATCGAAACCGCGGTCTTCGGCTGAAACCGCATACTGGACAATATCTTTAGGCCCACTCTGCTCCGTCATCAAGGTGTATCCGAAGTTGGTCATACCGCGACGGGTACCCCGCCGCCACGGGGGCAAACGGCTCGGTCGCGGCCGCTACAGGCGCTCTTTGACCGCCGCGGACAGGCGCGCGCCGTTGGCCTTCCCGGCCGCGATCGAGGTGGCGGCCTTCATTACCTGTCCCATCTGCTTCATGCCGGGGCGCTCTCCGATCGCCTCGGCCACCTCGGCGATGGCGGTGTCGACGACGTCGGCCAACTCAGCTTCGGTGAGGGGCGTGGGCAAGTATTCGTCGATAATCCGCGCCTCGGCGTGCTCGGCGGCGGCCAACTCCCCGCGACCGTTTTGGGTGTAGATCTCGGCCGATTCGCCACGCTTGCGGGATTCCCTGGCCAGGACCTTGATGACCTCTTCGTCGGAGAGCTCCCGTGCCTCTTTGCCGGATACCTCCTCGGTCTGAATCGCGGCCAGCAGCAAGCGCAGGGTCGCGGTTCGCAACTTATCCTTGGACTTCATCGCCTGGGTCAGGTCCGCCCGGAGCCGGGATTTGAGTTCCGCCATGCTTCAGACGCTACGCGGGTGACACCTGAAGAAGATTGAGAAATGCCGGGAGCGCCGACAGGATGGAGCCCATGACTAACGACGACGGCCGCTGCACACGGTGAGCACGCTGCCGCCTGGCTATCCGGTTGGTCCGCCGCCCGAGTCCCCGGGGTATGCGGCGCCCGGCTACTCCCCACCAGGTTATGGCGCACCGCCGGGCTACGGACCACCACCGGGCTACGGCCCACCACCGGGCTACGGCCCACCACCGGGCTACGGGCCACCACCGGGCTACGGACCACCGGGGTACGGAGTGCCACCTGCCTATGGGCGCGGCTCACAGTTCGGGCCGCCTCCGGTCCCGGGAGCGGCCAAACCCGGGATTATCCCGCTGCGGCCCTTGACACTCAGCGACATCTTCAACGGCGCCGTCAGCTATATCCGCACCAACCCGAAGGCGACGTTGGGGTTGACCGCAGTCGTGGTTGTGGTCATGCAGATCATTACGATGATCGCCACGCTCGGACCACTGACCGCGTACGGCAGGACCACGACCGATCGCCCGGACGAGCTGACCTGGGGGGTCGTGGGCGCATGGGCAGCGTCGATCGCCGCGGGCCTGCTGGTCACCTGGCTGGGTGGCACGCTGCTGTCCGGAATGCTCACCGTCATCGTCGGACGGGCGGTATTCGGGTCGTCGATCACCGTCGGCGAAACCTGGGCCAAGATTCGTGGGCGGCTACTGCCGTTGCTCGGCCTGGCACTGCTGGAAGGCGCCGTAGTGGCGGCGCTTGTCGGGTTGGTGGCCGTAACAATCGCCCTGGCCGCCGCAGTCGGCAACGGAGCGGTGGGGGTTCTGCTCGGCTTCCCGCTGGTGCTCGTCGTGGTCGCGTTGATGGTCTACCTCTACACAGCGGTGTTGTTCGCACCCGTGCTGATCGTGCTCGAGAGGCTGCCAGTCATCGATGCGATCACCAGATCCTTTGCGCTGGTCCGCAATGGGTTCTGGCGGGTGCTGGGCATCCGGGTGCTGACGTTCATCGTGGCAAGCGTTGTCGCTGACGCGACGGCGGCACCGTTCAGTGTGGTCGGCCAATTGATGATCTCCGGCACGTCATCAACCGGTGCCCTGCTGGCCGGGACCACCATTGCGTCCATCGGGGGGGCGATCGGCCAGATCATCACGGCGCCGTTCAACGCCGGAGTAATCGTGCTGCTCTACACCGACCGGCGAATGCGCGCCGAAGCATTCGACCTTGTGCTGCAGAGCGGCGCCGCCGCCGGACCCTATGCGGCCGCCTCCACCGATAACCTCTGGCTGACCCGGCCGGTGTAGGGACTAGCTGACAATGCCCTCCATCGACATCGACCGCGATGCCGCACACCAGGCCGCACAGGATGAGCTCAACAGACCGATCTACTCCAAAGGGTCAGTGGAACAGCAATTCACCGAATGGATCAACGAACTGTTGTACCGGCTGTTGCAGAAGACCGCCCAGCTACCCGGCGGGTGGCTTAGCGCCACGGTGCTGCTCACCCTGCTGGCAGTCGCGGTGGCAGTCGCCATTCGCATCGCACGGCGTGCGATGCGCAGCAAACGCGGCGGCGACTACCAGTTATTCGAAGCGGTCCAGCTCACCGCGGCCCAGCATCGCGCCACCGCCGAAAGATATGCGGAGGAAGGGAATTGGGCCGCAGCGATTCGGCATCGGCTGCGCGCCGTCGCGCGCCAGCTCGAAGAGACCGGCGTACTCAACCCGGCCCCGGGCCGTACCGCTAACGAGCTGGCCCGGGACGCGGGCGCGGCGTTGCCCCATCTGGCAGGCGAACTATCCCAGGCTGCAACGGCTTTCAATGATGTAACCTACGGTGAGCGACCCGGAACCCAGGCCTCCTATCAGATGATCGCCGACCTCGACGACCACCTGCGGACGCGATCACCGGCCGCCTCGACGACACCGGGACAGCCCGCCGCAGTCGATTCATGGGCGCAGGTGCGCTGATGACGACCGGTGCAGCGGTGCGTCCGGAATCCAGCACCGCTAGGGCGCCGGGGCGATGGCGATCATGGCGCTGGGCGGTGCTCACGCTGGTCGTGCTTGCGGTCATAGCCGGGATCGGAGCCTACCTGACCACACCGCGGCCTGGCGGCGAGATGGATCCGGCGTCGACCGGGCCCGATGGTGCCCACGCGTTGGTGACGCTGCTCCGCGACAACGGCGTCGAGGTGGTCGTGGCCGACAGCATCGACGACGTCGAACGGGCGGCACGCCCCGCCACGCTGATACTGGTGGCACAGAGTCAGTATTTGACCGACACCACGTTGCTGGATCAGCTGGCGAAAGCCCCCGGTGATTTCCTCCTGGTGGAACCGACCGCACGAACCCGCGCAGCACTGATCCCGGGTCTGCGGATCTCGGCCGCCAGCACCTTCGACAGCAACCCGAATTGCGCTCTGCGGGAAGCTAATCGAGCCGGGTCAGTTCGATTCGGGCCAAGCGACACCTACACGGCCAAAGATGGCCGGGCGATGACCCGCTGCTACGGCGGGGTGCTGGTCCGCTATCGGGACGGCGGCCGAACCATCACCGTTGTCGGCAGTACCGACTTCATGACCAACGAGGGTTTGTTGGAGGCGGGCAATGCGGCGCTGGCGATGAATCTCGCGGGTGACCGGCCCCGCCTAATCTGGTATGCGCCCCAACACATTGAGGGTGAAACATCTTCCCCAACCTCAATTTCAGACTTGATTCCAGAAAACGTGACCTGGATCGTCTGGCAGCTGTGTCTGGTCGTGCTACTGGTTGCACTGTGGAAGGGCCGCCGGGTCGGTCCACTGGTGGCCGAGGAATTGCCCGTCGTGGTGCGGGCGTCGGAGACTGTCGAGGGTCTCGGCCGGCTCTATCGATCCCGTCGGGCACGGGATCGCGCCGCCGACGCATTGCGCACCTCGACACTGCAGCGGCTGCGGCCCCGGCTTGGTCTTGGCGCTGGCGCAGCAGCGCCGGCGGTGGTGACGACGGCGGCTCAGCGTGGCGGCGCCGACGCACAGTTTGTTGCCTACCACCTCTACGGTCCACCCCCGGCCACCGACAATGACCTGCTACAACTTGCCCGTGCGCTCGACGAAATCGAAAGGCAGGTCACACACTCGTGACACAGTCCCCTTCTGCCCCGCAAGCCCGTCCCGCCCTGAACCCGCAGGCTGAATCGGCACGTGATGCACTGCTGGCGTTACGCACCGAACTCGCCAAGGCCGTCGTCGGACAGGAAGGGGTCATCAGCGGTCTGGTGATCGCGCTGCTGTGTCGTGGCCACGTGCTGCTGGAAGGTGTTCCGGGAGTTGCGAAGACGCTGCTGGTCCGAGCGCTGTCCGCCGCGTTGCAACTGGAATTCAAGCGGGTGCAGTTCACCCCCGACCTGATGCCCGGCGATATCACCGGTTCGCTGGTGTACGACGCACGCACCGCCGCGTTCGTGTTCCTGCCGGGTCCGGTGTTCACCAATCTTCTGCTCGCCGACGAGATCAACCGCACGCCCCCTAAAACCCAGGCAGCACTGCTGGAGGCGATGGAGGAACGTCAGGTCACCGTGGACGGCGAAGCCAAGCCGTTGCCCGACCCATTCATCGTCGCCGCGACACAGAACCCGATCGAATACGAGGGCACCTACCAGTTGCCCGAAGCCCAACTGGACCGCTTCCTGCTCAAACTCAATGTGACGGTGCCGTCGCGCGAGTCCGAAATCGCCATTCTGGGCCGGCATGCACACGGCTTCGATCCCCGTGATCTTTCCGCGATCAAGCCGGTGGCCGGAACGGCCGAGCTGGCGGCCGCCCGCGCGGCGGTGCAACAGGTATTGGTGGCCGACGAGGTGCTGGGCTACATCGTCGATGTCGTCGGAGCCACTCGCTCCTCCCCCGCACTACAGCTGGGTGTGTCGCCGCGCGGGGCAACCGCCCTGCTGGCCACCGCGCGGTCCTGGTCGTGGCTATCCGGCCGTAACTACGTCACTCCCGACGACGTGAAAGCCATGGCCCGCCCGACGCTGCGGCACCGGGTGATGCTCCGCCCCGAAGCCGAGTTGGAAGGCGCCACGCCCGATGGTGTGCTCGACGGAATTTTGGCGTCGGTCCCGGTGCCCCGCTAGTGATCCTGACCGGACGCGCCGGCTTGGTGGCGCTGATTTTCATCCTTCCGATCGCGCTGTCGCCTTGGCCGGAAACCGCTTTCGTGGTGTTACTGGCGGCGCTGGCGATGGTGGTGGCCGCTGATGCCGGGTTAGCGGCCAGCACCCGCGGGTTGCGGTATACCCGTTCACCAGATGCCTCGACCCGGCTCGGACGGCAGGTGGATGCGAGCCTGCTGATCTACAACGATGGCCGCCGCCGGTTCCGGGGCAAGATTCGCGACGCCTGGCCGCCCAGCGCGGGGGCTGCGCCGCGCACCCATACCGTCGACGTCGCTGCCGGACAACGCCAGCATGTCGACACTGTCCTGCGGCCAGTCCGCCGCGGCGATCAGCGTGCGGCTGCGCTCACCGCCCGATCGATCGGGCCGCTGGGGTTGGCGGGACGGCAGAGTTCGCAGACGGTGCCCGGTCAGGTCCGGGTGCTGCCGCCATTCCTGTCTCGCAAGCACTTGCCGTCGCGACTTGCCAAACTGCGGGAGATCGACGGGCTGTTGCCGACGCTGATACGCGGGCAAGGAACTGAATTCGACTCGCTGCGCGAGTATGTCGTCGGTGACGACGTGCGCTCGATCGACTGGCGCGCAACCGCTCGTCGCGCCGACGTTATGGTCCGCACGTGGCGGCCCGAACGCGATCGGCGAGTGGTGATCGTGCTCGACACCGGACGTATGGCGGCGGGTCGCGTCGGTGTCGACCCGGCCGCCGCCGATCCCGCGGGGTGGCCTCGGCTGGACTGGTCGATGGACGCTGCGCTGCTACTGGCCGCACTCGCATCACGGGCCGGCGACCATGTCGACTTCCTCGCCCACGACCGGGTCAGCCGAGCCGGCGTGTTTGGCGCATCTCGCACCGAACTGCTCGCCCAGCTGGTCACTGCGATGGCCCCGCTGCAACCAGCACTCATCGAATCTGATTGGCGTGCAATGGTTGCCGCGATCTTGCGGCGCACCCGGCGCCGATCGCTGGTGGTGCTGCTGACCGATCTCAACGCCACCGCACTCGATGAGGGCCTGCTGCCGGTGCTGCCGCAGTTGTCGGCCAAACACCATGTGATGATCGCTGCGGTCGCCGACC
>Ga0209448_10000425_pt1 | contig 14294 bp, 18 predicted proteins | sample BogFormECP14_OM2_FD_188245 | JGI IMG/M metagenome (GOLD analysis project Ga0209448, IMG submission 188245) | Bog forest soil microbial communities from Calvert Island, British Columbia, Canada - ECP14_OM2 (SPAdes) (version 2) | ecosystem: Environmental > Aquatic > Freshwater > Wetlands > Bog ... | reverse complement strand
TGGTTGAACAGGTAGCCGTGCGCGGCATGGATCTGCACGCCGTGAAAGCCGGCGTCGTCGGCGATCTGGGCGGCGCGGGCGAAGCGGGCGATGATCGCTTTGATCTCCGCCTCGGACAGGGCGCGCGGCGCCCGAAACAGCCCGCCGGCGCCCACGGCGAGGGGCACCTCGGACGGGCCGACGACGTCCTGTCGACGCCCGCGCAGCCGGTTGCCGCGCATGGTCTGCCGCTCTGGATGAGACAACTGCAGGATGAACTTGGCATCGGTGCCCTCGGTCACCGCGGCCCAGCGGCGCAATCGGGCGCGGTGCCGGCCGTCCTCGATGACCACGTTGCGTGGTGCTTCCAGCGCGGCGCCGTCGACCATGACGTTACCGCTGATCAACAACCCGGCACCGGAGTGCGCCAACGCCGAATAGGCGGTGATGAGCTGGTTGGTCGGTGCCCCGCGACTGTCCGCGAGATGCTCGCTGGTCGCGGCCTTCGCGAGCCGGTTCGCCAGGGTGATGCCGCTGCGCAGGGTAAGTGGCTTGGACAGCGCAGCGCGCCATTCTGCCGTTGGGTTCTCACTCATCTGTGTCCACCGTCCACGTTGGTTGTATGTCGTACATGTACATCGTACAGTTTCACATATGCAACGTATAGTTGTCAACGCGGAGATGAGAAGCGCTCGTCCTACCAGGTCAGAGTGAGTTCGCCGCGGGGGAACCTTTTTCTGCGGTGGCGGTGACTCCGGCGATCAGCATGTCGAGCCCGAGGCTGAAGTATGCGTCCGGACTGGGGCACGCGGCCAGCACGCTGGCGGAGGACACGACGCTGGGATAACGCCGTAGGGGCAGTCCGCTCAACGACGCCGTCTTGCGGCGGATTGCGTCGTCACGGGCCTCGGAGTCAGGACCGTACTCCCGCCCCGGCTCGCTGGTTACGAGCATGGCAACGGCGTTGAGCAGGTACCCGCCCACCTGGGCAGCCTGCTCCGCGGAAAGCCCCGCGTGCCGCAGCAGCGCCAGCGTGCGTTCGGCCAATGTCAGCCCGGCCTCAGAGGACAGCACGCGGTCCGAGATAAGGCCGGCCACCTGAGGATGCGGGCGCAGCGCATCCAATAACGCTTCGAGGATGGAGCGCAATTGCTCGGGCCAGGGATTACGCGACGGCGCCGGAAGCCGGACGTCGGCAAAGAGGCGTTCGGCGATGCCGTCCAGCAATTCGCCCTTGTCCTTGAAGTGCCAGTACAACGCCATCGGGGTGACTTCGTGCTCCTGGGCGAGCCGCCGGATGGTCACCGCGTCGATGCCCTCCGCGTCTGCCAGCGCGATGGCCCCATCCACGATGGTGTCGCGATTCAGCCGCTCGCGAGCCACGGATCCGCTTCGTCTGTTCACCATGTCGCCAAATATACCCTGTACAGGTCAGCATATACGCCGTACACGCTTCGAAGAGGGTAGTGATGGCGCGGTAGGGACGATTACCTGATTCGGTCCGCTCTGGTGTAGACGTTTATCGAGTCGCCCTGTAGGAACGCCACAAGCGTCAGACCGGACTCCTCCGCCAGGGAAGCCGCCAGCGACGACGGCGCTGAGACGGCGGCCAGCAACGCAATATCGGCCAGCACGGCCTTCTGCGTCAACTCGAACGACGCCCGCCCGCTTACCAGCAACACCGAGAACGTCAGCGGTATCCGGCGATGCTCGAGCGCCCAGCCGATGACCTTGTCGACGGCATTGTGCCTACCGATGTCTTCACGCACCACAAGCATCGTTCCGTCTGCATCGAACAACGCGGCGGCGTGCAGTCCGCCGGTGCTGGCGAAAACCTTTTGCGCAGCGCGAAGTTGACCGGGCATCGCCTTGAGTGCGGTTGCAGCGACGGTGACCGGATCCTCGCCGAGCGAGAAACGGCCCATCACCCGTACCGCGTCCAGCGATGCCTTGCCGCAGACCCCGCACGAGGAGGTGGTGTAGAAGTTGCGGGTGACATCGAGATCGGGAGTTTTGACCCCGGGCGCCAGCGTTACGTCGACAACGTTGTACGTGTTGGCGCCGTCATCACCGCGACCGCCGCAGTAGCGGATGGTAAGCACGTCTGCGCGATGCGCGATCACCCCTTCAGTGAGCAGAAAACCTTGCGCGAGTTCGATATCCGAACCGGGCGTGCGCATAGTCACGGTGACCGGAGCCCCGTTTACGCGGATCTCCAGCGGCTCCTCGACGGCTAGGATCTCCGGCCGGGTGATCGCTTGATCGGCGGTGAGATGCTTTGCGCGCCGACGCGTTGTTACGTGCCCCACTAGGTCATTACCCCGACACTGCGGCGGCACCGGCGGGAACTGGCCTCGATGCCGCCGGAGTGGATGTCGCGAGACGCGGCTGAGCGCCGGAACCTCACGCCAAACTACATTGGTTGGCTGCCGGACGCCGGGAAGCCGATTTTGCGGCCAGACCTAGCGCTTTTGCATTCATCGGCGGCTGTCGTCCCACCCGCGGTGTGGCAAACGCGCGATTGGGTATCCATCAAGAAAAACATCAAGTTGCACACGGGGGAACGGCCAGTGACCCATATCAGTGCGCCTCGGGTTAGCACACCACACAGGTCACCCTCGTGTATCAGTAAGACATTGTCCCACAACGTCTTTCCTCCAATCAGAAGTTGACCCATACGGAGGTCGTATGGCACAAAGCCACGCACAGTTCCTGTCAACGCTTCTGCGGAAGGAAAGTTCATGTCTTTTGTAACCACACACCCTGAGCTAATCACTGCGGCGGCGGGCGACCTGGCGGGTATCGGCTCGATGCTGACCGTCGGGAGCGCCGCCGCGGCCGGACCGACGACCGGGGTTGTTCCCGCCGCCGCCGACGAGGTGTCGGCGTTGACCGCCACGCAGTTCGCCACGCAGGCGCAGATGTATCAGGCGGTCGCCGCGCAAGCCGCGGCCATTCACCAGCAATTCGTGGCCACATTGGAGGCCAGCGCGGGTTCCTACGCAGTCACCGAAGCCGCCAACGCGGCCGCGGCCAGATGACCGGGGTATCGCGATGGATTACGCAGTTTTGCCACCTGAGCTGAACTCGGCCCGGATGTATTCGGGTCCTGGGTCGGGGCCGATTCTGGCCGCAGCCGCCGCCTGGAACGGGTTGGCCGGCGACCTGGGTTTGGCGGCCAGCGCGTACTCCGCGGTGGTCGCGGGGCTGACCACCGGGCCCTGGCTCGGTCCGGCGTCGGCCTCAATGGCCACCGCAGCCGCCCCCTACGCGCTGTGGATGAACGCCGCTGCCGTTTTGGCTGAGCAGACAGGCATCCAGGCCAAGGCCGCCGCGGTCGCGTTCGAGAGCGCATTCGCCATGACGGTGCCCCCGGAGGTGATCGCCGCCAACCGGGCGCTGATGATGACGCTGGTCGCGACCAACATCTTCGGGCAAAACACCGCGGCGATTGCGGCCACCGAGGCCCAGTACACGGAAATGTGGGCCCAGGATGCCGCCGCGATGTATGGCTATGCCGGCCAATCGGCAGCCGCGTCGACGTTGACGCCGTTTACCGCGGCGTCCAACACCACCAACCCGGCGGGACTGCTCGGCCAAGCCGCCGGCGTCGCCCAAAGCGGCGTAGTTGACGCGCCGACGGTGATGTCCGCGGTGCCACAAGTCCTGGAGAGCCTCGCGGCGCCGGCGGCGACAGTATCGCCAGTTGACCTGCTCCCGTTGCTGTCTATCCCCGGTGCAGCCGTGTCGAGTGTGGCTATTGCGGCGTCGTCCACCAGCGCACCCGCCTCCTTCACCAGCGTGGGCTTCACGTCGGAAGGCATCTCGATGAACCGCAAAGCGATCGCGATCAATTCCGACCGCGATTTTGCTGAGGGCAAGGGACCGTTCACCGGTGACGGACCGGGAGCCGCGCTGCTGCCACAGTGGCTAGGCGGTCAGGGTGAGCCGTCGACCGTGGCGGCTTCGCCGGTGACAGCGGGCATGGGCCAGGGAGCTGTGGTTGGGGGATTGTCGGTGCCGCCCGGTTGGGCCACGGCAGCCCCCGAAATACGTACCGTGGCCAGGGCGTTGCCGATGGCCAGCGCCACCGCAGACCCACCGCTGTTAACGGGTGTGTCGGGGAATCTGTTCAGCGCCATGGCGCTGGCGGGCTTGGCCGGGCGCGCCGCGGCAGGCAATGTTGGCCTGAGCCGTCGGGAACGGGTTGTCGTAGTCAATAAACGCGCGGAATCACCGCGGGGATCCTTGGACAGCCCCATAACGGGCGGTTCTATTCAGCTGCTACGTGAACTCGCCGACCTTCATGATTCTGGCATTTTGACCGACGACGAATTCACCGAACAGAAACGACGCCTTCTCTGTCACTGAAGCTCTCTGCCGCGCCGCACCCAAACCACGATTACCGAACTCGGGGGTTGGCGTTTGCGCTTGCTCTACTCTCGACTTGGGGCCGTGGGCTGCCGGCGTAGCGCGCCGCATTTGCAGCGCTTGCCACAGCCGGAGGCGTCGCTGACAGATCGGCAACAGGACAAACAGCGTGTGAGGCTCGTGTTGGCGACCGATAATCTACGGCCATCGAACGCAGGTCAGACTACCTGCGGACACCGCCGGAAATGAGGCACGACATGGCAGATGAACCGAATGCCCACGCACAGGAATCACCGCCCGGCGGGGAAAGGGCTGACCCGGCGACGGTCTTCGCAGCCCTCGCCGAGATCATCTACCAAGGCTCGGAAGCCAACGAGATGTACGCGGCCATCTGCGTCGCCGCTACCCTGATCGTCCGCGGCTGCGACCACGCCAGCCTGCTGGTACGCCGGGACGATCGCTACATCACCGTCGGCGCGAGTGACCGGCTTGCGAAGCGGATCGACGATCTGGAACGGCGCGCCGGCGACGGCCCCTGCGTCGATGCGATCGAGGAAGAGACTCCACAAATTGAAACTGACCTGACCACACCGAACCAGTGGCCCGAGCTTGCCGCCGTCCTTCTCAAAGAGACACCGGTGCGCGGAGCCATGGGGTTTCGGCTGCTGGTCGACAGGCGCAAAGGCGCTGCGCTCAATCTATTCAGCGACACCCCCAACCTGTTCGACGCCGAATCCGCCGGGCGCGCGGCAGTGCTGGCATCGTTCGCCAGCGTGGCCATCAACGCCATTGCCAAAGGGGAGGATGCCGCCAGCCTGCGACGAGGGCTGCTGAGCAACCGCGAGATCGGCAAGGCCGTCGGCATACTGATGACGCTCAACGGAATATCCGAAGATGAATCGTTCGAACTGCTGCGTCGCCATTCGCAGGACCTCAACATCAAGCTGGCTGACGTGGCTCGGCAAGTTATCGAAAGGCGGGGTCAACTGCCGCCCGCCGACGGCGATGAACCTCCGGAGGCTCCCCCGATCACATAGCTCGGGCTATTCCGGCAGCCGCAACTCGGGCTTCTCGACCTCTTCGATGTTGACGTCCTTGAAGGTGACGACCCGCACCTGCTTGACGAACCGCGCCGGCCGGTACATGTCCCACACCCAGGCGTCGGACAGTCGGAGCTCGAAGTAGACCTCACCGTCGGCGTTGCGTGGCATCATCTCGACGCTGTTCGCCAGGTAGAACCGCCGCTCGGTCTCCACGACGTAGCTGAACTGGCCGACGATGTCCTTGTATTCGCGGTACAGCGAGAGCTCCATCTCGGTTTCGTACTTTTCGAGATCCTCAGCACTCATCTGCTCAGACGTCCTTCTCCCTGCGAATTTCCCCGGCTGGGCCCCTCAGGGCCCACAAGCGGCCCGCATCGTCGCCGGGTGAGAACCCTGGTCCCATCTTTCCTCACTGGCATTCGCCACGCTCGCCCGGAGGGTCCGGTTTGCATTCGGCCATCACCCGGGTGTTCGAGCCGGTCGCCACGCGCCGGACGTTGATGAACGAGTAGCGGTGCTCAGGACAGGGCCCCAGCCGGGTCAGCGCCATGCTGTGCGCGGGGGTGCTGTAGCCCTTGTGCTCGGCGAAGCCGTATCCGGGATGCTCGGCATCCATGGCCACCATCAACCGGTCCCGGCTGACTTTCGCCAGCACACTGGCCGCGGCGATGCATGCCGCTGCTGCGTCTCCACCGACCACCGGCAGCGACGGCATTGGCAGACCAGGCACGCGAAAGCCATCGCTCAGTACATAGCCGGGCCGCACCGGCAGGCCGGCCACTGCCCGGCGCATGCCTTCGACATTGGCTACATGCACACCACGCCGGTCGACCTCGACCGACGGGATAAACACCACGTGATAGGCCAGCGCGTAGCGGCAGATCAAGGGGAACAGCTTCTCCCGCGCCTTCTCGGTGAGCTTTTTCGAGTCATCGAGGGCTGCAAGGCTTTCCATCCGCCCCGGCCCGAGTACGCAGGCCGCCACCACCAGCGGGCCCGCGCAGGCACCACGGCCCACCTCGTCCACCCCGGCCACCGGTCCCAGCCCGCTGCGGTGCAGCGTGGATTCCAGGATGCGCAATCCCCGCAACCCCGGGGCCTTACGGATCACCGTCCGCGGCGGCCAGGCCGTGGCCATGGCTACTGACCCTGCTGAGGGTTAACCGAACCCACACCACCCCATCGCGACGGCGGCCACACGATGAATCTGGCTTTGCCGATGACATTGGCCACCGGCACGGTCCCCGACGTCGGGTCGCCGGTACACAAGATGCCCTTGAGTGCGTCGGCTGGAGTGCTGGTGCAGTGGGCGCGTGAGTCCGCCGAGTGCGTCCGGTTGTCGCCCATCACCCACAGGCGTCCCGGTGGGACGGTCACCGGCCCGAACTCGCTGCCCAGGCAGGGGTACACCGTCGGGTCGGCCATCATGGTGGCGGGATTCAGGTACGGCTCCTTGAGCGGCTTGCCGTTGACCGTCAAGCCAGTATCTGCCCGGCATCGCACCGTCTGCCCTCCGACCGCAACGACACGCTTCACCAGGTCGTTCTCGTCGGGAGGCACGAAGCCAATGAACGACAATGCGTCTTGCGCCCACCGCAGCACGGTGTTGTTCGAACGGATCGACTTGTATCCGGTGTTCCAGGGCGGTGGTCCCTTGAAGACGATGACGTCACCGGGATGCGGTGAACCGAAACGGTAGCTGATTTTGTCCACCATGATCCGGTCGCCGACGCAGCCGGTGCATCCATGCAGGGTGGGCTCCATTGATTCCGACGGAATCAGGTAGGGGCGCGCCACGAACGTCAACATGACGTAGTAGAGCATCACGGCGATTACCGCCAGTATGGCGAGTTCCCGCAGCGCGGACTTCTTCTTGGGCTCTGGCTCCTCCCCTGCCGCTGGCTCGAGTCCCGGCGGTCCTTTGGAGGGCCCATCAGGTTCGGCTGTAGAGACCTTCGGCTCTGACTGACCAGCGTCGGATCGGGGCTCAGGTGAGTCCGGGGTATTGCTCACGAGATCAGCGTAGCCAGCAGTGGTGGTGTTGACGCGAACCGCCGAGGCGACCCGGAAGGGCCGCTAAGGCGTCCCAGGTCAGCGCTTCTCCTTGATCTTGGCCTTCTTGCCGCGAAGTTCACGCAGGTAGTACAGCTTTGCGCGGCGCACATCGCCACGGGTCACCACCTCGATATGGTCGATGTTCGGCGAGTGCACCGGGAAGGTCCGTTCCACGCCGACGCCATAGCTCTCCTTGCGCACGGTGAACGTCTCGCGGATGCCGCCGCCCTGCCGGCGGATCACCACGCCCTTGAACACCTGGATGCGCTCCTTGGCGCCCTCGATCACTTTGACGTGCACGTTGATGGTGTCGCCCGGGCTAAAGGCAGGGATGTCGTCGCGCAGCGACGCCTGGTCGACGAAGTCCAGCCTGTTCATTTGAGAAGACACTTCCTCAGGATCGCGGCTCGCGGCGGCTGCCCGCACGCAGGCGTGCGGCGGTCACCAAGCCGATGGGTTCGGGCTTTCTGGTCGTATCTCGCAGCAGGCGGGAAGCAGCCCGGCCCGCTGACACGGCGGAGACAACTGGTCAATTGTGCCAGATACTTCGCTCGCCGTGAAAATCAGGTGAAATCGGGCGGTTTGCGACGAGCCGAAGACGCTGGTGAGTGGTACATACTTACTGGGGTCAAAACGCGCTGATCGAATCCGAACCGCAGCGTGACGCCCGGGGCAGATGGGCGATGCGGCCCGCCCATATACATGGCTTGGTGACGTCGGAGGAGCGGAATGCGAGAACAGTCGCAGTCGCTGCTTACCGCTATGGGGGCGGTGCTGCTGCTGTTGGCCGGCTGCGACCAGGCGCTGGTAGAAGCAAAGGCATCCAGCAAGCCGGGCATGCCCGATCGCTACTCATCGGCGCCGCAATCGCAGCCGGTTGACCTGCTGCAGGCCATCACTCCGTCAGCGCCGGAGGCACTGACCAGCACCGGATTCGACGGGCTGCAGGCACGCGTCCAGCAGGCAACCGACCAGGCCGCCGCCAGCGGCGCCACGATCTCGGTGGCGATCCTCGATCGCGGTACCCGCCAGATGGTCACCAATGGCAACAGTCAGATCGTCGGCACCGCATCGGTGGCCAAGCTCTTCATCGCCGATGATCTGCTGCTGCAGGAATCCCAGGGCAGGACCCCGCTGTCCGGCGATGACCGCCAAGCGTTGGACATCATGTTGCAGTCATCTGACGATGGCGCCGCTGAGAGATTCTGGAACCAGGATGGCGCAGGCGCGATCGTCAACCAGGTCGCGAGCCGATACGGACTGGCCGCGACGACCCCGCCCAACGACGGACGCTGGTGGAACACGATGAGCTCGGCCACCGACCTGATCCGGTATTACGACATGCTGCTCGACGGGTCAGGGGGACTGCCAGCCGAGCGGGCCAATCTCATTGTCGGCGATCTGGCCCAGTCCACCCCGCACGGAGACGACGGCTACCCGCAGCGGTTCGGCATCCCGGACGGTCTCTACGCCGAACCGGTGGCGGTCAAGCAGGGCTGGATGTGCTGTATCGGCAGCGCGTGGATGCATCTGTCGACCGGGGTGATTGGGGCGGACCGCCGGTACATCATGGTGATCCAGTCGCTGCAGACCTCCGATGACGCCACCGCGCGACAGACGATCACCCAGGCCGTCAAGACGATATTCCCCAACGGCCGGATCTGACGCCCTCGTCGTGGACCCTCGGCTGGTGCCGAATCAATCGCGCTGGCCGAATTAATCGCCAAAAAGATCCGGGCGGCGTTCACGAGTCCGCTGCAACGAGACCTCCCGGCGCCAGGCGGCAATGCGCGCATGGTCACCGGACAGCAGGACGTCCGGGACGTCGAGTCCTCGCCAGCTCGGCGGCCGGGTATAGCTCGGACCCTCCAGCAGCCGGCCCAGATCCGGCGAGTGCGAATCTTCGCGGTGCGATGAAGGATTACCGAGAACGCCGGCCAGCAGCCGCAGTACAGCCTCGATCATCACCACCGCCGCCGATTCTCCACCCGGCAACACGTAGTCGCCGATCGAGACTTCTTCGACCCGCATCCGCCGAGCGGCGTCCTCGATGACCCGCTGGTCAATGCCCTCGTATCTGCCGCAGGCGAACACCAAGTGCTGCTCGGTACTCCAGCGCTGGGCGGTGGCCTGGGTGAACCGCGCGCCCGCGGGGCCGGGAACAACCAACAGTGTTTCGCCGGAACAGATTTCATCGAGCGCGTCGCCCCACACCGGCGCCTTCATCACCATCCCAGGACCACCGCCATAGGGCGAGTCGTCGACCGAGCGATGCACGTCATGGGTCCAGCGCCGCAAATCGTGCACCTCCAGGTCGACCAGGCCCGACTCAATCGCCTTACCCGGCAACGATTGTCGCAACGGTTCCAGGTAGGCCGGAAATATCGTGATGACGTCAATTTTCATGTCAGATTCATCTCGAGGCGCAGCGCTACCGCATGTCCAGTAGGCCCTCGGGCGGATCGATCTCGATGATCCCGTCGTCGAGCGACACCGACGGCACGATCGTGCTGACGAACGGCACCAATACTTCTGCTTCGCCCTTTTCGCCCCCGTCAGCCCGGCGCACCGCCAATAACTCACCGGCCGCGGTATGCAGCACCTCGGCGACGATGCCGACGTCCTGTCCTGTCGTCGTCCGGACCGCAAGCCCTTCCAGCTGGTGGTCGTAGTAGGTGTCGGGCTCATCGATCGGCGGCAGGTCGTCGGAGTCGACGACGAACACACTGCCCCGCAACGCGTCGGCAGCGGCGCGGTCGGCCACTCCGGCCAGTCGCACCAACAGCCGTGCGCCGTGCTCGCGTGCGTGAGCGACGACATAACTGAGCTCCGGACCATCACCCCGAAATCGCTTGGCGCGTAACGTGCTACCCGAGGCGAACCGGGTAGCGGGATCGTCGGTGCGGATTTCGACGACCACCTCACCGCTGATGCCGTGCGCTTTTATCACGCGCCCGACTAGCAGCTCCATCAGAGCACCATGAGCATTGCGCTCCGTTACTGGTCGGTATCCACCACGTCAACGCGGATGCCACGGCCACCGATACCGGCGACCAGCGTGCGCAACGCGGTCGCAGTGCGTCCCCCACGACCAATCACCTTGCCCAGGTCGTCGGGATGAACGTGTACTTCGACAGTGCGCCCACGACGACTGGTTACCATGTCCACCCGGACATCATCCGGGTTGTCGACGATCCCGCGGACCAGATGCTCAACAGCGTCGACGACGACCGTACTCATTGCGCCAGTCAGCTTTCGGTCGCCGGGGCGTCGGCCTGCTCGGCTTCGGTGGCTTCGAGTTCTGGTGCATTGCTTTCTTCAGTCGCGGCGCTTTCTTCAGTCGCGGCCTCGGCACCGGGTTCGGCAGCCTTAGCGGCCTTCTTGGCGGGCGCCTTCTTCTTCGGTTTGGCGGCCTCGGTGGTAGGCGCGCCATCCGCGGCCGCCAGCGCGGCGTTGAACAGCTCTAGCTTGGAGGGCTTGGGCGGGGCGACTTGCAGGCTACCCTCCGCGCCAGGCAGCCCTTTGAACTTCTGCCAGTCACCGGTGATTTTCAGCAGCTTGAGGACGGGTTCGGTGGGCTGAGCCCCTACCGAAAGCCAATACTGGGCACGCTCGGAGTTGATCTCGATGAAGCTCGGATCTTCCTTCGGGTGATACCGGCCGATGACCTCGATTGAGCGGCCGTCGCGGCGCGTTCGTGCGTCGGCTACGGCGATGCGGTACTGCGGATTGCGGATTTTGCCAAGCCGAGTGAGTTTGATCTTCACAGCCATGGTTAAGCGAATTCTCCTGTGTGTGTCACGCTGCAATTCAGCGACCGGGGCGGATGCCCGGATCCGGTTTTGCCTCGCGTGTGTGACCAACAGCGCAAGCACCCCGATAGAGGTGGGTCGCGCGGCGGACAGGCGCCTATTGTGCCAGAACCGGGGTCCTGGAATGAAATGCGACAGAAACTCGGCTCACGAAAATCTGCGGACCAGGTTCACATCACTTTCTGGAAGACCTTCGTTTCGACCCGGCGAGTCATCCGCCAACCCTCCGGAGTGCGCACGAACTCGTCGTCATACCACAGCCCGCAAAACAGCACCTGATCCTTTACCTGATCCTTTTGACCGGACAGCACCATGGGGTTGAAACAGATCACCCGCGAGGACGCGGTATCTCCGTCGATGCGGACCGAGAAGTTGCCGAGCATGTGCGCATACACCGGGAAGGTCGGCAGTACCTGCGACAGCCATTCCTTCACTTCGGGATACAGGCCGTCGATGCCGCCCAGCGCCCGGTAGTCGATGTAGGCGTCAGGCGTGAACACCTTGTCCAGATCGTCGAAGCGGCGCTGGTCAATGGCGGTGGAATAGTCGACCAGCAGCTGCTGGATCTCCAAGCGATCGGAAATTTCGGCCAGGCTCAACATCCATCGATTCAACACCGCCGCCCGACTCAGCAAGACGCCAGGTCAGCGACCCTGCTGGGACTGCCACAGTGGCTGAAATAGGCGTCATGGGAGCCTGGAAGTTAAACTGAGCGCCCATGCGGAAGCTCATGGCCGTGGTCGTCGTTGTCCTGGCGGTCGGCACCTGCGGTGCCATCGTCAACGCGGCGACCGCGTCGGCCGACAGCATGCAGCCCATCGGCTCGGTGCCGATTCCTGAGGGCCCGGCCCAGACCTGGATCGTCGCCGATCTCGACAGCGGTCAGGTGCTGGCCGGACGCGACCAGGATCTGGCTCACCCGCCCGCGAGCACCATCAAGGTGTTGTTGGCGCTGGTGGCCCTTGACGAGCTGAGCCTGGACTCGACCGTCGTCGCCGACCCGGCCGACAGCCAGGTCGAATGCAACTGTGTGGGCGTGAAAGCCGGCCGCACCTACACGACGCGCCAACTGCTGGACGGCCTGCTGCTGGTGTCGGGTAACGACGCGGCCAACACGCTGGCGCACATGCTGGGTGGCCCGGACGCCACTGTGGCCAAGATGGACGCCAAGGCGGCATCGCTGGGCGCGGTGAACACCCATGCGTCGACCCCGTCGGGCTTGGACGGGCCGGGCGGCTCGGGTTGGTCGACAGCCCACGACCTGGCCGTCATCTTCCGCGCGGCGATGGCCAACCCGGTGTTCGCTCAGATCACCGCCGAGCCGTCGGCTGTGTTTCCGGGCGACAACGGCGACCACCCGATCGCCAACCAAGACGAGCTCCTGACGCGATACCCGGGCGCCATCGGCGGCAAGACCGGGTTCACTGACGCCGCGCGCAAGACATTCGTCGGCGCCGCGGCTCGCGGGGGCCGCCGCCTGGTGGTAGCCATGATGTACGGGCTGGTGCGCGAGGGCGGACCAACCTACTGGGATCAGGCCGGTGGCCTGCTCGACTGGGGCTTTGCTCTCAACCCTCAGTCGGCGATCGGCACGCTGTAGGTCTCAGACGACACCCGCCACGGTTTCCGCTAGTCTTCCAGTGCCGTGGCAATCTATTGCGCAGGAGTCCAATATGAGGATCCGCGGCGTCCGGTCGACACGCGTCGACAGTGTCCGTGGGTTGAGTCGACAGCCATTGTCAACGATGTCTGCGTCGTTAGTAGCCGACGCAGGTGTCCGTAAGGAATGAGAGATCGTTGATGGCCGAAAACCAACACGCTGAATCTGGTTCGCCCCCTCAATCCGACAAAGACGACTTCAGCACCCATGAGTCGGAGGTCGAGGGGCTGGCGGTAGTAGCCGTGAGCGGAAGCGTGGACATGCTTACCGCTCCCGGGCTGACCGAGGCCATCGATTCCGCGCTCGCCAAAAAGCCCAAAGGCCTGATCATCGACTTGTTGAAGGTCGAATTCCTCGGCTCGGCCGGGATCAGCGTCTTGATGAAGACCCGCGACAACCTCGGCGAGTCCATCCCGTTCTGCGTGGTCGCCGACGGGCCCGCCACGCACCGGCCACTCACTTTGCTGGGCATCAACGAGCTGATGAGCGTGTACCGAAGGCTGGACGACGCCGTCGGCAAACTCACCGACGGCTAGGCGGTCAGCCCGGCAGGCCGATGCCGCTCAACAACGACGACAGTAGGGCGATCCGCCGATCTTCGATGTCGGGTTGCGGTAGCACGGCCCGCAACATCGCGGCTCCATCAAAGGTATTGGTCAACAACGCCACCAGAACCGGGAACGTTTCCTGCGACAAACTGTCGGCACCGGGTAAAGCGCGCGCGGCGTCGCAGATCTTGCTGGTGTATTGCTCGAGAACGTTTTGCAAAGTGGCATTGAGCTTTTCGTCGGTGCGCGCGGCGATCATCAATTCGTAGAGCACGGCGTTGGTGGAGCTGCTGGTGATGTCTCGCAGGATTGTCAGTCCCGCCTCCATCGCCGGCCGGTCAGAAGGTATCGCGGCGACCTGCTTGGTGAACGAATCCAGTTGCCGCCGAAGCACTTCGTACGCCGTGGCGGCCATGAAGTCACCCATCGTGTCGAAGTGCCGGAACAAGGCGCCGACGGATACCCCGGCTCTCTTGGTGATCACGGCCGCGGAGGCCCGGGCGTATCCGACCTCGATGATCGTCGCGATGCTGGCCTCGAGCAGTCGCGCAACCGTTTCTTCCCGGCGCTGCTGCTGGGTCCTCGCCATCGTCACACCTGCGCACTCGAGCCGGCGGGCTGCAGTTGACCGGCGGCGGCCCGCAGATAACGGCCCGACTTCACGGTCTTTCCATAGCCATCCCGGAATTGGCCGTCCCGGAATACGATCGCACCGCTGACGCCGGTGGCCACGACGGCCGCGTCGTTGCGGTTGACCATGCGGCTCAGGTCGCCATAGAACGGAACCTTCTCCTCGTAGTAGCCGTCGACCGACTCGTCCAGGCCG
>Ga0209448_10000424_pt1 | contig 14300 bp, 16 predicted proteins | sample BogFormECP14_OM2_FD_188245 | JGI IMG/M metagenome (GOLD analysis project Ga0209448, IMG submission 188245) | Bog forest soil microbial communities from Calvert Island, British Columbia, Canada - ECP14_OM2 (SPAdes) (version 2) | ecosystem: Environmental > Aquatic > Freshwater > Wetlands > Bog ... | reverse complement strand
TGGTGCAATTCAAACGCATGAGTCCGCCGGAAAGGCCGATATTCCGCCGCAAAATGCTTGATGCGACGGTACCAAGCGTCAGATTCTGACCACTAGCTCCAGCCTGAGCGCCGCTGTGGATAACATGGGAAGGCCGTCATGCCGGGGGCACGTGCCGAGGGCCAAAGCCGGACCGGCGGCTGGCTCTTCGATCAGCCTTATCTACTGCTCTCGCTGACGTCGCTGTTCTGGGCCGGCAATGTCGTTGTTGGCCGGTTCATTGTCGGACATGTTCCGCCCATTACGCTGTCGGTCATTCGCTGGAGTGGGGCACTGGCGCTGCTGCTGCCGTTCGCCGCGCCGCATCTCGCGCGCGATTGGCCCTTGATCCGCGAGCGCGCCGGTTTCCTGGCGTTCCTCGCGCTGACCGGGTTTTCCGCCTACAACACGATGGCCTATTACGGCCTGCAATACACCACGGCGATCAACGGATTGCTCCTGCAATCGATGGCGCCGCTGTTCGTCGCGCTGTGGTCTTTCGTTTTGTTCCGCGATCGACTGACACTGCGACAAGCCTGCGGCATCTGCCTTTCGCTTTCCGGCGTCCTCGTCATCATCTGCCGCGGCCGACTCGATGTCCTCTTTGGTATCGATTTCAACCGCGGCGACATGTGGTTCGTCATCGCGCTTTTAATTTACGCTATGCGACGATGCTGCGCAAACGGCCGGCGATCCACCCGCTCTCGTTCCTCGCCGTCGGCATGGGCGGGGGCGCCGTGTTTCTCTTGCCGCCGATGGTATTGGAGCTCGCCGGCGGACGCACATTCGTGTTTGATGCCGAAAGCGCGGCGACCTTCGCCTATATCTGCATCTTTCCGTCGCTGCTCGGTTATCTGTTTCTCAATCGCGGCATCGAGCTCGTCGGCGCCAACCGCGCCGCGCCGTTCATACATCTCGTCCCGGTCTTCGGGTCGGTGCTGGCGATCGTGCTGCTCGGCGAGCGTTTCGAGCTGTTTCACGCGGCCGGCTACGCGCTGGTATTTTCCGGCATTACGATTGCGACGCGGAAGTGATCAGAACCGCAGCGGCTTGACCTGCTGCACGTTGGGAATTTTCTGCACTTGCGTGAGCACTTCCGGCGGCACCGCGCCGTCGACCTCGACCAGCGCAATGGCATTGCCGCCGGCGGATTCGCGGCCGAGATGGAATGTCGCGATGTTGATGCCGGCGCCGCCGAGGAGCGTCGCGAAGCTGCCGACAAATCCGGGTTTGTCCTGGTTGGTGACGTAGAGCATCGACGGGCCGAACTCAGCGTCCATCCGGATGCCCTTGATGTCGATGATGCGCGGCCGCCCGTCGGCATAGACGGTGCCGGACACCGAACGCGTTTGCCGGTCGGTCACCAGCGTGACGGTGATCAGGCTGTCGTAATCGCTCTGCGCTTCGCGCCGCGTCTCTTCGACGGCGATGCCGCGTTCCTTGGCGACAATCGGCGCCGAAACGACGTTGACGTCCTGGAGCATCGGGCGAAGCAGACCCGCGATGGCGGCCGAGGTCAAAGCCTTGGTGTTCATCTGGGCGACGTCGCCCGCAAAGGCGATCTGGACCTGCTTGATGCCGGTCTCGGTGAGCTGCCCGGCGAACGAGCCGAGCTTTTCCGCAAGCGCCACGAAAGGTTTCAGTTTCGGCGCCTCCTCGGCGCTGATCGAAGGGAAGTTGATGGCGTTGGTGATGGCGCCGCGCAGGAGATAATCGGACATCTGCTCGGCGACCTGGAGCGCGACATTCTCCTGCGCTTCGGTGGTCGAAGCACCGAGATGCGGCGTGCAGACCACGTTGGGCAGATCAAACAGCGGGCTCGGCGGCGGCGGCTCTTCGCGAAACACGTCAAGCGCTGCGCCGGCGACGTGGCCCGATTTGAGCGCTTCGACCAGAGCCGCCTCTTCGACCAGTTCGCCGCGGGCGCAATTGATCAAGCGCACGCCTTTTTTGGTATGGCCGAGCGTCTGCGCATTGACGATATTGCGGGTTTTGTCGGTGAGCGGCGTGTGCAAGGTGATGAAATCGGCGCGGCGCCACAACTCGTCGAGCTCGACTTTCTCGACGCCGAGATCGAGCGCGCGCTCGACGGAGAGAAACGGATCGTAGGCGATCACTTTCATCTTCAGTCCGATCGCCCGGTCGGCGACGATCGAGCCGATATTGCCGCAGCCGATAATGCCGAGCGTCTTGCCAAAAATCTCGACGCCGAGAAACTTGTTCTTCTCCCATTTCCCGGCGCGCGTCGAAGCGTCGGCTTCGGGGATTTGCCGCGCCAGCGACAGCATCAGCGTGATCGCGTGCTCGGCCGTGGTGATCGAATTGCCGAACGGCGTGTTCATCACGATAATGCCGCGCGCCGTCGCCGACGGAATGTCGACATTGTCGACCCCGATGCCGGCGCGACCGATCACTTTGAGGCTTTTCGCCTTCTCCAGAATTTTCGGCGTGACCTTGGTCGCAGAGCGGATCGCCAATCCGTCGAAGCCGTTGATCAACTCGGCGAGCTTGTCTTTGTCCTTGCCGAGACTGGGCTGGAAGTCGACCTCGATCCCGCGATCCTTGAAGATCGCGACCGCAGCGGGCGAAAGTGCATCGGAGATAAGGACTTTGGGAGCCATGGTTTCAGCATCCGGAAATGTTGGAAATGGGAAAGCAAACCCTTCCCATCGGGGGGAGAGCAAGACGCCACTACGCCGCCTTGGCGAGCGCGTCCTTGGCCTTGACGTAAGCCCAGTCGAGCCACAGCGTGAGCGCCTCGACGTCGGACCGTTCGACGGTCGAGCCGCACCAGATGCGCAGGCCCGGCGGCGCGTCGCGATAGGCATCGATGTCGTAAGCGACGCCTTCCTTGTCGAGCGCCGCCGCGATGCTCTTAATGAAGGCGGCTTGTGCGTCGGCCGGCAGCCGGCCGACGTGAGGATCGACGACTTTCAGGCAGACCGACGTGTTCGAGCGCAGCGCCGGATCGGACGCCAGAAAATCGATCCAGTCGGTGCGCGCCACCCAATCGGAGATGGTCTTGGCATTGGCGGCGGCGCGCGCCTGCAGCGCCTTGAGGCCGCCGACCGATTTCGCCCATTCGAGGGCGTCGAGATAATCCTCGACGCAAAGCATCGACGGCGTATTGATGGTTTCGCCGACAAAGATGCCTTCGATCAGCTTGCCGCCTTTGGTCATGCGGAAGATCTTCGGCATCGGCCAAGCCGGCTCGTGACTTTCGAGGCGGGCAACGGCGCGCGGTGAAAGAATGAGCATGCCATGCGCCGCCTCGCCGCCGAGCGCCTTCTGCCAGGAGAAGGTGGCGACATCGAGCTTTCGCCAATCGAGCGGCTGCGCGAACGCGGCCGAGGTGGCGTCGCAGATCGTCAATCCGCCGCGGTCGGCCGCGATCCAATCGGCATCGGGAACCCGCACGCCCGACGTCGTGCCGTTCCAGGTGAAAACGATATCGTTTGCCGGATCGACCTTGCTGAGATCGGGCAGTTCGCCATAGCCCGCCTTCAACACGGTCGCATTCTTCAGCTTGAGTTCTTTGACGACGTCGCTGACCCAGCCTTCGCCAAAGGATTCCCAGCTCAGCATCGTCACCGGCCGCGGACCTAACAGCGACCACAGCGACATTTCGATTGCGCCGGTGTCGGACGCCGGCACGATGCCGATGCGATAGTCGGCCGGCACCTGCAAGACTTCGCGCGTGAGATCGATGGCGCGCTTGAGCTTCGCCTTGCCCGGCTTCGAGCGATGCGAGCGTCCGAGGATGGCGTCTTTAAGGTTTTGCGAGGCCCAGCCGGGCCGCTTGGCGCAGGGGCCGGAGGAAAAATGCGGCACAGCCGGCCGCACCGAGGGCATATTCAGCGTCATGATCTATCCTTCCAGATAGTCGCCCCTCGTTGGGGAGGGGTGTCCCGCCGCTGCAATTAAGGATTCGCGGCCGCGCCGTCAAGCGGCACGGCGGGATAATCATTGCAAAAATGGCCCCGAGCGCCGCAATTGGCGCGGGGCGCTGATAAAATGTTGTTTTTTAGAACTTAAACCCAGCGCCGACGCGCGCGCTGGAAATCTTGGCGGTAATATTTGCGACCGGCGCGAATTGCACGAATTCGTATTCGGCGCGCAGAAAGACGTTTTGCGTGACCGCCATGTCGAAGCCGCCGCCGACGGAAAAACCGTAGAGCAGCGTCGAATCTTTGCCGACGGAGTTGGGATAGTCGTAATCAATGCAGGTCGTGCCGTTTACGGTGCACGGCGGGCCGGCCGAACGTCATTCTTTGTCTTCGTCGAGTTCGCCGATGTGATGCTGGGCGTAGAGCTCGACGCCGAGTTTGGCGACCAGATCGAGCTGAGTTTCGAGGAAGTCGATGTGCTCCTCCTCGTCGTGCATCAGCTCTTCGAACAGGTCGCGCGAGACGTAGTCGCGAACGCCATGACAATGCGTGGCGGCTTCCTCGTAAAGCGCGCGCGCCGACATTTCGGCGGCGAGGTCGCAGTCGAGCACTTCTTTCACGGTCTGTCCGATGTGCAGCGGATCGAGCACCTGCATGTTGGGAAAGCCGTCGAGAAAGATGATGCGCGTGACCAGCTTGTCGGCGTGCTCCATCTCTTCGATCGATTCCTTGCGCCATTGCTTGGCGAGAGCCTTGTAGCCCCAATTGTCGAGCAGCCGGTAATGCAGCCAATACTGATTGATCGCCGTCAGTTCGTGCCGCAGGGCCTTGTTGAGGTAATCGACGACGCCAGGCTCGCCCTTCATGCTCGTACTCCTGCGGTTGACGTGATTGCCGAACCGCGTTCGGCCAGTGCGGTGATTATAACCACCGCGATCGATGTGCAAAGACGGCGCGCCGCCGCCGGCGCGATCTTGCCCTAAATCTCACAAAGTAAGTTGGCGGGATGAGCTAAGGTCGGGATGAGCCGAGATTAAGGCTCGGAGCGAGCCTGCCCGCAGCAGGCCGCGTCAGCCGCGCCCAGCGCTTCGTTCATGATGCGGCGAATGGTGCTGGCGCACCGCCCACACTGCGCACTGCAACCGAGGCACTGGTAAACTTGGCCCGTCGTGCGCGGAGCATCTTCGCTGCCCGACAACGTGGAGCGCACGTCGTGGTCGGTCAGCACGTTACAGGAACAAACAATCATTGAGGGAAAGTCCGGCAGCGCATTGGTTCGATCTAGGACCTGTCATTAGCTTACGCAGCATAGGTTTGCAAAGAGAAAATCGCTGTTTATAGGCGTTCTAAATTTTGAATACGTCATCAATGCTTAGGTAGTTTCCGGTAAATCCGAAAGATGAACCAGATAAGCAACAATAGCCACATTTGATATTGGCCAAAGACTTAAGATCAACTTGGCAAAATGACAGGGAATCTTCAGCAGAAAAAGATGTGGATTACCCAAGAGCTTTCGCCGGCGATGCGATGACATCACAATTTCAGGCTGCTCTCGGGTAAAGGCTACGGCCTGTACTTGGAAATCGGCGGCAAATTGGCCGCGATTACGCAGCCGCGGCCTCCTCGGAATCATCCTCCGATCGCCGGCGCCGGCGCGATCGCAACCGGCACAACCGCTCGGGCACACGGCAAAGATCCTCGAACAGACCGGCGAAGCGCTGACCGCGGCCGAGTGCCCGGTCGAGAGCTGCCATGGTGCGCGCCAAACCCGGATCGTCGTCATGGACCCAAGTCCGCAGCACCGAGCCGAACAGCAGCGCAAGCCCCTGGGCGCGCACCATGCCGCGCGGGCCCGAAGCGCCGATGCCGGCGGCGGTCAACATCCATTGCTGCGAGCGCACGGCGAGGCCGTTGAAGGCCATGGCGAGCGGCGGATTGCGCGACGACGAGCGCAGCAGCGAACGGACCGCCTCACGATGCGGCGCCAGGATTTCGAGCCGGCGCATCAAAACGTCGAATATGCGCTCGCGCGGCGGCTCCTCCGCCATGTCGCTGAAATCCGCACCGAGCACGGCGCGGTCGGTGTCCTTGACATGGGCGGCCAGGATGGCGAGCGGCGACGCAAACTCGCCGCGAAATTGCGCTAGCAACACCCCGGCGGCCTCCGCAATTTCGCCGAGACCGATTTGTTCGAACCGCTTCTCGGCAAGAAGGCCGAGAAAGGCCGCGATGATTTTGGCGCGATCATTGGCATCCGACGGCAGCGGCGGCGGAGCGGCAGAGGCTCCGGCGTTTTTTGGCGCGGCTTTGCGGGCGGGTCGACGGGCCATGACCTAACTCCTCACACTTCTGGCGGCGCGGAACATTTTCGAAAAAAGCTAATTACCTAATCGCGTCAGAGCCAAGCTTATTCCGGATCGCGCGCCACGCCGGACCGGTATCGTCAATCTAGGCCTGCTAGGTGGCGGTTCCAAGACCGGCGCGAGCTTCAGCCTGCAAGCTCACGCGAGCGTGCAGTCGCGGCAGCAACGGCCTTTTCCATGAGCTGAACAAGTCCTCCTTGGCCCATGAGCACGCCAAGCGCCGCCGCGGTCGTGCCGCCCGGAGAGGTGACGTTGTCGCGCAAGACCGCGGCGTCGAGCGCGGACCGGTGCAACAATTCGCCGGCGCCGGCGACGGTCTCGCGCGCGAGTTTGGCCGCGAGCTCCGGCGGCAGCCCCGCCGCCACGCCGGCCTGGGTCAATGCCTCGGCGAGCAAAAAAACGTAAGCCGGACCCGAGCCGGACACTGCCGTCACCGCGTCCATCAGCGACTCGTTTTGCGTCCACTCGACCACGCCGGTCGCCGACAACAAACGGTCGGCGAGCGCGCGTTGCGATTCATTGGCGTTGAGCGGCACCGCAACCGTGATGCCGCGGCCGATTGCGGCCGGCGTGTTCGGCATGGCGCGCACGATGGCGCAGGGCTTGCGCAGCGCGTCGGCGAGAAACCGCAGCGTGCGGCCGGCCATGATCGACACGACGACCGTCGCCGGGGAAACAAGCGGTGTCAGCGGTGGGATCGCCTGCGGCGCCACCTGCGGCTTCACGGCGAGGACAATCGCTGCGACATCGGCGAGCGTCTGCGGATTGGGATTGAGTTGCAAGCCGCGTTGCACCAGCGCGGCGATGTGCGGCGGCACGTCCGGTTCGATCACCGCGACATTCTTTGGATCGAGCCCAAGCCGCAGCCAGCCTTCGAGCAAGGCGCTGCCCATTTTGCCGGCGCCGACCAGCACCAGAAGGCCGGAAAAACTGTGCAAGGGCTCTTGAACGGCGGTCACGCCTCGCCCGCGGTCTCGAACATGGCGGCGTCGATCGCCTCGCGCGCGGTTTTGCCCGCCCAGATCGCGAATTGAAAGGCCGGGAAGTAACGCTCGCAGGAATCGAGGGCCGTGCCGAGCACCGCTTCGCATTGCCGGCCCGAGGCGGTGACGCCGCCGGCGAGCACCAATGCGTGGCGGAACATCACCATGCCGTTCTGCATCCAGACGTCGAAATGCCCGATCCATAATTGCTCGTTGATCATGGCGATGAGCTGCTGGACCTGAGGCAGGCGCTGCTCCGGCACTTTCATGTCGAAGGCGCAGGCGAGGTGCAGCGCCTCGATGTCGCCCATCCAGGTGAATGAGACTTGGTAGTTCGTCCAGCGGCCGGTCACGGCGAGCCCGATCTCGTCTTCGCCGGCGCGCTCGAACGGCCAGTTATTGCCGGCCGCCATATGCTCGACGACGTCGAGAGGATTATTGGCTTGGTCTTTTACGACTTCGATCAGGGACATGCCGCCTCCACAGGTGCCGCTTGAAGTGCAAATGCGCACGCCACAGGAACTTCGAAAGGGCGCAAACCGCGCCCGGCTGCGAAACGACGCAGGAAGACATCCGCCGCCGCACGGAACGATTTGACGCAGGAACAACTCCCGCCCGTGGATTGACTGCACACCGCGAATCAGTCGCACCGCCGACTATAATCGCCTTGTTCCTTCCGCCAAAGTCTGCGCAAAGGCTTCGTAAGGGCTTCAACCAGCACCGATACCGGCACTCATGAAGTGATTTGGCCGCCGCATACAATGCTGGATTCGTGACCGTCCACAGTCGTGATTGCGACAAGTTGACTCAAGGGAATATTTTGGACGGACAGCGTCGTCGCCGGCACAAGACGTGCGTCTGCGGGATCAGTCGAACAGGCTCGACACCGACTCTTCGGCGGCGGTGCGGTTGATCGCCTCGCCGATAAGTTTGGCGATCGTCACGACGCGGATGTTCTTGGACGCGTTGACCGCCTGGCTCGGCATGATCGAGTCGGTGATCACCAGTTCCTTGAGGCGCGAATTGCCGACGCGGGCGATGGCGCCGCCCGACAGCACGCCGTGGGTGATGTAGGCGTAGACCTCGCGGGCGCCTTTCTCGAGCAAGGCGTCGGCGGCATTCACCAAGGTGCCGCCCGAATCCACGATGTCGTCGACCAGAATACAGATGCCCCCGTCGACCGTGCCGATGACATTGGCCACTTCCGACTCGCCTGGCCGCTCGCGTCTTTTGTCGACGATGGCGAGCGGCGCGTCGATGCGTTTGGCAAGCCCGCGCGCGCGCACCACGCCGCCGACGTCCGGCGACACGACGATGACTTTGCTCAGGTCGAAGCGCTCTTTGATATCGCGCATGATGACCGGCGCGGCGAATAGATTGTCGGTCGGGATATCGAAGAAGCCCTGAATCTGGCCGGCATGCAGATCGAGCGTGAGGACGCGATCGACGCCGGCATGGGTGATCAGGTTGGCAACGAGCTTGGCTGAAATCGGCGTGCGCGGTCCCACTTTGCGGTCCTGCCGGGCATAGCCGAAATAGGGAATCACCGCGGTGATGCGCCGCGCCGACGCGCGGCGCAGCGCGTCGATAATGATCAGCAGTTCCATCAGATGGTCGTTGGCCGGAAACGACGTCGACTGGATGACGAAAACGTCGGCGCCGCGGACGTTTTCCTGAATTTCGACGAAGACTTCCATGTCGGCAAAGCGGCGGACCACCGCTTTGGTCAGCGGGTGGCCGAGGTAATCGCCGATAGCTTTGGCGAGCGCAGGATTGGAATTGCCGGAGACGAGCTTGATTGCTCCGTTATTGCCCGCCATTCCAACTCTCCTCGCGCCTAAGCTCGACCTGATACAAGCCGCTTTCCAGGCTGGCAATACGTTTAGCGGACTTTCCCCGTGGCTTTTTCCGCTGCAACACCAATGGCTTCCGCGCATCAGGGTTAACGCCGATGCAAATCACCGGCGGCAAACAGCAAATAAAGTGGCGAATGCTACTCGCCGGTCAGCGCGATGGCGTTAACGTGCCGGCCATAATCGGGCTCGGCGCGGTGGGTGGTGCGGCGGTAGCTGAAGAACCGGTCCGGGTCGGCATAGGTGCACAGGCCTAAGTCTTCCACTTCGCTCACACCCGTCCGCACCAGACGCGCCGCGACATAGCCGCCGAGATCGAACAGGGCGTGGCCGTTGCGCGATGCCGGGGCGAAAAACCGGCTGCTGGCGCCGTCTTCGGCCGCAAAGCGCGCAATCAGGTCGGGGCCGACCTCGTAATTGGACTGCCGGATCATCGGCCCGATGGCAGCGCGGATATGGCCGCGCGCGGCGCCCAGCCGCTCCATCGCCTCGACGGTCGCCTCGATAACGCCGGCCAGTGCTCCCCGCCAGCCGGCATGCGCGGCACCGATCACGCCCGCCTGCGGATCGGCAAACAGAACCGGGCCGCAATCCGCCGTGGTCACGCCGATGGCGAGCGCGCGCATGCGGGTGACGATGGCGTCGGCGCGGGGTCGCTCCTCCGCCGTCCATGGCGCTTCGGCAACGACGACGTTCGGCGAGTGGATTTGATAGAGGGTGAGAAATCGGCGCGGCTCGACGCCGAGCGCACCCGCCATCCGGCTGCGATTTTCCGCCACATGGGCCGCGTCGTCCTTCGAACCGGTGCCGCCGTTGAAACTGCCAAAGAGCCCGCCGGATACGCCGCCCGCCCGCGTGAAGAACGCATGCCGGATGCCGGTCAATGCCAGCGACCGCGCTTCGATCTTCATGAGGGGTCCTCAAATCCCGGCAGGGGACCGAGTTGCGGGGCGGCGATCGCCATCGCCTTGAACAATTCGCCCATCCCGCGCGCGCCTTCAGCGATCAGCCGCGAGAACGCGATCTCGATCTCGGCGGCCTTGTCGGGCGTTGCGTTCGCCTTGAGCGCCGCGGCGCGCCGTTCGATGCCAAGCCGCAAGAATAGATCGCGCTGGCGGATCGGTCCATGAATCCGCGCGCCCATGCTTTCGGCGCATTGTGAAAGCGCTTCGAAATCGACGTGAGCGGTCAAATCGGCCGTGCCGGGCGAGCGCAGCGGATCGGTAAAGGAATGTCCGGCGACGGCTTGCAGCGTGTCGCCCAGGCCGAAATGGGCATGACCGTAGTCGATGATCAAGGCTGCTCCCTCGTCGCGCATCCGCCGTCCGAGTTCGAGCGCCACGCCGTCGGCGCGCCATTCGTAGATTGCGTCCTCGGGCGCCTGGCGCAATCCGCGCGGCATCGCCGCTTCGAAATGCGGCAGGGGATCGCGCCCGGCGCCGATGATGAAATGTCCGTCGGGCGCGATCTCGATGACGCGCTCATGCCAGCCGTCGGCTTGTTTGATGGCTTGGTGCACCGGCAGCGCATCGATGAATTCATTAGCGACGATGATGCTCGGGCCTGCAGGGACTTCGTCGATCGCGCCGTGCCACAGGATCGGCACGCCGAGCCCTTCGAGTTTGCGCTGCTGCACTTCTTGGAGCGCCGGACTGATCTCGACCAGATGCACGACCGCTGCATCGCAAAATCCTTTGACGATTTTCGTCGCCCGCAGCGCGTCGTGCATCAAAGTGCCGCGTCCGGGACCGAGCTCGATGATGCGCACATTTTCCGGCGCGCCCATCTGTTGCCAGACCGCGCCCATCCATAGGCCGACGAGCTCGCCGAACATCTGGCTGATCTCGGGCGAGGTGATAAAATCGCCGCCTGAACCGAGCGGATCGCGATTGACGTAATAGCCGTATTGCGGATGCGTCAGGCACAGCCGCATGTATTCGGCGATCGGCATCGGTCCGGCCACGCCGATCAGCCGGCGGATTTCGTTATCGAGCGGCGTGTACTGCTCAGGCATCTTTTGTGATCGGCTTGCGGCTCATGACGACGGCGAAGAGCGCGATGCCGGCCAGGATCAGCGGAACGCACAGCAGCATTCCCATGGTCAGCCACCCCGAGCCCCAGAGGAAACCGAGCTGGACATCGGGTTCGCGAAAGAATTCAGAGGTCGTGCGCGCGAGACCGTAACCGATGAAAAAAGCTGCCGTGACGACGCCCCGCCGTTTCAGCGCGCCCAAGCGGACCAGCATGCTGAGCACGAAGAAGAGCGCGATGCCCTCGAGCCCTGCTTCATAAAGCTGGCTCGGATGGCGCGGTTGCGGCCCGCCATAAGGAAAGACCATAGCCCAGGGCACATCGGTCGGTCGGCCCCACAATTCACCATTGATGAAATTGGCGAGGCGGCCGAGAAAAAGTCCGATCGGCGCAACCGCACACGTCACGTCGCCGAGCGACAGTGTCGAGATATGCCGCCTCCGCGCAAACAATATGACGGCAACGATACAGCCGGCGACGCCGCCATGAAACGACATGCCGCCGGTCCAGATCTGAAAAATCTCGGTCGGATGCGCGGCAAAATGCGGAAGGTTGTAGAACAGCACGTAGCCGATGCGGCCGCCAAGGATAATGCCGAGCGTGATCCAGACCACGAAATCGTCGAAGTCGAGAACGGTGAACGGCGCCGGGCCACCCCAAAAACGTTCGGCTCTGATAATGGCGCGCGCATAAAACCAGCCGGCGATGATGCCGACGATATAGGCGAGCGCATACCAGCGGATGGCGAGCGGCCCGATCGAAATCAGAATCGGATTGATTACTGGATAGGGGATGACCGGCAGAACGAACATGAACGGGCTCTCTTGCGGCGTATCGAATCTGTCTTCCGTCCGCCGCGTCGCTTAATCATGACGTCGTATTGCGGCGATAGAGTTGCGGCCGAGCCCCTTGCGGCCGCGCCGCACCATCGCCATTGTCATTGCGCATAGCAAGCGGGCTGCGACGGGATTCAGCAGCAGGCCAATATTCGAGCTCAGAGGCGGTCATGGTGCAGACAACGAATCGGTTTTTCGACGAAGTCGCGCGCTTAATGAATGACGCGGCAGGTGTTGCGCAAGGTGTGCGGCGCGAGTTCGAGACGCTGTTCCGCACCCAAGCGGAGCGGTGGCTGCGCGACCTCGATCTGGTCAAGCGCGACGAATTCGAGGCGGTCAAGGATATGGCGCGCATCGCGCGCGAGGAGAACGAGGCGCTCAAGAGCCGTGTTGCTGCGCTCGAAGCGGCGCTGGCGGGCGGCGCTTCCGCGCCACAGCCGTCGAGCGGCGAGCCGGGCGGCTTTAATCCGGGCACTAACTAACTCTCGTCCCGGCTGTCGCCGTTCCTTGTTTTTCAAGATTTGCGCCGCTATAAGCGCCGCTTCCGCGGCTGCTACAGCACCCCTGGAGGCTGCGCGCGGAAATTCCATTGAATCGCAAGGCTTTAGACAAGGAACATCCTATGGCGACCGTCAATACGATCAAGGCGGCGGCGCGTTCGCGGGCAGGCAAGGGGACCGCCCGGGCTGAACGTCGTTTAGGCCGCGTACCCGGAATCATCTACGGCGACGGCAAGGCGCCGCTGCCGATCTCGCTCGATTACGACGAGCTGCGCCAGCGCATCTATGCCGGCCACTTTCTGACGACGATCCATGACATCGAGATCGATGGCGCCAAGCATCGCGTCATTCCGCGCGACTTTCAGCTCGATGCCGTGCGCGATCTGCCGCTGCATGTGGACTTCATGCGGCTCGGCGAAGGCGCGACGATTCGCGTCAACATTCCGATCATCGTGCGGAACGCCGACCAGTCGCCCGGCGTGAAGCGCGGCGGCACGGTCTCGATCGTGACCCACACCGTCGAAGTGCGCTGCCTTGCCGAGGCCATCCCGACCGGGATCGAGGTCGATGTCGGCTCGCTCGACATCAATCACTCCAAGCACTTGAGCGACGTCAAGCTTCCGGAAGGCGTGCGTTCGGTGTCCGGCCGCGACATTACTCTTGTCACGGTCGTGCCGCCGTCAGGCTACGCCGAAGAAATGAAGGCCGCGGCCGAAGCCGCCGCCGCTGCAGCCGCCGCGGCTGCCGCAGCCGCTGCTGCCGGACCCGCGCCCGCAGGCGCACCGGGTGCTGCCCCTGCTGCCGCCGCAGGCGGTGCGGCGGCTGCCGCGCCCGCCGCTGGTGGTGGTGGCGGCGACAAGAAGTGAGGTTCCAAACCTTAGGAACTTCACCGCACTAGCGCGGGACAAAGCGAATGCTGCTCCTGGTCGGGCTTGGAAATCCAGGAGCACGCTATGCTGAGACTCGCCACAACGTTGGGTTCATGGTCGTTGAGGAAATAGCCAAGCGCCACGGCATCGGGCCGTGGCGCCGGCGCTTTCAAGGTGTCGCGTGCGAGGGGCCGATCGGCGGCGAGCGCGCGCTGTTGCTGTTGCCCGGCACATTCATGAATGAATCGGGGCGCGCGGTCGCGGAGGCCGCGCACTTCTACAAGCTGCCGCTCGAGGCGGTGACGGTGTTTCACGACGAGATCGATCTGCCGCCGGCCAAGGTCCGGGTGAAAACCGGCGGCGGCATCGCCGGCCATAACGGCCTGCGCTCGATCTCCGAACATATCGGTAATGACTACCGCCGGGTGCGGATCGGCGTCGGTCATCCGGGCAACAAGGAAATGGTGCAGCATTACGTGTTGAGCGATTTCGCCAAGGGCGAGAAGGGCTGGGTCGAGGCGCTGATCGGCGTCCTCGCCGACAATGCCGGCCTGATCGCGCACGGCGAGGACGCGACATTTCAGAACAAGGTCCATCTCGCCATGGTGGCGAAGGGATTTGGCGAACAACAAAACGGCGGCGGCCAAAGCGGCGATGATGACGCGGCGTGAACCGCCGGCGAACAGCTAACGAACTTCACGGGTAAAATTTTCAATGGGCTTCAAATGTGGCATCGCCGGCCTGCCCAATGTCGGCAAGTCGACCCTCTTCAATGCGCTGACCGAAACCGCGGCGGCGCAGGCGGCGAATTATCCGTTCTGCACCATCGAGCCGAATGTCGGCGAAGTCGCGGTGCCGGATAAGCGGCTCGATACGCTTGCCGTGCTCGCCAAATCGGCCGTCATCGTGCCGACGCGGCTCACCTTCGTCGACATCGCGGGCCTGGTGCGCGGCGCGTCG
>Ga0209448_10000422_pt1 | contig 14363 bp, 14 predicted proteins | sample BogFormECP14_OM2_FD_188245 | JGI IMG/M metagenome (GOLD analysis project Ga0209448, IMG submission 188245) | Bog forest soil microbial communities from Calvert Island, British Columbia, Canada - ECP14_OM2 (SPAdes) (version 2) | ecosystem: Environmental > Aquatic > Freshwater > Wetlands > Bog ... | reverse complement strand
AAGAAGCACGTCACCTCGGCGACCAAGTCGAACGGCATCATCCATACGATGCCGTTCTGGGACGAGCGTTTTGCCGCGGTCGCGCGCGACTATCCGGATGTCAGGACCGACCAGTACCACATCGACATCCTGACCGCGCATTTCGTCCGTCATCCCGACTGGTTCGACGTCGTCGTCGGCTCGAACCTGTTCGGCGACATTCTGTCCGATCTCGGCCCCGCGGTGGTCGGCTCGATCGGCATCGCCCCGTCGGGCAACATTAACCCCGAGCGCGAGTATCCCTCTATGTTCGAGCCGGTGCACGGCTCGGCGCCGGACATTGCCGGTCGTGGCATCGCCAACCCGATCGGGCAGATCTGGTCCGGCGCGATGATGCTCGATCACCTCGGCGAAAACGCGGCGGCTTCGGCTGTCGAGCGCGCCATAGCCGAGGTGCTCGCCGATGGCGGAACCCGCACCCCTGATCTCGGCGGGAATGCGGGCACAAAGGATCTCGGCGCCGCGATTACCGCCGCGATCCGGTGAATCTCATCGGCCGGCGGTTGATGCCGGCATCCAGCTCAAAAAGAGCGCCGTGCCAAGCCCCCACAGGCCGTTGACGATCGGGCCGACGAGAATGCCGGGGAAATGAAAGCCGTTGCCGGCCGGTAGGCCTTTGAGGGGGAGGACGATGAACCAGGCAACCAGCGTCGGGAAGATAGCGCCGAAGATGATGGCGCCCACCCAGTAGCCGCCAGGGCTGCGAGCGAGCCACGGCTCGACCAGGACGAAGACGATCCCCCATACCCCGCCCCAGAAGGAGAGCGAGATGAACTGCGGCACGCCGAACGGCGGCGCCGGGTTCATGTTGTACGCCATTCCCGGGGTCATGCCGACGAAATGGAGCACAAGCAGCCCGATCTGGTGAAAGATCAAGGTTGCGACGAACCCGGCGATAAACCCGAAAAGCAACCGCGTCGCGGAAGTCGAAGACTGGAGCGATACCGACTGTGCCATTGTTTCCTCCCGTTAGTTACCGGGGCGCGGCCGTCGCCCACGGGAGAGGATTCAACCGACGGGCGCCGCCCGACAGTCCAGCATACAACCGTTCATCCTAATTGTACAAGTTCACCCAGAACCGGCGGGTGCGGCGGGCGAGGCCGCGGACCGGGCTCGCCGTTACTGGCTTCTTGCCACTGTCAACGAATAGCGGGGATCGGCAGCCAGGCACTCCGCTTCAGGGATGCCGAGCTGCTTTCGCACAAGATTGGTACCGAGAACCATCGCCACCATCTTGTAGTTGGCGTGCCTACGGCTCATGCCCTCCCTACCCATCCCGCAGTCCGACGAAATAATCAATCGATCCGGCGGGATGTGCTTCAGCGCCTCGCGAACCAGCTGCGCAACCTGGTCCGGCTGTTCGACTTGCAGCGTGTGATGATCGATCACGCCGATCACGATCTTCATGCCCTTGGTCACCTCGCCGATCGACGGCAAGTCGCCGATGCCGGATGAGCAGATCTCAAAGGTTATCGCATCGGCGTTGACCCGGTCGAGCGCTGCGAGGGTCGGCTGGTAGCTCTGGACTTCCCGAAAGATCCGCTGCTGCGAGGGATTGCCCCAGCAGGTATGGCACCATACTTCGATCTTGTCGCGCAGCCCCTTGACCGTGTTGTTGAAGATCTCAACGAGCTCGTCGACATCGAGCGTTCCAAAGGTCTTGCCACGAACCGGCACCATGTGGATCTGCGGCTCCTCCATCTGGATGACCGGACAGCCCGCATCGGCCAATGCGTGGAGCTCGCGATTGAGGGCGTCGCTCAGCGCCCAGGTACGTTCGATCGGATCCTTGTAATATTCGTCAGCGACCTAGGCCGCGAGCAATCCCGGCAAGATGGTTCCGAACTTGACCGGCTTCTTGGTCAGCCGCTGCGCCACCCTCCACATCGCGGTGTATTGTAGATTACCGGGGCCGACGGGCCCGGTAATCTTGGGCAGCACGCGCGCTTCGAGGAAGTCGTGCAGGATGTGTCCACGGGGAGCGCCGGTCGCCATCTGATATGGGCTCGGCTCGGCCGAGTTCGACAAGCCGACCATGTGCGTCAGCGGATAGCTCTGCCAACTCATCCCGCTGACCTGCTCGTCGAAATGCGCATCCCCGTCGGTACAGATATCGAGACCGGCGGTCTCTTGAGCGCGCAGGTAGACCGAAACCGCGTCCTCGTATTGCTCGCGGTAGCGCAGGTTCATCATCGCTTCGAGAAAGCTTTGCGCTCCGAGGTGCGCGTTGTACCAGCTCGGCCGCGGCAACGATCCGATGATCGATGTCGGCAAAAGGACGCCCGCTGACGCTTTATACATGAGGCCTCCAACTTTCCCTTGTTGCCGGCTCAGGATAACGTTGGCGGCCGGCGATCAGAACGCTTAAAGCGTGGTGCTTGCCGCGCGCGAGGATCGCGCTCATCTTTTTCGGAGACCACAAGGAGGCGCCCATGACCATCGTCCTCGATCACACGATCGTCCCCGCCCGCGACAAGGAGGAATCGGCCCGCTTCTTCGCCCGCATGTTCGGCCTGGAATATACTGGTCCGGTCTCGCACTTCGCCCCGGTGCGGATCAACGACACGCTGACCATCGATTTCGATGATTGGGACAGCTTTGAGCGGCATCATTACGCCTTCAAGGTGAGTGAAGCGGAGTTCGACGAGATCTTCGACCGTGTCCGCGGCGAGGGGCTGGTCTATGGCAGCGGCCCACGGTCGGCGGAGAACATGGAGATCAATCACCGCCATGGCGGCCGCGGCTTTTATTTCCGTGACCCGAACGGCCATCTGCTCGAGGTGTTGACGGCTTAAAACAGCCTTGGATTGCACTCGAACAAAGAGGGAAATCATGTCGCAAACTATCGACCAGAGGCCACCGGTGGCGGTGGGCCACGTCCGGCTTCCCACGAGTGATGTCGCCAGCGCGGCGCGGTGGCTCGAGTCGGTCGGCTTACGCCCGATTTTCGCCGACGCCGACCTCGCCGTCCTCGAACTCCGCGGCGGAACTCATGTCGTCGTAAGAAAAGCGGAAGAGGCGCCGAAAGCCGGCGCCGCGGCGCCCTTCGACCTGATGGTGGACGATATCGAGGGTGCTCGCCACGATTATGCGGCCAAGGGCCTCGGACCCTCCAACATCAGTAGGGGCCGGATCCATGACTCCTTCCACCTTGTAGGACCGGACGGGCACGATTTTACTGTTACTTCGTCACATGCCGGAGGAAGACCTGTCTAAATAATTGTCCCGCACCTGTGCCGCGCTGATGCCGCGGTCTGGGGGCTGGGCGGCTCCGGGGTTCTCTCTGCGCGCTCGAGCCGGGTCAGGATTTGCCGCGCCCGGCGCAGCGCGGTATCTGAGCGAAGGAACACCTCGAAGTACCCGTCGTCCGGGTAGTTAAACATTTGCTGCTGCTTCTCGAGCGCCCAGCGGTCCTCGGCGATGACCGCCGGGAAAGTCTCCATGAAGCGCTCGACCGCCGATTTGGTCGGGTCGGATTTGCACATCTGGCCGGCCGGCGTGTTGATGATCAATCGCCAGACGTGACGGCTCCGATCGACCGGTGTGTGAGTGTGGACGATCACATAGCCGCGCTCGACGCTCGCATCGCCGTGCCGGCCAGCCGGCCACACCCTCATCTCGACGCGCGTCACCGCGGGGCTCAGCATGAAATGAGTGTGGTCTCGATCGACGAAATCGTAGCCCAAATAATCCTCGAGGTAGGGCGGCTGCCGGTAACCACGCACGGCGCGTGTCGTCCCGACATAGGCGTTGCCGTCGGATGTCCCTTCCTCGATCTCGACCGGGATGCGGCTGTTTTCGACATCGCCGATATTGCCGTCGTGCAGCGGGTAGAAATGTGTGATGTCGAGCAGGTTCTCGATCAGCAGCAATGTGTTGGCGGGCACCGGCATCGGCCCGGTATCGGCAGTCTCCCACGCAGGATCGGCGATCTCCCGGATGCGCGGCGGCCGGACCGTCGCAGCCTTGGCAGGGTCTCCCGGCCAGATCCAGACGAGGCCATCCTGTTCGATGACCGGGAAGGGACGCAGCCGAGCCTCTCTTGGAATGTGACCATCCGGGTGCGCCGGCACTCTGACGCATTGGCCGGTCGCGTCGTAGCACAAGCCGTGATAGGCGCATTCGAGCAGACCGCCTTCGAGGAGCCGCCCCTGCGACAGCGGCATCCGCTTGTGCCGGCAGCGCTCGTCGAAAGCGACCACACCGCCCGCGGTGGTCCGCCACATCACCAGCGGCTTTTCGGCAATGATTTGGCCCTGCAGTTCTTGTGCCGGGAACTCGTGCGCCAGCCCGGCCACGTACCAAGCATTCTTCACCAGCAGATCTGCGGCCATTCTGTTACCCCTCCGGAAAACCGGCGCTCTCGCGGCAATTCTGCCGTCGGTCCTCGCACTCGCCAAGCAGCTTACCGCGTCGGGGGTCGGCGCAAGGCCCAGAAAGCGATGCAGCCGCAGAGATAGGCGGCGATCGACAGCATGAAGGCGAGCCGATAGCTGCCGAAGAGGTCAAAGATCCACCCCGCTGCCCATGACCCGGCGGCGGAACCGATGCCGCTGCCAATCGTAATCACGCCGAGGATGGTCCCGAGCTGACGGCCGGGAAAGAGGTCGGCGGTCTTCGCGGTGATCGCGGGGCCACGGGCGCCCCATGTCAGACCGAAGAAGCAGGCGTGCAGCCACAATAGCCAGCCTTGGTCGGGGCCGGTGATCAACAAGGCGCAAACGACGCCGAGGATCGAAATGCCGTAGGCCAGGATCGCCGCCAGCTCCCGCCCGATATAATCCGATAGCGTACCGGTGAAAATCGTGCCGGCGATGGCGAGAAAGCTGCCCAGCCCGAGCACCCCCGCGGCGTAGAGCTTGTCGAACCCGCGATCGACGGCAAAGGCGAGCTGATGCAGCGAGACGAGGAAACTGCCGAGGCCGGTGAACAGGTAGACCGCGAAGAGCAGCCAGAAATGGGGCGTGCGCACAGCCTCGCCCAAGCTCCATTCGGGTGACGGCAGCGCGGTCGGCGACAAACCGCGAGGTGGTGGATCGCCTTCCGCCGCAACCGGGTAACGGGCAGCGCGGCGAAACAGCAAGGCGAGCAGCGGTACGACGGCGGCCATGAACGCGGCCTGCACGAGATAGGTCTCGCGCCAGCCGAGGGTCGAGATCAGCAGTTGGACGGACGGCGCCGAAGCGGCGCGGCCAAAGCCGTTGGCCGACTGGACGATCGAGATCGCCATGCCGCGGCGCCGCACGAAGTGCCTCGAGAGCAGCGGCACAAAGACGACCAGCCCGAGGCAGTTTGCTCCGATGGTCATGACAATCCCGTAAAGCAGGATGATCTGCCAAAGCGCGGAAATGAAAGCGCTGCCCACGAGCCCGAGAACGAGCAGGCTTCCCCCCAGCAGCAAGAGGCGGCGGGGACCCAGGCGATCGACCAACGCGCCGACCAAAGGCGAGCTCGCACCGGCGACGAGCTGCGAGACCGAGTAGGCGATCGAGGCTTCGGCGCGGCTCCACCGAAACGCCTCGATGAACGCCACCAGAAAGACCGCGTAGGAATGCATCAGCCCCGCGCTGACGGTGAACGCCGCAAAGGCGCCGCCGAGCATCAGCCAGGCGCCACCCGAAGCCGGCCGCGCGGAGCGCCACGGGCGGACCCGCAGGCGGAGCGAGCCGATGGTCTCGGACCTTCGCCATCTGGTCATCACGCCGCTTTCCTACTTGCAAATGCCGCTCTTGAGGGCACGCTATCGTGAGAATTACGCCGGGCAAACCGCATGTCACGATCGCTGCTTCACCTCTGTCTGATCGTCGCACTGGGACTGACCGTAGCCACGTCCGCCACAGCTGCCGAGGGAACTATGTGTGTTGAGAATGCAACCATAGGCGAGCTGCTAGAGGCGCTGACCGCCGGCAGGACTTCTGCCACCGAGCTGTTGCGCGCCTACCTTGCGCGAGTCGAGGCCTATGACCGGAGTGGCCCGCGCCTCAACGCAGTGCATGAGGTGAACCCCGACGCACCGGCGCTCGCCACCGCGCTCGATAGCAGCAAGGCTGCCCAGCGGCGCCCTCTCGAGGGTATCCCGATCCTGGTCAAGGACAACATTGCCACGGCAGACGCGCAGCGCACTACGGCGGGCTCGCTGGCGCTCGCCGACGCTCGGGCGAAGCGGGACGCGACAGTGGTGGAACGGCTGCGAGGTGCCGGCGCAGTTATCCTCGGCAAAGCCAATTTGACCGAATTTGCCAACATCCTGGCGATCGACATGCCGGCCGGCTACAGCTCGCTGGGCGGCCAGGTCAAGAACCCCTACGCGCCCGAGCTCGACGACAAGGGCGTGCCGATTGTCCTGCCGGGCGGGTCGAGCTCGGGATCGGCGGTTGCCGTGGCGGCAGGCCTCGCCGCAGCGGCGATCGGCACCGAGACCTCGGGCTCGCTGCTGTCGCCGGCGACCCAGAACGGCGTTGTCACCGTCAAGCCGACTGTCGGGCTGATCAGCCGCGCCGGCATCATCCCGATCGCCCACAGCCAGGATACCGCGGGCCCGTTGACGCGCACCGTGCGCGACGCGGCGATCCTGTTGAACGTCCTCGCCGCCGCCGATCCGATGGACCCGGCGACGGAGGCTCTGCAGCGACCCGTCGACTATACGAGTGCCCTCGACACGAACGGGCTCAAAGGGGCGCGCATCGGCGTGCCAAGCGATCCGTCCGATCCCGGCAACGATTTCTATTACGGCCCGCTGCCGCCGCGCGCCGCCGCGGTCATGCGCGAGGCGATCGCAGTGCTGGAGGCGCAAGGCGCCACAATCATCCGCGCCAACATCCCGACCGAAGGCGGGATCGGCGGCCCCGGTACCGAGATGGCGATTTTGAACCGCAACCCGGAAAGCCCGACGAAGAACCAGCCGGCGCGCCGGCCGATCGTCTTCGTCTACGAACTCAAGCACGACCTCAACCTCTATTTGCTCGACTGGGCCACCGGCACGCAGGTGCGGAGCCTCGCCGACATCGTTGCCTTCAACGCGGCCAATGCCGAGCGCGCATTGCGCTTCGGCCAGGACGTATTCCTCGCCGCCGAAGCGACGCGCGGCGATCTCAGCGAGTTGGAATATGTCTCGGCTCGGCAAATGGATCTGCGTGCATCGCGCACATTAGGGCTCGACGCCTATATGGACGGCTACGGGCTCGACGCGGTGCTGTTCCCCGGCGCCGCGGGTGCGGCGATCGCCGCCAAGGCCGGCTATCCGAGCATCCAGGTTCCCGCAGGCTTTGTCGCCGGGGTGCGCGACAAGGACACGCCGGACTATCCCTATGGTGCAACCTTCACCGGCCGCGCCTGGAGCGAGCCCATCCTGCTGCGTCTGGCATACGCCTTCGAGCAGGCAACCCAGGCGCGCCGCCCGCCCCCCAATCTCCCGCCGCTCCACCCGGGGTGCGCTCGGTAGTCCGATTGATCCGAGATCGTCGGAGGGTTCATAAGGGGTGGCGATTTTTCGCTCTGGGCTAGAGCTCAGCCAAGGGGCGTTCGATTTGGTCAAATCCGCGGCGACAGCCACGCCCGAGCGCGATCCCGGTTATCCACCTTGTGCTGATCGAGCGGCGCGATCTCCATAACACAACCGCCGGCGGCGAGGGGGCGCTCGCCCGCAAACGTCGCGAGGACGCGTTGCGGGCGAGAGTAGGTGAAACTGGATCCGTCGCCATCGCGGACTGATCGCGAGCTTCCGCTCACTCGCCATGGCCTCGTGGCGCCCGCTGCGGGGAATGGTTAGCCTTAAGGCGACCGGGCGGATCAACCCGCCATCGGCCTCAACTTTTGGGGAGGAATTACCATGACACACCAGGACGAGAGCGGGCCGGCAGGGGGAGGCAATGTATCGCGGCGGACGTTGGTCGGCGCGGTGGCTGCCGGAGCCTTTGCCGGGTCACGTGGAGCGATGGCGCAGGCGGGACGAGGCGTGCCGCCGAGCGTCGTCACCAGCCCGCCGCGCGACTTCGGTCCCGATGCACCGCCCAATGTCTATGTCTTTGACCCCGATATTGTCATCGTCGACCCGCTGTTCACCCGATATGTGCAGGGAAATACACCGATCAAGCGCTTATGGACCGGCGCACTGTGGAGTGAGGGCCCGGCTTGGAGTGCCCAGGGCCGATATGTCGTCTGGAGCAACATCCCGAACAACCGCCAGCTACGCTGGCTGGAAGACACCGCAGCGGTCAGCGTCTTCCGCACGCCATCGAACAACAGCAACGGCAACACCTTCGATTTCCAGGGCCGGCAGATCTCCTGCGAGCATCTGACGCGGCGCGTCGTCCGCTATGATCACGACGGCTCGGCGACGGTGATCGCCGACTCGTTCAACGGCAAGCGCCTCAACTCGCCCAACGACGTCGTCCCGCACCCGGATGGCAGCATCTGGTTCACGGACCCGCCCTACGGCGGCCAGCTCTATGAGGGCGAGCCCGACGCGGCGGGAGGCCCCAGCAACGTTGCCGGGCGGCTCAATCCGCGACTGGGCCAGCCGGCCGGTTTTGTCGGAGGCAAGCGCGAGCTCCCGACCGCCGTGTATCGTGTCGACCCGAGTGGGCGGATCGACGTGGTCGTGACCGAGGATCAGCTTCCCGACCCGAACGGGCTTGTATTCTCTCCCGATTACAAGAAGCTCTATGTGATCAGCACCGGCAAAGGTCCAGGCGACACCGGACCGGGCGGCAAAGGCGACATGCATGTCTTCGACGTGGGGTCCGACAACAAGCTCTCGAACCAGAAGCTCTTCAGTGATTTCATGGTCGACGGGATCAAATGCGGGCCGGACGGCGCGCGCTGCGATGTCGACGGCAATCTCTGGGTTTCGAGTAATGCCCGCCGCGAGCTCGGCTATAGCGGGGTGACGGTGTGGACACCCGAGGGCAAGCTGATCGGGCGCATCCGTCTGCCGGAGAACACGGCCAATCTGTGCTTTGGCGGGCCCAAACGAAACCGGTTGTTCATGGCAGCCAGCCAGTCGCTCTATGCGGTTTATGTCGGAACCCAAGGGGCGGCACCGGGATGACCGGCGCCGGCCGGCCATTGAATTTTTCCGACCATTGGAATTTTTGACGGCATGAGTCCGTTTTGTGCGTTCAGATGATAAGCGTCGTGAGAGTAATTGTGGCACCATTTTGAATAATAAGGCTGCATATAGTCTATTGTCGAAAATTATACCGATTAACCACAAAAATTGCTTAGACCAATGGAAGCGAATGTCCGGTAATCCGTTCTGGGCATGACGGCGAACATGCCGCCTATATTAGGAGAAATCGATGTTAAAGCTTTCGCGTCTGCCCATTGGCTTGTTGGCGTTGACCGTCGCTGCGCCAGTTTTCGCTCAGCCGGCGACGACAACGACCAACCCCACCCCGCCCTCAGGGGCAATGGCGCCGGCTATGCCGGCTGCCCCAAAAGCCCCGGACTCGGCATCGCGCAGCACGGCATCGGTGCCGAAGTCAGGTCTGGTCGACATCAACACCGCGACGGCTGCGGAACTGCAGGCATTGCCAGGAATAAGCGAGGGTGATTCTGCTAAAATAATCCACGATCGGCCATACGCCGAGACGAACCAGCTCGTCTCGCGACACGTTGTTTCCGAAGCGACCTACGACAAGATCAAGGATCACGTTGTAGCCAAGCAACCCAGATCGTAGTCGGCGCCCCCACCCTGACCCTCCCCCGCATGCGGGGGAGGGAATTGGGAGGGGGTTTTACTTCGCCGCGGTCAGACCGCGCTGCTCGAGCAGCGCGTCGATCTTTGGGTCGCGACCACGAAACGCGCGATAGAGCTCCATCGGGTCGCGTGTATCTCCGGCGCTGTAAATGGTATTGAGACGCGCGGCGAGCTCGGGGTCGAAGACATTGCCGGCCTCGGCAAAGGCCGCAAACCCGTCGGCCTCCAACACCTCAGCCCACAGATAGGCGTAATAGCCGGCGGCATAGCCGCTGCCAGCGAACAAATGCTGGAAGTGGGCAGGGCGATGGCGCAGACCGATCTCTTTCGGCATTCCAATCCGATCGAGGAACTCGCATTCGAACTGCACGGGATCCAATGTCTCGGGCGCCGGTTCGCGGTGGAGCTCAAGGTCCAACAGTGCTGACCCAGTGTACTCCACGGTCGCGAATCCCTGATTGAAGGTTCGCGCTGCGAGCAGCCGACGCAGCAGTTCTTCCGGGATCGGTTCTCCAGTCTGGTAGTGCCGGGCGTAGCTACGCAGTGTCTCCGGTGCCGACATCCAGTGCTCGAAGATCTGCGACGGGAACTCGACGAAATCGCGGCGAACGGCGGTGCCGGATTGCGAGCGGTAGCGCACCCGGCTCAACAGACTGTGCAGTCCATGGCCGAATTCGTGAAACAAGGTCTCGGCGTCGTCGAAACTCAACAATGTCGGCTCGCCTTTTGCAAAATTGTTGTTGTTGACGACGATGGGGGCAACCGCGCCGTCCAGGGCTTCCTGGTCGCGATAGCGGCTCGACCACGCGCCCGAGTGCTTGCCGGGGCGGGCGAAATTGTCGTGCAGGAACACGCCGACATGGCCCCCGGCGCTGTCGCGGACCTCCCAGACCCGCACGTCCGGATGATAGACAGGCGGGTCACTACACTCGGTGAAGGTAACGCCGAACAGCCGACGGGCGGTGTCGAATGCCGCTTGCACCATATGATCGAGGACGAAGTACGGCTTCACCTCGGCTTCGTCGAGGTCGTATTCGGCCTGCCGGACCTTCTCGGCGTAGTAGCGCCAGTCCCACGGCTCGATCGGCTCGTTCAATCCCTCGCCGCGTGCCACGTTCTCGAGCTTTGCGAGCTCGGCGCCCGCCTTCACCTTGGCCGGCTCCCAGACCTGCAGCAGCAGGTTTTCGACCGCATCGACGGTCTTGGCCATCGAGTCGTCGAGGCGGTAGGCGGCAAAATTGTCGTAGCCGAGGAGCCGCGCCTGCTCGGCTCGCAACGTCACGATCTCGTGGACGAGCGGTGCGTTGTCGTTGGCGCCCGCACGGGCGCCGCGCGCGGTCCACGCTTCCCACAATGTTCGGCGCAGGTCGCGGCGCGACGAGAACGTCAGAAACGGCTCTGCGGAGGACCGTGCGAGAGTGACGACCCAGCGCCCCGTAATCCCGCGTTCTTCGGCCGCCTGGGCTGCAGCGGCTCGGGCGAAGCCCGGTAACCCGTCGAGGTCGGCCTCGTCGAGCACCAGCTGCCAGTCCCGCTCGTCGTGCAGCACATTCTGCCCAAAGAGCGTGTGCAGGGCGGCCAATCGCTCGGCAATCGACGCCATTCGCGCTTTCTGGTCTGGGGGCAATAACGCCCCGCTGCGCACCAGGCGCAGATGATAGCGCTCCAGGAGCCGGAGCTGATCGGAGGCCAGCGCGAGCGCTTCCCGCCGGCTATGAAGCTCGGCGAGCCGCCCGAATAAATTTTCATTGAGGGCAATCTGCATTTGATGCTGGGCGAGCTTCGGCGCGTAGTCGCGCGCGATCGTTTCGAGCGCATCGCTGCTATTGCTCGAAGCGAGGTTGAAAAACACCCGGCCGACCCGGTCGAGCAGACGGCCACTGCACTCCAGGGCTTCAATCGTATTGGCAAAGGTCGGGGCCGCGGCCGAGCCGGTTATCGCGGAGATCTCGGCATTCTGTTCGGCCATGGCTCGCTCAAAGGCCGACGGGAAGTGTTCGGGGCGAATACGATCGAACGGCGGCAAGCCGAACGGCGCAATCCAGGCTTCAAAGAAAGGGTTGTCGGTCATTCCGGAGCCTCGGCCAGCGCGGATCGTCGGAACCTCACCATGCCTCGCGCCCGCGTTCGGGACGGCCGAGCGGCGGGGTTTCCCGGCCTGCGCGCTGTTCGGCCTCGTGCTTGTCGAACATTGCTTTCGCGGCGGCGTTGCGCTTGGCGCTGAATTCGGCGCGGTTGTCGCCGCACCACTGATAGGAGGCGGCGCGCGGTGCGTTGGCGCGGCTGAAATGCGGCATCACGTAGCGGGCGTAAAGCTCGTAGGACCGCTTGGTCGCCGCAAAATCCGCCCAGTTGTGTGCCTGCTGCAGAAAAGCGCCAAACGTCCCCTGCTTCTCACAGAGCCGTTCGATCAGCGCGATCGCGTCGTCGGGCGTGCCGCAGACGCCGTAGCGGTTCTCGGTAAACCATTCGAGAGGGTCCTTGCCCGTCGGCACGATAAAGCGCGGCTGGTTGTTGTTGAGGTAACCGAGATAACGCTCGAAGCCAAATTTGGCATTGGCGTAAGCTTGCTCGCGTGTCTCGGCGATGTGCATCGGCCCGACGAGGCGCAGCCGCGCGGGGTCCATGGTGCGGCCGTGCTCGCCCGCGGTGTCGCAAGCGATCTGCCAGTTCGCGCCGAGCGCGTCAAAGCCGAACGGGTTGGTCGCGGCAACGCAGATCATGCCGAGATCATGCTTGCCGGCGAGCCGCCCGCCGGACGGCGTGATCGCGCTGACCACCGCGACCTCGGGATAGGGCTTGGTATAGGGCAACAGGTGAAGCCGGCAACCCTCCATCGTGTACCAGTCGGTCCTTTCGGTGACGGTCTCGCCGCGGAACAGGCGCAGGATAACATCGATCGACTCGGCCATGCGGTCGCGCTGGGTCAGCGGGTCGATACCCATCATGATCGCGTCGGACGCCAATAGGCCCGGTCCGGCGCCGAACATGATCCGGCCGCGGGTCATGTGGTCGAGCTGGACGATCCGGTCGGCGACCATCATCGGGTGGTGGTAGGGCAGCGAGATCACGCCGGTGCCGAAGCGGATGTTTCGGGTGCGCTCGGCGGCGAAAGCGATGAAAATTTCCGGGGAGCTGATGATCTCGAACCCGGCGGAATGGTGCTCGCCGATCCAGGCTTCGTGAAAGCCGAGCTTGTCGAGCCACGCCATCAGTTCGAGATCGCGCTCGAGGCACTGGGTCGGGTTCTCCTCGTTCGGATGGAACGGCGGCAGAAAGATCCCGTGGCGGAGATTGATCAGTGACATCGAGCCCTCGCTGGGTTAGGGGTCGTGTTTCGGGCAAGGCCCGAGAAAGGGGGCAGCATGGCCATCAAACGCGAGAAGATTCAACCCGCCGGGATCCATGTCAGGATGATGGCGGGCCAGGCGGCCTATACCCAGGTGGTCACGGTCAGCGGCACCGGGAAGATGATCTTCGTCGCCGGGCAGCTCGCCCGCGACCCGGACGGCAATTGTGTCGGCAAGGGTGATATGCGCGCCCAGATCCAGCAGGTCGGGGAAAATATCAAGACCTGCCTGGAGGCCGCCGGCGCCACCCTCGCCGACATCATCAAGACCAATACCTATGTCACCAGCTTCGAGGAGTTTCAGAAGTGCGGCGACATGCGCCTGCGCTATTTCGGCCCGGCCACGCCGACCAGCACGACGGTCGAAGTACGGCGCCTGGCGCATCCCGATTTTATGATCGAAGTCGAGGCGATGGCGATAGTCGACTGACCGAGCCCGCCCCAGCGGTCACACCGGGCGCTGCGGCAACGGTGGGTAGTATTGTGGCGCCTCGGCGCGTTCGAACATCCCGTAGCTGCGGATGACCCGAATGCGGCGATGACGGGCGTCACTGTCCGGAGCCTCCCGTGCCGGCACGGCGGACGCTTCACGCCATGAGGCCAAGAGGACCAATTTGCCGCGCTGGTAGATGCTTTCGAAGACCTCCCACTCGACCAACCCTGGGGGCGACCCCAGGGCGGCGACATCTGGCGCGAGGGAATGGGAGACCCGCTCCGTCAGCGTGATGAGCTTGGCCGCATCGCACTCGGTTTCATCCAAACGCTGGTCGCGCAATATCCGCCCCGGGGGTAGTTGGTTGTCGGCAATCACTTCACCTACGCGCAGACGGTAATCCTGAAAGATCTCGAACCTGCCCTTTTTCTGTACTTTGTGATGGAGAGCCTGCGTGCGCCATCGGATCAGCGACTTCTCGTCCTGCCATGTAGACAGCGAGAGGAGCCAGCCCTCTCTGTGCTGACTTTCGAAACGTTCGTTGTCGATAAAGCCGTCAATGCGATCGAGCTCGGGTCTTAGCATCGTGGCGTAATGCAGATAATCGTCCCATCGCTCCGGCTTCGGCTTGACCTCGAAGATCACCGCGAACATCACGCCACTCCATCTCCGGCAGCGACAAAAGCTTCGATGTCAAGGTAGAATGCATAGTGGCTCCCCTGCAGGTGCATCAAGTGCGTCGCGCGGCTGATTTTGATGTCGCGACGGATCGGCGAGGTCTTGAGCACCCCAAACAGCCAATATGCATCCGCGTCGGTGCACATGCTGTCCCGTTCGCCGCA
>Ga0209448_10000419_pt1 | contig 14400 bp, 13 predicted proteins | sample BogFormECP14_OM2_FD_188245 | JGI IMG/M metagenome (GOLD analysis project Ga0209448, IMG submission 188245) | Bog forest soil microbial communities from Calvert Island, British Columbia, Canada - ECP14_OM2 (SPAdes) (version 2) | ecosystem: Environmental > Aquatic > Freshwater > Wetlands > Bog ... | reverse complement strand
TGCCTTTGAGCTCGCCGAGATATTCGCGCCAATATTTTTCCCGATTGCTGCCGAGCTCGAAAAGATAGTCCCAGCTGAAAATTCCAGTCGAGTGCATGTCGTCGAAAACGAGCCGCACCGCGTAATTGCCGACCGGCAACAGTTCCAGGATCTGCACATTTTGCTTGCCGCAGACGGTGCGCCGCTCGCTCGGCGAATGGCCTTGAACTTCGGCGCTCGGGCTGCGCACGCGCAAATATTCGGCGGCAAGATCAAAGCTCTCGCCGCTCTCGAAAGCGACCGTCAGAGCCTTGCGATCCTTGTGCAGGCGCAATTCCGTCGGCCAAGGGCTCGTCATCGTGGGCTCGTCATCGTGTGCTGGTCATCGCGGGTTTGCCGTCGTAAATTCAGTCGAGCGTGATGTGGCCGTCTTCGATAACCTTCTTCCACTTTACATATTCCGCTTTGGTGAATGCGGCGCTGTCTGGCAAGCTGGTCGGCACCGGCGTCAGACCGAACTTGGCGAAGGCCGCAACCAGTCCGGGATCTTGCAGCGCCTTTTTGACCGAGCTGTTCAATTTGGCGAGCACATCCACGGGCATGCCGGCTCTGCCATAGAGCGTCAGCCACACGTCGACGTCATATCCGGGCAAGCCGGACTCAGCCACTGTCGGCAAATCCGGATAGACCGCGGAGCGCTTCGGGCCCGTCGTCGCCAAGGCAAGAACGCGATTGTCGGTGGTGAACGGGAGCGCGCCCGGAATACTGGAAAACGCCATTTGCACTTTGTTGCTCATCATATCGGTGAACGAGCCGCCGATCCCTTTATAGGGGACGTGCACGGCTTGGATGCCGGTCCCCAAAGTCCACAAGGCGGCGGCCAGATGCGGCGCGGTGCCGACGCCCGCCGAAGCGTAATTAAGCTTGCCGGGATTGGCTTTGCCGTAGGCGACAAGCTCGGCATAGGTCCTTACGCCAAGCTGCGGAGCGACCACCAAGACTTCAGGCGACGAACTGACGCGCGACACCGTCACCAGATCCTTGAAAATATCGTAGGGCAGCGATTTCTGCAGCGTCGGATTGATGACGATCGCCGGATCCATCAGCACGACGTTGTAGCCGTCGGGGTCGGAGTGGGCGACATAATCAATCCCGACGATGCCGCCCGCGCCCGGCCGGTTATCGGCGACGACCGGCTGCCCGATAATGTCGCTCAGTTTTTGCGCCAGTTCGCGGCCGGTGAAATCGACGATGCCGCCCGGCCCATAGGGGATGATCAGATGGATCGGCCGCGATGGAAAATCGTCAGCCCGCGCCGGCATGGTCGGGGAGACCAGCAGTGAAGAGAACAAAAGCGCGGCGAACGATAACGCCGACCAGAGCAGGAAGCCCCTGCCGGATTTAAGGCTCGTCATGTCGGTTCTCCATCTGTCGGCTTATGCTCGTTGTCACAGTTTGGCCCGGCGGGAAAAGCGCGTCAAAACGTTTATGCGCCGATCATTCGTTGGCGATCGCCTTGATGGTCTTGGCGAGAACGTCCTTCGGCGTCGCGTAAGCATCGGCCAGAAGCTTGTCGATGGTCGCCCCGGTCACCGGCCGCACATCAAAGGCTAGCCGGTGCGCCTCGGCGAGAAAGTCGGCATCCGCCATCGTCGCATCGAACGCCGCGATCAGCGCCGCTTTGCGGTCCGCCGGAATGTCGGGCGGCGCGACGAACGGCCGCGCCATGCCCTGGCTCGCCATCAGAACTTTGAGAATTTGCAGCTGCTCGGGATCGGTGGCGAGATCGGTCGCGCGCGGCACGCCGGGAATCTCGTCGGTCTTGCTGATCGCCGCCTGAACCAGGATGTTGACCAGATGATTGGGCATCCAGTCCGGATGTGCCGCGTTGATCGTGCTCCAGGAAATGCCGCAAAGCCCGTCAACTTCGCCGCGCTGCATCGCCAGCACGATATCGTTGGTACCCGGATAGCCGGTGACGAGCTGATCCTGGGCGCCGAAAACATGCTTGTAAACCTCCGCCCAGATGTCCGGATCGGCGCCCGGGCCCTCGCCGCCGAACTTGGACGGCTTGATGATGAAATCGGCCCAGGTCTTGATCGGCGAAGTGTTCCAGGTGAGGCAGACCGTGTTGTCGTCGGTGATGCTGCCGAGCCAGGTGAATTTGCGGCTGTCGAAGCTCGCTTTTTCGAGCAGCGGCGAAATCCCTATGCTGCGCGAAAACGTGCCCAGCACCGAACCGGTCTTGGGCGCGGCGGAGAAAATATAGTTGGCCGAGCGTAAGCTGCCGGCGCCCTCCATTTGCTGCGGCACGATCGTCGGGTTGCCGGGAATATGCTTGCCGAAATAGCGCGATAGCAACCGCGCATAGACATCGTAGCCGCCGCCGGCGCTGTAACCGATGATCAGAGTAACGTTGAGGCCCTTGTAGAAATCCTCAACGCTATCCGCGGCGGCAACGCCGGCAAGAAGAACAAGCGCGGCGAACACGCTTGAGGTTTTACGAATAATGAAGGTAGGACGCATCCATGCCTCGCTGATCGGTCACTCCACGGCACAGCCACACCAATGCAAGAATGATACCTGGACCTTCCACCCTTCAGCGCGCCCCGCGCACGCCAACCATGTCCAGCGCGCCGATCTTCTGCCAAATCCAGTGCGCGCAGGCGAGCAATCGGTCGTCGTCGTAGCGCTGCCCGACCAATTGAATGCCGACCGGCAGATTATTGGGCCCGCGATGGGTCGGCAGTGTCATCGACGGCGTGTGCAGCGCCGTCCATATCGCCTGCATGCTGGGATCGCCGGTCGCGGCGAGGCCTTGCGGCGCCTCGCCCGGCACGCATGGCACCAAGAGCACGTCGAAATCCTCGAATATGGCAGCCAAGAGCGCTCGGCATTCGTCGAGCCGCCGCAGGCCAGCGATATAATCCGTGCGCGGAATGTTATGGCCGTTCTCGATATAGCGTTGCATCTGCGGCGAGAGTTGTTCGCGCTGATGATCCCAGAAATACGCCATGCACGCCGCGCGCTCATAAAAGCCGATCGATGAGCGCGCGATGACGTGCAGTCCCAAGAAGGCACCTGGCATATCGGCGTCACGCACTTTGGCGCCGGCTTTGCCAAGTCGCGCGGCGGCATCTTCGACCGCGGCTTTCGCTTCGTCCTGCGCGGTGTCCCACAAATCGGTGCGCCAGACGCCGATCCGCGGCGCGCCGCCGAGCGCCTGCGGCGCCCGCGGTTCTTGCATACGCAGCACCGCGGTGAGGAGGTCGATGTCGTCGAGCGCGCCGGCAAGCCAGCCAACCGTATCGATCGAATCCGCCGCCGGCCAGACGCCCTCTTTGTTGAACATGTTGTAGGTCGGCTTGTAGCCGAATATTCCGCAAAACGACGACGGCCGCAGCACCGAACCGCCGGTCTGCGTGCCGAGCGCCGCTGGCACCATGTGATCGGCGACCGCCGCCGCCGAGCCGCTCGACGAGCCGCCCGGCGTATGCGCGAAATTGTGCGGGTTGGTGGTTTCCGGCGGCGCGCTGCCGGCGAATTCGCAGGTCGCCGTCTTGCCGAGGATCACCGCGCCGGCGCGGCGCAACAGCGCGACGCAGGACGCGTCGGCGCGCGGTCGATGGCCGCGAAAAATCGGCGACCCCATCTCGGTCAGCATATCGAACGTATCGATCGTGTCCTTGAGGCCGATCGGCACGCCGTGCAGCGGACCGCGATGCGGGGAGCGATCGAGCGCGCGTGCTTGGGCGAGCGCGTGTTCGGCATCGAAATTCACCCAGGCTTTGACGACGCTATCGCGCGCGGCGATCCGCGCGACGCAGTCGCGCACCACCGCCTCGCAGGTCGACTCGCCTGCCGCGATTTTCTTGGCGATCGCGGTCGCCGACAATTCATTGAGCGGGCGATCTACTTTCACATCCATTTTCAGCTCCCGCTCAAGTCTTTCATGTCCAATCTTGCGGCCGTTACTCCGCCGCTTGCGCGGCGCCGCCATGCGCTTTCGACCAGCCCGCCGGGTCCTTCATGAAGCTTTCCACTTCCTTGAGGCTGTTCTTGTCGAACTTGCCGCTCTTCTTGGCGACCGCCAACACGTCCCACCAGGTGGCAAGCGAATGCAGCGTAACGCCGAGATCGCCGAGAATCTTTTTGCCCTCGGGAAAGATGTCGTAGAAGAAGAACACAAAGACATGCTCGACCACCGCGCCCGCCTCGCGCAGCGCTTGGCAGAAATTGACCTTGCTGCGGCCGTCCGTGGTCATGTCCTCGACCAGAAGAATGCGGTCGCCGGTCTTGAAATGACCTTCGATCTGCGCATTGCGGCCAAAGCCCTTCGGCTTCTTGCGCACATATTGCATCGGCAGCATCAGGCGATCAGCCATCCAGGCGGCGAACGGAATGCCCGCGGTTTCGCCGCCGGCGACGCCGTCGAATTGTTCGAAGCCGGCGTCGCGCATGATCGTCGCCGCGCCGAAATCGATCAGCGTCTGCCGCACGCGCGGAAACGAGATCAACCGGCGGCAATCAGTGTAAACCGGGCTTGCCCAGCCCGACGTGTAGATGAAGGGCTTCTCGGTCATGAAGCGGACGGCATCGACCTCGAGCAGCATCTTCGCCGTCAGTTCGGCCATCACCTCTTTGCTGGGAAAATCCGTCATCGTCGTCTCCGCAATCTAGTTGACCACCTTCCAACTGATGGTCTCACCCCCACGATAGATCAAGGCGTGCTCGTCGGGACCCGCGACTTTTACTTCTTCGGGCGCGGTCCATGAGGTTCTTTCCAGCGTAATCGTCTCGTCGTTGGGCGGCATGCGATAGTGTTTCGGGCCATTGAGCGAAGCGAAGGCCTCGAGCTTGTCGAGCGCGCCCTCTTCCTCGAAAATCTGCGCATAGGTTTCGATCGCGACCGGCGCGTTGAACATGCCGGGAATGCCGCTCACTGAGACTTTCTTCGCATAAGGATGCGGCGCCGAATCGGTACCCAAGAAATAACAGGCCTCGCCCGAGGTCGCGGCCTTACGCAGCGCCAGGCGATCGCGTTCGGTTTTGATCACCGGCATCACATACATGTAGGGCTTGAGCCCGTGGCCGAGCCAATCGTTGCGCGTCAGCATCATGTGATAGGGCGTGATCGTGCCGCCGACTTGCGGCGCGGCGCTCGTCACGAAATCGACGCCCTCTTTCGACGACAGATGTTCGAGGATCATGCGCAGGCCGGGAAATTGCTTGATCCATTGCGACAACAGCCGGTCGATGAACACTTTCTCGCGGTCGAAAATATCGACGTCCGGCGCGACATATTCGCCGTGCATCAGAAACGGCATCCCGATCTTTTCCATGCGTTCAAGAACGCGCATGACCTTGGAGTAATCGGTCACGCCGAACGCCGAATTGGTCGTCGCATGCGCCGGATATAGTTTGACGCCGGTGAACAGGCCGTCGCGAAAGCCGCGCTCGACATCGTCGGGATCGGTGTCATCAGTGAGATAGCAGGTGATCAGCGGCTTGAACTTCGAGCCTTGCGGCACCGCGGCCATCACCCGCTCGCAATAGGCCCTACCATCGGCCGTCGTGCGCACCGGCGGCACCAGGTTCGGCATCAAAATGGCGCGGCCGAAATTCTTCGCAGTGAAAGGCATCACCGCCTTGAGCATTTCGCCGTCGCGAACGTGCAGATGCCAGTCGTCCGGCTTGCGGATGGTGATACGCGTGGTCATGACATGACTACCCTACCCGATCGGCGCGACGGTTTGCCGGCGCGGAATTTGCGCGTCGCCGATCCGATCGGACATTCATAACTCATCATCCGGCTCACTCCTCATCTGCGCGCGGAAAGATAATTGGACGAGGCTTGTTCCAGAATCAATATTTTTCCCAATTTTTGAACATGATGATTTATTCGTAAGCAGTAGCAGTGGCTTACGTAACCTGGTCGTGGCCGAACTTGACCGACGCAGCGCTTCCTATGCGGCCACTGCCGCAGCCACGGCTTCCGCATCAGGCTGCCGATAGGCTTTCAGCCGCGGCAGAACTTCCCGGGAAAACAACGACAGATTGTCGATGGTCTGCTCGTGGGTGAGGAAGCCGGCCTGGCCCATCATCAGAAGATTGCCCATGCCGCCGCAATGGTCGCAGAAGGCCGTGAGCTGTTCGTAGACGTCGTCCGGCGTGCCGCAGAACAAGACGCCGGCATCGATCAGATCGTCGATTGAGGCGGTTTGCATCGAGATGATGCGGCCGCCTTTTGTATACGTCCGGGGTGGGCTTTCGCCGCGTAGCACGCGGGCATTGTCCTCGGGCGGCAGGTAGCCCGGCGGATTGCGGAACGGCAGATGCACGATCGGGCTTGTGCGCAGATAGCCGGCGATCAGTTCGCCGCGCTTGCGCGCCTCCTCGCGATCGTTGGCGACCGCGACCAGGCCCAGATAAGCGAAACGGTCGGCGCCCGGCGCCTTGCCGTGTTTGCCGAGATAGCTCTTGCGATAGGCGTCGTAGAGCTTGCGCGTGCCGAAACCGGTGCCGAGCGTCGCCATCACATAACCGCGCTCGCCAAGGACGCGCGCCTGGGTGCTGCTGCCGGTTGTCGACCATACCGGCGGATGCGGCTCCTGCCAGACCCGCGGCCAGATATTGACCTGGCGATAATGAAAATATTCGCCCTCCCAGTTGAACGTTCCGTCGTGCGTGGTCATCGCCTTGATGATGAAGTCATGCGCCTCCCAGAACCGGTCCATCAGAAAAACCGGATTCTGGTTGGACGCCGCGATCTCGTAGGGGATGCCTTTGATAAATCCCATATCGAGACGGCCGCGCGAGATCACGTCGATGGTCGAGAGTTCTTCGGCGGCACGCAGCGGATCGGGCCGATGCCCGATTGGATAGCCGAGCACCAGAAGCCGCGCCCGCTTGGTGGCGCGCGCCAGGACCGCGAGCCCGACCGCGACTGTCGACGACATGCAGGTCGCGGTCTGATGATGCTCGTTGAGCATAATGTCGAGGCCGAGTTCGTCGGCCGCCTGATACTCGTCGTAGTAACGATGAAACAGATCGGCGGCGACGCGCGGGTCGCATTTGCGGTTCGGGAAGATGACGCGGAGCGAGCCGCTATGATCGTTCCAGGCCGGATAATAGGCCTGTTCGCTGAACTGATAGACTCTCATGCCACGCGCTCCTGCACTTTGCCGGCAAACGCAAAGACCTTTTCGGCAAACATTTTTGGCTGCTCCTCCTGCGGGAAATGCCCGGCGCGCTCGATGGTTTCGAAACGCGCGCCCGGGATCATCGCGCAATAGGCGCGGCCATAGGCTTCGCTGAGCATCCGATCATGCGTGCCCCACAAGAATAATGTCGGGATGCGGACGCGGTGCAGCCGGCTCTTGAGTCGCGGATTGTGGAAATACGGATTCCAGGCGAAACGTGCCGTTGCCTCCCGGGTCCGCGCCGCGGCGAGCACCTCGGCATCGGGCAGCGTCTTATAATCGCGCCGACCGACATTCGGGTCGCAATAGACCATCTCGCGATATTCCGGATCGGTGACCGCGAAAATGTCGGCGATATCCCGCGTCTCGCGGTCGCCGACTTTCACTCCGACCGCATTGGCCATGACCAGGCGCGAGATGCGCGCGGTCGATTTCACCGCGATCTCGGCCGCGATCCAGGCGCCGAACGCGACGCCGACCACGGTGACGTCGCGCAGGTCGATCTGGTCGAAGAGATCGAGATAGAAATAGGACAGATCGTCGACCGAACGCATGCCTTTGGGCAATTCCGAGCGGCCGAAACCCGGATGGGTCGGCGCCAGCACATGCGCGCTCTTGGCCAATTCGCCGATGGCCGGCAACGACGGTTCAATGCCATTCTCGGCGTGAAGGAAAAGCAGCGGCTGGCTCTTGCCGCGCTCACCATTGCCGCGTTCGATCAGTTCGATCCGCGCGCCCTCGACCACCAGCGTATCCGGCGCACACTCCGCTGCAAGCGACATTCCGCCTCCCAATTTTCGTTGCGCGTTGTTCGCGCAATGATCTTTCCCGATACCGGGTCATACTGTAGCGGCCTTCTCAAGACCAGTTTGGTGTTCTACCACGTGACACGTATTTTGCCATCGCACTGGAAGAACGGAGCTATGCAATGACTGACGCCCAAATGATCGGCGTCGCAGTGACTATTCAGAACGGCATCGCCTATGCCAGTCATGACGGCGTCGAACTTGCAGGCGACCTTTACCTGCCGAACAACCCGAAGGCCGTGCCGGCGCTGGTCGCCGTGCATGGCGGCGGCTGGGTCCAAGGCGCGCGCAACGCCTTCCAATATTGGGGCCCCTATCTCGCCGCGCGCGGCATTGCGATTTTCTCCATCTCCTACAGGCTTGCGGCCAAGACCAAGACCTTTCCGGAAGCCGTGCAGGACGTGCTCGCCGGCGTGCAATTCCTCCGCGGCAAGGCCTCAGCCTTCGGCGTCGATCCGGCGCGCATTGGGCTTCTCGGCGCGTCCGCCGGCGCCCATCTCGCTTCGCTCGCGGCGCTGAGCGGCAAGAAGTTCACCGGCGGCTATCCGAGCGACCCGTTCGCTTCGCTCGACGCCTCGGTCAAAGCGCTGGTCGGCGTCTACGGCATCTATGACGTCACGGCGATGTGGACGAACTATCAACTGCAAGGCGGCCGCGACAACAACATCCAGAAATTCATCGGAGTGCCGCCGATGGAAAACCGGCAGCTCTATTTCGACGCCTCGCCGATCAGCTACGCGACTTTCGCCAATAACAGCATCGGCGTCCTCCTCGTCACCGGCACCGAGGACGACCTGGTGGATCGCAGGGTGCAGACCGATCCATTCCAGCTCGCGCTCAAACAAGCCAACTTCTTCGTGCGCCCCTGCATCGTCCACGGCGCGCCGCACTACTGGATGAACGATCCGATCGAAGAGCCGGGCAGCTATTGCGCTTTTCTGGCGCCGCGGCTGCTGCGCTTTCTCGTCGAGAAACTGTAAACGCGCGCCCGACCGTTCACGTTACCGGTTCATTTTTAATCGACAAGCCGATTCATTTACCATGCGGCTTTTGCTACACACCCATGCCTCGGACAACGCTTAGGCAGAGGCAGCAAATGTTCAATCAGTTGCAGCGTTTCCCTGAAAGACGAATCCGGCGCGGCGGCGATCGAATACGGTCTCATCGTTTTCGGCATCTCGGTTGCGATCATCCCGGGCGTCAAGGCCGTCGGCCAGAAACTGGTCACGATCTTCACCATCCTGCAAAACGCGCTTTAATAAGTCGGCGCTTACGCCCCCTCCATCACCGGCAAGGTGAGCGCGGAGGGGTGTTCCGCCGAGTGATGGATCGTGTCGGTCCCGATCTTGTTCGGCGCGTAATAATGCGACCACAGCACATCGGTGACGACAGAATCGCCGTTGACGATCTCCAGCCGAACGCGGCTGCCCTTTTTGAAGCGATGCGCCATCGGCTCGACGCTGATGTCGAAGCGATAGATTTTTCCAGGCTCGATCGGCGTCGGATCGGCATGGCTGTGATAGGGCTCCATCTCGATCGATTTTTTCGCATCGAGCGCGCGGTGCGAGGCGCGCAGCCACCCTTTGGTGATCCAGAACGACGCCGGATTGATCCCCTTGCCGCGCTCCTCGGCCGGTTGCGGCATCTGCTCCGACAGCTTTACAAAAAAATCCGTGTCGTCGCGGGTCGACGACGCATAGAGCACAAGCTTGATCGGGCCTGCAATTTCCAAGTCCCGCTCGAGCGGCGAGGTGGTAAAGGTCAGCACGCGGCGCGCCGGATCCGGCTGATTGTTGGGGCCGAAGCCGACGACGCCAATCATCCAGCCCGGATTGGGATAAGTGTACGAGGTTTGCTGTTCGGAAGTCTTTTGCCCATCTGCCGCTTTCGCGCGCGTAAGTCCGCCGTCGTTGAGCGACGTCACGCTGCCGGATTTCTCAGCGCTGAGATGCCAATCGACATAACGCACGCCGTCGGGCGGCCATACAAGCGCAGTGCGCACGGCATCGGCGCCGCGCACGAAATATTCGACCCCGGGCCGATCGAGATAATCGGTTTTCAGCCCTTTGAGATAATGGTCGTAGAACGGCAGCAACAGCTTTTCGTGCAGTTCGGGGCTGTTGAATTCACGGTTGGCGACGAACGCATTCACCGGGCCGATCATTTTCAGTTTCTTCGGCCCGCTGGCGTGGCGATAGCCATCGATATTGCCGCGGGTGTGCAGATCGACCTTGCCCCAGACCCCGACCGAATAAAGCGGCACTTCGATCTGATGCAGATGTTCGGCGGCGCAGCGCTCGCGCCAGAACTCGTCATAGGTCGGATGCTGCTGTAGCAGCAAATTCAGATCGGACGGCTGCTCGCGCGAGAACTCGCCGTTCGACGGATGGCGATTGATGATGCGGTTCTGGTTCCACCAATAGCTGCCGAAAAAATCGCCGAGCACGCCGCCCTGATAGACCGAGGCGCGATAGGGATCGTTGAGCCCGTCGAACGCGGCGATACAGGCGAGCGACGGCGGCCGCTGGATCGCCATCCACCATTGCAGCATGCAGAAATAAGACTGCCCGATGCCGCCGACCTTGCCGCTCGACCACGACTGGCGGCCGAGCCATTCGACGACATCGTAAAGATCCTTCTGCTCGTTGCGGTCGAGAAAACGGAATTCGCCGCCCGACTTGCCGCAGCCGCGCGCGTCCATATGGGCATAGACATAGCCGCGCGCGACATACAATCCGATCGGCCCGGTCTCGCGCCACAGAAATTGCGGCGACGCCGGCAGCGAATTGTTGTCATAGCGATACGGCGCCGCGCCAAGCACGACCGGAAACGGCCCATCTCCTTCAGGCATGTAAAGCGCGACCGCGATCTCGACACCGTCATGGACGCGGATTTTGACTTCGCGACGCTTCGGTTCCTCTGCGCTTGTCATCGATTGCCCCCGCCTGGGGCGGGACCATAGGGGAAAAGGTGCCAAGCGGGCAACGTGAGCACGGCGTCGTTGCGAGGAGCCGGCTCGCGTAGGGGCACCCCTTGTTGGGCGCCCCTAGCGCAATTGCGGGCGATCACAGAGAGGGCGGCCACGAGGGCCGCCCGCAAGGCGTGCAAATTTGTGCTCGCGACGCGATCGCGCCCGAGCTTTGCCGAGCCACCGCGCGCCTATGCCGCTGCGGCCTTTCTCGTCAGCGCGTTGAGGACATCGCGGGGATCGGCGCGGTCGCGATAGTCCACATCCGTGTTGGCGTAGATGATCGTGCCATCGCGATCGATCGCATAGGTCGCCGACACCGGGAGCGCCCATTCGCCCGGTGTGCCATTTTTGGCCGGGATATCTAGATTGAACCCCCGATAAGCGCTCTTGAGCTCTTCGGTGAAGTCGTAGACAAGGCCAAAGGCTCGCCCGACCTTTTGGCCGACATCGCTGAGCACTTCGAAAGTGAGCGCATTCTTTTCCGCGGTCGACAACGAGTCGTCGGGTTTCTCTGGGCTGATGGCCACAAGCGAAGCCCCTGCGGCGGTGAACTCGGGAAGTAGGGCCTCATACGCCCGCAGTTCGAGGTTGCAGTACGGGCACCAGCCGCCGCGGTAAAAGCTGACGATGACCGGACCTTTCTTAAGCAGCGCGCCGACATCGACGGTCGCGCCTTTGGCATTGGTCAACACGATTGCCGGCGCACGGTCACCTGCTTTCAGCATGGCGCGGGCGATAGCGCCGTTGCGCAACTCCTCGATGTGACGCTGCATGATCGCCTGGCGCTCGGCGGGAACGCGCTTGTACCAGCCGGCACGGTATTCGGCGAGATCTTCCTTCAACGACATTTTCAGCCTCCTGTGCGATCTGTTTTTGCGACGATACCGGTCAGGCCGCTTGCAGCAGCTCCTGGACCTTCGGCCACGGATCCTGCGCGAGATTTTTAAACGGCGCCCAGTCCGAGTCCGCCATGCGATCGAAGATCGCGCTTTTGACCGAAGGCCGCTGCCGCACCCGCGCCCACCAGTCGACGATTGCCGGCTGCTGCTGCCACATCGCGCCGAGCTTGAGGAGCTCAAGCCGCAGGATGTAGGGGATCACGGCGCAGTCGGCGTTGGTGAAAATATCGCCGGCAAGATAGGGGCCGCGCTTAAGGTCGTCGGTCATCCATGAAATCATTTTCTGGTGCTGGCCGAGCGCATCGATCACGAATTCCGAATCAAGGCCGTGCTCGATGACGCTGCGCTTGTATTCGGCGCGCCGCTTGAGCGGCGCCTTGTTAATCTCGGCGAGCCTTGCTTCGCGCGGCATTTTCAGGAAACGCGGCCGGAACGCCGTGGCGAACGTCATGATCGTGCACGCATTGTGCATGTATTCGTCGATCAGCTTGTTGTAGAGGCGGACGCGGTGGCGCGCGACGGGCGTCTTCGGCATCAGCGGCGGATCGGGGAACGCCTCGTCGATATAATAGAGGATCAGCGAGGATTCCGTGATCACATTGCCGTCGTGCACCAGCGTCGGCACGACGCCGTTCGGATTGAGTTTCATGTAGGCCGGATCGTTCTGGTCGCCCTGCAGCGTGAGCACTTGGTCCTTGGCCTTCTGGCCTTTTTCTTCAAGCGCGATGCGCACCTTCTGGGCGCAGACCGAATTGATGTTGTGATAAAGCTCCAGCACCTTTGTCCTCCGGTATTTTGTTTGTTTATGCAGCAAGTTGTTTATGCGGCAAGTCTCGCGCGGTCGTGCGGCTGACCGAGATCGACCGGCGTCCCTTTCGGGATGATCATGGTCGGGTTCACCTTCTGGATCGAATAATAATTGATGACGTAGTAGCGCGGAGTGACGGTTGAGGCGACGCCCGGCACCTGATAGAGTTCGCGCATATAGTTCGACAGGTTCGGATAATCGGCGATGCGCTGCCGGTTGCACTTGAACAGCGAAAAATAAGCGACATCGAAGCGCACCAAAGTCGGCAACAACCGCCAGTCGGCTTCCGTGATCTGTTTGCCGACCAGATAGCGCTGCCGTGCCAGCCGCTGTTCCAGCCAGTCGAGCGTTGCGAACAGCCCGTCATAGGCTTCGTCATAGGCGGCTTGCGACTTGGCAAAGCCCGCGCGGTACACGCCGTTATTGACGTTGTGATAGATGCGCTCGTTGACGGCGTCGATCTCGGCGCGCAAATGCTGCGGATAGAAATCGCTGCGATCGCCGGTGATGGCGTTGAACTCGGTATTGAGCATCCGGATGATCTCGGATGACTCGTTGTTGACGATGCGCTTTTCCTTCTTGTCCCACAGCGTCGGCACCGTCACCTTGCCGGTATAGGTCGGGTTGCTCGCCACATAGGCTTCGTAGAGATAATGGAAGCCGTTGACCTTGTCGGGGATGCAATCCGGGTAACGCGGATCGTCCTCGAAGGTCCAGCCGTTCTGCTTGAGGCCGGGAATCGAATAGGCAACCGAGATGAGTCCATCGAGCTTTTTGATCGCACGATAGATCAGCGTGCGGTGCGCCCACGGGCAGCCATGCGCCACATAGAGATGATAGCGGCCGGGTTCGGCCTTGAATCTCGATGAGCCGTCGGCGGTGATGCGGTCGCGGAATATGCTGTCGGCGCGCTTGAACTGACCGGCAAGGCTGGTTTCCTGCGGCAGTTCGGCATCAGTCCATTTGCCGTCGATCAGAACGCCCATGTCGGTGTTTCCACTATCGCTGTTTTCATAATGGCCGCGAGCCTGGACATTTTGTATCGTGTGATACATAATGTCAATCGCGACTGAGAGACTACGGTGGGACGGCAAAATGGCGCGGCCGAGAGAGTTTGACGAAGGAACCGCCTTGCAGGCGGCGATCGAATGTTTCTGGCAGCGCGGTTACGCAGCGACGTCGGTGCGCGATCTCACCGACAGGATGGGGATTTCCGGACCGAGCCTCTATAACGCCTATGGCGACAAGCATGGGCTGTTCGTACAGGCGCTCGAGCGCTATCTCGATGAATCGACGCGGGCGCGGATCGGCCGGCTTGAATCGTCGCTGCCGCCGAAACAAGCCATTCGCCGCTTCATCCAGAAAGTCATCGAGCGCAGCGTCAACGATCGCGAGCGGCGCGGCTGCTTTCTGATCAATTCGGCGCTTGAAGTGGCGCCGCACGACAAGAAGCTCGGCGCGCTCATTGCCGACCGCCTTGGCGAGATCGAGGCGTTCTTCTACCGTTCGATCAAAGCCGCGCAAGCCGATGGAACCGTGCCCCGGGAGCGCGCCGCCAAGGATCTCGCGCGCCTGCTGCTCGGCGTCTTGCTCGGCGTTCGAGTCTTGGCCCGCTCGAACCCGGAGCGCGCTTTGCTCGAAGGCGTCGCGCGGCCCGCGCTTGCGCTTTTGGATTGAGCTCGCACGAGGAACCGCCTCGACAGGAATTCGAACATGGCGCTTAAACTCTTCGATC
>Ga0209448_10000418_pt1 | contig 14401 bp, 10 predicted proteins | sample BogFormECP14_OM2_FD_188245 | JGI IMG/M metagenome (GOLD analysis project Ga0209448, IMG submission 188245) | Bog forest soil microbial communities from Calvert Island, British Columbia, Canada - ECP14_OM2 (SPAdes) (version 2) | ecosystem: Environmental > Aquatic > Freshwater > Wetlands > Bog ... | reverse complement strand
ACGAGGGCGCGCGCGAACACGACGCTTTCGGCGATGGCCGAGGATTTCGCCCACGCTTTCTCAACTGCGGCGGGGCCGGCGCAGGCGAAGTTCACCTCGATTTTGCTTGGCCGCACGTCGTCGTCTTTGCGCTTGGTCTTGTAGAGATCGAACGTGTAGGCGCGCAGCCTTGCGCCTAGCGCCAGATCCGCGACTTGATTGGCCTTGAGCGGACCGGAGCCGAATTCGGCAAAAATCGTCGCCGTCGGCGCGGCCCCTGGAACTTTGCCCATGGCAATCCCGCCGAGCTTGACGATGTCGCGCGATTTCAACTCGCTCTCTTTGCCGACGCCCAAGACCACCACCCGCGGCAGGTTCAGCCCGGATGGCGCGACAATGTCGAGGCTCGATCCCTGCTTGCCGGTGAAGCGGTCGGCCGCGGCTGCGCGGCGAATGAGATCGCCTAGCGGCGTGAGAGTCCGTCGGGTCGCCGGGCCGAATTTGAGATTATCTTCACAGAACACAACGAGAACCCCGCGCGGGCGCGCAAGGGAAGCAAATCCGAATTTGAGGGCGGCGGGCATGAGGCAATCCTTTGGATCGATCCTTTGCGGCCCCACGCGGACGGCCTGTGGGATGTGGGATCACATAGGGAACGCTTCGGGGAACGCTTCGGGAAACGCTTGGGGGACGCTTGGGATCACTCAGGGAACATTTTCGGGCCCGGGACGGGGACCGGCTTGGCGTTATGACATCGACGTTATGAACCGGACCGCGGCAACGTGCAAAGCGCCCTTTCGGGTCCAGAAACAGCACTTTGCGGCGTTGCCTTTATCAAACGGCCGTATTAACGCTTTAGTGTGCGTGTTCAATAGGTTTGCCTTGGCGAAGCCACTTTGTGATCGCATGAAAATGACCGCTCTGGGGAGCTCGGTTCACCGGGTGATGCAGCGTCGGGGGGGCCGGCGCCGTCATCGCGCGGACCGGCAGCGGGGAAGTTCAGTCCGATGGGGTCGATCGGCCGCTACATGTTTCGCGCCACCATGAGCGCGTTCTTGATAACCCTTGTCAGCTTGACCGTCATGACTTGGTTCACGCAGGCGATGCGCGAATTCGACCTGATCACGAGTCAGCGGCAGACCCTGCTCGTGTTTGTCGGCATCACCGGCCTGATCATTCCGCTTCTGGTCATGATGATCGCGCCGATCGCGCTGGTCATGGCGTCCGCGCATGTCCTCAATAAGCTGAGCTCGGATTCCGAAATCATCGTGATGAACGCCGCCGGCATTTCGCCGTGGCGGCTATTGCGCCCCTTCATCATAGCTGCGGTCATGGTTTCGGTTCTGCTGACGGTGATCGCCGCTTATGTTTCACCGCGCAGCTTGCGTGCACTGCGCGATTGGAGCGCGCAGGTACGCGCCGACATTCTCACCAACATCGTGCAGCCCGGCCGCTTCACCACCGTCGGCGGTAATCTGACCTTCCACATCGCCGACCGGCGTCAGGACGGACTTTTGGTCGGGATCTTCGTCGACGACCGCCGCGATCCGAAAGAGCACTCGACCTACCTCGCCGAGCAAGGCGAGATCGTGAAGAACGACAGCGGCTCGTTCCTGGTGTTTCAGGCCGGCAGCATTCAACGGCTCGAAGCCGGACAGCACGACCCGCGCATCGTGATCTTCGATCGCTACGCATTCGATCTGTCGCAATTCACCGGCGGCGCGCGAAACGTCGTCTATACCGTGCGCGAGAGATATCTCTGGGATCTGTTGTGGCCGAAGGCCGACGATCCGCTCTATGTGGCGCAGCCGGACCAATATCTTTCCGAGCTGCACGATCGCCTGTCGACGCCGCTCTATCCGATCGCATTCGTCATCGTGGCCTTTGCGTTCCTCGGGCCGCCGCAGACCACGCGGCAAAGCCGCTCGCTGGCGCTGATGGGCATGATCACCATCGTCGCGACGCTGCGGCTTCTCGGCTTCGTCAGCGTCATCGTCGGGGTGCACGTGCCGAGCGTTTTGGCCTTGCAATATGTCGCGCTCTTCGGGGCGATCGGCGGCGGCCTGTGGCAGATCGGCCGCGGCCGAGCCGTCGAACCGGCGGCCGCAATGTCGAAACTGGCGACCGCGGTCACCGATCGCATCGCCAAGGCAACGAGCTGAGGAGCGAGCCATGATCATCAACGGCACGCTATCGCGCTATTTCGGCATGCGGTTTCTCAGCTCGGTCTTAGGCTCGTTCATTGGCGTCGTCGCCTTGGCGGCGATGATCGACTATGTCGAATTGATGCGCCGCGGCGCCGATTGGCCGAACGCCACCGCATGGCTGCTCGCGAAAATTTCCATGTACCGCGTCCCGCAGCTGACCGAACGCATCATGCCGTTCTCGGTCCTGGTCGGCGCGATGTCGTGCTACCTGTCGCTGTCGCGCCGCCTCGAACTGGTGGTGGCGCGCGCCGCCGGCGTTTCAGCCTGGCAATTCGTGGCGCCAGCGATGATCGGGGCGTTCGTTTTCGGCACGGTCGCGACCACCGTCTACAATCCGATATCGGCGTTGCTGCACGAACGCTCGAAGCGTCTCGAAGCCGACATGCAGGGCGAAAACCTGTCGGCGTTGCAGGAGAACGTCAGCGGCTTCTGGGTCCGCCAGAAGAGCGCCGATGGCGCTGCCATCATCAACGCCAGTTCGAGTCGCGAGCAAGGCGCGACGCTCGGCGGCGTCAGCATCTTCACCTTCGACAGCGAAGGCCATTTCCAAGCGCGCATCGAGGCCAAGAGCGCAACGCTCCAGCAGGGCTACTGGCAGCTTGACGACGCGCGCGTCTATTACAACGGCAAGGCACCCGACATTGAAGACAGCTACCGGCTTGCCACCAATCTGACGCTCGAACAGGTGCGCGAGAGCTTCGCCACGCCGGAAACCGTGCCGTTCTGGCAACTCCCGACTTACATCGAGATGGCGGACCGTGCCGGTCTCGGTGCGGCGGGCTACCGGTTGCAATATCAGCTTCTCCTGGCGCGCCCGTTCCTGCTCGCCGCCATGGTTATGCTCGCCGCTTCCGTGAGCTTGCGCTTCTTCCGGTTCGGCGGCGTACAGAAGATGGTTTTGAGCGGCATCTCGGCCGGTTTTCTGCTGTTCGTCCTAGCGAAGATCACCGAGGACATGAGCAAGTCCGAACTCATGTCGCCGGTCGCGGCGGCATGGATTCCTGCTGTGGTCGGGGGCCTTACTGGTTTCGTCGCGTTGTTGTACCAGGAGGACGGGTAGTGGCGCGTTGGCGTAGCCCTCTCTGTCCAAGTCTGCGTCGTGGCGTTCGAGTGAGTGCGACAGCTCTCGCTGCGCTGTTGCTATGCGTCGTGAGCTTTGTGCTCGTGCCTCATCGCTCGTTCGCGCAGGAGGCCCCGACCAGCCTCTTGCATTTTACGCCGCGGCCGGCGCCGCCGCCGAAAAAGCCGGCGCCGGCGTCGAACCAGCCGATGCTCGTGCAGGCGACCGAGATCAGATACGACTATACCAACAACTCGGTCGCCGCCGTCGGCAATGTGCAAATCTATTACGGCGGCGCGACCATCGAAGCTGACCAGGTCATCTATGATCAAAAGACCAAGCGGCTCGTGGCGGAAGGCAATGTCAGGCTGACCGAGCCGGACGGCAAGATCACCTATGGCCAGAAGATCGATCTGACCGACGACTATCGCGACGGCTTTGTCGATTCGCTGCGGCTGGAAACGCCCGACGACACCCGCTTTGCCGCCGCGCGCGCCGATCGCTCGAAGGGCAATTACACAGTGCTGCAAAACGGCGTCTACACCGCGTGCGAACCTTGCAAGGACGATCCGAAGAAGCCGCCGCTCTGGCAGGTCCAGGCCGCCCGGATCATCCATGACGAGGGCGAGAAGATGCTCTATTTTGAGGACGCCCGCGTCGAATTCTTCGGTGTCCCGGTCGCCTATATCCCGTTCTTGTCGGCGCCCGATCCCACCGTGAAGCGCAAGAGCGGCTTTCTGTTTCCCGGCATCTCGTTCGGCACGTCGCAGTTCGGTTACGGTATCGAACCGAAATATTTTTGGGCGCTCGCGCCCAATTACGACCTCACCTTCGGCACCATGCTGACGACCAAGCAAGGCGCGATGGTCGAGGGCGAGTGGCGGCAGCGCATGCTCGACGGCTCCTACTCGATCAGAGCTGCCGGCATCTACCAGCTGGATCCCGGTTACTTCGCCGGCCGCGACGGAGCGAACAGCCCGACCGCGCAGAACTTCCGCGGCTTCATTCAGTCTGCCGGACAATTCGCCATCAACGACAAATGGACCTGGGGCTGGACCGGGCTCTTGATGACCGACAGCCAGTTCCTGCACGACTATCAGCTCAGCTCCATCGCCGGCTCGTTCGATCCGTTCCAGACCGGGCTCGCGTCGGAGGGCGTGTCGCAGCTCTATCTGACCGGCGCGGGCGATCGAAGTTATTTCGACGTTCGATCGATGTACTATTTGGGCTTTTCCCAGTTCGACAATCAGGGCCAAATTCCGATCATTCATCCGGTCCTCGATTATTCCAACGTGCTTGGCCAACAGGTGCTGGGCGGCGAATTCAGTTACAAGATCAACTTGACGAGTCTCACGCGTCAGCAGGCGGAGTTCGACGCGACCAACGTGACCGCTTCGCAAGGCGGGGGCTGCGCAAGCCCGACCGCCGACACCGCGGTTTCGACCAACTGTCTGCTGCGCGCGATACCCGGGACCTATACGCGCGCTTCCGCGCAAGCCGATTGGCGGCGCACTCTGGTGACCGACAATGGTCAGATGATTACGCCGTTCTTCCAGCTGCGCGGCGATGTGGCGTCGCTTCAGGTCGACAATCAAGTGGGTGTGTCGAATTTCATCGCCACCGGCGACAGCCAGCTTGCCCGCGCCATGCCCGCCGTCGGCGTCGAATACCGCTATCCCTTCGTCGACGTCCAACCGTGGGGCACGCAGACCGTCGAGCCGATCGCCCAGCTCATCTTGCGTCCGAACGAGACCGACATCGGCAAATTCCCCAACGAAGACGCCCAAAGTCTCGTATTCGATGATTCGAACTTGTTTTCGATCGACAAATATTCCGGCTATGACCGCGTCGAAGGCGGCAGCCGCGCCAATGTGGGCTTCCAATACACGGCGCAGATCAACCGCGCCGGCTCGCTCAACGTACTCTTCGGAGAGTCCTACTCGCTGTTCGGCCAGAACTCGTTTCAGCAGGCCGACATAACGAATACCGGACTTGAGAGCGGCCTCGACAAAAGAGCTTCCGACTATGTCGGCCGCGTCAGCTATCAACCGAATTCGGTCTATTCGTTCACCGCGCGGGGGCGTTTCGACCAACAGACCTTCACCCCGCAGCGCCTTGAATTCGAAAGCCGCGCCAATTTCGACCGCTGGACGCTGCAGCTTCTATATGGCGACTACGCGGCGCAGCCTGAACTGGGCTTCCTGACGCGGCGCGAAGGCATTCTCGGCGGCGCATCGTTCAAGGTCACCGCGAACTGGATCGTGCTCGGCTCGGCGCGCTACGATATTGTGAACCAACAATTCGACCAGACGCGCGTCGGCCTCGGCTATGTCGACGACTGCTTCATGTTGTCGATCAATTGGCTGACCGGCTACACCTATACTCCGACCCAGGCTCCAGTCAGCGACAGCACAATCATGGTCCAGTTCAGCTTGCGGACGCTGGGACCAGATGTCCTAGCGCCGATCGCTTCGACGTTCTAAATTTTGCCCAGGTCTATAACAATGTTTCGAACCGGAATTAGGGACATAGGAGGCACTACCGGCACTGCGCCGGCGGTTGAGGGAGAGCAAACGGCGATGTCGCAAATTCCAGTTCGCACCGGCTGCCGGGCATTGGCGACGGTCGTGCTTGTCGTATTGGGCGTCCTTGCCGCCGCCCTTGCCGTCGTCCCGGGGGCCCGCGCGCAGGCAGTGGTTCTGTTCGTTGACGGTCAGCCCATTACGGCGCTCGACATTGAGCAACGCTCGAAATTCATCTTTATGAGCAGCCACAAGGTGCCGACGCGCCAGGAGGTGATTGACGGCCTTGTCGACGAGATTTTGGAAATTCGGGAAGCCAAGCGCTACACGATCGACCCTTCCGAATCCGATCTGAACGACGCGTTCAACGCCGTCGCTGGCAATATGAACATCGACGCGCAGAAGCTGACGCAAATACTGACGAACGGCGGTGCGAGCGCGAACACCCTGAAACAAAAGCTGCGGGCGCAAATAGCCTGGAGCAGCCTCGTGCGCGGCCGCTACAAAGCGAGTCTCGAAATTCCGGATAGTGACGTCGAGGCGCAGATGCATCTGCACGATCCCGGCACCACCACTCAGGTCGGTTACGAATATATCTTGCGCCCCGTTCTTCTGTTGGTGCCGCACGGCTCTCCCGATGCCGCGTTTGACGCCCGCAAGCACGAAGCCGAAGCCTTGCGCGGCCGCTTCTCCGACTGCACCACCGGCGTTCCGTTCGCCCGCGGCCTCAGGGAGGTCGCGGTGCGCGATCCGGTCAGCAAATTGTCGGCGGATTTGTCGGAAGTATTACGCGGCATTCTCGACAATACGGATCTCGGCCACCTAACGCCGCCCGAGCAGACCAACGAGGGTATCCAGATGTTCGCGGTCTGCTCGAAAAAAGAATCGAAAAGCGATTCGCCAGGCATGCAAAAAATGCGCGACCAGATTTTCGAGCAGAAATTTGGCGCCAGGGCCAAACACTATCTTGCCGAATTGCGGCAGGCGGCGATGATCGAGTACAAATAGCCCCGACGAGAACTGGGAGCAGATCCGCTCCGGAGCGAACGAGCCGGCGTTCCGACATTTCACGGTTCGATATTACGTAGAGCGCGATCTTTCGGGAGAACCGGTTACTCCCGTCGCGGATCATGCGGTAGAAGAACGATCGTGCAACCTCTTGTCCTGACGCTCGGCGAGCCTGCCGGTATCGGCCCCGACCTGACGCTCGCGGTTTGGCGGCGGCGCGCCGAACTCGAACTGGCGCCGTTTTACATCATCGCCGACCCGGACTTTATGCGCCGGCGGGCGCGGACGCTTGGCTTCGATGTCCCGATCGTGTCGGCGACGCCGGCGTCGGCTGCCGCGAGCTTTCGGGCGGCGCTGCCGGTCGTCCCCCTCGATGTTGCGGTCACCGCCGAACCGGGCCACCCGGATCGATCGAGCGCGCCGGCAGCCGTGGCCTCGATCCGCCGCGCCGTTGCCGATGTCATGGCGGGCACAGCGGCGGCCGTCGTTACCAATCCGGTCGCCAAGAACGTGCTCTACAATTGGGGTTTTGCCGAGCCGGGCCATACCGAATTTTTGGCCAAGCTGGTGCAGGAAGCGACTGGAAAGTGGTTGCGGCCGGTGATGATGCTGTGGTCGCCCGAGCTCGCCGTCGTGCCGGTGACGATCCATCTGCCGCTCAAGGAAATCTTCAAGCAGCTTTCGACCGAACTCGTGGTCGAGACCGGCCGCATCGTTGCGCGCGATCTAGCGCGGCGTTTCGAGCTGCGGCATCCGCGGCTGGTGATTGCCGGGCTAAATCCGCATGCCGGCGAGGCGGGCACGCTCGGCGAGGAAGACGAGATGATCGTCGCACCCGCTGTGGCGCGGCTCGCCGCCGAGGGCATCGACGTTAAGGGACCGGTTCCCGCCGACTCGATGTTCCACGAGCGGGCGCGGGCGACCTACGACGCAGCGCTGTGCATGTATCACGACCAAGCGCTGATCCCAATCAAGACCCTCGCCTTCGATCATGCCGTTAACGTCACGCTCGGCCTGCCTTTCGTGCGCACCTCGCCCGATCACGGCACCGCCTTCGACATTTCCGGGACCGGGACCGCCGACCCGGCAAGCCTGATCGCGGCGCTGCGTTTGGCAAAACGGCTGGCGACTGCGCCGGGCGCCGAGCGCCTGCCCGCATCGTGACCGGCGCGCTCGACAGCCTGCCGCCGCTGCGGGACGTAATTCGCCGGCACGGGCTCACCGCAAGGAAATCGCTCGGACAGAATTTCCTGTTCGATCTCAATCTCGCCGCGCGTATCGCCCGCTCCGGAGGGCCGCTTGAGGGAGTAACGGTGTTCGAGGTTGGCCCGGGACCCGGCGGGCTGACGCGCGCGTTGTTGGCGCTCGGCGCGGCGCGCGTCATTGCGGTGGAACGCGACGACCGCGCGATCGCGGCCTTGCAGGAGATTGCCGCGCTCTATCCGGGTCGCCTCGACATTGTGGCCGCGGATGCACTGGCCTTCGATCCGGCCGCGCGTCTTCAGGGCGCGATGCGCATCGTCGCCAATCTGCCTTACAATATCGCAACCGCCCTCCTCGTCTCTTGGCTCAGCATCGAGCCTTGGCCGCCGTGGTACGATTCCGCGGTTCTGATGTTCCAGCGCGAAGTCGCCGAGCGCATCGTCGCGCCACCGGGGTCGAAGAGTTACGGACGGCTGTCGGTACTGGTGCAGTGGCGCTGCGAGGCGCGCATTATGTTCGACGTCAACGCCTCGGCATTCGTGCCTCAGCCGAAAGTCACGTCCTCGATTGTGCGCATCGTGCCGCGCGCCGCACCGTTGCCCTGCGATCGAAGGGTGCTTGAAAGGGTCACGCAGGCAGCATTCGGACAGCGGCGGAAAATGTTGCGCCAGAGCCTGCGCTCGCTCGACACGGATGCGTTAGCCCTCCTCGAAGCCGCACGTCTTGAACCGACGGCGCGGGCGGAAGACATTCCCGTCGCCGGATTTGTGGCGCTGGCCCAAGCCCTCGCCGCCGCGCCCCGTTAGGGCATGATCCCGAAAAAGCCTGCCCTCGAACTTGATCCGATGGGTGGAAACCGGTTTTCGGAAAAGATCATGCTCAAACGCAAAATCTAGACCTTGACTCGATTCAATTGAATTGGATCAAGATCTAGAGGCATGATGTCCGAGCGTCCCGCTTTCGAGAAGCACCGGCTTCAATGACCAAATTTCATCGCCAGTCGCTTGTCGCCTATGGCCAGCCGCTCTGCGAGACCATTGCGGATTGTCCGACGCCGCGCGGCAGCGAGGTTCTGGTGCGGGTGGAATGCTGCGGCGTCTGCCATTCCGACCTGCATATCCAGGACGGCTATTTCGACTTGGGCGGCGGCAAGCAGCTCGACATTACCAAGGACCGCCCGCTGCCCTTTACCCTCGGCCACGAGATCGCCGGCGTCATCGAGGCCGTGGGGGAGGCTGCCGACGGCGCGGTCATCGGCCACCGCATCGCGGTTTATCCTTGGATCGGCTGCGGCGCATGCGCTGCCTGCCGCGCCAGCAACGAAAATCTGTGCTCCGATCACCGCCACCTCGGCATTGCGGTGGATGGCGGCTACGCCACTCACGTGCTGGTGCCCCACCCGCGCTATCTGCTCGACTATGCGCCGCTGTCGCCGTTCTTTGCCGGGCCGCTGATGTGCTCCGGCCTCACCGCTTATGGCGCGCTCAAGCGGCTTGTTCACCACAGCGACCACACTCCCGTGCTTCTGGTCGGGCTTGGCGGCGTCGGCATGATGGGGCTCGCGATCGCACGCGTGCTGTTTCGCCAAGCGCCGATCGTCGCCGATATCGACCCCGAGAAAAGAGCCGCGGCGCTCGCGGCCGGCGCGGCACAGGCCTTCGACCCGTCGGATCCGCAAGCGCGACGCGCGGTATTGGCGGCGACACGCGGCGTGCTCGCGGTCTGCGATTTCGTCGGCTCCGACGAATCATTGCAATTTTCGACCGGCGTGCTCGCGCGCGGCGGCAAAGTCGTGGTGACTGGACTGCTTGGCGGCACTTTCTCGATCGCCGCAGCCATGATCGCGATCAAAGCGATGACGATCGAGGGCTCGCTCACCGGCACGCTTGCGCAGGCGCGCGAACTCATCGATCTCGCGCGCACCGGTAAGCTTACGACCATCCCGACCCACGACCGCCCGCTGGTGGAAGCGCAGGCCGCGCTCGAAGCGTTGCGCGCTGGGCGCGTCGTTGGGCGCACCGTGCTGGCCTGCTAGTCGCGCAGAGTTACAGTTTTGCTTGCAGACTGCGCACGAATTCGGAAAGACCGATCTGCCGCTCGCGCTTGAGCCGCTCCGCGGCGAGGATCGCTCGCGCTTCGGCGAAAGCCTCATCCTTGTCGCGATTGACGATGACGTAGTCGTATTCCGGCCAATGGCTCATTTCGCCGCCGGCTTTGGCCATGCGCGCGCCGATAACGGTTTTGCTGTCCTGCGCCCGGCTTTTAAGACGCCGCGCCAGCTCGCTTACCGTCGGCGGCAGGATGAACACGCTGACCAGATCGTCGCGCGCTTTTTCGCGAAGCTGCTGCGTGCCCTGCCAATCGATGTCGAACAAGACGTCGCGGCCGTCCTGCAACGCCTTCTCTACCGGCCGGCGCGGCGTGCCGTAGCAATGGCCGAACACTTCGGCCCACTCCAAGAGTTGGCTTTTTTTGACCATCGTGTCGAAATGCGCACGGTTGATGAAATGGTAATCGCGGCCGTCGACTTCGCCTGGCCGCTTTGGCCGCGTCGTTACCGAAACCGACAAGGCGATTTTGCGGTCCGCTTTGAGCAACAGCCGCGACAGCGTCGTCTTGCCGGCGCCGGACGGCGACGACAAGACAAACATCAGGCCGCGACGCGCAATTCTCTTTTGACTTCGCCTCGCGCGCGCCATAGCCCGTCCCGCCTTGGCCCGTCCCACCTTGGCCCGTCCCACCTTGGCCCGTCCCACCTTGGCCTATTCCACGTTCTGCACTTGCTCGCGGAATTGCTCGACCGCCACTTTGAGCTCAAGCCCGATATTCGTCAGCTCGACGTCGTTCGCCTTGGCGCACAAAGTATTCGCTTCGCGGTTGAATTCTTGCGCGAGAAAGTCGAGGCGGCGACCGATCGCGCCGCCCTGCCCGATCAGATGCCGCGCCTGTGCGACATGCGCCGCCAAGCGGTCGAGCTCCTCGCGCACGTCCGCTTTCGACGCCATCATGATCGCTTCCTGGTGCAGGCGGTCTGGGTCGAAACGCTCGGATTGGCCGAGCAGCGTCGCGATCTGTTCGGCAAGCCGGGCACGGATCGCCTCCGGCTGGCGGGCCGGCGATTTGTCGGCGCGTCGCGCTAGCGTCGCGATTTCATCGAGACGCATCGACAGCACCCGGCCAAGCGCTGCGCCCTCATGGCGGCGCATCTCGCCGAGCGCACCGACCACCGTTGCGAAGCCCTCGGTCACCGCGGTTTCGGCGCTCCGCCGTTCGTCCTCGCGCTCCTCGGAATCGCTGACGTCAATAACGCCCTTAAGCGCGAGCAACCCATCCATCGTCGGCGGCGCGGTTTCGACTTTCGCCGCTAGCTGCTTCATCGTGGCCAATACCGCGTCGAGCACCGCGGCATTGACGCGCACGACCGGCACCGCACCGCTCCGCTCAACCGTCAAGTTCGCTTGCACCGATCCGCGCGTCAGCGCTTCGGCGGCGCGGGCGCGCACCGGCACTTCGATCGCGTCCCAGCCGGGCGGCATGCGCAGCCGCATATCGAGCCCCTTGCCGTTGACGGATTTGATCTCCCAGGCCCAGGCATAGGGACCGGACACGCCATGGCGCCGAGCAAATCCGGTCATGCTTGAAAGCGCTGTAGTTTGCGCCGCAGTTCGCGCCATGAAATCAGGCCCCCCAGTTCGAAGGCAATTACAGCAAATGAACCGATTGCGCGGCCGAACTTAACGGCCGCCCCAATTGGTCACAAGTGCCGATCAAAAGAGCGCTTGGGCTTCATTAGAGCCGCCTGCGATCAACGCGTCGGAGCGGCAATAGACGGAGGCGCGGCGATCGGCGGGAGCTGCGTCTGCGGCCGCGGTTTCGCCGGCGCGCGCGGCGCCGCGGGTGCATTAGCCGTAGCCGGCGCGCCCGCCTGCGTTCCCGCCGGCGCCGGAGTGGGCTGCGCATCGAGCGGCGCCTGATCTTTCTGATCGGTTTCGATCGCGCGCAACCGTGCGACGTTTTTCTGATGCTGCTCGTAGGTCTCGGCGAAGGCGTGGCCGCCGGTACCATCCGCCACGAAATACAATTCGCGCGTGCGCGCCGGATTGGCGGCGGCTTCGAGCGACGCGCGACCAGGATTGGTAATCGGTCCCGGCGGCAAGCCGGTGATGACATAGGTATTGTAAGGCGTCGGCTGCTCGATCTCGCTTTTCGTAATCGGCCGGCCAAGCGTGCCCTTGCCGCCGACCAGGCCGTAGATGATCGTCGGATCGGATTGCAGCTTAATGTTCTGCTTTAGCCGATTGACGAAGACGGCGGCAACACGCGTGCGCTCGTCCGACTTGCCGGTTTCTTTCTCGATGATGGACGCGAGCACAATAAGCTGATCCGGAGACTTGAGCGGCAGACCGGGCGAGCGGTGATCCCAAATCTCTTTCACCACCCGCTGCTGCGCCTGCTGCACGCGCTGGATCATTTGATCGCGAGTCACGCCCCGGGTGAAATCATACGTATCGGGCAGCAATGTTCCCTCGCGGGGAGTTTGCCTGATGTCGCCGGTCAAAATGTTGTCGTCCAACAGGCGGCTGACGATCTGCTCGGAGGTCATGCCTTCCGGCACGCTGACTTGGTGCTCGACGACTTTGCCTTCGACCATCGTGGCGACGACATCGCGTAAGCTTGAATGCGCCTTGAACTGATACTCGCCGGCCTTGAGATCCTCCCGCGCCTTGAGCATCATAATGCCGCCGATGAACACGTAAGGCTGATCGATGACGCCTTGCCGCTGCAGGACATCGGCGATATCGCGCATGCCGGAGCCCTTTGGAATATTGACGACGGTGTCTTGTGCCAACGGCCCGGGTTGCTCGAACCGCTGCTTGCCGACAAAGAGCAGCACTCCGGACACGACCATCAGCAAGACGAAGATGCTGACGACCGCGTTGCCGATGACGACAAGCGGATGACGGGCGCTTGCCGAACGGCGCAGCGGCAAATCGACCATATCGGGTTCGATCGCGGTGCGCGGGCTGCGCGGATTGATGCGATTGCCGCCGTTTTGCTCGATCGGCGCCGCACCAATTCCCTTGGCCACGCGATCTGAAATCGGCGGCACAGGATCGCCGACGCCGACCGGCTTTTTGACCGGCTCGCCGCGCAGCTTCGAGGAAGCGGCCGCTTGGGACGCGGGCTGGGCTGTCGACGTTGGGGCGGTGCGCGGCGTTACGACGGCGCGGGCGGCTGGCGCCGCGGGTGTAGGCGTCGCTACCGGGCGCGCCGCAGCAGCCGGAGCTTGCCTCGCCGCGGGGCGTGCCGCTGCAGCCGGCAAAGCTGGCGCTACCGCCGGACGCGCAGCTGGAGCGGTTGAAGCTGCCGCCGCCGAGCCGTTCGCCGGACGCGCGGGCACAGGGACAGGCGTAGGCCTTAGCAGGTCGCCAACAGTTGATGCGGGCTGACGTGACGCAGGATTTATCGCCGGACGTGCCGCAGAACTTGCCGGCTGCGCAGTCGGCTTAACTGCACCGCGCGGGGACGCAGGCGTGAGCAGATCGCCGATTGTCGGCGTCGCCGGGCGAGGCGACGCGCTTGCGGATGGTGCGGCTGGTTTGTCGGCGGCACGCGCGGGCGCTGGCGGCAAACTTGGCGCAGGTCGCTCGTTGCCGTCGGGCGGTGGATTGGATTCTGTCACCACCGTATGTCCACTCTTAGAAGCTGCATAATCGACTTTGGAAGAAAGCCCGCCCAACGGAAAGCGATGTTCGCAGATTCTGCCGGGTCTGCCCAGTGCTAGGAAGAAGGCAAATCAACTCAGTGGATCGCAGGTGAGTGAGGAGCAAATATGGCGGAACGGTGCCCTGTAAAACGCTGGTCCATGGCGTCCATATGGCACAAATACGCGTAGCGAATATCAGCATGAAGTGTATGGACGCTCTGGAAAGTGGGTACGGCCCACAACGGAGTTTTTCATGGCGCGCCTCATTCACCAACTCACCGAAGCAAAGATCCGCACGTTCACTGAGCGCAGGCTGTATCACGATGGCGGCGGTTTGTACCTGCAAATTCGGCAAGGCGGCTTCAGATCTTGGATTTACCGTTTCAATCTTAACGGCCGCACCCGCGACATGGGGCTCGGCTCGCTCGACGATGTGAGCCTCGTAAAGGCCAGAGAGAAGGCAGCCGCCGCTCGAGCCCTCTTAGCCGATAAGATCGATCCGATCGAACACACCCGGGCGCAGGCAACCATACCCGCAGTCAAGAGACTTAGGTCTCCAAGCTTTGAGGAAGTTGCGGAGGCCTATATGACCGACCGGCTGAAGCGTCTGCGCAGCGAGGTTCATCGCCTACAGTGGCGCCAAACGCTCATGGACTACGCGTATCCGGTGATCGGCAAAATGCCGGTCAGCGAGATTGGAACCAACGAGGTGCTC
>Ga0209448_10000417_pt1 | contig 14412 bp, 14 predicted proteins | sample BogFormECP14_OM2_FD_188245 | JGI IMG/M metagenome (GOLD analysis project Ga0209448, IMG submission 188245) | Bog forest soil microbial communities from Calvert Island, British Columbia, Canada - ECP14_OM2 (SPAdes) (version 2) | ecosystem: Environmental > Aquatic > Freshwater > Wetlands > Bog ... | reverse complement strand
TCCTCAGCCGGTGACCAACTTCTTCAAGAGATGAAAACACGGTTGGCTCCTTGCCCGAGACGGATTTCTCGGTCGCGAGCGTCTGAAACGTAGACCGGAACGAGATTTCGGTCAAATCCCGAACGATTCGGGGTGCATTGACTGAATCATGAACCTCTACTACAACGCCAATGACAGGGCCGCGGTTGGAAGGGACAACCTGCAGGTGGCGGGTTCCTCTCAATAATGATTGGCCTAACCAGGGAATACCATGAATACCCGATCATCCCTAGCAGTCGAGCTTGAGAAAACGCCGCACGCGTTGCGAGCGTCGGAACTCGCAAAGATCCTTTCGACGAGCAAGATGACCATCTATCGCCTTGTGGAACAAGGCGCGATTCCTCACTTCAGGGTTGGCGGGCTCATCCGTTTTGATCCGCAAGCGATTGCCGATTGGCTTCGCCGGAAGATGCCGTTGAACCAAACGGCCGCCTAGGCATATGCATCGTCGGACTCCGATGCTCGTCTCGGGAGAGGGAACGTGACATTGACCTTCTGCAGTGCTTCCTTGTCTCTGGCGGGTTTGAGGTAGCGCATCGTCGACTCCAAGTCCTTGTGTCCCATCCACGTTTGAACCGTTGTCAAATCAACTCCGGCGCGAAGATGCATGGTGGCGAATGTCGCCCGGAACTTATGCAAAAACCAGTTTTGGCAATATGGTCCTTTGGCGCAGGGCCCTTCCCCTGTGTCGCACAGGCCGCAATTCAGGCCGGCACGCCACGCTAAACTTTTGCATTGACGTAGAAAGTTGTGAACGACCCTGCCATTGCTGGTCGCGAAAACCAGCGCATGATTCGCGGATGCTGAGGCTTTGTGATGGCGCAAGCTGTTCAAGAGGCGGTCGGGAATCGGAACCTCGCGTTCTTCCCAATCCTTCGGAATAAATCCCAGCTTTGGCTTTGCCTTCACCCGAACAACGTGATTACCGAAGTCAATGTCGGGCCACGTTACGTGCATTACCTCGCCTTCGCGAAAACCAGTCATCCAGAAGAATTCAAAGAGTGCTCGCTTCCAAGAATTGCATTGGGCAAGAAACGTTTCGATCTCGTCACTGGTATAGACCTCGGGTTCCGTTTCCGTGTATCGCGGCCAGTCGCGCTTGCGGATCAATTTAGTAATTCCGTTCGCCTTGAGCATTGAGACGACAACCTGCACCTTAGTCCAGATCGTGCGGCGGGCAAGGCCTCTGTCGGACAAAAAGCCCATGAAACTCATGACGTCAGATCGTTCGACACTGCAAAGCGGTTTTTCACGACACGATTGGCGGAAATATTCGAGAGCGGTCTTGTACTGGCTGTACGTTTTCGGCCTGTGGTGTTGGCGGGTTTCCTCGAGGAACTCGCGGCAAGCTTCAGCCAGGGTCGCTCCGGTCTGCTTGTCTTCGCCGACGATTTCGATTCCGAGCGCCTGGTTCTTGAGAACTTGCGCTTTGCGCTCTGCAACGGCAAACGCCTCGCTTGGATTCTTGCCCACTGACTCTCGATATCGTCTGCCATCGAGATACCACTCGATGTAGTAGGCGCCTTCTTTGTGCAGCTCGGGCCTGCCATCGATCAAGACGTAGTCTGGCCGAATTCGGCCATTGCCTGTGCGGACGACTGGACAGAAGCGCCACTTCTCAGACGCGGCACCGCCCAGTTTCACGTACTTTGTGAGATTGACGCGCCCCGCATGGGAGTTGCCGGTTCGCATCATATGACCTCCAAATCAGGCTTGGAGAAATTAGGTCCAAACGGAAATTCGGTCAAATTCTTGAGGCTTCGGGTCAAGCTGGCGAGTCGCCGAGAGAGAGTGGTGAGTGAAGAGAAGACGCTTGAAGGGAGCTGGAAGCACGACGCAGCGCTTATTTGCTTGTGCGACGCGAGCGTCGGCTCACCGTATGGCGAGTTCGCTCCTGGAGTGTAAAGATCGCTGAATTTCATCACATACCGCCCGTGGAATGGGTTTTACGGTATGGACGACGGTATGGATGGCACTTAACTCATTGAAAGCAAAAGAACTGGCGGAGAGAGTGGGATTCGAACCCACGTTACCCTTTCGAGTAAACACGCTTTCCAAGCGTGCGCCTTCAGCCACTCGGCCATCTCTCCGGTGCCGTGCGAAGTGATTCAGTTAATTCTAACAGTGCTTTCAGACCGCCCGCGAACTGCCGATCCCCATCGCTTCGCTCAGGGTTTGGGATGACAACTTCGAGGGGCCGCGGTTGTCAGTTGGCTCTTGCTAGCTTTCCTCGGGCTTGTGCAACTGCTGGGCCAGGTAGTTCTCGTAGGTCATCTCTTTAATCGCGTGCAGTTGCCCTTCCAGCCAGTCGATGTGATGTTCTTCATCGAGCAGGATCTTCTCCATCAACTCGCGCGAACCGTTGTCGCCAACGGCCACGCTGGCCTTGATGCCGTCGTTCAGGCGTTTCACCGCGGCGTATTCGAGTTGCAGATCGTTTTCCAACTGCTGCCTTACGTTTTGTCCGATATTGATCTTGAAGTAGTCGGTCATGTTCGGAGCGCCATCGAGCAACAAGATACGTTCCATCAGTATTTCGGCGTGCTGCATTTCTTCGATGGATTCCTTGCGGACCTGCTTGGCCATCCGCAGATAGCCCCAGTTTTCGCACATCTCGGCGTGTAGAAAATACTGGTTGATGGCGGTGAGCTCCGCCTTCAGCACTTCGTTAAGAATGGCGATAACTTTTGCGTCACCTTTCATGGTCTACCTCTCGGTTTGCCTCTCTTGGGGATTGTTGTTAGTTCTCAATGAAAAACACAAACTACGCCGACTGAGAAGAGCACTAAAAGAAGAATTGTACTAGAAGAAGAGAATCAGGAGCGGGACCCAGCAGATGCAGCAGCAGCGGCCGCGGCGTCGGGCGTTTCCGGTGTCGCCGCCGGAGCGTGGCCGTTGGTTGGTTGCGCGGCTGGCTTTGCCTGACCCACGCCCTCTACCACGCGATGATTCAGGCAGTACAGCGCGAGTTCCAGACGGTCGGCAACTCCCAGCTTGTCGTAGACTTTGCGGAGATAATTCTTGACCACCTGCTCAGTGGTGCCCACCCGCAGGGCAATCTCTTTGTTCTTCATTCCCTGCGTGACGCAGGAGACGATGAGCGCTTCTTTAGGCGTGAGCGTCACTTTGGGACGCGACCCTGCCGGACGCAAACCTTGCGTGCGATACGCCTGCATCACCCATGCAACCGCGCGGCTTTCCAGCCAGGGTTCACCCTGCGCGACCTTCCGCAGGCACTCGACCAGCATTTCCGGCTCAACTTCGCGCGAAACGATGGCATGCGCGCCGCGCCGGAACAAATCGAGTGTCATCTCCTGGTCAGGTTCCTGCAGCACAACCACCAAACTGCAGGTCGCGCTTTGCCGCAGAAGATCGGAAACAGCGTCCGCTGGATTCGGGGTTAAGCCCGCCTCGAAAATCACAATGTCGGCGGAAAATTTCTGCATGGCGGCAACTGTCTGATCGAGGGTCTCGGCCTGGCCGACCACCCGTATGTCGTCTTCGAGGGCAAAGATCTTGCGCAGCCCGGCACGGAAAATGGCTTGCGTATCCGCCACAATTACGCGGATCGTGCCTTTGCCGTCTTCGGGCTGAAGGCCGTCGCCTGGCTCGATGCTCACCGAAGTGCTGCCCATCACTCCTCTTTCCGCGTACTACCTGCCGCGCCCCACCTGCGCGGCCGAACTTGCTCGGGTCAAACTGCTCCTACTGCTTGCGCTCAAAACGGTACTCGTCAATGACCACGCCGACTCCGCGCCGGCCGCCATCTTCAAAGCTGCGCACCACTCGACCGCGACAATCGACCTGCACATCGGCTTCCGCGCCCACCACATCGGCAGGAAGAGAGATCGTAAAATCGACCGCTGACCCTACAGGCACATCGGCATCCATGCGAAACAACACACCGTTAGCGGAAATGTTTTCGGTCTCGATTGTCTTTCCCATATCTCCAGTCCCCGTGACCCCAGACTGGTTGACTGCCGACGTCGACTTCAATGCCACTGGCAGTTTGATGGGAAAGCGCGGCGCGCCTTGCACGTCCGTATAACCCCTTCGATTCTTGCCGGCTTCAGCAACGGTTCCCTTGGCGGTTTCAGACACGTTTGCGACGACCTTCCTTCCGGTTCGTGCCGTGCACCACTCCACTTGAGCAAATGCACATTTCAGGCCGAGATTACACCCCGGCATCAGCAATGCAAAGTTACGGAAGTCATGGAACAAAGGCGGCGAAGTGTCAGTGGTACAGGGACTTACGGGCGTAGGCGAACTGCTGTGCGGTGGCGTACTGCAAGCGCCGGAATGACCCCCACGGATTCGGCTCTAAGGCCGGGAAAACCTTGCAAGACGCGAACTCGCCTTCGCGTCACCTCGGCCGCCGTCGCGCGTGCCACTCCTCGGCCGTGATCTCCCAGATTTCCGATGGCAATCGCCCAGAAACGAATTGCCGCTCTTCGGTGGCAATGACTCGCATTCCCTGCCTTTCAGAAATGCGGCGCGAGGCTTCGTTGGCAATCGCCTTGGGAGCTCGCAGAACGGGAAACTTCAGAACGTCAAACCAATAATCGGTGACCGCATTGGAAGCTTCGCTCATCAGGCGCTGACCCTGCCACGGCAGCCCCAGCCAGAACCCGCGATTGTGATTTTCCGCTCTCATCAAGCTGATGCTGCCAATCACGCGAGCAGGATCGCTCTTGAGCCTTAAGGTCCAGTGCCACTCCTCTCCCCGTTCCACCGCCGGAAGAGCAATATCCCGGCAATATGTCAGCGCGCCGTCGGGCGGATAGGGCCACGGCACCCGGCCAGCCAGAAATTGCGCCAGCTCCCAGTGCGGGAACAAAATCTGAATTTGTTCGGCGTCAGCGAGTTCAAGCGGACGCAACCACAACCGTTCTGTTTCGAGTACAGGAGTCACAGGGAAAATCCCATCGCTTCGTTCGCTAGAACTGAATAGCAGACCGAGTAGTAGACTACGTCCGCCACGCGACAGCCGCTCATTCAAAATTTCGTCGCTTCCGTAAAATTAAACTCCCGCACCTTCATCGCCGGCACCACCATATCAAACGATTCCTCTCCGCAGGCGCGCACCGGCACACTCATGGCTTCAACATTCGACAGCATCGAGATCAGACTTTGGTTAAAGCGGAAATTGCGCAGCCCGCACTGTACCTTGCCGTTCTCCACCAGGAACGTCCCGTCGCGCGTCATCCCGGTCACGATCTTCTCGTAGGGATCCACTTCACGGATGTACCACAGGCGCGTGACCAACACGCCACGCTCGGTCGAGGCGATCATCTGTTCAACACTTCTCGGATTCTCCACCTCACCGAAAACAATGTTCATCGGCATCTCGCCCATCTCGTTCGGCAAGGGAAATCCGTGCCCCGTGGGTTCGATGCGGCCGACCTTCGCCGCATATTCCGAGTTCTTCATCTTTTGCGCCGTGGCCCGCGCATACACCACGCGTTTCACCACGCCGTTCTCGACCAACTGCACGCGCTGACGGCGCATGCCCTCGCCATCGAACGGCGAACCCGCCTGCAAAGGATGCGCGGCGTCGTCCCCGATGTTGATGTTTTCTCCAAACAGCTTGGTGCCGATCCGGTCGTTCAAGAACGAGCGTTGGTCCAGAATCGCCACACCGCTGTAGTCCCAGAACATGAAACCAACAATGTCGAGCACGGCGGCCGGTTCAAGAATGACGGTGTACTTCCCCGGCGCAATCTCCCGTGGATGGGCCGACTCGACTGCCTTTTGCGCAGCCGTCTCCGCCAGTCTCGCCGGATCGAGCTTATGCACGTCGGTGGAATTCAATTTCTGCCAGCCGGAAGAATCCTCGGCCAGCATGGTGATGGAAATCTCCGCCAGCGTCTGATGATGCCAATTCGCTAATCCAGCAGAGTTGAAGATTCCTTCCCGTGCTTCCGAGTTCGAGCAGATGCCCGCAGTGGTCAGCTTATGCCTGCCGGCAACGGCCACGATTCCCTTGACCACCTCGGCGCGATCGGCGGGAGTAATGGCAGCAGTCTCCTCAAAGAACCGTGTAGCGCGGGCGCCCTCGCCCGCGGCCTTTGCTTCATCTGCCGTAGGCATCGCCAGCAAATCCGGATCCGCCACCTGCACTCTCGCCAGATTCTCCGAAGCCGCAACCGCCCGCCGCAAACTCTCGTCGTCAAACTGATTGGTGGTGGCGCGCGCCGTCCGCCCCGCAAAACTCGTGCGAATCGAAATGATGGAGTTCTCTTCCTCCACATTCTGATGAATGGTGTTGTTAGCGAAGCGAGTCAAAGCGAAGCGGGAGCCAGTGAAGATGGCCTCGACCTCGTCGGCGGACGAGAAGCGGCGAATCCGGTCGAAGATGTCAGCGGCTTGTTCTTTAGTGAACATTCCCGTAGAGACGCGGCTTGCCGCGTCTTCCCCACCACTGCTTGGTCGCGCCGTCAAAGACGGGGCAAGCCCCGTCTCTACGAATACGCCGAGCCCACGCGAATATTCCGGAACCGCGCCGGGCTCGCGCCATGCCCCGTGCCCACGACCTGCTGCGGCTGGCCCTTGCCGCAATTCGGAGTTCCCCATATCGCCCACTCATCGCGCGAGCAGATCGCGTCCATCGAATTCCAAAACTCCGTGGTGATCCCGGAATACGAAGGATTCTTCAGCATCCGCACCCGCTTGCCGTGCTTGATCTCCCAAGCGATCTCGCATCCGAACTGAAAGTTGTAGCGCTTGTCGTCAATCGACCAGGATTTATTGGTCTCCATGTAAATGCCCTCGTCGGTCGCGGCAATGAGCTGCTCCAGACTCAACGGCTTCTCTCCAGGCAAAATGCTGACGTTGGTCATGCGAATCATGGGCAGCCGGTTCCAGCCCTCGGCGCGCAGCGTTCCGCCCGAGCGCGCGGCGCTGATGGTATGAGCGGTTTCGCGCGAACTCAGATACCCGGTAAAGCGTCCATGCGTGATAATCGGCGTCGACTGCGCCGCCACACCTTCATCGTCATAGGCGAATGTCCCGAGGCCCGGTCCGTGTTCCTGACGAGCGTCGGCTACAACGTTGACCAGTTCGCTGCCGTAGCGCAGATGGCCCAGTTTCTCGAGCGTAAGAAATGAGGTGCCCGCAAAATTCGCTTCCATGCCGAGCACACGATCGAGTTCAATCGGGTGCCCGATGGACTCGTGAATCTGCAAGCCCAGTTGCGACCCATCCAGAATAATTGTGGCCGTGCCTTCCGGACATTGGTCCGCGTGGTGCAACGCAACGGCCTCTTCCGCCACGCGCCGGCCGTTCTCAACTAACCTCATTTGTTCGATCAGTTCGTAGCCACGATTCTGCCATTGCCCGCCGAACGAATTCGGATACGACCGCTTCTGAATCTCCGACCCGGCAAACGCGTACGCCGTATAGCCCGCGCCCGTCGAATACTTTGTCTGATGAATATCCGATCCCTCGGACGAAAGAAACCAGGACTCTTCGCGCTGGAAGTTCATCCCGGTCTCGGCGAGCGTAACGCCGGCCACGGCGCGCATCTCGGCATCAACCTTCAGCAGCAGATCGAGATTCTGCTCGACCGAAGTGGTGAATGGATCAACCTTATAAGGAGTCGTCCACTCCGCCACCGCCGCCGGTTCGGGAGCCAGGCGCACACTCTCGCGCTTCACTCGCGCCGACGCCCGCGCAACTTCGACCGCACGCGCGGCCGTTGCTTCCACCGCGGCGCGGCTCAAATCCGCCGACGCGGCAAAACCCCACGCGCCGTTCGCAATTACGCGCACGCCGATGCCGAGCGACTCCAACTCCGAGGCGTGCCCCACGCGTCCGTTCTTGGTGGTCAGCGAGCGGTTGCAGATTGAGACCGCCCGCGCGTCGGCATAAGTCACTCCGCCGACGGATGCGGCATCCAGAGCCAGGTGGGCAGCATTCTTCATTGCAGAGTTAACGTATCACGAAAGGCGCGAGAGTTCGTGTGGGGACGGGCGCCCTCGCCCGTCCAAGCCGAGCAAAGCTCGGCGGCTGCCGGTGCCCAAAACAACTTTGGATCGCGATGAATCACCGCATGCCAGGAGCGGCCACCGCCAGCGGCGTTGGTTTGCGCGCAACGTCAACCAGGAAGCGTCCGCCCTGCAAATGGTCTCCGTTCGAACTCGCACCAGCATTCGCGTGTGCGCCGTCCTCGTCAGCGTCCGCGCCGCCAGGATCGGTCCACAAGCCGCCGACCTCCACCTTGCCCGAGCCGCTCGCCATCTTGGTAGGCTGGCGTCGCTGTTTATCCACATAAGCCTTGATCACCTGGGTCGCCAAACGCGCCGCCAGTTTTCCGTGCTCGCCGCCTTCGAACAGCACACACACAATAATGTCCGGATTCCGCCGCGGCGTGAATCCCACAAACCACCCGTTCTGCGCGAAATCTTCGTCGTTCTTATGCTTCGCGCGCAAGGCCAGCGAAACAATCTGTGCCGACCCCGTCTTGCCCGCGATATCAATTCCCGGAACGTGCGCCGAGGGCGCGGTGCCTTCCGGCAACAGCACCCGCCCCATCGCATCCGTGATCGTGGTCCATCCTGTCGGATCAATCGGAATGTTGGTCACTTCCATATAGTGCGTGGTCTCAACAAACCCCTGCGGCAGGTTCGTAGGATTGATCACATGCGGCACAACCATGCGCCCATCCATTGAAATGGCGCCAACCGCACGCATCAGTTGCACGGGAGTGATGGCCACCGCGCCCTGTCCGATGCCCACCGAAATCGTTTCTCCGGCAAACCACTTCTGCTTGAAATTCCGGATCTTCCATTCTTCCGACGGCATCACGCCCGTCACTTCATTGGGTAGGTCGATACCGGTCTTCTGCCCCAGTCCCAAAGCGGTCGCGTACTTCGCGATGCGATCGATGCCCAGCTTCTCCGCCAGCGTGTAAAAGAAGACGTCGCAGGACTGGTAAATCGCTCTTGGCAGATCCACCTCGCCGTGCCCGCTCTTCACCCAGCATCCAAACCGCCGGCCATAAAACGTGGCGCCGCCGTTGCAGTGCACGTTGAGCGTCTGCGCAATCCCTTCCTGCCACCCGGCCGTCGCCATAATGATCTTGAATGTCGAGCCCGGCGCGAGTTGCGCCTGAATCGCTTTGTTCAGCAACGGCTTGTCGGGATCGTTGACCAGCTTGTTCCACTCGTCCCGCGAAATCTTCACCGCGAAATCGTTGGGATCGAACGTCGGCCGGCTAACCATCGCGAGAATTTCACCGGTATGCGGATCCATGGCCACAATCGCGCCGTTCTTCCCTTCAATGGCCTCTTCCGCTGCGATCTGCAAATCCAGGTCCAGAGTCAGCTTCAGCTGCTTGCCGGGCTCGGCCGGAGTTTCATCCAGCCGGCTCACTTCCCTCCCATGACTATTTACGATGGTGCGTCGCGATCCGTTCTTGCCCATCAGGATGTCGTTGTACTGCTTTTCGATTCCACTCACGCCGACCACGTCGCCGGCGGAGTAGAGTTCGAACTGCGGCTGGTTGAGCATGTCCTCGCTGACTTCACCCACATAGCCGATCAGGTGCGCCATGAAGCCGTTGCGCGGATACAGGCGCCGGTGCGCCATGATCGTTTCCAGTTCTGGAAGCTCGTTCTTGTGCGCCTCGATGAACGCCAGTTCGTCAGGCGTAATGTCTTCCTTCAGGAAAATCGGCTGGTACTGGGGCATCGACGAGAAGTGCCGGATGCGCTGCCGCACTTCGTCGGGATTCAAGTGCAGCCCCTTGGCGATGGTGTCCGCGTCCGCATTCAGATCGCGCGCAGAATCACGCAGCAGCAGCGCCGAAAATGAAGGGTAGTTATCGACAATGATCCGGCCTTCGCGATCCAGAATTTTGCCGCGCGGCGCCAAAATCGGCACATTGCGAACGCGATTCTTCTCCGCCAGCAGCGTGTACTCGTCGCTGTGCATCACCTGCAGCCGCCACAACCCGTACGCGAGCAGAAGAAAAATAAACAGTACGACGTACTGCACGGCGGTGAGCCGGAAAGCGGAAACTTTTTCTTCGCGGCCGAACATTTGTCCTCTGGAACCTGCTGGAAAGTTAACTGTATTCTAACCCCTGGCCTGTCTTCACCGGAATATTGCAACCGAAACGAAAGTTTTCTACTCAAATGCTAGTGGTTACAGTGGAGGGATGCGTGCCAGTCGGCGAGCATTTCGGCTAATCGAGGGTTCATGTCCAACCGTGGATTGAACTTCGTGTCCCTACGGGCAACAATATCAGCACGACTTACGTCTTACTTACTTTCCACCAGGAATTGAATGCGGATTCGCAGTTTTATCATCGCTTACGCGCTCGTGCTCGCCATTCTGCTGTTCGCCGACCGGCGCCCCGCTTCCACCGGGCAGGATCGCTATTCGCACGTGGTGGACTTGACCGATGGTCAAAACACGACCACGCCGCATGCCGCTTCCGCGGAATCCAGAACCCGCATCATTGCTCCGGGGGCGCTTATTCCCGGGACTTGGGGGGCCGGGCAGATTCCACCTGAGCGCCTGGTGGCTCCGTTGGTGGTCATGGATTTGAACGCGGTCGAAACCAGCTCGCAGATTTCTCTCGACGACATCGCCGCCTGGGAGGCGCACCACGGCATGATTCCGCAAGGCGCCGTCGTTGCCATCCGCCGCACACGCGCGTCCGCTGCCGCATCCAACGCCGCATCCAACATCGTGTCCGCCGTCGAGTCAGATGACCCGTCCACAACGCCGCTTCCGATGGCTCGCGACGCGGTGATGTTCCTCATCGACGCTCGCTACACCATCGGCTTTGTGGTCGAAACGCCGGTCAACCTGACCTCTGACCGCACGCTGGCGCGCCAACTCGCCCTCCACGGAAATTACGTGGTCGAAGGGGCGGCGCGCTTCACATCGCTCCCGGAAACCGGCTCGCTCATCATCGTCGCCCCGGCCAAAACGACGATCAAGAGGCCGGGCGAGGCCCCGGTTCGCATCCTGGCCATGGTTCGCTAGTTACTGTTTTAGTGGAGCGACGGGCGCCCCGCTCGTCCAGCACCCCGCCAGCAAAAGTCGCCATCGCGGCGCCAACTGTCCCGGGTTTTTTCCCGCACCGCGGTTCACCACGAAATCATCTACTTACTTCGGAGGAACGTTCATGTCTGACCCGCGCTATCCCATCGGAAAATTTTCCTATACCGGCCCGCTTACCGCGGAACAAAAACAGCAATGTCTGAATGACGTCGAGCAGACTCCCGCCCGGCTGCGCGCCGCCCTCCGCGGGCTTTCCGACCAGCAACTGGATACGCCTTACCGCGACGGTGGCTGGACACTGCGCCAGTTGGCACACCACGTCCCCGACAGCCACATGAACTCTTATATCCGTTGCAAGCTGGCGCTCACCGAAGACGAGCCCACCATCAAGCCCTACATGGAGAATCTCTGGGCCGAATTGCCCGAAGCCAAGCATGCCCCCATTGAAATGTCGCTGGCGTTGCTCGATTCCCTGCACCAGCGCTGGATGCTGATGCTGCGCAAACTCACCGAAGCGGAATGGAAACGTACCTTCCGCCATCCAGAATTGGGCCCGATGTCGCTGGAAAAAAATCTCGCACTCTACTCCTGGCACGGACGCCATCACGTGGCCCACGTCACTAGCCTGCGCGAGAAGATGGGATGGTAGGAACGCAGCTGCGAGCTACAAGCTTCTAATGTAGAGATGCGGCTTGCCGCGTCTCGGCAGCGCCCAATGGACAGAGCGGCAAGAAACTACGTAATCATCGCCTCTACCGCAGGGATACGGCGGAGACTTGGTTGCTCGAAGCTCGAAGCTCGCAGCTCGTAGCTCGCAGCGGCTTCTAAGTCATCCCCGCCTTCCACGCCAGATAACTCGCCGCCTCGCGTACCACCGCCACAAACCGTTCCCACACCGTGCGCGGACGCGACTCGGGCCTGGGCGCCAATTCCACTTGCACGCCTTCATGCTCCAGCAATGCGCGAATGCGAAATACATGATACGCATCGCTCACCGCAATGCAGCTGCGCATACCGTTGGCGCGCATGATGTTGGCCACCCGTGCCGCCGACTGCGCCGTATCCGAGCCTTGCGTCTCCGCGATCAGAGCCTGCTCCGGGATACCCCGCCGCAGAAGATAGTCCCGGCCAACGCCGCCCTCGCTGAAATCCGGGTCCTGCGCCGCTCCGCCGGTCGTGATCACCACCGGCGCCATTCCCTTCTGAAACAATTCGTAGCCGTGATCCAGCCGCGCCCGGTACACCGGCGAAGGATGCCCCGCGTACTCGGCGGCCCCGAAGATGGCGATTACATCTGCTGGTTTGGCGGGCGCTTCGGCCGCGGCGCGCACGATGCGCGACCCGGTCACACCGAAAAACAATAACAACGCTCCCACCGCCGCCAGCAGCACCAGCGGCCATGGACGCATCAATATGGAGCCAAGTTTCAAGGTTTCAAAGTTTCCAGGTTTCAAAGGGGATCAGTCGGGAGCAAATCAGAGTGTCAACTTGCAAATCGCAACCTTGAAACTCTGAAACCTTGAAACTCTGAAACCTGCTCTTATGACAAAGCTTCGACAATATCCTTGGCGGGGATCGCACCTTCGCGCAGAATCTGCCAGGTGCCGTCTTCCTTGAAGTGCACGATCGTCGATGAGATGGTCCGCGGAGACTTCCCCCCGTCCACGATCAGCGAGATGCGGCCCTGCAATTGCCCCTGCACTTCCTCCGCAGTCGTGCATTCCGCCGCGCCGCTCAGGTTAGCGGAGGTCGCCGTGATCGGAATTTTCGCCGCCCGCACCACCGCCAGCGGGATTTCGCATGCCGGCACGCGCAGCGCTACGTTCCCCGTATTCGCGGTTACTTTCAGTGGCAGATGCGACGCGGCCGGCACAATCATGGTCAGCGGCCCCGGCCAGAAACGACGCGCCAGAAGATGAAAATCGTCGGGCAAGGGACGCGCAAACTCCTCCGCCTGATCCACGTTCTCGATCAACAGGGACAGCGGCTTGTGCCGTAAGCGCGATTTGATCTCATAGACTCGCTCCACCGCGCGCAGGTTGAACGGGTCCGCCGCCAGACCATAGAACGTATCGGTCGGCATCCCCAGCACCTGCCCGGCCTGAATCTGTTCGGCGGCGTACTTGATCAGCGAAGCTTCGGGCGTTACCGCATGAATTTTCAGGATTTCCGCGCGCACTCTGGTTCCTTCCTGATGGCCGGCGTAAACCGCGCCGGCATAAGCATGATCGGACTAAACGTTGTCGGACTAAACAATGAAATGTACCATACCACGAGCTTCGGCCGAAGCCCGACCGTGTACTCGTATTATCCTGATTTTGGGACCAACCCATGAAGCAAGACGCGAAGGCAGCGCGAACTCGCAGTCAAACCGACCGTTTGCGCCCCATTGCCGGCCGCCACAACCAGAGGCTGAAAGAATTGCGGCTCGCCTTCCGCCGCGCCGAGCTCACCCCGCAGGGTGAGTGCGCCATCGAAGGTGTCAAGCTGCTCGAAGAAGCCTTGCGCAGTGGCCAACCACTGACTCTGAAGACCGTTTTCTTCAGCGAATCGGCGCGTCCTCTTGCGGAAAAACTGCTGCCCCAGATCAACGCCCGCACCGAAGCGCTCGTCCTGCCGAATACGCTCTTCAACTCGATCGTGCCGAGCGATGCGCCCCAGGGCGTGGCCGCCCTCGTCAAGCTGCCGGCGTTCTCTTCCAGACAATTGCTCGAGCGCTCAAGCGACGGCCCATTCGTCGTGACTGCCGGCCTGCAGGACCCCGGCAACCTGGGCACCATCCTGCGCTCCGCCGAAGCCTTTGGAGCCGCCGGAGTTTTTCTCACCGAAGGAACTGTCAGCCCTTACAACTCAAAGGTTCTGCGCGGATCGGCGGGTTCGATCTTCCGCTTGCCTTTCCTGCGGATCTCTTCCGAGGAACTGCTCCCGCTTCTGCGTGCACGCGGCGTTCGCCTGCTGGCAACTTCCTCGCATCAGGGAACTCCGTTGCCCCAAGTCTCGTGGACGCTGCCGCTGGCCATCTTTATCGGCAACGAAGGCGCTGGTCTGTCCCGTGAACTCACGCGCGAAATGGACGAAACCCTGGCGATCCCACAAGCCGCGCAAGTCGAATCGCTCAACGCCGGAGTTGCGGCCAGCATCGTGCTCTACGAAGCCGCAAGAAATTGGAAGCGAATTCCGTGAATCTATTCCAATCCATCCCGCCGGAAGGCTCCAGTTCGCCAGGCGCTCGCCCGCTGGCCGACCGCATGCGCCCGCGCACGCTCGATGAATATGTCGGGCAGGAGCACCTGATCGGCCCGGGCAAGCCGCTGCGCACGCAGGTCGACCGTGACGACACTGGATCGCTCATCTTCTGGG
>Ga0209448_10000416_pt1 | contig 14422 bp, 10 predicted proteins | sample BogFormECP14_OM2_FD_188245 | JGI IMG/M metagenome (GOLD analysis project Ga0209448, IMG submission 188245) | Bog forest soil microbial communities from Calvert Island, British Columbia, Canada - ECP14_OM2 (SPAdes) (version 2) | ecosystem: Environmental > Aquatic > Freshwater > Wetlands > Bog ... | reverse complement strand
AGCCGATCGGGAAAAGGCCCAGCACCTTTCCGACCGAAAAGTTGAGGCCATCCGCCCCTCCGGTCAGCCAGCCGTTGCGGTTCGCGAGCTCGCCGAACATCAGCGAAACTCCGAGCGTCACCATGAGGCGCGTCAGGTCGCCGCCGCGCAGCAGCAGCGGCGGAGGATGGCCGCAGCACACGATCTCCGCTCCACCGCAGCCGCAATTGATCAGCAGCGCCGCGTTTGAAAAGAACTCGTTCTTGTGCGCTACCAAATACTGGCTTCCCACCGGAGTGTTGTGATGGCCGGGATTGCCGATGACGATGATCGTTCGGAAGGTGTCGTTTCCCACTGCCGCAGCCAGTTTCACGGTATCGCGGGACGCCACGACCTTGTCCGCTCCGAGCATCATCGCTACTGCCACAGCGAGTACGTAGATGACGCCGACACTCAACATCGCCAGTGGTATGGCTCTCGGGAGGGTCCGATCCGGTGCGTCCATTTCCTCCGCGGCATTAGCGATCGATTCGAAACCAGTGAACGCGTACAACGCGACGATCGTGGCGAGCGTCAAGCTCGCGACGGGGCTCTTCCCAATCTCGGCGACCCCGAGCAATGAGTAGGACGCCGGGTTATAAACTCCCGTCGAACTCGATGTTCCATAGTTGTTCAAGTGTTGTGTGAGGATGACCCCCAGTCCGCCGACGATGAAGATCGAAAGCGCGAACACCTTGCCCAGGGTTGAGATTCCGTTCGCCCACCTGATCACCCGATTGCCGAACAGGTTTATGGCCAGCAGGACTCCGATAAAGATGAGAAACGTCAGCGTCTTCACGCTGAACAGCTCGGTGTCTTCGGCCCAAGCCTTGTTGGGGAAGGTCACTCTTAGCAGCGTCGAGACGAAGAGAGATGCCAGGAGTCCCCATGCGATCGAGGCGGTGATCGCCTGGGTGACGCCGACATAGATGCCGATCCGCTCCCCAAATGCGGCCGTCGCGTAAGCATAGGACGCACCGTTCGTTCTGACATATCTGGCTGCCGTGGCAAAGACGATCGCCATTACGCCGGCGAAAAGGCCGGCCAAAACGTACGCAAGCGGTGCCAGTGGTCCAGCGAGCTCGATCACAGCGCCCGGAGTAAGGAAGATGCCTGCTCCGATGATCGCATTGATCCCGAGCATGACAACGCTCCAGAAGCCAAGCTTGCCGATCGCACACCGTCCTGTCCGCAGGTCGCCCACCGCACAGCGGGTCTAGCACTGAAACGTCAAGGGTGCCACAAATTCATAGCCTCGATGCGGAAGTCGCTGTCTGCGTTGGCGCCGATGTCCCGTCGTGGCATTCGCGGCGGTGATTGCCGATTTGATCCTGGCTATTTCGGTTGCTGCCGTTGCCACCGGGTTAGCGATTGGTCAATGACCGACGGTCATACGTTAGTTCACGCGGGCGTCACTTAGCTGGCGTGCCAGCCGGTCGGTGAACTCGCTGACCCGCGCAGGACTATCGAGCGCGAACAGCGCAGCGGTAGCGCGATCCCCGTCGTCGTTGTGCCGCACAACAATTGGAATACCGTCATGGCGCACCACGTCGAACGCATCCTCGTCCGTGATGTCGTCGCCGAGGTAGATCGGCACCAGGGGAGCAGAGCCGGCTCGGAAGCTGGCACCCTGCAGGTGGTCGATCACCCAGCGCAGCGTCTTTCCCTTGTCCCAGTCGATATCCGGACGCAGCTCGATGACTTCGCGACCAGTAGTCACCCGAAGTCCGTCGCGCTGACCCGCCGCGCGTACCGCCGCGGCCACCTCGCCGACGCGGTCGCGGGCAGCATTGCGGTAGTGCACCGCGACACCAAACCGCTTGTGCTCCACGACAACACCGGAAATCGACCCGAGCTTCTCGCGTAGCTGGGTGGCCGCGGATTCCAGCACCGGTACGGCCGCCGCCGCGGCGTCGTTTTGGTGGTGCGTCCCGTCGGGCGCGGTCAGCTCGAAACCATGGCTACCGGCATACCAGATGCCGGGCAGGCCCACCCGCTCGGTCACGTCGGCGAGGTCGCGGCCGGACAGTATCGCGACCGGAGCCTGCGCGGCCAACTTCTGCACTGCCTCGGCCGCCCCGGGGGCTGGCCTGGCCGACTCGGGATCATCGACGATGTCAGACAGCGTGCCATCGAAGTCGAAGAACACTGCCGGCTGCCGGGCGCGCAGGCCCTTGGTCAGGCCGAGGGCCTGCAACGCATCGGGAAGCTGGGACATCCGCCGATCCCCGGTTCGCACGGTGACTTCACTTAGGTCGGCAACAATCGCGTCGGCGCCGACGCGACGCAGTGCGTCGCGGTGCCCTGTCCGGTCGACACCGACCACCAGAGCGAACCCTGCGTCGCGCGCGGCCGCGACAGCGGCCGGTTCCTTCGCCACGACGACGCACCGGCCCGGCCGCTTCGCCAGATGCTCGGCCCCCTCGACCAGCGTGGCCGCGGCGAACGGGCCGTCGACGCGCACACCGAACAGATCGCTGATATCGGCGGCGGTCAGTACGTCCTGGCATTTATCTGCCGAAAAAGTGTCTGCTGAAAAAGCGGCGGTGCCGACACCGATCTCCTGCAGTTGCCGGACCAGCGTCACCGACGAATCGAACACACTGCGCTCGGCCGTCACCACCGTGTCGAGGTCGAACAGCACCGCGTCATGGCGGCGCGGATCGATGATGACCGGCTCCAACTTGCGCACGACCAACCTTCTCACGGTGGTCAACGCCGCCTCACGACGATCAACGTCGGATCAGTGACGCGCTCGTGTCGGTGCAGCTGGCCGGCCTTGCGGCGCGCCGTTGGCATAAGTTCGAGCGGCTCGCTTACGGCGGCGGTCTTTGGTGAACAGCAGGACGGAGTCTTGGCTGAGCGCCAGCAGACGTGCCATCCCGAGTTCGATACCCGCGGCAAGCCGCTCAATGTCCGGAGCGGCGCCGTAGTCGGCGGTGATCCCGAAAACCAGCTCATCGCCGTAGCTGAGCACCGCGACCCCGGTGCTCAGCCGCAGCGCGGTCGGCGGGATCGGCAGCAAGCGCTCCATCGGTTGGCCCATCAGTTGCAACCGGTGGCGTGGGCCGGGCGCATTGGTCGCCAGCGATACGATGTCGCGTTGCGGTAGTCGGGCCAGCAATTGAATTGCTGTGGTGCGCAACGTAATTGGCAGACAATTGATCGCTGATTCCACGATGCTGCTACCACGCTGGTCACTCTGTTTGGCTGTCAACCGGTTGTGTACCGTTCGCAGTCGCCGCACCGAGTCGTCATGTTCGACGGGGAGATACGGCAGCATGGCCGCGATGCGATCGTCGGGCTTGTCCAAGGTGCGCAGCGAGTCCGCGCGCGGTTGTTCGCCGCGTCGGAGCAGAACCGTCCGGAAGCCCTCGGCGATGGCCGCGATCGCAACGTCGTTGATGGTCACTCCGAACTTACGGCACACGGCGTCGACGTTTTCGATTGGAACGCGCACCGTGTTGTAAAGCCGCATTGTGGCGGCGACCGGGTCGGCTGACAGGGTCCGGCTCGCGGGCCAGAGGGTGCCGGCGAGGGTGCTGGTGACGTTGCCGGCGATCTGAGAAGCCCGCCACGAAGCCCGCCACAGGGTGTCGGCCCAGCTGGGCTTCTCGGTGAGTGGCGGCGTAACCTGTTTGGCGCCAACGTGGTTAGCAAACGTAGCGGTGTCGGCGTCATCGCAAAGCCTGGTCAGGATGTGGGCAGCCGAAATGCCGTCGGCCAGGCAGTGGTGGATCTTCATCAAGATCGCCCACTGGTTGTCTTTCAGGCCCTCGATGACCCAGCACTCCCACAGCGGGCGGTCCAGGTCAAGGGGGCGCTCCAGGGCATGGGCAACTGCCCGGAACAGTTCAGCGTCGTCGCCCGGCTGGGGAATCGCCACCCGGTGCACGTGATCGGCGAGGTCGAATCCCGGGTAGTCGATCCAGTCCTGGGCACTCTCGGACGGGTGCGTCCGCAGCAATTGTGTGCACCGCGGGATCGAGTGAATCCGTTCTGCCAGAAAAGTTTTAAGCAGTTCGTAGTTAGGCACGGCGCCGTCGACGATGGCGACCGCGGCGATCGCCAGGCTCGCGTGCTGATCCGGATCCTGAGCTTTGAGGTAAGTCGTATCCAAGGTCTTCAGTTGCGCCATCATCAGGTCCCGCCGTCCATTTTTTGCGCTTGTACCAGTATCTGTCGCGCATCTCTGCAGTGGTAGGCCCGCAACGTTAAAAGCGTGTTTTTCAGTTGAAGATGCGTTTAACAACTTCGCGCGAGCAAATCGAACATACTTTCGATAGACTGTCAGGCATGGGCTGGGGCAATGGACCGTCGAGCTGGGCGGAAATGGAGCGGGTGCTCAGCAGCAAGCCGCGCCATGCCGGCTCGCCGGTGGCGGCCGGGCCTGCAGAAGACGGTCCTTTGTCGCGCAAGCGTGGGACGTATAAGCCGCCGGACCACAACCGGATGGCCCCCTCGTCCGTCGCATATGCGGAGCTGCATGCGCATTCGGCGTACAGCTTTCTCGACGGAGCGAGCACGCCGGAGGAGCTGGTCGAGGAGGCCGCCCGGCTGGATCTGCGTGCGCTCGCGTTGACCGACCACAACGGCCTGTACGGGGCGGTGCGCTTCGCCGAAGCGGCCGCCGAACTCGACATGTGTACCGTGTTCGGCGCCGAGCTTTCGCTGGCATCCTCGCAAGGATCGGTTGCCCGCACCGAGCAGCCGGACCCGCCCGGCCCGCACCTGCTGGTGCTGGCCCGTGGCCCGGAAGGTTACCGACGGCTGTCGCGGCAACTGGCCGCGGCGCATCTGGCCGGCGGCGAGAAGGGCAAGCCGCACTTCGACTTCGACGCGCTGACCGAGGCGGCCGGCGGGCACTGGCACATCCTGACCGGATGTCGCAAAGGCATTGTGCGCCAATCACTGTCCGAGGGCGGTCCAGGCGCGGCGGAACGGGCGCTGTCCGATCTGGTGGACCGCTTCAGCGCGGCCCGGGTCAGCATCGAGTTGACCCATCATGGTCATCCGCTTGACGACGAACGCAACGCGGCGCTGGCCGCGCTGGCGCCGCGCTTCGGTGTCGGCGTCATCGCCACCACCGGAGCGCACTTCGCTCATCCGTCGCGCAGCAGGCTGGCCATGGCGATGGGCGCGATCCGGGCCCGGCAGTCGCTGGATTCGGCCGCCGGATGGCTAGCCCCGCTGGGTGGCTCGCACCTGCGGTCCGGCGAGGAGATGGCCCGACTGTTCGCGCAGCGGTCCGAGGTGGTGACCGCCGCAGCCGAACTCGGCGAGCAGTGCGCGTTCGGGCTGGCGCTCATAGCGCCGCAGCTGCCGCCGTTCGACGTACCCGGCGGGCATACCGAGGACAGCTGGCTGCGGCAGCTGGTGATGGCGGGAGCGCGCGACCGCTACGGACCGCCCAACCAGTCAGGGAGCGCGCCGCGAGTGTACTCCCAGATTGAGCATGAGCTGAAAGTCATTGCGCAACTGAATTTTCCGGGTTACTTCCTGGTGGTGCACGATATCGCCCGGTTCTGCCGGGAAAACAACATCCTGTGTCAGGGAAGGGGATCGGCGGCCAACTCCGCGGTCTGTTATGCCCTCGGCGTCACCGCTGTCGATCCGGTGGCCAACGAGCTGCTGTTCGAGCGCTTCTTGTCGCCGGCCCGCGATGGGCCGCCTGACATCGACATGGACATCGAGTCGGACCAGCGCGAAAAGGTCATTCAGTATGTCTACGATAAATACGGCCGTGACTACGCCGCCCAGGTCGCCAATGTAATTACCTACCGGGGGCGGATCGCGGTGCGCGACATGGCCCGCGCCCTGGGCTTCTCGCAGGGACAGCAGGACGCGTGGAGCAAGCAGATCAGCCACTGGAACGGGCTGGCTGATTCGCCTGACTCGAATGTTCTAGAGGGTATCCCGCAGCAGGTGATCGACCTGGCGACTCAGATCCGGAATCTGCCGCGGCATATGGGCATCCATTCCGGCGGCATGGTGATCTGCGACCGGCCGATCGCCGACGTGTGCCCGGTGGAGTGGGCGCGCATGGAGAATCGCAGTGTTCTGCAATGGGACAAAGACGACTGCGCGGCAATCGGTTTGGTGAAGTTCGACCTACTCGGGCTGGGCATGCTCTCGGCACTGCACTATGCGAGAGACCTGTTGGCCGAGCACAAGGGCATTGAGGTGGACCTGGCCAGGCTCGACCTCTCCGAACCTGCGGTGTACGAGATGCTGGCGCGTGCCGATTCCGTGGGCGTGTTCCAGGTGGAGTCGCGGGCGCAGATGGCCACCCTGCCGAGACTTAAGCCGCGGGTTTTTTACGACCTGGTGGTGGAGGTCGCGCTGATCCGTCCCGGGCCCATCCAGGGCGGGTCGGTGCACCCCTACATCCGGCGGCGCAACGGCATCGACCCGGTCGTCTACGACCACCCGTCCATGGAATCGGCATTGCGAAAGACGCTGGGAGTACCGCTTTTTCAGGAACAACTGATGCAGCTCGCGGTCGACTGCGCCGGCTTTTCGGCCGCCGAGGCCGACCAGCTCCGCCGCGCCATGGGATCCAAGCGCTCGGCCGAACGTATGCAACGGCTGCGCGGCCGGTTCTACGACGGCATGCGGACGCTGCACGGCGCCACCGACGAGGTGATCGACCGAACCTACGAAAAGCTGCAGGCATTCGCCAATTTCGGCTTTCCCGAAAGCCATGCGCTCAGCTTCGCGTCGCTGGTGTTCTACTCATCGTGGTTCAAGCTGCACCACCCGGCGGCGTTCTGCGCCGCGCTGCTGCGCGCACAGCCGATGGGTTTTTATTCACCACAGTCGCTGGTGGCCGATGCGCGCAGGCACGGCGTGCTGGTCCACGGTCCGGATGTCAACGCCAGCCTGGCGCACGCCACTCTCGAGAATGCCGGGACGGAGGTCCGCCTCGGGTTGGGCGCTGTCCGTCATATCGGCGACCAGCTCGCCGAGCAGCTGGTCGAGGAGCGAACGGACAACGGCCCGTTCGCCTCTCTGCTGGACCTGACATCCCGGCTGCAGCTGAGCGTGCCGCAGACCGAAGCGCTGGCGACGGCCGGAGCGCTGGGCTGCTTCGGGATGTCCCGGCGAGAGTCGTTGTGGGCGGCCGGGGCGGCGGCCACCCAACGGCCGGGCCGGTTACCCGGTGTGGGCTCGTCGTCGCACATCCCGGCGTTGCCGGGGATGAGCGAGCTGGAGTTGGCCGCCGCCGACGTGTGGGCCACCGGTATCTCGCCGGACAGCTATCCGACGCAGTTCCTGCGGGCCGACCTGGACGCGATGGGGGTGTTGCCCGCCGAGGCGCTGCTCTTGGTGCCCGACGGCGACCGCGTGCTGATCGCCGGTGCGGTGACCCATCGGCAGCGACCCGCGACGGCCCAGGGGGTGACGTTCATCAACCTCGAGGACGAGACCGGGATGGTCAACGTGCTCTGCACGCCGGGGGTGTGGGCGCGGCACCGCAAGCTGGCGCATACGGCGCCTGCGCTGCTGATCCGCGGGCAGGTCCAAAACGCCAGTGGCGCGGTCACCGTCGTGGCCGAACGGTTGGGCCGCATCAACCTGGCGGTCGGCTCCCGCTCGCGCGACTTCCGCTGAATTCCGCGGGAGTGCAACTACCGACGGGGTTACTCGAGGAACATGACGTGGAATGCACTTTCGCGGCAAAGACTCAGCCCGTCGGCGTCGTCCACACCCTGGTCGGGGTGATTTTCAGCCGGGTGGTGAAAGACCCCATCGCTTCGGTCAGGCCGAATTTCTCGGCGGCCTCGCTGTACTTCGCCCAGTACGGCTCGTCCTGGCGGCAGTCGACGTCGGTGGCATCCACCGTCGCGGTCCCCCCGACGGCGATGATGCCGCCGCCGTTTCCGTCGGAATCCAGGTTCAGGCTCACCTGGGGGTGCGCCTTGATGTGGCCGACCTTGGCGGCTTGCGGCATGGAGTACACCCTCAGCTTCGTGCCATCGAAGTAGAACCAGATCAGCCTCGGAACCGGCTGTCCCGATTTGGCGACGGTGGTCAGCCATCCGTAGCTGTCCGACCTAAGTCTGCTGGAAACCTCTTGTGTCAGTTCGACGGTCATAAGGCCGAATTTAGCCCGGCGACGATGCGCGCCGCCGAGGTGGCGCGAGGAGGAGCCGGGCAATCCGACGATAGTCTCCAATCATGACCCTCAACCTGTCCGTCGACGAAGTCCTCACCACCACGCGCTCGGTCCGTAAACGTCTCGACTTCGACAAGCCGGTGCCTCACGAGGTGCTGATGGAATGCCTCGAACTGGCGCTGCAGGCGCCCACCGGTTCTAACTCGCAGGGCTGGCAGTGGGTGTTCGTCGAGGATGCCGAAAAGAAGAAGGCGATCGGCGACATCTACCTGGCCAATGCCAGGAACTACCTCAGCTCGCCCTCAGCCGAGTACCCCGAGGGCGACACTCGCGGTGAGCGGATGGGGTTGGTCCGTGATTCCGCGACCTATCTTGCCGAGCGCATGCACGAGGCGCCGGTGTTGCTGATCCCCTGCCTGGAGGGCCGGGCGGACCAGTCGCCGTTGGGCGGCGTGTCGTTCTGGGCGTCGCTGTTCCCTGCGGTCTGGAGTTTCTGTCTGGCGCTGCGCTCCCGTGGGCTGGGCTCCTGCTGGACGACGCTGCACCTGCTCGCCGACGGCGAGCAGCAGGCGGCCGAGGTGCTCGACATCCCCTACGACAAGTACAGCCAGGGCGGGCTGTTCCCGATCGCTTTCACCAAAGGCACCGATTTCCGGCCGGCCAAGCGGCTGCCTGCCGAGAACCTCACGCACTGGAACACCTGGTAGCTACACAGCCCCGGGGTAGCCGCGCTGCCGCCACGCCTCGTAGACGGCGATCGCTGCCGCATTGGACAGGTTCAGCGAGCGCCGGCCCGCCAGCATGGGGATGCGCACCTGCTGGGTGATGTGGGCGTCGGCCAGGGTCGCCGCGTCCAGCCCGTCGGGTTCCGGCCCGAACATCAACACGTCGCCGGCCTGGTAGTCGACGTCGGCAAACGATGTCGTCGCGTGCGCGGTGAACGCGACCACTCGCGCCGGCAACAGCGCATCCCACGCGGCCTGCAGCGACACGTGGACGGTGACTGACGCCAGGTCGTGATAGTCCAGTCCAGCTCGCCGGAGCTTGGGTTCGGACAAGTCGAAGCCCAGCGGCTCGACCAGATGCAACTCACAGCCGGTGGCGGCCGCCGTCCGGATGGCGTTGCCCGTGTTGGGGGCGATGCGCGGGGAAACAAACATCAGCTTGAACACAACACGGAATCCTCCCGGTATGCGCGTGCTTGGAAGGTTACGTCTACCGAGGTCAACCCGGGAATCGACTTCGATAGAAGCGGGACGTATCGGTCGGTTCGGGACGCGTCCGATACCGATGCGCGCCGGGAGTTGTTGACCCGTTCCGGGATCACGGTCGCCGCGAGGATCAGCGGTGTCGAGGGCAAGCGCTCAGCATCGAATCCGGGAGCCTTTCAGTTAGAGATCCGCATTCCAGCGGCGGTTACGGTGAAGATCACGGGGAACTGAGCCGATTCGGGGAACGCCTACGGTTCGGCAAGTCAGCTACCGAGGCAGTACGTCAGCTCACCGGACGGTGCAAGACATGCGCCCGGGTTTTCTTCATTGGTGGCGATGTCCAAGTTCGACTGCCACCTGATCGGCGAGGGCTTCGCGTGCTGTCCGCTCTTCGCCCCGCAATCGCTCGAGAGTCAGCCTCGGACTCGGCTGGGAGCGTTGTGTGGGTTGCCCTTCTTCCCATTTGACTTGCTCCACTGTCGAGATCACCTGTCTAACCAGGTCCCGCCAAGTCTCCATGTGCTCTCGCACCTCGTTGGACCCGAATGCCCTGACGACTGCTTCGGTGTGCGCTTGCTCTGCGAGCGTCGGCAACGGGGGATCTGACTGCGGCGGCATCGTGTTGATCATCGGATACACCGTCTGTACCCATTGCCCGGCCCGCTCGGTCATGTCGAGAAGCTCTATGTAAGCGTTCTCTAACCGCTGCTGTACCCGAGCCTCTTTCGCGGTCGCTCCGGCATCATCACTGTTTTGCTTCGTAGCAAGCCATGTGAAGAACATGCCGGCTACGCCGACTGTCCCTGTCGTTACTGGGGCGACCCATTCCCATGCCACAAGCCGATTATGGTCGCTGGCCCCTTCCGGCTCTTGTTATTCCGTCGCCGACGATGCTTCTAGCCGCCGGGGCAGGGCCCCGGAATCCGCATGTTCCAGCATTTACCTGGAGGCAGTGGCGGCGCGGTAGGACCCGGAACATCTGCTGATCATGGCAAAGTCATCCCTGCCGAGACCGCGGCAATGCCCAGCGTGTTTGCTAGACTTTCGCACCGGTGTACGGCACTAGCCGCCTGGGCGGTCTCTGCTCAGTAACAATTCTGGTGACCTGGGCTGCGGGCTGTCATACTCTTCGGATTGCCGGGCGTTTACCGTTCGCGCCCATCTGCGCGGGGCGGGCGGAATAAAGCAGGAAGTTTCATGAGCCTCTCGTCTTTTCGAGCGTTAAGTATCAGTGCTGCGGCCGGTCGCGCGGCCGCGACCCCGTGAACATGTTCACCCGCCCGGCCGCACCGGTCGAGGCGGTTCCACCCGAGTTTGCGGAAGTCCCCCCCGCTGAAGCGCCACCGGCCAAGCGCCCGCCGGCATGGTCGCTGAGTAACTGGCCGGTTCGGTGGAAAGTCTTGGCGATTGTGCTGGTGCCGCTGCTGCTGGCAACGGTTTTCGGAGCATTGCGTGTCCAGAGTGCGATGACCAACTCCGCCGGTCTGCGGTTGGCCGCCACCCGCGCCAACGTGCTGCCGGCGGTCACGAAATATATGTCGGCATTGGACGTCGCTTTGTTGGCAACCTCCGCGGAACGCGACATGGAGGGGGCCAAGAAGAACTTCGAGGCCCGAAAGTACGAGCTGCAGACGCGGCTGACAGACACCAACGTGATCTCCGACGTCCGATCGGGAGTGAGCATTCTGCTGAACGGCGGTCAGGCGCTATTGGACAAGGTGGTCGACAACAGCATCGGTGTGACAGACCGGGTGACTACCTACGCGCCCATCCTGCTGACGGCCGAGGACGTGATCAATGCATCGGTGCGCGTCGACAGCGAGCAGATACGGGCGGAGGCCCAGGGGTTGAGCCGGGCGGTCGGGGCGCGCGGGCAGATGACGATGCAGGAAATCCTGGTGACCCGTGGCGCCGACCTTCCCGAGCCGCAATTGCGCACCTCGATGATCACCCTGGCCGGTACCGAACCGTCGACGCTGTTCGGGATGAGCCAGGTGCTCGGTGTCAGCTCGCCCGAAGCCAAGATGCTGCAGCAGCAGATGGTGACCCGGATGGCGATCATGTCCGATCCGGACAGCGTGCTCGTCGACAACGCCGATCTGCTGCACTCGATACAGACCACCGACGGGATCGCCGAACAGGTCATCAAAGACACCACGGCATCGGTGACAAAGTCAGTACAAGCCCAGGCCACTGATCGGCGCAATGCCGTGATCCTGGACGCCACCTTGGTGCTGGCCGCCATCGTGATCGCCCTGGTCATTGTCTTGCTGGTGGCCCGCGTGCTTGTTCGGCCGCTGCGCGTGCTGCGCGACGGCGCGCTGAAAGTCGCCCACACCGACCTCGAGAACGAGATCGCCCGGGTCAAGGCCGGCGGCGGCGAGCCGACTCCCGAGCCGCTGCCGGTGTACACCACTGAGGAGATCGGCCAGGTCGCCCACGCGGTCGACGAGCTGCACACCCAGGCCCTGCTGCTGGCCGGTGATGAAGCGCGGTTGCGTTTGCTGGTCAACGACATGTTCGAGACCATGTCGCGGCGCAATCGTTCGCTGGTCGATCAGCAGCTGTCGTTGATCGACCGGCTGGAGCGCAACGAGGAGGATCCCGACCGGCTTGAGAGCCTCTTTCGGCTCGATCACTTGGCGGCCCGGTTACGCCGTAACAGCGCGAACCTGCTGGTCCTGGCGGGCGCGCCGCTGGCGCGTGACCAGCGCGAGCCGGTGGCACTGACGACGGTGATCAATGCCGCCGTTTCCGAGGTCGAGGACTACCGCCGCGTCGAAACCGCGGGGGTGCCGGACTGCGCGCTGATCGGCGCGGCGGCCGGCGGCGTTATCCATCTGCTTGCCGAGCTGATCGACAACGCGCTGCGCTACTCGCCGCCGACGACATCCGTTCAGGTTTCCGTCGCACGGCGCGGCGACGGAGCAGCTCTGCTGCGAATCTGCGACTCCGGTTTGGGGATGACTGACGCTGACCGGCGCATCGCCAACATGCGGCTGCAGGAGGGCGGTGAGGCGACTCCCGACAATGCGCGCCACATGGGTCTTTTCGTGATCGGCCGGATCGCCGCTCGGCATGGCATCCGGGTGGGGCTGCGCGGCCCGGCGGCCAATGAAGCGGGGTCCGGCACGACTGCCGAGGTCTACTTACCGCCGACCGTGCTCGAGGGCGTTGTAGGGGGCTCAGCCGCGACTCGGGCAGCAGGACCGCGAGCACGGGCACGGATGGTCTCATCGCCGAGCACCGAACTCGCCAGTGCGATCGCCGCGGCAGACGCTCAGACTGCTGGACAGCCTGAACAACAGCGCGCCGCCGTGCTCGAGCCGACAAACCACAATGGCTCTTTTGGGGATTCTCTTGAAGGCTCTTTTGAAGGGTCTTCTGCAGCATCCCGAGAATCCAGACCACCGATCACGTTGCTGCCGCGACGCAACCCGGGTTCCAGCGGCATCAGTGAAATCCCTGCCCAGCCTGACCAGCAACAGCCGCGGCGGCACCGACGCGAGCTAGCCACTCCGTGGTGGGAAAGCGGAGACGCGCAAGAGCCGAAACGGGCGCCGGCGCAAAGCCCGATCCAAGCGGTATCGGATACGTCGGCGTTCTTTGCTGCGCGGTCTCGAGACGGCGGCGCTCGGGCCGATACCCGGAGCGCCGACCTCGCGACTCCGGCCGCCAGCGCACCGCGCCAGTCGGTCCCGTCCGTCCCGAAAGGCCCGCCAGTCCCGGAAGGCCCGTCAGTGGCGAAAGGCCCGACAGGTCAAGCCGATGATGAAGTGATCTACCGGCGGATGCTCTCCGAGATGATGGGCGATCCGCACGACCTGGTTAACAGCCCTGACTTGGATTGGCAGTCGGTGTGGGACCGGGGTTGGTCGCTGGCCGCCGGCGCCGAGGACAAGCCCGTCGAGTCGCGCACCGCCGATCACGGCCTGCCGGTGCGCGAACCCGGAGCCCGGCTGGTGCCGGGCGCGGCAACCCGGGACGATCAGGACGATGAGGGATCCGTTGTCGCATTGAACGGCGGCTTCCATTCCGGGCGGCACTCGCAGCACGCGGCCGCGGTGCGCGACCCCGAGGCGGTGCGCGCCTCCTTCAACAGCCATTTCGGCGGGGTTCATTCCGGACGGTCGGATGCCCGCGAAAGCAGTATCGAAACCCGCGAAGGACCTGATCAGCAATGACGTCACCTGGCAACCCGTTGGACTGGCTGGTGTCGAAGTTCGCCCGCGAGGTCCCCGGGGTAGCGCATGCGTTACTGGTGTCCGTCGATGGGCTGGCCATCGCCGCCAGCGAACATCTACCTCGCGAACGAGCCGATCAATTGGCCGCGGTGGCATCCGGGCTGGCCAGCCTGGCCACCGGCGCCGCGCAGTTGTTCGAGGGTGGCCAGGTGCTGCAGTCGGTGGTCGAGATGCAGAACGGGTATCTGTTGTTGATGCGCGTCGGCGATGGCTCGCATCTGGCCACGCTGGCGGTCACGTCGTGTGATATCGGTCAGATCGGGTACGAGATGGCCATCCTCGTCGAGCGGGTGGGCGGCGTTGTGGAGTCGTCGCGACGCTCCGAGTCCAATCGCTCGGCTGCTCCTTGGGCCGTTACCCGGCCTGCATCGTCGCCGAGCAACGCCCGCCCCTGAGCCCGTCATGGACCCCCGCGAGCCCTGGCCGTCCTCACGTGAGGCGAGCCTGGTTCGCCCGTACACCCTCACGTCCGGGCGGACCGGCACCAATGTCGACCTTCCGCTGGAAGCGCCGGTTCAGACGTTGCGGGCGGGACTGGCTCACCAATGGCCAGCCAATGACACGCGCGGCAGGATCACCCAAATGTGCGTCAACAGTCCCTCGGTCGCCGAAATCTCGGCCCGGCTGGACTTGCCGGTGGGTGTCGCGCGCGTCTTGGTCGGCGATCTGGTCACGGCCGGTTACCTTCGGGTGCACAGGACGTTGACCGAACGATCGACCCGCGAAGAGCGCCGCGAACTCATAGGAAGGACGCTGCGTGGCCTTAAAGCACTCTGACACCCGCGCCACCGCCTCGACGAAGATCGTCATCGCGGGCGGGTTCGGTGTCG
>Ga0209448_10000415_pt1 | contig 14462 bp, 7 predicted proteins | sample BogFormECP14_OM2_FD_188245 | JGI IMG/M metagenome (GOLD analysis project Ga0209448, IMG submission 188245) | Bog forest soil microbial communities from Calvert Island, British Columbia, Canada - ECP14_OM2 (SPAdes) (version 2) | ecosystem: Environmental > Aquatic > Freshwater > Wetlands > Bog ... | reverse complement strand
CAGGAGATTGCGGTTCGCATTGCGCTTGGCGCCAGCCGCTGGCGTTTGGTCCGTCAATTGTTGACAGAAAGCGTCTTGCTCGGACTATTCAGCGGCATCCTTGGATTCTTCTTTGGCTACGGCGGATGCCAACTTCTCTGGTCGTTCCGCCCAGCGGAATTTGCGCAGAACCTTGTTGATCCCCATCTCAACGCGAATGTCTTCCTCTTCGTGCTCGTTGTCGCGCTGTTCACCGGCCTGATCTTCGGCATCGCGCCCGCGCTGCGCTCTTCCCGCACACCCGTCGTCGAAGCGCTCAAAGAAGAAGCTCGCACCGCTGGCCGGAGTGTCAGCCGCGTCAGTCTGGCCAACTCGCTTCTGGTAGGACAAGTCGCGGTTTCTCTGGTTTTGCTGGTCACGACCGCACTGTTTTTACGCAGCGTTCAGCGCGAATACCTGATCACCCCTGGCTTCGAAACGAAGAATCTCACCGTTTTCTTGCTCTACCCCGGCCAGTTGGGTTACGACCGGACAAGAACAGAACAGTTCTACAAAGACGTGCGTGATCGTCTCGCGACAGTTCCCGGAGTCGCCTCCGTATCATGGGCCGCAAACCTGCCGCTGTTCAGCCGCGCCCAAAGTGGTGTGGTGATGGAAGGCCAGGAGCAGCGGAAGAAATCTGAAGAAATTTCGAGCGTCATAAATACGGTCGATCTCGATTATTTCTCGACGATGAGTATCGCTTTCCTCGGTGGCCGCGAATTCACCCAAAACGATCGCGAAGGCGCAGCCCCGGTCGCGATCATCAACGACACCATGGCGGGCCGCTACTGGCCCAACCAGGATCCCCTCGGCAAACGCCTCCAGCTGCCCGGCCAAAAGGCATTCCGTCAAATCGTTGGCATCGTCAAGACCACTGATTACCAAACGCTCGGCGAAGCGCCACAATCTTGCGTCTACGTTCCTCTTCGGCAAAATTACTCCGAGTCGATGGTTCTCTACGTAAGGACCGAGCATGATCCGTCACAGATGATCGCCTCCGTCCAGAGTGAAATCCGGAATATCGATCCTGCCCTGCCGATCGACGACATTCGAACTGGAACCAAAGTGATCGAGCAAGCGCTTTGGGGCGCAAAAATGGGGGTAGGGATCCTCGGCGTGTTCGGATTCTTGGCGCTCGGACTTGCCTCGATTGGCCTCTATGGAATCATGGCCTACTCCGTGAATCAGCGTCGGCGCGAGATTGGTATTCGCATGGCGTTGGGCGCTGGTCAGGCAAGCGTGCTGCGTCTGATTCTTCGTCAGGGAATGATGCTCGTCATCTGCGGGGTTGGAATCGGGCTGATGCTCTCGATTCTGCTTGGGCGCGCTCTGTCTAAGTTTCTCTACGGCGTTGGCGCAAGCGATCCTGCCAGCCTCACCGGAGCGTCGCTTGTGCTCCTGACAGTCGCATTGGTTGCGTGCTATCTTCCCGCGCGGCGGGCCAGCCAAGTGGATCCACTCATCGCACTGCGCGAGAGCTGAAAACTGACCGTTCTTCAGCATCAAGCCAAATCGCCAAGTTGAGTGGCCCATCCTTGCTGGCGTTTTTGCTTTCTGGAGACTGTTTCTACGACCTAACTCCCTTATTCGCAATACTTACAAACAAACCGCATTTTGCACAATTTTCGTGCAAATTGGCGTCGGCAAGCTCTTTAGAATCAACACTTCCACAACCTCCCGCAAGTATTGATTAATCGACTTACAGAAAACTTAACTTCATTAGAATCAAAACTTATGAAAAACCCAGGGGGGGGTCTTGTTGTTAGCCAGACACCCGGTGACCGAAGGTTCCGACCTTGGCGGAAGGGACCTCTCTGGCAGGATTGGCTGCTTTCTCCGCTCCGTGGCCTCTGTCCCGGGCGCCTGCCCCGACCGGGTCAGGGCGCTAAAATCCACATTCAGCATCTCCACCCAACTGGACACGAAGGGAAGGGAGCTCAACATCGCGCTTAACTCCATCTTTGGAGGAACTACTTTCAATTGTCGACCTCCTAGTCACCACTCACTACCCACTACTCACTATTCACTGCCCTCCACCAACATTTCTTTTGCTCTCCGCCGCGACGGTGGTAGGCTTCACAACTGGCAACGTGGAGGATAGAAGTGAGCTTAGCCGCTCCCCCAGATCATCTTCATTCTCTCTCCGGCTTGGAGGGCCGCCGCAGCACGCGCATCGACCGCACTGTTCCCTTGGTCGTCCTCGGCCAAACCAAAACCGGCCTCTCCTTCCAGGAAAAAACATCGACTGTCAGCTTCAATCTTCACGGCTGCCGCTATCCATCGCGCCATGAATATCCCATCGGAGCGTCCGTCGGTCTTCGCGTCCTCCAACCGGATGGCGAGACCATCTCTCCCGTCATTCGCGCCTTTGTAAAATCCGTCCATCCTCCCGCAAGCCCTCGCGAACTCTTCCAAGTCGGCGTCGAGCTGGAATCCCCAGCGAATATCTGGAATCTTTCTTCTCCTCCGCCGGATTGGAATCGCCTGCTGGGAGGAAGTGCATCGTCGGCTGGTCTAGCTACAGCGGTTGCTCCCGCGCTGGAACCGCCCGCGCCGCCAACCGCTCCCGCCGCATTTCCATCTGCTGCTTCATCCAGTGGCAGCGAGGCGAGAACGAGCCTGGTCACGGAATTTCCGTCGCCATCCCCTGCTGCAGCCGGTGCTCCCTCGGCCAAAGAATCCTCTCCGCCAAAACCGGAGCGCGTCGCCATCACCATCGATCAATTGGTAGCCGCCATGCAGGGCAAACTGCAGGCCGCCGCCGAAAAAGTAGTCCAGAACGCGCTGGCCGAGCATCTCGATGAAGCCATCGACGCTGCCCTCGCGCGTGTCGAAGGCGTCCGCGAAAGAAATCTTCAACAACTGGGCGAATTTTCCGAGCAGCGTCTGGAATCGCTGATGCGTTCTTCTCGCGAAGAAATTCTAGGCCACCTCGAGTCGCGCCTCGGCGAAGTCCAAAGCCGCTGGGAAGAGCAGCACAATGCTTTCCGCACACAAGCCGAAGAAATTGTGCAGCGCCTCGAAAAACTCGCCGCCGATACGCAGCGCAATCTTGCCGAGACGCAGAAATTCGTAGACAAGGCCACTGGCGAAATCGTGCCGCAGACGCGCGGCCGCCTGGACGAATCTCTAGGCCAGGCCACCGAACAATTTGAAGCTGCCGCGGACCGCATCTCCGATCGCCAGCTGGTTCGCGTGATGGAAGCCACGCGCATGGTCACCCGCGAAGCCGCCGCCCAGATGGACGCCCGTGTAGCCGAATCCCGCGCGCTCCTGCACAGCGCCGCGGGAAGCACGCTCGAAGAATTCCGCCGGCAGGCGGAAGTTCAAGTCGATCTCGCTATCTCTGAAACAACCGAGCGCGTCCGGTCCGCTCTCAACGCGCTCGATGCCGAAAATCGCGTCGCTTGCGAGAATCGCCGCCGCACTATGATCGACGACGTCACCCGCACCACGGAGCAATCCACCGAGCAATTCCGCTCCGGCATCAAAGCCTTTCTCTATTCCTGCCTAGTGGCCGCCGTGGGCGCCGTCGACGAGCACGCAAAAACCACTCTCGACGGCATGGTCAAAGAGCCCGGAGGCACCACACGCACCATCGGCGACATCACCGACATCAGCGATATCACAAAAATCCCATCCGACGACGAAAAGCCAAATTAACAAACAGTTTGTCGCGGATTGAATTCTTTGTAGGGGCACAGCAGTGCTGTGCCCCTCTTTTCGGCCGGCTCTTGTGTTGTGAAGGGTTAAAAGCTCTTGAAGGTTTGAAAAGTATTTAGTTCGCTGGCGCGCCCAAACCAAATTCGCGATGCACGGTGATCAATGCGGTCTTTGCTGCTTTCTCTTCCACCACAAACGAAATATTTGATTCGGATGATCCCTGCGCGATGGCAATCAAGTTCACGTTTTCGCGACCTAGCGCGTTGAACGTGCGCCCCGCAACTCCCGGAGTCCCGCGCATGTTCTCGCCCACTACCGCAACGATGGCGATGTTCGTATCAATCGTAATGTGTTCCACTTTCTCGTGCGCGAGATCTTGTGCAAACTCTTTTCGCAGCGCCTCGACAGTCCTCTGCGCATCCGCGGCGGACACAATAAAACAAATATCGTTCTGCGAAGACGACTGCGAAATCAGCAATACGTTCGCGCGCACTTCCGCCGTCGTCGAAAAAGTCCGTCCCACAACATCCGGCAATCCCACTATCCCCGGCCCGCCCACGCTGATCAACGCGACGTCTTGTATCGCCGTCAGCGCTTTCACGCCTCCGCCGATACTTCGCCCTTCCGGCGTAATCTTCGTTCCCGGCCGCTCCGGCGCAAAGCTGTTGCGTATCCACACCGGAATTGCCGCCTGCATCACCGGCTTCAATGTTTTTGGATGCAAAACTTTTGCGCCGAAAAACGCCAGCTCCGCGGCTTCGCGGTAAGAAATCACCGGAATCGTTCGCGCTTCCGGCACGAGCCGGGGATCTGCCGTCAGCACGCCATCGACATCCGTCCAGATAATCACTTCATCCGCGCTCAGCGCCGCGCCCAAAATCGTCGCCGAATAATCGGACCCGCCGCGACCGAGCGTAGTCAGCTTTCCTTCGGTTGTCGCGCCGAGGAATCCAGTCACGACCGGCACAATTCCCTTGTCCAACATCGGCCGCAACCGTACCTCGCATTCTTCCCGCGTCCGATCCATCAACGGTTCCGCGCCTCCGTGGAACGCATCGGTAATAATCACTTCCGTCGCATCCACAGCTTCGCTCGGCAAGCCAAGCTCACGCACCGCTCCCGCCACCAGCGGCGCGGACAGCCGCTCGCCCAAGCTCGATATCGCGTCCAGCGTTCGCGGCGTCAACTCACGCAGCAGCGCCGTCCCTTCAAAGAGTCTGCTCCCCTCTGCAAATACTTCCTCCATCTCCTCTCGCACAGACTTGCGCGCATTTTCATCGCAAACAAGGCTACTCAGCGCCTCTTCATGCTGCGCGCGCAGCGCCGCCAGAACCGCCGCTCCTTGGCCGTTCTCGCCGGTTCCCGCTCGTTTCGCCGCTTCGATCAGCCGGTTGGTCACCCCGCTCATCGCGGAAACCACCGCGACGCAGGCTCCTCCACGTCCACTGTCTGCGATGATCTTTGCCGTCCTCGCGATGCACGCGGCATCGCCCACCGACGTCCCGCCAAATTTCATCACCTGCAATCGCGCGTTCATTTCCTTCCGCAGTCCCCGCTTCCTCTCAGATTTATCTTGTCAGTTTACCTTGAGTGTCTGTTGTCTTCGACCAGAGGAATTCCACTCGTTGCCTGTGCTGGCAGTTGCGTGAAGCGGGACGGATTAAGGCCGATCCCAATCCAGGGCGTAAATTTCCTGGATGCTGGCGTCGCGTACCACCAGCGGAGATTCGTCGGGCGCGAGGCCGCTCCAGTTTCCGAAGGCGCCGCCGGCGGCCTGAAAACCTTTGAGGCTGAAGATGCGCTCGAGTTTGCCGTCGCTGACTTGCACGCGGAAGTAGCTCTCCTGGTTGTCGAGAATTCCGTCAAAATAGAGATAGCGTCCGTCTCGCGACCACGTTGGATAGGCCACGAAGAGGTTGGCAAGCTCAGTCCATTTCTGAGTTGTGAAATCAAACAGCATGAGCTTGAGCGAATCCAGCGGAATCGCGGCCAAGTAGCGCCCGTCGGGAGACCAGCGCGGAGAATACAGTCCATCGGAGCCCGGCAACTTCGTCGGCGTTCGCGTCTTCAGATCTAGGACGTATATTGCAGAGCCCTGATTGCTCAGAGAGTTTTCCCCGAAAGCCAACGATTTGCCGTCCGGCGACCAGGTGGGGTCCGCAGAGTTGGTTGTACCTCGAAAGATCAGTTCGGGAGAGCCGCCTTGCACAGGAATCACATAGATCTGCCACGGCTCACCGGGTGGATGACCAAAGAAAGCGAGCTGCTTGCCGTCGGGAGACCAGCGCGGCAAGTACGCTTGCATGGGCGGAAAAACAAGCTGAAGCTTTTGAGTTCCGTCCGTTTTGCTTCGCCACATAGTGCCGTCGGTGGCATCATTGTAGGCGACCCACTCACCATCGTGAGAGAAGTCGAGCCCCATCGCCGAAATTCCAGAAAGGTAGGGCGCGAGTTGTTTGGATTTGGCATCGTAGCGCAACAATTCGCCCCGGGGCTGCCAGCCCTGGACGAAAAGCTTCTTGCCATCGCGGCTTGGGACGGGGTTGCCGACATTCATCGGCCCAGTCGTCAACTGCACCGGCGCCTGCGGTGTGGCGCGAAAAAAACCACCACGTTCGTTGATGGCCCAGAGGTCCATCGTCGCGTCGCGCCGCGTCTGGAAAACGAAATACTTTCCGTCCCGCGTCCACTCGCCGCAGCATTCGTTGGGCGCATCACTCCAGGCCGGAAGCAAGAGATGAAGATTGCCGCCGTCCGCGGCCGCTTGCCAGATCGAGCGGTAATTCGTCTTAGGATCGTTTACCGTAAAACGCAAAACCGCTCCGTCGGGCGACCAGCGAATATCGCTGGCAGTTCCGCCCGCTAGCAAGAGGCGCTGTGGTTCGCCGCCGTCGCTCTTCGCCACGAATATCTCATTCCCTTTGCTATAAGCGATCTTTTTTCCATCCGGCGACCAAGCTCCAGCGTGGCCTTCCAGGATTCCTAATCGTCGAGGCGAACCGCCAAGCACAGGCACGCTCCAAAGCGGGCCGTCGAGAGAAGTCCCTCGCGCGGTGTTCATCAATAGTGCGGAACCGTCGGACGAAATATCGAAGACATTGGAGAAACCGGTGTCCTCCAGAGAATTAGGCACCGGAAACGTATCGCCGCCGGTCACGGACGTTTGGGAAAGGGCCGATTGGCCCTCGATAAAGTAGAGCCGCGACCCGTCCGTGACGATGTCCGATTTCGGCCGGTTCGTGTTGGTGAGTTGCACAGTTCGCAGCACGCGAGGCGGCGCCGCAAGCCGTGCCGGCACGTACCCAAGAATTACCGCGAGAGTGATAAGCGCGCCGCCCACCAGTGCCCAGGTCTGCCAGCGAGAAGACGGATGTCTTTCAGGAACCTCTTCCAGCGCGGCGCGCACAGCAGGGCTCGTCCCAGAGTGTCCCAAATCCAGATCGCGTCTCAACCGCTTCAAGTCCGCACAAAGTTCGGCGGCCGTTTGGTAACGGAGACCGAGATCTTTCTCGAGCGCCTTGGCTAAGATATTTTCCAAGCCCGCGGGCAAGTTCGAATTCAACTTCCTTGCAGGCGCAGCCGAGGAATTCAGGATGCCATCAAAAATCAGAGCAACAGCAGAGCCGCTAAAGGGAACCACGCCGGTTCCCATTTCATAAAGCACAACGCCCAGCGAAAACAAATCCGTGCGCGCATCCAACTCCTGACCCCGCGCCTGCTCCGGCGACATGTACGCGACCGTTCCCACCGAGCTGCCCGCACTCGTGATGAGCCCGTCGTCCAGCACGTGCCGGTGTGTGGGCATGGACGATTCGCCCGCGGACTCCGCCTCCGGTTGCCGGTAAGCCGCGAACTTGGCCAGCCCGAAATCCAGTATCTTCGCCGGTCCCGGATCCACGAGAAAAATGTTTGCCGGCTTGATATCGCGGTGGACGATGCCCTTGGCGTGCGCAGCTTCCAGTCCATTGGTGATCTGAATTCCAATCTCCAGAAGCTGCGAAATCTCGATCGATTTCCTCGCGATACGCCGCTTCAGCGTCTGCCCCTCGAGCAGCTCCATGGCGATAAAGGGACGCCCTTCAAACTCTTCAATATCGTAAATCGTGCAGATGTTCGGATGATTCAGCGAGGAGGCCGCGCGCGCTTCGCGCCGGAAGCGCTCGATGGCCTGTGGATCCTGGGAAATGTCTTCCGGAAGAAATTTCAGCGCAACATTCCGGCCAAGCCGCGTGTCCTCGGCTTTATAAACGACGCCCATGCCTCCGCCGCCAAGTTTTTCCAAGACGGTGTAATGGGAGATCGTGCGGCCGACGATTGAGGAAGTATCCGCCACTGGCCCGCAGTTTACTCTAGCCCTTCGGCACGGGCAATCGCCGCAGGCCCCTGTCGCGCCCGGCTGTGTTCCGCGTCACATCCCGCTGTGCGCAATGATACATACCGTTCCTTGAAGCAGAGCTAGTGTGATGACAGCTCAGGCGAAGAGGAGATGCAAAATGGCAAGCATGAAAACCATGAAAGCAGCCGTCGTTGAAAAATTTGGCGAGCCGTTGACCGTGCGAGAGGTTCCCATCCCAACGCCCGGCCCAGGGCAGGCACTGGTACAAGTATTTGCGACTGGCGTGTGTCACACCGATCTGCATGCGGTAGACGGCGATTGGCCCGTCAAGCCAATGATGCCGCTCATTCCGGGCCACGAAGGAGCAGGAATTGTCGCGGCGCTCGGACCGGGAGTTACCCACCTGAAAGAAGGCGACCGCGTCGGCATCGCTTGGTTGCACAGCGCTTGCGGGCATTGCGATTATTGTCTCGCCGGATGGGAAACACTTTGCCCAGAGCAGCAGAACTCCGGGTATTCGGTGAACGGAAGTTTCGCGCAGTACGCATTGGGGCAAGCGGATTATCTAGGACGAATTCCCAAGAACATCTCGTTCGTGGACGCGGCCCCGATCCTGTGCGCCGGTGTCACCACATATAAAGGATTGAAAATGACAGAAGCGCGGCCCGGCGAATGGGTTGTGATCTCCGGAGTTGGCGGCCTGGGCCACATTGCGATTCAGTATGCGAAAGCCATGGGACTGCACGTCGCGGCAGTGGACCTGGGACCAGAAAAGATGGCGCTGGCGCGGAAGCTCGGGGCGGAAGTTACGATTGATGCGAAAGCGCAGGACCCCGTAAAAGAAATCCAAAAACAAATCGGCGGGGCGCAGGGAGCGCTGGTAACGGCAGTTTCACCGATCGCCTTCAAACAAGCGGTTGGCATGCTTCGCCGCGGCGGAACTTGCGTGCTGAATGGCCTGCCGCCCGGAGAGTTTCCTGTTTCGATTTTCGACGTGGTGCTAAACGGCTACACGATTCGTGGCTCCATCGTAGGCACCCGCCTTGATTTGGAAGAGTCGCTCGCGTTTGCCGGGGACGGCAAAGTGAAGGCCACGATTGAGACTTTGCCGCTGGAATCTATCAACGATGTGTTCAGCCGACTCAAGAAGGGGCAGGTCAACGGACGCGTTGTACTCAGCCTGAAAGAGGAAGCGTCTGCGAAGCCGGCGTTGGCGCGGCTCGCGAGTTGATCCGGTTTACCCCGCCACCCGGCCGCGTGTCGGGTGACAATTTCCGGTGACGGCACGACTCCAGGAACTTGGCTCATAACTCCTGTCGAATCAACAAATCAATCTCGCCAAGTTTCTGGCGCTAGCGACGCGTCGAAGACGCAGTCGGGGCTTATCAGGAGTTGCAAGAGGGTTCGCTGCAGGCTTTCTTAAGACACGCCGCTTGTGGGTTGTGCCTCGTTGGCCTGGCTAAATGAATAGATCTCTAGTTCACTCGGTGTAGTGCAGGTTGTTTCCATTGTCCGTTCGGTGCGCGAACCGGAGGCGCCAGATCTGAGGCTGAGAGCTGTTCCTTGGAACGAGCGAGGGCTCGGCCTCGGTGGCGGCGGCGCGACGCGCCTCGCAGGTGCGGAACGCCGTGGTTGAAGCCTCCGGATTTCCTCGCCAGTGCTACTTGTACGTGTCCGCCGAACTGGCGAACACCTCCGGAATAGTTATAGTAGACTGTCCTCCTGTGACGAGCACAAGGCCGTTGTTCAGCAGTGTTGCCGTGTGAAGGAAGCGCCCGGCTCCCATCGGGCCCGTAGGCGTGAACTTGTTGGTTGCGGGATCGAATACTTCAGCACTTGAGAAGCTACCCGGCGGGTTGTAGGTGAATCCTCCGGCCACAAGCACGGTGCCGTCCTCGAGCAAGGTGGCGGTGTGCTGTGCGCGTGGTGTACCCAAAATTCCAGTCCGTGAAAAAGATCCCGTTGTTGGATCGAAAAGCTCTGCGTCCTGGACCGGAATTCCATTAAATCCTCCGGTCAGCAACACCTGGCCGTTTCTGAGCAAGGCGGCGGTGTGGTTGTACCTGAACTGGGTCATCGCGCCGGTGGCCGCGAAGGTTCCGGTGGCGGGATTGAACAGTTCGGCGTCGTTCAGCGGCAAGGCGTCGAAGACATCTTCGCTGTCACGGCCTCCGGCAATCAGCACTGTCCCGTCGTTCAGCAAGGTCGCAGTGCATGCCCATCGACCTCCTACTATCAATTCGCCCGTGGCGGTGAAGGACCCAGTAGCGGAATCGAATAGTTCCGCAGCGTTGCCCGCGGCTCCGCCCGCCAAGAGCACTTTGCCATCGGCGAGTAGGGTCGCGGTATGCTCAGACCGCGGTTCGCTCATTGCTCCGGTGGCCGTGAAGGTTCCAGTTGCGGGATCGAATAGCTCCGCTGTGGCGAGATCGCCCGAATTGTCGGATTCACCCGTGACGAGCACTTTGCTATTGGCGAGCAAGGTGGCCGCATGCGAGTCGTGCGTGGCAAGATCGCCAAAATTGCTGGATCCACCTGTCACGAGCACTTTGCCGTTTGCGAGCAGGGTGGCCGTGTGCGAGAAGCGCGCGGTGGTCATGGCTCCGGTGGGGGTGAAGGTCCCCGTAGCGGGATCGAATAATTCCGCTGTCGCGAGAATGCTCGTGCTGTTGAATCCACCTGCGATGAGCACTCTGCCGTTGGCGAGCAAAGTGACCGTGTGCGCCGCGCGCTCAGTTCCCATTTCTCCGGTGGCCTGAAATCCGTGCAGGTTGGAATTGGTTGCGACCTCAATTGCGTTTGAAGTGCCTGTGATTGTGGCCGTGAGGGTATCGGTCGCAGTGATCGTCTGGCCGCCGAGGCTCGTCAGCGATGCCGAAAAAATTGCTGAGCCGTTTGTCAGAGTTGAATCTCCTGGAAGCACGGCTTGGGGGTCGGTACTCGTAAAGTGCACGGTTCCGGAATAAGTGGCTACCGCGTTGTTCGAGGCGTCGAGCGCGAGCACGGTGACACTAAAAAATGTGCTTACAGAAACCGTGGCTGGGGCCTTTACAGTGAAGTGCGTGGCCACTTGTGAGCCGCCGCCCCCACCACCGCCGCCGTTGTTACCGCCGTTCCCGCCGCCTCCTAAGTTGCTGCTGCCACTACCGCATGCACTGATGTACAGCGCAAAGATCGAGACTGCGAGTAACCGACAACATTTCATGATGCCTCCTGTTGAACGCAGTCCTTGAGCCTCCGTTGCTCACAAGTACAACCACGGCAAGCGCGTGTCGTGTCTCTTGTAGTTCATAAGTGCTCCTGGGCTATTTCTGTGATCGTCGGCCCGCCCGAGCGTGCGGACATTGGGATGAAATGGTTTGCGGCGCAATGGTGGGAGTATGGTTTGTACATATTCTGGTTCTGATCGTGCAAGGCTCTGAATTCATGGGAGTTGAGGGCTCGCGCATTTGGTCCGGCAGTTATTCCTCGACCTAAGCATATGGTGATAGACTCCCTGCAAGCTCGAAGCCTGCTATGGAAGCCCCTCTACGAACCCGCAAGACGCGCTTCGGCGCCTTCGAAGTCGATTTGCATTCGGGCGAGGTGTACAAGCACGGCATCCGCCTGAAGCTTCAAGACCAGCCGTTCCGAGTACTTGCGCTTTTGCTGGAGCGTCCCGGCGACATGGTTACGCGCGAGGAGCTCCATCAGAGACTCTGGCCTGCCGACACTTTTGTTGATTTTGATACCGGTCTGAACAGCGCCATCAAGAAGCTGCGCGACGTCCTGGCCGATTCGGCCGAGGAACCCCGGTACATCGAGACCCTGCCTCGGCGCGGCTATCGCTTCATCGCTCACGTCGAAAACGGTGACCTGCCTGCTCCGGTTCCGATCGAAAGACGCCTCGCTACCGTTCCCCCCGTCCTGCCAAAGCCTGAACGTTGGAACAAGCTCCGCTTTGCCCTTGAGGCTGGTGTCGCAGCCTTTCTCATTGTTGCCGCCTTGGCAACTTGGCGCATCTTTTTCGCACGGCCCGTGCTAACTGCGACCGACGTCATCCTTCTGGCCAGCTTCGTCAACAAGACAGGTGATCCCATCTTTGACGACTCTCTGGACAAAGCGCTCGAAGTCAAACTTACCGAGTCCCCCTTCTTGAGCCTTTTACCAGATGCAGACGTCCGCGAGACCATGCGGATGATGCGCCATGATCAAAATGAGCGAGTGACGCCGGAAATGGGTATCGAAATCTGTAAGCGGCGGGGGCTCAAAGCCGTGGTGGTGCCGGAGATTGCGGCCTTTGGAAGCAAATATCTGATCACCCTGGAAGCGATCGACGCACGGAACCAAAAGCCCATCGCGCGATGGCAAGAAGAAGTGGAGACCAAGGATAAGTTGATCGTTGCGCTGGGCAAGGCAGGTTCACAATTACGAAGGCGATTGGGCGAAAGTCTGAGCTCTCTTGAGAAGTACGATGCTCCTCTTGATCTTGCGACCACAGGTTCACTCGAAGCATTGCAAGCTTATCGAGCAGGGCAGACGCTCTATCGTTCTGGAAAGCGGCGCGGGGCGATTCCTCTTTTTGAGAGGGCCGTCGAGCTGGATCCGCAGTTTTGTTCTGCTTATGCGGGACTTGGCAGCGCCTATCACAGCATTGGTGACGAGGAAGCCTCCAAAAAGAGTTTTGCCAGGGCTTTCGAATTAAAAGATGGCCGCCTTACGCAAGAAGAGAATTTTGAGACTACCGCGCGTTACGAGGACGCTATAACGGGCAATCTGGAAAAGGAAATTGCTGTGGCCGTTTTGTACAAGCAAGCGTATCCCCGCAGCGTGAGCGCTTACAACCTGTTAGGTATCGCTTACGCGAAGCTGGGCAGAACGGAAGAGGCCCTGCAAGAATTCAATTGGGCAATCAACAATTCGCCTGTCCCTTCTTCTGCAGCCTATTCCAATGCCAGCCAGGCTCTCATGATGATGGGCCGTCTTGACGAGGCCAAGAAAATACTTGACCAATGGCGACAAAAAGGTTCCCTCACCCCATTTCAAATGATGTTGCGCTACCAAATCGCCTTTTTCGAGAACGATGCGGTAACGATGGAAGGGCTCGCCCGCCAAACTCCAGCGGATGATTTGCCCTGGCTCCATTTACAAATGCAACTCGCATTCTTTCGCGGCGACTCCAGCAAACTCCGTTCGCTGAGCGAAACCCTGGTGGAACAACAGAGCCACGCTAACCGCATGGAAAACGTTGCCTACGAGCTCGCTTGGCATGCCCGGATTGAATCCTATCTGGGAAACTATGGGTTGGCACGCAAGCTCTGCCACCAGGCTGAAGAGGCGAGTAAGGACAGTGCTTTATGGCTCGAACAGTGTGCCGTGGCATTAACGGATGCTGGCGAACTGGCTCAGTCTGAAGCGTTGACAGCGAAACTGGACCGGCTGCTTCCTGAGAACACGCTGAACCAGAAGATCTATCTGCCGCTCATTCGTTCCATGATCGAGCGCGAGCGAGGAAATGCCGTAAAGGCCGTGGAGTTGCTCGCCCCAGTCACGCAATACGAGCAAGGCGCAGTATTCGTTCCGCTAGCGGTACTCTATCGCCGTGCGCAAGCTTACACAGCTGCGGGAGAGCACGCCAAGTCTGCCGCCGACTTCGGGAAGGTCATTGCTCATCGTGGATGGCCCGAGTGGGAAGTATTTGCGCCGCTGGCGCAACTCGGACTCGCACGGGCCAATGCCATGCAAGGGGACCGTGACAACAGCCGCAAGGCATACGACGATTTCTTCACCACTTGGAAAGACGCGGACCCCAATATCCCGATACTCCGTCAAGCCAAGACCGAATACAAGAAACTGACCGCAACTCCATCCGCCGCCCCTTCACTGTCAGGGAAAAAGCAATAGCCTCGTTTTTATAAGGTACTCGCCCCTGATAGAATCGCCGGAAGTCTGAAGCGCGATTTTGTCCACGCGAAGAGCCTAGCCAACCCGTTGCAAAGGCCGCGCTCTCTTAGCTCAATGAGAGGGTCGCGTAGGTCTTGGTACCGCCGTTATCGGAGATGTGGCGGCTAGTACCGAGATATCCAGTTCCTAGATTCCCCAAGCGTGGCCTTGCCGCGCAAAGGATACTACCCGCCGGGTCATCCGCGGATCGAAAGAGTGGGAAAAGCTGGTCGTTGTTTACGCATCAACCGGGCGTGCATCCATCCGGCTATCGCTCCGGCGAACATGCCCAAGGGGAAACAAAACAATCCCGTGAGCCTGGCTATCGGGTGTGACTGGAATACCTCGGCGGCCACTAGACCAATCAAGGGCAGGAACTCACAGGGAGAAAGAGAAGAACAAAACATCCTACAAGAAAGAGAAAACATACTTGACACTCACCGGCCTTCTCATGGTTAACCGGCCGATCTGAGGGACCGAGACGTAAAGAAAGCTGAGTTGCTCCTCCTTCAGTTGAGCT
>Ga0209448_10000412_pt1 | contig 14515 bp, 17 predicted proteins | sample BogFormECP14_OM2_FD_188245 | JGI IMG/M metagenome (GOLD analysis project Ga0209448, IMG submission 188245) | Bog forest soil microbial communities from Calvert Island, British Columbia, Canada - ECP14_OM2 (SPAdes) (version 2) | ecosystem: Environmental > Aquatic > Freshwater > Wetlands > Bog ... | reverse complement strand
GACGCCTTGACGCGGGTGATTTGCGAATATTGCCCGAGCGGCTTGCCGAGGCTTTCGGGATTAAGAATCTGAATCTGTGGCGCGGCCATGAGCGGCTCCTCCGTTGTTGTCGGCGTCCGAAGAAAGCTTAGCCGAGGAGAAAACCGAACTCACCTCCCGAGGAGGCGAGGAGAGGTTAGCCGGCGCGGCGTTCGCCGTAATCGCGGTCTTTTTTCTTCGCGCCGGAGCGCGAGACGGTCTTGATGGCGAGCGGCGGGCGGCCGGATTTCTCCGCGATCTCGCGGTCCTGCTCGATGAGGAAGCCGTGCGCGGGCTTGTCGCCGTCGAGACCGCCGAGCAGTTCGCGCGGCACTTTGCGGTTCGAGCGCTGCGAACCGTCTTCGTAAACGACGTCGAACATGACGAATTCGGAATTTAATCCCGGCTTTCTGGGCATTGTTATTCTCCTTGTTCGCCATTACGCCTTCGAATCAACCCCTCATGGGGGTGAGCGGGTGTAGAAACAAAAACACCGGCACCATTAAGGCGCCGGTGTTCCTAGCAGATCATAAGGTTACGCCGACTGCAGATTGGCCGCGGCCGACTTGCCGCTGCGGCGGTCGGCTTCGACGTCGAACGACAGTTTCTGGCCTTCGACCAGCGTGCGCATGCCGGCGCGCTCGACGGCGGAGATATGGACGAACACGTCCGGGCCGCCGCCATCTTGCACGATGAAGCCGTAACCCTTTTGGGCGTTGAAGAACTTAACGGTACCTTGAGCCATGATGGCCTCCTTTAAACGCAAAACACGTTTGCGGCTGTGCGAACCATTCGCACGGTCTTCAATCCGGATTTCGCGTGGTCTTGAGAAAGGCCGGGATTTGGGCCCGGGCACCGGCAAGGCAGGCTAAATCGGAATGGCGGGTATATAGAGAGCCCGCCGCCCCTTGGCAATTGGGGTTTTTGGCGATCTGGTTTTATGACTGCCCGTTCAGCAAACGTGAACCATCCTTGCGCTGGGCGGACGCGCACCCATCTGTTGCGCGGAACGCAACAGGACGGACGGATATGAACTTTTCCCGCACTAGCAGTTTCGGCGGCGGCTTTGCCGGATTTCGCGGCTTTGCCAAGGGCTTTGGCAATAGCTTCGCGGCCTATGCCCGGGCCACCGGCCGCTATGACGCCCATTCGCGCCGCCGAGCGCTTGACCGGCTCGACATGCTCGCCACCATGTTCGACACCGCCTTCATCCTGCCCGGAACCAATATCCGTTTCGGCTGCGAGTCGGTATTGCGGCTTATCCCCGGCATCGGCGATGCGGTGGCTTCGGCGCTCTCGTGTTACCTCCTCTTCGAGGCCCACCGGCTCGGCGTGCCGAAACTTCTGTTCGCGCGGATGGTCGCCAATGTGGTGCTGGAAGGCACCGTCGGCGCCGTCCCGATCGCCGGCGACGCTTTCGACGTCTATTTCCGCGCCAACCGCCGCAATGTCGCGCTGCTCCGCGAGCATTTCGCCCGCGTCGGCTATTAGGAAGGTTTTCAGGGCCAAGAGCCCTTGCGCCAGCGTGGTAAGATCTGTCCGGCGTATTGATTCGGACGCTTCGCAGGACGGTCCCGGCCGACGATGAACATTCACGCGACGCCCGCAGACACAACAAATAATCCTCCGCGTTATCTGATGTGCCCGCCGCGCTATTTCGCGGTCAGTTACAGCATCAATCCCTGGATGGACCCCAACGCCTGGGCGAGCCGCGCCGCGGACTTGCACGCGCAAGCCGAGCGGCAATGGACGAGCCTCCGCCGTGTTCTTTCAGGCCTTGGTGCCGCGGTCGAGACGCTCGAACCAGAACCTGGCCTGCCCGACCTCGTCTTCACCGCCAATGCCGCCGTTGTGCTCGATGGCAAGGTGGTGCCGGCGCGGTTCCGCCACGGCGAGCGGCAGAACGAAGAGCCGGTGTTCCAGGCTTCGTTCCGGGCGCTCAAGGCCCGCGGCCGTGTCGACGAGATTTTGCGACTGCCCGACGGCGTCATGCTAGAAGGCGCCGGCGACTGCATCTTCGACCGGCGCCGGAATTTATTCTGGATGGGCTGCGGCTTTCGCTCCGACGCCGCGGCCGCGGCGATGCTCGAGCTCGAACTCGGCGTGCGCTGCTTGGCGCTGCCGCTCGCCGATCCGCGCTTTTATCATCTCGATACCGCGTTCTGCGCGCTGCCCTGCGGCGCCGTCATCTATTATCCGCGAGCCTTCACGGCGGCGGCGCTTGCCGCCATCTATGAGTGTGTCGCGCCTGCCGACCGTATCGCGCTCGGCGCCGCCGATGCGGCGCATTTCGCCGCCAATGCCGTCTGCGTCGGCCGCACCATCGTGCTGTCGAGCGCAAGCGCTGAGCTGCAACGCGAACTCGAACGGCGCGGCTACGCGGTCGTCGAAACGCCGCTCGACGTCTTTCAGAAGAGCGGCGGCTCGGCCTGCTGCTTGACCTTGCGCCTCGACCATCGTTCGAGCGCGGCGCAGGCGATTGACGCGGTGCAAGCCGTGGCCGCGCCGGCGCGCTGAGCCTTACTCGGTCGCTTCGACGATGCGGATGTCGCGCACCGCGCCGTCGCCCAGCGCCTTTAAGGCTTCCTGATAGGCCGGACTCTGATAGGCCGCGATGGCTTTTTCGACGCTCGGGAACTCGGAGATGACGATGCGCTCTTTCTGTCCGGCTTCGAAGGCGGCAACGGCCGGGCTGCGCGCGATATAGCGGGCGCCGAACGGCGTCGTCGCCAATGGTGCGAGCTTGGCGTACGCCGCGACTTTTTGCGGATCGGAAATCGAACGATAGCAAGTGACCCAGTAGGCTTTCGGCATGTGGCAAACTCCCTGACCGTTTCTCGACAAGGCCGCTCACGATAACAATTCGTCGGGCAGCGCGTCTGGCGTATAACTACGCGGGGCATTATTGCGCATCAAACGTGCGAAAGGCCAGAGCAGCACCGCGCCCATTGCCATCGGGATGAACGCATGGGGGTCGCCGGTGATGAACACCAGAACCAGCGGGGTGAGGATGAAAAGCAATGCTGCGACAATCAGGGCGGCGAACAGGGTTTTGTAACGCCACGACGTCATGCCCGCCAGGAAGCTTATGCCATCGTGACCGCCGGCGAAGAGACGCGCGTGCAGGTCGCGGACGAAATCGCGATAGACCGGCGTCTGGGCGTCGTTTGGCAGACCGCTCGCCGCTGCATTGGAGGCAGCGAGCCATTGCCCATCGTTGAATTCGATCTTGCACTGGTCGATGACATTATTGGCGTTGCCGAGCGCTGCCGTATTGAGATGTATCGCGACAATATTGGCGAACGGCGCCGTCTGGGGGTTGTCGTTGACCCTCCAGGAGAGGCCGTCATCGCCGACCGTGATGCCATGATTGGGATTTCGCCAAACCAGACGGGAGGCACCCTGGACGGTGAAATAGACGTCGTGAAGGTGCGCATTTGCCGGCTGCCGGGCGATCTCGAGCATGGCTTCAGTCGGGGATTCGGGGTGGGCGATGACTTTCCCGCGACAAGGGGAACTCGTTTGTCGGCCCAGAGCGGTTTTGGGTTCATTGCCGCAGCTTGATAGAATGGCGGCCGGCGTGAGCCGCCCGAGGAACTTGCCATGTCGTTTTTCAGCGCGCTGTTCGGCCAGGGGTCCAAGTCCGAGGCCGCCGCCAAAGCCGCCGTGCCGATCGAATACAAGGGCTATGTGATCTGCGCCGCGCCCTACAAGAACAACGGCCAATATCAGACGGCAGGCACCATCACGCGCGAGATCGAGGGCGTGCGCAAGGAGCACAGCTTCATCCGCGCCGACGCTTACGCCTCCTATGACGACGCGGTGACCTTCACCGAGAACAAAGCCCGGCAGATCGTCGACCTGCAGGGCGATAAAATTTTTGAATAGACTTTAGGAATGACGCGCCACGCTTACACGCTTCGACGATACGCAGATCGCGTTCGCAGGCATTGCCGAGCACTTTGAGCGCGGCCTGATAGCCCGGGCTGTCACTCGGCTTTTTCCACGCTGTCGAATTCGATCAAGACGCTGCGCTGCTTGAGGCCCTTCTCATAGGCCTTGGCGGCGGTGCCGCGCGCCAAAAACCGGCCGCCGGCGCCTGAAATCGCGGGCCCCGCGAGTTTGGCGTATTCGGCGAGCGCGTCCGGATTGGACACCGAAAAATAAGTCGCGATCCAATGGGCTTTGGCCCTGATTGCCTCCCTGATTACTGCGGGCGGCACACTATCGGGCCGAAGTTACAAACGGAAGGTGCGTTACGCCGCCGCTTCGTCGCGGCCTTCGGCCTTCTCGCCCTTGAGCCGCTTGAGCAGCGTGCGGAGCGAGGCGATTTCGGCCTCCAGCGTGGCGACGCGCTCTACCACTTCGCTCGGCGACGGCCGCGCGTCCGGATCGCGCTGCTCGTCCTGCGCGAACTCGAGCCCGATCTCGTCGTTGCGGCGCCAATGCACCCGGGCGCGAAAATTCTGGTCGCGCCGCGGGATATAGAGGTCGAACACGTCCGGCAGCGTCACCGTATCGGAGAAGATGATGCGGGCGCCTTTGTCGGACAGGTCGCGAATGAGGCACGACAGCGCGCCGCGCTTCCTGCTGACATAGACGAAACCGCGCAGGAAGCTTTTCGTCCGTCTCGAATTGCGGCGTTCGCCCATCTTCGCCCTCGGTAGCGTTAGGGCAAATTTACGCCCTAGCTCTTAATGCCCTCTTACCGAGCAAATTCCGTAAAACGCGTGATTTTTCAACAACGTGCGTGAGGCGCGAACGCGCCGCTACCAGGCCGAAAACCAGCGGCCGATGTCGTAGATGAAAGCCCCGATCGCGCAGGCGAGAAGCCCGCTGCCGATGAGGCCGAGCATGATGGCCGACTCCACCCGATCGAGCGTATTCCAGTCGAAATGGGCCTTGTCGAAAGAAGGCCAGGCAAAGTGCGCCATGATGGTTACCCGCGTCGTTGTCCCATAACTGGGCAGGCAGTCGGCCTTTTCGGCCAATTTGGACTGCCGAGTTCAAGCGCCCCTCCCTTGAACTACCTAACAACCGACTCGAATATCCGGCATGGTGCGCCGCAGCGGGGCAGGTTTGCAACAGTTGCGTGGCTCCTTGCGGCGCCGCTTTCTTCACAAAATCTGACAATCCATCTCACTCAACACCCGGTCGCGACTCCCCGTCGCCAACGAAACCGATTTGGCCTAATCTCTTTCAGGTCGAATTAAGCGAAAAACGCGCCCAACAGAACGCGTCAGACGGAAGTGCCAAGGAGCAAGACATGCACGTGTTCAGCGTGGTCGAACAGGCCGAATTCAATCCCAAGAAGCACGTCGAAAAGATCCTCGGCCGGATCGAGGAGGGCGACGTCACGGTGGCCTGCTGGGAGCCCGGCCAGATCAGCCCGTATCATTGCCACCCCGACGCGACCGAAATCTATTTCTGCTTTGAAGGCGGCGGCATCATGCGCACGCCCGCCGAAACCATCACGGTCAAGCCCGGCGCCTTCGTCGTCCACCCCCCGGGCGAAGTGCACGAATATGCCAACGGCCCGCACCGCACCCTGCTGTTCCGCGTCCGCTACGGCCAAGACATGGCCGCGCGGCACTTCGATTGGCGCCTGCACGACGGCTGGACGCAAAGCGCCGACGACGCCGCCTATTACCGCGCCCATCCGGTGGGCGCCTAGCCCACCGTTACTGATACCGATAACGAGCCGGCCGGTGGTTTAAGGATGCATCATTCGGCTCGCAGAAGTCGGCATTGCCGCGCTTCGATGCTTGGCATTGTTCAAAGGTCTGATAAGCGCATTCCCGCGCCGGTCCCGTCAGCAGGCAGAAATTGTGATGGACGTAGCCGGACTGCGCGAAGGCATTTGTACCGGCAAAACCAAGCGCAAGCGCGACCAGGATTGCAGACATTATAAGCCGCATCGAAAATCTCCTTCGTATGGTGCATCAACAAAATATGGATCGACCCGTTCCTGATAAACACCAATCGCAATCACATCCTCGTCATGGCCGGACATTTCTCCAATCGTCATGCCCGGCCTTGTGCCGGGCATCCACGTCTTTGCGCGCTCGACAAGTGAGACGTGGATGGCCGGAACAAGTCCGGCCATGACGGGTGAGGTAAGGTGACTTGAAAGCACCGGCTTGCTAACACGCTGCTCCGGTTCGGCTGAGAAGAGGGGAAATAAATGTTTCGTAAACCGCATTGTCCCGTGATTGCCATCGAAGAGCACTATTGGGACGAGGAGCTCGAAAAAACCTTCGTCGGCGGCGAGGCCGGCCGGCCCGGCGAGCAGATGAACCGGCTGCACGATTTCGGCCCGCTGCGCATCAAGGAAATGGACGAGGCCGGCATCGACATCCAGGTGCTCTCGCATGGCGCGCCCTCGACGCAAAAGCTTCCTGCCGACACGGCAGCCGCCATGGCGACCCGCGTCAACGATCGCCTTGCCGCCGTGGTCGCCAAAAACCCGACGCGCTTCGCCGCTTTCGCGGCGCTCCCGACCGCAGTGCCCGCCGCCGCCGCCGCCGAGCTCGAACGCACAGCTTCGCTCGGCTTCAAGGGTGCCATGCTGCACGGCTTGGCCAACGGCGAATTCCTTGACGGGAAGAAATACTGGCCGATCTTTGCACGCGCCGAGAAGCTCGATCTGCCGATCTATCTGCATCCGGGGCTGCCGCATGCCGACGTGATCAAGACCTACTACCGAGATTACGTCAAAGACTTCCCGATGATCACGCGCGCCACCTGGGGCTATACGGTCGAGACCGCCACGCTCGCCATCCGCCTCGTCCTCTCCGGCGTATTCGAGAAACACCCGAAACTGAAAATCATCCTCGGCCATCTCGGCGAGACGCTGCCGTTTCTCCTCTGGCGCGTCGATCACACTTTGGCGCGGCCGGGCCAGAAGGCGATGAGCTTTCGGGACATCTTCTGCAACAACTTTTATGTCACCACCAGCGGCAATTTCTCCAACCCGGCGCTGCTGTGTTGCGTCATGGAAATGGGCATCGACCGCATCCTGTTCGCCGTGGACTGGCCCTTCGTCATGAACCCGCCGGCTACCAAATGGATGGAAACCGTCCCGCTCTGCGACGAAGACAAGGTCAAGATCCTCTCCGGCAATGCCAAGTGCTTGTTGAAGATGTGAGCGATGCATCCTCCCCCGCCATCGCGAGGGAGGAGAAGCACAGCCCGCCCGGCAGCATCTGCCGCGCGGTCCGAGCTGTCGTTATTGATCGTCACGCTCCTTGAACGACTGAAACAGTACGGATTAATTCGCCACTCCGCCGTCTACGCGACAAGGTTCTGTGATGTGTTTTGCAGAGGCGTGGCGGCCGATCACCCCACGCCGCGCACCTTTGATGCGCGGCCCCCTGCAGGGGTCGGGCCGTCAGCTTCAATTCGACTTGGATAATGCACGCGGCTTTTGCCGCGCCGGCGCGGTGGCTGCGTGATATTGCGTGTTGCGCTCGCAGAAGCCGCCGATACCGCTCACGTCGGTCATGCACTGCTCGAAGCTGACGAAGCTGCAGCTCGTGGAGCCTTTGGTGTAGTTTGCGCACCAGGGATAGTCTTGCGCCTTGGCGCCCGTGCCGGCCGCGGCCCAAGCGGCGAACAGACTTATCGCGGAGATAAGCAGTCTTGGCACGGAGCGACAATTTCTCATGACCGGTCTCCTGGTTTGCGCTGGTTCTTGAATGTTAACGCCAAATCTCCTGCTTTATTTCATCCGGTGACGAGGCGGCGCCGACGCCCATTCTGCGCATCTTTTTACCGCCCCATCCCAACCCCTCCCCATAAAAGGGAAAAACCGGCAGCCCGCCTCTTTTCTCGTGAGTTCCCGCCCCCATATTTCCTCAGTCGGATCGCCTTTCGGGGAGTCCAGCAAGCCTCTATCTTTCGAGGAATCTTGATCTTCATCACGGTTTAGCCCGGAAAATCTGTAATCAGTGGAGCATAATCCTTTTCGGAAAACCGGTCTCCACTTTTCCGGAATCATGCTCGAAAATACCTACCCAATGACGATGTCTTTGCCGTGCCTTCGGGGCGGCGATTACAGGCCGAGGGAAGAACCATGGATTTCGAAAAATATACCGAGCGCAGCCGCGGTTTTGTGCAGTCTGCCCAGTCGCTCGCGCAGCGCGAGGGACATCAGCAGTTTTCGCCTGAACATCTCTTAAAAGTCCTGCTTGACGACCCGGAAGGGCTCGCCGCGGGGCTGATCGACCGCGCCGGCGGCAATTCGCGCGCCGCGCTTGCGGCCGTCGAGGCGTCGCTTGCCAAGCGGCCGAAAGTGTCCGGCGGCGGGGCCGGCCAAGTTTATCTCGATCCGGCTTTGGCGCGGGTGTTCGATACCGCCGAGAAGGCGGGCGAGAAGGCCGGCGACAGCTTTGTCACGGTGGAGCGGCTTCTGCTCGCGCTTGCGCTGGAAAAGAACAGCGAGGCCGGCAGGATTTTGGCCAATGCCGGCGTCACGCCGCAAACGCTCAATGCCGCGATCGAAGCGCTGCGCAAGGGCCGCACGGCGGATAGCGCCTCGGCCGAGAACGCCTATGACGCGCTGAAGAAATATGCCCGCGACCTGACGCAGGCCGCGCGTGACGGCAAGCTCGATCCCGTCATTGGACGGGACGAGGAAATCCGCCGCACCATTCAAGTGCTGTCGCGGCGGACCAAGAACAATCCGGTGCTGATCGGCGAGCCCGGCGTCGGCAAGACCGCGATCGTCGAGGGCTTGGCGCTGCGCATCGTCAATGGCGACGTGCCGGAGAGCTTGCAGGACAAGAAGCTCCTCGCGCTCGACATGGGTGCCATGATCGCCGGCGCCAAATATCGCGGCGAGTTCGAGGAGCGGCTCAAGGCGGTGCTGCAGGAGGTGACGGCGTCGGCCGGCATTTATGTGATCTTCATCGATGAAATGCACACGATCATTGGCGCCGGCAAAGCCGACGGCGCGATGGATGCGTCCAATCTGCTCAAGCCGGCGCTGGCGCGCGGCGAATTGCATTGCGTCGGCGCCACCACGCTCGACGAATACAAGAAATATATCGAGAAGGACGCCGCCTTGGCGCGGCGCTTCCAGCCGGTCTATGTCGATGAGCCGACGGTGGAGGACACCATCTCGATCCTGCGCGGCTTGAAGGAAAAATACGAGGCGCATCACAAGGTGAAAGTCACGGACGGCGCGCTGGTGGCGGCGGCGACCTTGTCGAACCGCTACATCACCAACCGTTTCCTGCCCGACAAGGCCATCGACCTTGTCGATGAGGCTGCGGCGCGGCTGCGCATGCAGATCGATTCCAAGCCGGAAGAGCTCGACAATCTCGACCGCGAAATCGTGCGCATGAAGATCGAGCAGGAGGCGCTGAAGAAAGAGACCGATGCGGGCTCGAAGGACCGCTTGAAGCGGCTCGAGAAAGATCTCGCGGGCTTGCAGGAACAGGCTGACGCGCTGACGGCAAAATGGAAAGCCGAGAAGGACAAGCTGTCGTCGGCGGCCGACCTGCAGAAGCAGCTCGAGAAGGCGAAGAACGATTTGGCAGACGCGATCCGCCGCGGCGATTATCAGCAAGCCGGGCAATTGCAGTACAGCGCGATCCCGGAACTTGACCGAAAGCTCAAGGCGACCGAAGCCGCGTCGAGCGGCGGCGGTACGCTCGCGTCGGAAGCGGTGACGGCGGACAATATTGCGCAGGTGGTGTCGCGCTGGACCGGCATTCCGGTCGACCGCATGCTCGAAGGCGAGCGGGAAAAGCTCCTCAAGATGGAGGACGCGCTCGGCAAGCGCGTGGTCGGCCAGGAGGAAGCGGTGAAAGCGGTGTCCACCGCGGTGCGCCGCTCGCGCGCCGGCTTGCAGGATCCGAACCGGCCGATCGGTTCGTTCATGTTTCTTGGGCCGACCGGCGTCGGCAAGACCGAGCTGACCAAGGCGCTGGCGCAATATTTGTTCGACGACGAGCACGCGCTCATCCGCATCGACATGTCGGAATATATGGAGAAACATTCGGTGGCCCGCCTGATCGGCGCGCCGCCGGGCTATGTCGGCTATGAGGAAGGCGGCGCGCTCACCGAAGCGGTGCGGCGGCGGCCCTATCAGGTCATTCTGTTCGACGAGATCGAGAAGGCGCATCCGGATGTGTTCAACGTGCTCCTGCAGGTGCTCGACGACGGCCGCTTGACCGACGGGCAGGGGCGCACGGTCGATTTCCGCAATACGCTCATCGTCATGACCTCTAATCTCGGCGCCGAATATCTGGTGACGCAGAGCGAGGGCGAGGACTCCGAGTCCTTGCGCGATCTGGTGATGGCGGAAGTGCGGGCGCGGTTCCGGCCGGAATTCCTAAACCGCGTCGACGAGATCATTCTGTTCCATAGGCTCAAGCGCGAGCAGATGGGGCGCATCGTCGATATCCAGATCGCGTATCTGCAGAAGCTGCTGGAAGACCGCAAGATCGCGCTCACCTTGGACGCCAAGGCCCGCGATTGGCTCGCCAACAAGGGCTACGATCCGGCTTACGGTGCGCGGCCCTTGAAGCGCGTGATTCAGAAATACGTGCAGGATCCGTTGTCCGAACTCATTCTGTCGGGCCGCATCAAGGACGGCGAAAAGGTCGCGGTCTCGGCCGGCAAGGACGGCTTGGTGTTCAACGGCGCGGCGATTGCGGCTGCGGCGTAAATCCCGAGCGCGATATGAACCATGATTATGAGCAGGAAAGTCGTGCTCGCCGTGTTGGCACTTTCGGTCGCCGTGATCGCGACGAGCCCGCGCCCGATATGGGCGGACGGTGCTATCGTTCCGCAGCCCGTTTCTTATGCGCCGATGGACGCGATATCTTCACCGTCAGACTCGATGGCAAGAATTAAAAAGGTCAGAATGGCTTGTTACCCTGTGTGGGGCCAATGCACAAAAGATTCCGACTGCTGCACCGGATACTGTAGGGTTGGCAGAGTGACAGCCTATTGCGACTATCAATAATTCATTTCTCTCGTGCATTTGACCGTCACGGCCGAGCGACATTAACGCCGCGGCGCAACTTGCGGCGGCGGCGCCACCTCGTTCAGCCGTTCGCGCACGTGATCGACGAAGAAGCGCGCTTGTCCCTTGGGCAATCCGGCAACCCGCAGCGGGTTCAGCCCGCCCGAGCTTTCGACGCTGACTGCGTCCCAGAAGAAGCCGCGGATGTGGATGACTTCGGCGACATGCGACAGCGGCAGATGCTCGTCGACGCATTTCCACGGCGTCAGCCAGAAGCCGACGATATTGGTGGAGACGCCGGTATGGTCGGCGATCAGGCGGGCCGGGAACAGCCAGCGCGTCAGATTAAAGTGAAACGTCGCCCACAGCCGGCTCGATCGCGCCTCGATGACGTCGCCGGCATCGGCCATGGTCAATGCGCTTGCGCGACGTGCGCGGTGGTTCCGTGCGCTAGCACGGCGTCGAGCTGATCGCGATCCTTATCGAAGCTCGCCAGCGCTCCGCCGTCGAGCACGCGGCCACGCGGCAGTTTGATGCGCATCGGATCGACGAAACGGTCGTTGACGATGATCTCGAAATGCACGTGCGAGCCGGTCGACATGCCGGAGGAACCGACGAAGCCGATCACCTGGCCCTGGCGCACTTTGGAACCGACATCGAGGCCCTTGGCGAAGGCGGTCATGTGGCCATAGGCGGTCTCATAACCGTTGGCGTGTTTCATGCGCACATATTTGCCGTAGCCGCCTTTGAGCCCGATTTCCTCGATCTCGCCGTTGCCGGCGGCGAAGATCGGCGTGCCGAACGGCGCGCCCCAATCGATGCCGGAATGCAATTCGCTGACATGGAGCAGCGGATGGGTGCGCCAGCCGAACGGCGAGGTCATCATGCCGACGGCGACGGGCTTTCGCACCAAAAACTTCTTCGCGCTCTTTCCGGTCTCGTCATAATAGTCGAAGACGTTGTCGTCGGTGGTCTGGAAGCGATAGTATCTCTTGGTCTCGCCGCCGACGGTCAGCGAGGCGTAGCGCACTTCGGGATGATCCTGGCCATTCTCGTCGTCGGAATAGAGCACGTCGAAATTGTCGCCCGGCTGCACTTTGCGCTCGAAATCGACGTCGTAGGAATAGATGCGGACCAGATCCTCGATGACTGAATTGGGCACATTGTTGCGCAGCGCGGTCTCGTAGAGGCTCTGATAAAGTTGCACGCCGCTTGAATCGTCGTCGCTATTGGCCGCCTGCTCGTCGCCGCTATTGTCGGCGACGCCGGTGTCGATATTGCGGATGTCGACCGGCACATATTGGCCGAGGTCGGACAGCGCGACGGCCGCCGTGATGCCGCTGTCGCCGGCGATGATCACGCGCAGCGGCCGCATATGGGCGAGGCCCGCCGGCGTCATGAGAACGCGGAGCTTCTGGCCGTCCTTCAGCCCGCTGTCGAGCGCCGCCGGCCCGATCACGGCGATGATCGTCTTGATCTCGTCGGGCAGCGCGCCGAGCTCGCGCAGAATGGAGCCGACGGTTTCGCCCTTTTTGACGACGACCTGCCGCTCGCTCCAATCGCCGCCGCTATTCACCGCACTGGTCGTCTTCGGCAACAGCGTGACGTTTTCCGGAACGACCCGCGGCACGAAACCGAAATAAGTGTCGGGATCGGCCTCCGGCGCATAGTTCATTTTCAGGTTCGGCGTGCCGTCGGCATTCACCAGAAGGCTCGTCGTCGTTCCGGAGCCGGTCCGCGCGGCCACATCGCGCACGCGGGCGAGCACATCATCGAGCGGCAACAGCGTCGACGCCTTCACCCTGGGCAAGAGCGAATTGAGATCGCAGACGCCGGGCGTCACGACCTTATTCTTGGTCACGGGCGCGACGAGATCGCATTCGACGAAGGTCACTTCGGCGTCGGGTTCGGCGGCGGGCGGCGCCTGATCGTCGCCGCCGGCGCTGTCGGTGAGAAGCTTCGCCGGATTATAGGGAGGGATTTTGGCGGAGAGGTCGGTGGTCGTCAGCGTCAGATTGCCGGTCACGCGTGTATAGGGCCGCATGCGCACCATTTCACGATCGCGCACATGGCTCGATGTCGGCACCCGCAGCACCTGTCGCGCCACGCTCGGCTCGCTGATCGGCGGCAGGCGATCGGTCTTGCGGAACGCATTGAGATGATCGCCGATGCTCGAGATTGCGCCGCGCAGCGCGCTCTCGACCTGCTCGGGCGCCGAAGCGAAATTAGTTTCGCCGTCGAGCGACGCAAAAACGGCGCCGCCCATGAGAGCCGCGCCGCACAGGCCGGTGAGGATCGTTCCGCTGAACCATTGTACCGAGAGCCGGCGCCGGTCGACGAGGCCGCCCGCGCCGCCGTCCGCCGAAAGCGGCGGCTCATTGCCGAGATGAATGACCTCGGCGTCGATGCGCCGATGCTGCCAATCCCTCGCTCTACGCAGCCTAGTTTGGTCCAAGACCATGTCCCCTGACAACGCCGTAACGACGTCCCCAACCAACCGGCGTCACCTTGCCGCGTGTCCCCGGCCGCGTCGTTTGCGGCCGCACACGGGATAACGGCCAAGTGCCGAACTCTGCTGCCGAACTGTGCCACCCAGGTCACGAGTCCAGCGCAAAATCTCGCGTCATCCTCCGCATGCGCTCAAATCTGGAAGTACCAAACAGGCGAACGCGGCGCCGGCACGATGCCCCGCGGTTTACGGTGCGTCAACGCGACCGGGTGGCTGACGATAAGTAGCTAAATGACGTCGCTCCCCTTCATCGCGACATCCCAAGAGACTAATGTAAAGAACGGCGGAGGAATGTGGCCCAAGTGCGACCAAGTGCGGCCAAAAGGGACTAAGTACGGGCTCGGCCACTGGGCCAATACGGCGCGCCAATACTGGCCTTTCGCAGCTGCGAAAAGTCCAAACCGCCGGGTGACCGAACTCTCCACGCCCATCTCTCCACACTGGCAATTTTAAGTGGCTAAAAAGGTTGACAGTTCGGAGGGGTAAAGACTATATAAGCTCTCTTGGACGCGCCGCCGCTTGGCGCGACTGCGCGTCTGCGAAAACCCTCACTGTTTATACGGTGAACCATCCGGCCATGACCCATGGCCATGTCGGATGTACGGGTATCGGCGGCTCTGGCTCTTGCCGGGGACGCTTCTGAAGACGACGGAACCTCAAGGTTCCGGGCTGTTTGACAAGTGAATCGGAAGAAAGAGAAACGTGGACGGCGGGGTCCTTGCGGACCGCTTCCTCGAACGGAGAAGGCATAGGCTTTAGGGCTTAGACCTTTTCCGCAACAGAGGCGGTCATTGGAAGAGACTTTGGCGGTCGACGTTTAAGGTAACACTGTGACTCTTAAGTGAGGCGCAAGCTTTGCTTAGGAAATCAGAGTGGGACCTCGTCAAACGTGTGATCTGCCAAGATCAATCTCATCCAACTTGAGAGTTTGATCCTGGCTCAGAGCGAACGCTGGCGGCAGGCCTAACACATGCAAGTCGAGCGCCCCGCAAGGGGAGCGGCAGACGGGAGAG
>Ga0209448_10000411_pt1 | contig 14539 bp, 12 predicted proteins | sample BogFormECP14_OM2_FD_188245 | JGI IMG/M metagenome (GOLD analysis project Ga0209448, IMG submission 188245) | Bog forest soil microbial communities from Calvert Island, British Columbia, Canada - ECP14_OM2 (SPAdes) (version 2) | ecosystem: Environmental > Aquatic > Freshwater > Wetlands > Bog ... | reverse complement strand
AGGGTGGCGACAGTGGCAACTCGGCGGGAGAAAACTCTTGTCTAACGAAAAAACAAACGAACCCACTTGACTCCGACCGGCCTTCTCATGGAAGGCGTTAGCGCTCAAAACCCTCAATGAGCGTTATGGGGACAGTTAGCGTGAAACCAATCTTCCGAGTCAGTCTTCCAGGTCCTGCCGGAACACCGGTTGTGATGGATCGACACTGCCATCGATAACGGAGACGAGCAGATCACCGTATGCACTCGTCGCCTCGGAGAGCGAAGCGTAGCCGCGTTCCCGCTGGAGCGCTCCGCTCGCCGTGTAGATCAGCGTGAAATACCGGCCCGAGGAATACTGCAGTTCGAGCAATTGGTTCGGCATGGCAGGATCGCCTTCCTGGCCCAGCACGTCCATCAGCGCCACGGTCCACTGCCTTCCCTTCGGGTCGGTGACGACCTCGCGCTCAAGGTATAGCCACTCGTCCATGCTCCACAAGGGCATATTGATTTCAGCTTTATTGCAGCAACTGATCGAGCGCGTTTGCCACTTGCCCACCGGTGAACGGTTTTGGAACCAGCAAGACTCTGCGGGCGTTTCGCGAACGCAAGCTTGCGTCCGCTTCCTCGGGTGTGTCACTGATGATGACGACGGGAAGTTCGGCGTGATTCGGATGGTGACGCACGCTGTCGAAGAGCGATTCGCTCATATCGAAGGCGGTACAGTCGAGCACCAGCGCATCGGCGTGTTGCTCCAGCGCCAGCTCGTTAACCGTGACTGTATATCCCGATGCGAAGACTTCGTAGCCGCGGTCACGCAACGCAAAGGTCAGCAGCTCGGCAATCTCCGGCGTGTCGTCGATGAGCAGGATGCGGCGCAATTTCAATGCCCGCTACTTTTTGCCGGCTCCGGCGCCGGGCAGCCGCTTCTTCTTGCCGGCGCAGGGCTCCAGATCCATGACCCACACGCGGCCGCCGGCTGTGTAATAGGCCCGGCCGTCGTTCTCGATCATCGCCCCCCAGGCCTCGAGCGTCCGCATCGCGAACGTGTAGCCCTCAAAGTTGTGGCGCGTGTGGTCCAGCACTTCATTGGTGTGCCAGTTGTCGGTGAGAACCGCATCGCCTGCGTGGACGCGCAAGACGGTGTAATAGCGGTCAAACGCCGCTTCCGGCCGTACGTCGCGCGTCGACCCGCGTTTCTTGCCTTCGCTGACGATATAGCTTTCCTGCGGCTCGGGAGCCGCAGCAGCCGGAGGAGGTGCAGCCGGAGGAGTTGCCTTAGCGTTCGTCGTCATACCGTCTCCGCCACGGCCGTGGCTTCTGCAGCAGCCGCCATATTGATCAGGTTCTTCGCATCCGCAGCCTGGATCAAGGCTTCGGGCAGCTCCACGCCCATCATTCCCCATTGCTGGTTGGCAAACTTCTGCAAGGTGGCGATGTGTTCAGCGTGCAGGTGGCCGAAGCGTCCTTGCAATTTCAGGTACTCCGATACCGGCCGCATGTTCTGCGGGCGGAAACTGTAATCATACGCACGCTTCTCGGGGTTCCACTCCCAGATCGGGTAGAGCCCGCATTCGACGACCAGCCGCCCAAGATCAATGGAGCGCGGAGTCTCATACACGAAGCCCTTCTGGCAGGGCGTGTAGACCATCAGGTAAGCCGCGCCTTTGTGGTTAAGTCCCTTGCGCACTTTGTTCATCAAGTCGATGGGATATCCGACGCTCGCGGTGGCCACATAGCAGTGGGGATGGCCAGCCGCCATCATGCGCGCGAGGTCCTTGGGAAACAATTTCTTCGCCTCCGGAACCATTGGCCCTGGAGGGGAGAAGGTCGTCATGCCGCCGTAGGGCGTGCGCGACGATGCCTGGATGCCCGTGTTCGCGTACTGTTCGTTGTCATAGCAGATAATCAGGCAATCGTGGTTCCGATAGAGCGCGCCTGAAATTGACGCGAGGCCAATGTCGGACGCGCTGCCGTCGCCCGCCTCGCAGATAATATTCGGATAGGCGCCCTTCCATTTGCCCTTGCGGATCATGGCTTCATAAGCAGCAGCGACGCCCGCGGTGAAGCTGCCCGCGCTGCCAATCTGCGTGTGCGCCCAGGGCACGTTGTAAGGCGTGCACAGATACGAACTGTTCGCGACATACATGCAGCCGGTCGGTCCGACCAGGATGGTATTGTCGCCCGCCGCCTTGCTCGTCATCCGGTATTGGATCGACGGCCCGCAGCCCGCACAGGTGCGATGCCCGGGAACGAACGGCTCGCTCGACGGCAAATCGGGGTTGTAAAAACGCGCCCCCTGATTCGGACTATCAAGAATCGGCAGCAGCTGCCGCTGAACTTCTATGGTTGCCATGTCAACTCCTCCATGGCCGGGCGGGGACGCCCGGCGCTCCATCGCAAGAAATCTTTACTCTTCGAATCCAACCCAATGCGTGCGCTTTTCTATTTTCCCGCGTTTCTGCACTTCCAACATCTTCTCAGTCATCCAATAAAATTCCTTCAGCACGATCGCCTCGCCTCCCATACCCGCCATGAATGAAAGGACGAGCGGCCGCTTGGAGCTTTCGTAAAGAGCCGCGCAGACTTCAGCGTAGAGCGAGCCACCGCTGCTTACGCTGCCCAGTCCCATGTTGGTCTCGATCACGCCGACGACCTTGAATTTGCTCAGAACTTCCTTCACGCGATCGGTGGGGTATGGTCTGATCGTCCGCAGCCGCACCATGCCGACCTTCAAGCCCTTATCGCGCATGTGCTGAATCGCAAAACGGGCCGTCACCCCGTGCGCGCCCTGCAGGAAAAAGACGACGTCGGCGTCATCGGTCATGAACTCTTCAAGCCAGGGGTCGTAGCGTCGTCCGAAGATTTTCGCGAATTCATCGTGGACCTCTTCAATCACGGCCATCGATTCTTCCATGGCGCGCGCCCGCTCCAACTGCAGCGGCGGACCCTGCTCGGGCATGATCTGCGGCCCGTGCGACACCGGATGCCGGGGATCGAGTGGATAAGGATGCTTGTATGGCGGCAAGAATTCCTTTACCTGGCCGGAGTCGGGCAATTCGACGTCGCCAGTGATGTGCGAGACGAAGAAGCCATCCTGGCAGACCATCTGCGGCAAAAGCACCCGCGGGTCCTCACCGATGCGATAAGCCATCAGGTGATTGTCGAACGCTTCCTGGGCATCGCACGACCACCCCATAAGCCATCCCATATCGCGCGTCGAGAGCGCGTCGGTATGCTCGGAACCGAAATCACCGGGAGGATCGAGCGTGCGATCGGCAATCATCATCTGCACCGGCATGCGACTGCCCGAGATCGGCGAGTAGAGTTCATACGCGAACTGCACGCCGACACCAGAGCTGCCGGTGAAAACCCGCGCCCCGCTCGATGCCGCGCCGTGCGCGATACTTAGTTGAGAGTGCTCGCTGTCAGCCACGATGTACTCGGCGTCGAGTTCTCCATTGGCCACCATCTGCGCGAGCGCCATCATCGTTGCCGTGTAAGGGCGGATTGGATAAGCCGCAATTACGTCGACATCAGCGTACTTAGCGGCCTGCGCCGACGCGACGCAGCCGTTGATTCGAACCTTCTTCTTTGTTGCCGTAGCCGTTGCCATGATCTAACTCCGATTCTAAATGTTCCCCTTCTAAATATTCTTCGCCGCGCGGTCGCCCAGATTCCTCAGTTCTTCCGCCTGCCGTCCATGCAGCCCAGGCGAGATGGCGAATGCCGTATCCATGCGCACCACGCCAGTATCGAAATCGAGTTCGGGCACACCTTCCAGGCAACCCGTCGGACACTCCTCGATGCATACGCGGCATCCTTTGCAGTAGTCGACGAGTATCTTATAGAGGCCGTTCGAACGCGACGGACGCGCAATGCAAGGCTCGGGACAGACCAGATAACAGTTGTCGCAAGCGTTGCAGGTGCCGCAACTGAAGCAGCGGCCGGCTTCTTCGACTGCCTGCTCTTCCGAGAACGCCTGAATCACTTCTTCCTGCGTTTTACGCCGGCTCGCGGGCGCCAGCATCTCCTGATGGACGCGCGGGAAGTGCGGGAAGTACGTCATGTTCATGCGGTTCAAATCGAAGATGACGTCGATCGGAATCGTCCGCGACTGCAACGACTCGCCGCGCATCACTTTGTCCAGATTGAAGGCAACGCGCTTGCCATCGCCCACGGCGTTCACCACCATCAGCGGCTGACCCGAGCCCAGTTGCACTACGTCGCCGGCCGCAAAAAAGTTCGTGTCGCCGAGACGTCCGAAGCGGTCGATCTTGATCGTGCCGCGCTCGCTTTTGAATTCGTTCGGCAACCAACCGAGCGACGCTCGCTGTCCTACCGCGATGATCACGTTATCGACATGGAAGCGCTCGGCGGGAGCCTCACGGTTGACGGTGATCGGCGAGGCGTTGATGGCGCCCGAGAAACGCGCCGGATGCAGTTGCAAGGCCTCGACCTTGCCGTTGCCGAGCACGGCGGTCATCGCCCGCCCATGCACCAATTCCACTCCTTCTTCGAGCATGTCGTGCAGATCTTCCGGCGAGGCCGGCATCTCCTGGGGGGTATGCTCCACCGTGATCATGGTGACTTCCACGGCGCCTTGCCGCAGCGCTTCGCGGGCGCAGTCAATCGCGGTGTTTCCGCCGCCGATTACGGCGACCCGAGCGCCCAGCTTGACCTTGGACGTGCCCATGCCGATATCGCGCAGGAAGGGAAGTCCGTAGTGCACGCCGTCTTTATTCTCGCCCTCGGCGCGCACGCTGTTGGGTTCGGTGAGACCGACAGCCAGCACGACCGCGTCGTAGTTCTTTTTCAAGTCGTCCCAGGTGACGTCTTTGCCGACTTCTACGCCGGTCTTGATGGTGATCCCAAGCTCGACCAGTCGCTCGATCTCGCGATCAAGCACGTCTTGCGGCAACACCCAGTCCGGAATTCCACCACGATTCAGTCCTCCAGCTTTCGGCGATTTCTCAAGGATAGTGACCTTGTAGCCGAGGCGCGCCAGTTGGTACGCGGCGCTGTGGCCGGCGGGACCCGATCCAACGACGGCAACTTTCTTGCCATTAGGCTTGCCGGCCTTGACGACGTCGTGTGGCAGTGCCTGTCCCAGATCGCCTAGGAAGCGCTCGACCGCGCGAATCGAAATCGCCTCATCGTACTTTCCGCGGTTGCAGGCCTGCTCGCATGGGTGATAGCACACACGCCCGGTGACCGACGGGAACGGCATGTCTTCCTTGATCAGCGCGTAAGCGTCCAGATACTTGCCGCGCTTCACCAGGTCGAGATACCCCTGGATCTTTTCGTTGGTCCCGCACGCGTTGTTGCAGGGCGGTAACTTGTCGCGGTACACGGGTCGGATCGAGCGCCAGTTGCCGGTGGGGAATAGGTCCTGTCCCTTTTCCTGCGTGGGCGCGGGCGTGATGCCAGCGAAGGGAATCTGGAGCCGGTCGGGAATTTTCGTGCCTTTGGTCGACATGTGATCCTTCCTATGGGTCGTTAGTCGTTGGTCGTTAGTCGCTGGCAAACCGAGGACCGCGAACGACTAGCGACCAACGACCAGCGACTGGCTTTATGCAGCCACTGGGTTCAGCTTCATAATGTGCAACGCGTCGAGCGCCATTTCGAATGCGCGCTTGTTCGCGATCATCGGTTCAATCGTTGACATCTTGACGATGCCGGTAGTCTTGACCACGGCGGCAATCAGAGGAGCGGCAATATCGGGTGCGATCGATTTATTGCGCTCGGCCGCGCCTTCGGTCGAAAGCCGATCCAGGCCAAGCTCGCCCAATCGGTAGTAGAGCCATTTATGGTCGGCCAGGTGAGCGGCGTCAACACAGACGAGTTGGGCCAGTCGCTCGGCGCCGGGCACGAAGCGAATCATGTAGTCGGGCGTGTAGTGCGTGTTGATCACCAGCGTTCCGCCGGGAGGCATGCCGCGCATATAGTCCCAGCCCTTGACCATCGTCCCCTCGACCAGCACGACGATGTTGGGGTTCTCGTTTTCGTAAGTGAGTTCGTTTTCGAGCACGCCGTCGCTGACGCGACAGTACTTGCGCGTCGGGGCGTTGGTGCGATCGGGATTGTCGACATAGTTCTCCATCGCCTGCGCGTACTTGCCCTCGAGCCGGGCAGAGGCCGAGATGGAATTGACGATGTCGCGGCCCTCTTTGTCCATAATGATGCCGCGCGTCCAAACTGTAAGTTCCGTGTAACTCATATATCTACCCTCGTCCTTAACCCGCTAAGTAACAGTCGTTGGTCGTTAGTCAGTGGTTCGTTAGCAAGCGACTAATGACCAGCGACCAGCGACTAACGACTAACGACTAACGACTGCCTTCGGACTTCCGCGCTCCGACTCAAGAACCGCCAGGAAATCCTCGCGCAATACAACGAAAGGAGCTTTTCGAGTACGATTCTGAAATTCCGCAATCGCCAATAGCGTCGCTCTCTTGCACAAACTCTCGATATCGGCACCGGTGAGTCCGTCCGTCTTACCAGAGAACTCTCCGGCAAATTCCTCGAAATCGACATCGGGCGCCAGGGGCACACGCCGGCAGCACAGCCGCATGATGGCCGCGCGTTCGGCAGCGTCGGGTTTGGCGAATTGGAGTATGTAATCGAAGCGCCCGCTTCGTAACAACGCCGGATCGATCCGCTCCGGACGATTGGTCGCTCCCAGCAGGACCACGCCTTTGACGTCACGCAAGTTGTCGATCTCACGCAGCAACTGGCTGAGAATTCTCTGCGAGACGTCCGTGCCAAACTGATCGGCGCCGAATTTTGGCGCGACCGCGTCGATGGTATCGAAAAACAGGATGCACGGCGCCGCCCGTCTCGCCTTTTTGAAAACTTCGCGCAGCGCTCTCTCCGATTCGCCGAGCCACTTCGAATACAGTTGCGGACCATCAATGGCAATGAGCGGAATCTGTTTTTCACCAGAGAGCGCCCGCGCCATCGCGGTCTTGCCCGTGCCCGACGGTCCGGTCAGCAGGATGCCGCGAGGCGGCGCCAGTCCAACCTGCTCGTAGATTTCGTCGCGCATGTGCGAATGCTCGATCACCGCATCGAGCAACCGCTTCACTTCGTTAAGACCTCCGAGGGATGCAAAGGTCGATGCGCTTTTCTCGATAAAAAATTCGCGAGTAGCGCTGGGCTCCACTTCTTTCAATCCGGCAAGAAAGTCGTCGCGCGTAACCTGCAGCGCTCCCAGATCAGCGGATGCGGCGACGTTGGTCTCAAGCGGAGAGTCGGAGAGAAAACGGCGCAAGGCAATCATGCCGACTTCCTGTCCCAACGCTTCCAGATCAGCGCCGACAAAGCCGTGCGAATGCTCGGCAATCTCCACCAGATCGACGTCCGGCGCGAGCGGCATGGCGCGTGTGTGGATACGGAGGATTTGCAGCCGCGCTTGCGTATTTGGAACGCCGATTTCGATTTCGCGATCGAAACGGCCGGGACGGCGCAGCGCCGGGTCCAGCACCTCGGGAATGTTGGTGGCCCCAATGACGATGACCTGGCCGCGCGCCACAAAGCCATCCATCAAGCTGAGAAGCTGCGCCACCACCCGCTTTTCTACCTCGCCCGCCACCTCGGTGCGTTTGGGAGCCACGGCGTCAATCTCGTCGATGAAGAGGATCGCCGGCGCGTGGCGCGCCGCTTCCTCGAACACCTCGCGGAGTTTGGCCTCGCTCTCACCGTAGAACTTCCGCATAATTTCAGGGCCGTTGAGGTGGATGAAATGCACACGACTTTCGGCCGCCACCGCGCGGGCCAGCAGAGTCTTGCCCGTGCCCGGCGGACCGTACAACAGCACGCCCTTCGGCGCCAGAATTCCCAAGCGCTCGAAGATGCGAGAGTGCTTGAGCGGCAACTCAACAATTTCGCGCACCCGCGCCACTTCACGCTCCAACCCGCCGATATCCTCATAGGAAACCGAGGGAGCGCGGGCCACCGTCTGCTCGCTTTCGACGACGCGAATGTCGGTGCGTTTCCCGATCACCACTGGTCCGGAGGGAATGGTGCGGACTACCTGGAAGTTCACCGCCTTGGCAAATGTGGGCACGCGCACCACGCAGCCCGCGATGACTGGGACGCCCACCAGGTCCTCGAGCATCCGGTCGGGTGCGATGGTCGCGGGTGCGGCTCCCACCCACAGCGGCGAGAAGCGGACGGCCACGGCCTGCGCGTGCTCGATGGCAGCAACCGTCACCTGCTCCTGCAATCCAGCACTGCAATTACTGCGGCACGTGCCGTCGATCTGGATCATGCCTTCGTAGCCTGCGTCCGAAACCTCGGCACGCGCGACCGCGACCGTGCCACCGGTGATCTTGAGCACGTCCCCGGCTCGTGCGCCCATGCGCTGGAGGTCGGCGGGCGCGAGTCGCGCAATGGCGTGGCCGATGTCCTCGACCCGCGCTTCGGCAACCCGCAGCGTAAGCGCTGCCGCCAGAGACCCCGGCTCGTGCGACGCATTGGCCACACGGGTCATGTCATTTTCCAGGTCAGTCACGCTGATCGTCCCTAGTTAAGCTAGTTAGTACGCTCGATGCCCCACGCATCGTCTTTAGGTAGTGTCAAAAGTTCTCCAGCACAATTTCTTCGACGTCTTCAATATGACGCCGCATGGCATCCTTTGCCGCCTCGGCATCGTGGCGCTTGATCGCGGCCAGGATCCGGCGGTGTCCAGCGAGCGACTTTTGCGGACGCCCCTCCAACTGCAAAGACCGTTCCCGTGTTTCGCGCAGCAGGTCCATGAGAATGTCGATCACTTTCAGAACGACACTGTTACCGGAGGCCAGCGCAATGCTGTAGTGGAATTCCGCGTCCTCGGCGATGCTGGCGTCACCACGAGACAACGTTGCTTCCTGCCGTTGCAGAATCTCTTCCATTTCCGCGACTTCGTCGGGAGAAGCATGCGTGGCGGCCCGAGCAGCCAGCGGCGGTTCCAGCATCTTGCGAAAATCCAGAAGCTCGCTGACCATTTCCTGCCGGTGCTTCAGCGCATTCGCAAAAGGATTGACCGATTTCTCGGACGATGGCTCGCAAACGATGGTCCCCGCGCCTTGACGCGGTTCAACCAAGCCCATCAGTTCCAGGCCTCGAATCGCGTCTCGAATGGAACTGCGGCTCACTCGGAGCATCTCCGCCAGTTCTCGTTCCGAGGGAAGCTTGTCGCCGGGCTTAAGCTTCTTCAGGATCAGACGTTCGATCTGCTTGGCGACTTCTTCGTAGACCTTGTTCCTGCGAACGATTTCGAAGTCGGATTTGACCGGCGTGGCCATAGATGAACGGACAAGTGGTCCGATAAGTGGACCAGCAACGATGGGAGTATACCTCCATTGTCAACTCCCCAGCAAATGCTTTATTGGACGCTTCGAACTTGCCGGTGGAGCGCCGGGCGTCCTCGCCCGGCTGACGGGCGAGACGCCCGTCCTTCCATTCGAGCGTCCGACAGCACTGCTCATTTTGGTTGCCGCGCTGTCGCAAAGTCCGCCAATAGCTTCGCACAACTGTACACCGTTCGGGTGTGGGGCATGGGGAGATTCACGCGTTCGCCCAGTTCCACGACCGCGCCCACCAACGCTTCCAGTTCCATCGGCCGGCCGGCTTCGAGATCTTGCAGCATTGAGGTTTTGTGCTCTCCAACTTTTTCCGCGCCGGCAATTCGCTGGTCGATGGAAACCGGCAACTCCATGCCCAACTTGTGGGAGACCGCTTCCACTTCCTGCATGATGTTCCGGATCAACGAACAAACTCCGGGATCGCGCACCATCTGCACCAGCGTGGCGCGGGTCAAGGCGCTGACCGGATTGAAGGAAGCGTTGCCCAGAACCTTGACCCAAATCTCATGCCGCAGACGAGTGGTGACGGGGCAGCGCAAGCCGGAGGCGATGAGCGTCTCGGCAATTCGGCGACAGCGATCGGAGCGCGAACCGTCCGGCTCGCCCAGAGAAATGCGGTTGCCCTCGATGTGCTGAATCACGCCGGGGGAGGGAATCTCGGTCGAAAAGTAAACGATGGATCCAACCACGCGATGCGCTTCGATGGCCGACGAAATCACGCCGCCGGGATCAACGCGCTCCAGGCGCAGTCCTTCCCACTCGCCTCTGAAGCCCTGGAAGTACCACCACGGGATTCCATTCTGTGTGCTGACCACGGTTGTGTCTGGCCCCAGTACCGGCCGCAGCTGAGGCGCAAGCTGGGGCAGGCCGTGCGCCTTCACTCCCAGAAAGACGACGTCCACAGGACCCACTTCTTCGAGGGAACTGGCAATGGTGGGCCGCGCTACGAAATCTCCCTCGCTGCTTTTCACCTGCACGCCGTGGTTTTGCATGGCGCGGAGATGCGGCCCGCGCGCGAAGAGCGTGACATCGAACCCGGCCTGCGCCATGCTGGCACCGATGTAGGCTCCGATGGCGCCCGCCCCCGCGATCAGGAATCTCATGTTTGGTCATCCAGGAGCGCGGCGGCGACGGCGCGGCGGCGAATTTTTCCCGTCGCGGTAGTAGGGATGCTTTGTACGAGATAAATTTTCTTGGGACACTTGTATTCCGCCAGCAACTCGCAGCAGTGCTTGATGAGTGCCGACTCGGTGGCGCCATGGGGCTCGTGCAAGACCACGGCTGCCGCCACTTCTTCACCGAGCGTGGGATGCACGCAGCCAAACGTGACCGCTGCCGCGACCGCGGGATGCCGCAGCAGAATCTCATCGACTTCGTGCGGCGCGATGTTCTCTCCTCCGCGGATGATGATGTCCTTGATCCTGCCCGTCAAATGCAAATAGCAGTCTTCGTCGAGCAAGCCTTCGTCGCCGGTACGAAACCATCCATTCACAAAGGCGCGTGCATTAGCCTCGGGATTGTTTTCATATCCACGAAACACGTTGGCTCCCTGAATGGCCACTTCGCCGCGTTGGTTGGTGCCGAGGTGATTGCCCTCCTTGTCCATGATGCTGATGCGCAGCCCGGCGCCCACACCCACGGAACCGGCCTTCCGATGGCGTGGGGGTAGGGGGTTCGAGGTCATCTGGTGGGCAGCTTCCGTCATTCCATAGGCTTCGACGAAGGGCACGCCGAACAGCCCCTCGATCTTGTGAATGAGTTCCGGCGCCAAGGGCGCGCTGCAGGAACGGATGAAGCGCAGAGAGACGGCTTCCGCCGGTTTGTGGTGAGTCCGGGCCACCAGAAGCTGATGCATCGTGGGCACTCCCGAATACCAGGTCACGCGATGTTCCCGCACCGTCCTCCAGAACGAAAGCGCGTTGAATTTAGTAGGGACAACTACGGTCCCGCCGGAAAGCAAGGTGGCCATGGTTGAGGCAATCAATCCGTGAACGTGGAACAACGGCATGATGCACAGCGAAACATCTTGCTCCGATAGGGCATATGTGTTGGCGATATTCGCCGCCGAGACCGCGAGGTTGAAATGACGCAAGGGAACACGCTTCGGACGCCCCGTGCTTCCGCTGGTATGCAGGACCAGGGCAATGTCGTCGGCCGTGGGCTCAGTAGCCGAAACTCCGGTGGCAGCACCCGCCATGTGAACGTGTCCCTGGTAGTTCATTTCCACCGAAACGACTGGAATCTTGCGGTCGGCGGCGGCGCTGCGCACAAATTCCGTGCCGACCGGAGAGCACAGCAAAATGCGAGCATTGGTGTCTCCGAGAAAAAAAAGAAACTCCTCGTAGGGATACGCCGGGTTCAAAGGGGCTGCTGTGCCAGCGATGGAGGCAGCGAGAAAGCTGACGATCGCAGGTAATCCATTGGGCAACGCAATCGCCACCGCATCGCCGCGGCGAATACCGGCGGAAGCCAAGGCATTGGCCATGGCCAGGACCTGCTGCCGGAGCGAAGCGTAGGTGACACGGAGGCCAAGTTCGGGAACGATCACCGCCGTGTGACTGTCCGCGAAATGCAAAACGTCAAGAAGTGTGTCGACCGATTTGAGTGTCATGGTGTCGCCTCTGCGCCGGGGCCATACATTGGCCTTGCCATGCTGAGCGAAGCGGGCAGTGGAGGAATGCCGAGGTCCACCTTATCTTTTCAGAAGATGGCTCTAGATCGAGTAGCCCTCGGCGTTCAGCGCTTGTCTGAACTCTTTCAGAAAAAACTGCACGTTATCTTCTGTAGCCAGCGGGCCCATTACACCAATGCGGAAGACCTTGCCGGCGAGCGGCCCGAAACCCCCGGCGATCTCAATGCCCGGCCCATCCAATAAGCGTTTTCGCACTTTCGCCTCGTCAACTTCCTTGGGCACGCACACCGTGTTGAGGGTCGCGATGCGATGCTCCTTGGGAACGTGCATGCGGAGACCCATCGCTTCGATGCCCTTTACAAAAAGCCCATGGCAACGGCGATGCCGCTCCCAGCGGTTCTCGATTCCTTCCTCGGCGATGACCAGAAGCGCCTCGCGTAGAGCGTAGAACATCGAAATCGGCGCCGTGTGATGATAGCGGTGCGACACGGTGGAGTAGTCATGAATCAGCTTGAGGTCAAAATACCAACTGCGCGAAGGGGAAGTGCGAGCGCGCAGCCAGTCCATGGCCCGGGCTGAAATCGCCATCGGAGACAAGCCCGGAGGGCAGCTCAGCCCTTTTTGCGTGCAACTGTAGGCAACGTCGATATCGGTTTTGTCGAACTCCACCGGCACTCCGCCGAGCGAGGTGACGCAATCCGCGATTGCCAGTGCGCCCGCATCATGCGCGGCGGCACAGATGGCCCGGCCCGGCTGCAGGGCTCCGGTTGACGTCTCGGCGTGAACGTAAGCCACAACCTGGGGCTTCTCGCGAGCGATGAACTCTCTTGCTTCATCATCCGTGAAGGTCTCGCCCCAAAGCTTCTCAAAGCGTACGACGCTCGCGCCGTTGCGCTTGGCCATTTCCGTGAGCCGATCGGAGAAATACCCATTGGCGAACACCGCGAACCTGGTTCCGGGTTCCACGAAATTGGTAACGGCAGCTTCCATGCCCGCGCTGCCCGTGCCGGAAATCACCAGCGTGGCGGCGTCATTTGTTCCGAAGCCGGTTTTCAGCAGTTGCTGAACGTCTGCCATCACCTGGATGAAGTAGGCGTCAAGGTGCCCGACAATCGGCTTCGACAGAGCCTCATAGACGCGCGGGTGAACCATGCTCGGTCCCGGCCCGAACAGAAAGCGGCGAGGCGGTTGCAGGGCGGGGTAGTGAAGCGTAGAAGTTTCCTGTTCGATGGCGCTCATAGCCCTCGTTTCTTTTTCCAGACACTAAATATTACGGCACAGAGCGGACATTCTCCAGCCCACCCGAAAGGTGGCGTCAGCGCGCGCTAGAATAAGGAGGTATTGATATCTCCCGGCATCGCGAACCCGAGCCGACTTATGTCGCACGATCCTGCTTCGCGCAATACTAATACTAATGAGGTTGAAGCTTTAGCGCGCGAACTGCTGTCCGCGTATGAGACGGGCGGGATGGTCGCAATTCCTCCCTCGGGACGCCCTGGCTTCGACCTCGATACAGCTTATGCGGTTGAGGCGACGCTCAAGCAGTTCCGCGAAGCTGGCGGACACAGAGCCGTCGGCCGCAAGGTTGGTTATGCCAATAAGGCCATGTGGCGTGTGCTCAAACTCGAAACCCTGGTTTGGGCCCACATGTACGACGACACGGTGCATTACAGTGATCGCAACTCCGCCACGCTGGCGCTCGCACATCCTCGTTCGCTGAAGGTCGAGCCTGAGATTGTTTTCGGTTTGAAACAGCCGATCGTTATTGAGAACGACGAAGTCGAGGGCGGTGTGGCCCCGGATGCCACGGCTGCGCTCGCAGCCACGGATTGGCTGGCGGTGGGATTCGAAATCATCGATTGTCCCTTTCCGGATTGGCAGTTTCAGCCCAGTGATTTCGTTGCCTCGTTCGGACTCCACGCCGCACTGGTGATCGGAGAGCGAGTGCCGGTGCGGTCCGACGGCATCGCCGCGCTGGTGGGGGAGTTGCCGCGATTCAAAGTGCGCATGCTGAAGAACGGAGAGTTTGTGGAAGAAGGATCCGGCAGGAACAGCTTGCGGAGCCCGGCATTGTGCCTGGCGGAACTGAGCGCAGCCATCCTGCGGCGATTCCCAACCGATCCCTTGCGCGCTGGGGAAATCGTCAGTTCCGGAACGCTTACCTACAACGATGCCACCAGCATGGCCCATCTCGAAAAAAACGTCGTCGTTCAGTCTCCCGAGCAGAAAATCCGCGCGCCTCTGATGGATTTGTACTTCACGCGCGGTGCTAACAATTCCGCGAGCAGCTCAACCAACGGCACAAAGGGAATCCCCTCGGCTCCCGGAGCCCAGCAGATCAGCCACGCTATTGGAACCGGCGGCGTCATCGTCGACCAAGCCGGTCGCCGCGCCACCGCCGAGCGCGGAGAATACACCGCCTCCGACGGTAAGTTCGTCATGACCGGCGGAGATCCCACGCTTTACGACAGTACCGAAGGCACCACCAAGGGCCGTCAATTGACCTTCTATTTAGCGGATGATACGATCATCGTTGACTCTGAAAATGGTTCGCGGATTTTGACGAAACATCGAGTCGAGAAATG
>Ga0209448_10000410_pt1 | contig 14544 bp, 14 predicted proteins | sample BogFormECP14_OM2_FD_188245 | JGI IMG/M metagenome (GOLD analysis project Ga0209448, IMG submission 188245) | Bog forest soil microbial communities from Calvert Island, British Columbia, Canada - ECP14_OM2 (SPAdes) (version 2) | ecosystem: Environmental > Aquatic > Freshwater > Wetlands > Bog ... | reverse complement strand
GGTTGGTCACTGTTTTATTTGCCGTTGCTCGACTTCACCGAGCGGAGCAAGGTCCCTGACGCGGCCATCTGCCAACTCACCGCAGCTTGAGCAAGTCCGAAACTTTGACGAACGAATAGCCTTCCACCCGCAGCTTTTTGATGATGTCGGGGAGCGCGATTGCGGTTTCCGGCGCATTGGGGCCGCCGTGCATGTGTAGGATGACGATGCTGCCCGGGCGCACATGCGCCACCACATTGGCGACAATCGGCCTGGCGCTCCTTTCGAAGCCGTCGCCGCCATCGACGTCGCCGTCAATGACGGTGTAATCCTGCGCTTCGACGCGCTTGACGTCGTCGGCATCGAAGCACAGCCCGGGGAAGCGGAAATATCTCTTATAGGACGCCGCGTATTTCCTGAGGAGATCGTCGGTCTTCTGCACTTCGGCGGCTTCGTTGGATTTCTTGACCGCGGGCAGGCCGTAGCACGGCGAACGAAAGCCGCCGTGCGAATAGCTGTGATTGCCGAGTTCGAACAGCGGATTCTGCGACAGGTCTTTGGTGACCCCCGGATAGGCTTCGATCCACAAGCCGGTGAGAAACAGCGTCGCCGGAACGTTCTGCTGCTGCAGTTTCGCGATGACATTCTCGTTGTACCACGACCCGACCTTGCCGCTTTTCAGCTCGTTGCGCATTTTGATCGTCATGTCGGCGTCGAAGGTCAGCGCGACCACTTTCTGGCTGGTGACGGCATGGTCGAAGCCGCCGCGTTGTGCTGCCGAAAGTGCCGGAGAGACGGCTTTCTGACTGGTGGCGGCGCCGCCGCGCCTCGCCTCTGAAAGTGCCGGAGAGACGATTTTCTGGCCGGTGACGGCGTGGTCGAAGCCGCCGAGCTGTGGCGCCGAAAATACCGGAGATGCGATGCAGCACAGCACGCCGATCGCCAAGAGAACTATCGCACCAAACTTATGTCGGAACGTCGCGGGAGGAAAAGAGTCGGGAGCTGGTGCCAATTGACAGGTCGACTGTAATGAGTCGTTGACGGGTGACTCAAGACGCGCGCCTATTTGCCGGCAACAGCTTCCGAATAGCGTGCGTAGAATAAATCGACCCGCTGCTGCCACATGGCGACAAACGCGCCCGACGTCAGATTGTCAACCGATTTCCAGAGTTGCTTGATCGCCGGAAGCGTATTCTGCCAGATGGCGCGCTTGCACCACTTCTCGCCTTTGACGCGGCCTTCATCGGTCGCGCACATCGATTGCCAGGCGATGCGCTCCGGATGGCTGACATGCTCGGCCGCGCCTTGCGTTCCTTGCTGGTGGATCAGGTAGAGATCGCTCAAGGTCGGCTTCTTGTGCGTGCTCAATTCAAACAGAATCGCCGCAGTGACGAATTTGTAGGTGGCGGCGACCGCGTTATCGCGAGAATCGACGATATCGCCCGAACCGTATTTGTCGAACTCATAATGGCTGAGCTGGAACAGGCCGATATACGATCCGGTGCGCTGCTTGGGATCGAAACCTGATTCGATTTTGGCAACCGCTTTCATGAAGCTGACGTCGAGCCCCAAGACATCGGCCGCGAGCTTGATCTCGTCGAGCGGCGTCCCGGGTGGAATATCTTTCAACGCCGCCAGAACGGTATCCGCCGGTTTGGTGTCGGGCGGAACCTCGGAATAAGCGTAATAGGCGAGATACGAGAGGTCGGGCTTAAGCGGCATCGAATCGGGGTAATTGTCCTCCACCGGGACATTGGTCGCCGTCGATGCTTCTAGCGTTGCCGTCGCTCTTTCTTGGTCCTTGCCTGAAATATCCGCGGCAGGTTGTTCTTGTGGCAAAGGCGCCGGCTCGCGTCCGGAAAACGGATACGCAATTGTCATCACGGCAACGACGATGCAGGCGAATTGAAGCGCCCTCATGCCTCTTGCCCCCGACGGTTCCGCAACCGATTCGCGGCTACAGTCGAAATGCGATCACGCGCGACACGCCGTGACAAGAAGCTTCGCTCTTACGGCGCCGATTCCGATCAAGTTTTGCGGCCGTTGTTGCGTGTCAGCAACAAAAACTGTGGACAGTGTCCCCTAATGGAACGAAAAAGGCGGGCGATGGAACTTTAGAGCATGATCCGGAAAAGTGGGATGGTTTTCCGAAAAGGTCATGCTTCAAGGAAAAACAGTCCTAAATCGAGATTTGCCGGCCGATCTCGACCACCTGCTCGCTCGGCAGCCGGAAATAATCGGTGACATGCGAGGCGTTTCGCAGCATGGCGGCGAAGATCGCCTCCTGCCAATGCGGCAGCGCCGAGCCGCGCTCCCTGTGCAGGATGATTTCGTGGCCGACATAATAGATCACGTCATCGAGCCCGATGCCGCAGCCTTTTTGCGTGGACTCTTTCAGCAACCGCGGGATATCGGGCCGCTGCATGAAGCCGAAATGCGCCGTCACGCGCCAGAAATTCTCGCCTTCCTTGGCAACCGTCATCAAATCGGGCCAGTGCACCCGCGGCCGCGATTCGGTCAAGACGCGCAACACCATAACGTGCGCGTGCAGCGCCCGGTTCTGCTTGAGATGCCAGAGCAGCACCGGCGGCACGCCGTTCGACGAGCGGGTGAGAAAGACCGCCGTGCCTGGCACGCGCGGAATGTTGCGCGACTTCAAATCCTCAAGAAATTTGGCCACCGGCACCGGCGTCTGTTCTAGGCTGTTGGTGACTGCGGCCGAGCCGCGATGCCAGACCAGCATGGCGCCATAGACCAAAGCGGCGAGCAACAGCGGCACATAACCGCCCTCCATGATCTTTAGCGAATTGGCGGCGAAGAATCCGGCGTCGATGAAGATGAACACGGCGGCGAGCGCTGCGCTGATCCACAAGCCCCATTGCAAAACTTCGCGCATAGCGATGAACAACAAAAACGACGTCATCAGCATCGTCGCCGAAACAGCGATGCCATAGGCGGCGGCGAGATTGTCGGACTTTTGGAACAGAAGCGTCAGCGCGATGGTGACGATCATCAACAGCCAATTGACGACGCCGACATAGATCTGGCCGTAGCCCTTGTCGGAGGTTTGTTTGATATGCAGGCGCGGCAGCCAGCCGAGCTGGATCGCTTGCCGGGTCATGGAAAATGCGCCGGTGACGATCGACTGACTGGCAATGATCGTCGCCACCGTCGCCAGACCCACCAGCGGCATGAGCAGCGGCTCCGGGCACAGCCGGTAAAAAATATTATCGGCGATTGAAGCGCCTTTGAGCGCGATGGCGCATTGGCCGGCATAATTGAGCACCAGACAGGGAAACACGATCGACGACCACGCGGCGCGGATCGGCCGTTTGCCGAAATGACCCATGTCTGCGTAAAGCGCCTCGGCGCCGGTGACGCAGAGGAAAATCCCGCCCAGCACCAGAAAGCCGCCATAGCCGTTGTTGGCGAGGAGCCGCACGCCGTAAAGTGGATTGAGCGCGAGCAGCACCCAGGGGTCCTGGGAAATGCCCCATAGGCCGAGCACCCCGATGGTGACGAACCACACCGCCATGATCGGCCCGAAGGCCGAGCCGATGCGCGAGGTGCCGGCGGGCTGCACCGCGAACAGCCCGATAAGAATGACGACCGCAGCCGGCAACACATAGTGCTCAAAGCTCGGCGCCGCGATATTGAGGCCTTCGAGCGCCGAGAGCACGGAAATCGCCGGCGTGATGGCGCCGTCGCCATAGATCAGCGCCGCGCCAAGAAGTCCCGCCACTACGATCAACGGCCGGCTATGCCGCTGCACGCCAAGGAGCGACATCAGAGCGAGGATGCCGCCCTCCCCGTCATTGTCGATGCTCATCGCCACCGCGACGTATTTGACCGTCGTGATCATGAACAGCGTCCAGATCAATAGCGACAGGATGCCGAGGATCCGGTCCGGCGTCGCGTCGCCGTGCAAAAAATCGAACGCCGTCTTGAGCGTGTAGAGCGGGCTCGTGCCGATATCGCCGAACACGATGCCGAGCGCCGCGAGCCCGCTCAGCACCAGACCGGCGCGGGCCACGTGCGGAGCTGCGGGTTCGTGGATTTCGTCGGGGGTGGCCGAGGTCATACGGGTTCGATCATGCGTGATCAAGATGGCTTGCGAGCATTGGAACTGCGCCTATCCCCTGTGACACTGTCATGACACGGCTTTTTTCCCAATTTTATGTGACGATCCTACGTGACTTGCGGCTAGCGGGCCAGCCTACCCGTCCGAGAAGGCGCGCGCCGTCATTTTCTGACAGTCATTTTGCGAACAGATTTGTCGGTGTTTCGACCAGGATGCGCCGTCGCGTTTCCGGGTCCGGGGTCCAGTCGTGAAACAGATCGAGCAGATGTCCGTCATCCGGCATCACCGCGGCCGGGATCGAGGGGTGCGGCCAATCGGTGCCCCAGATCATGCGCTCGGGATTGGCGGCAACGAGCGCCTTGTGCAGCGGCCTCGCATCGGCGTAATCCGGATATTGTTCGGAGCAGCGGTAGACGGCCGAGAGTTTGACATAAGCATGTCCGTCGCCGACGAGCTTTAAGAGCGCCTGAAAGTTCGGATCAGCGACGCCCGCCGGGGCTGGAACCATGCCGAGGTGATCGACAATGACCGTCACCTCCCGCGAAATGTCGCGCAGTACCGCGGCCGAAGGCGCGAGCATGCGATAATCGCAGTAGAATTGCGCGACCCAGCCGAGATCGGCCATGGTCTTGCGAAACACGTCGAAGACGTCGAGGCCGACGCCGCGGACATAGTTGGGCCGTTGCGGGAACAAATGAAAGCGCAAGCCGCGCATGCCGAGCCTATGCCAGTCGTGCAGCGTCTGCGGCTTGACCCGCGTGTCGGTGATGGCGACGCCGCGCAGCGTTGCGGAAAACGCTCAAGCGCGTCGAGCACGACGCGATTGTCGTAGCCATGCGCATTGCCCTGCACGATGAGGCCATTGGCAAAGCCGAGATGATCGAGAAGCGCGAGCAGCTTCTCGACCGGCGCGTCGGGCGGCGTGTAGCCGCGCCCCGGCGTATAGGGAAATTTGTCCGACGGCCCGAAAATATGGAAGTGCGAATCCCAGGCGCCGGGCGGCGGAGGGAGGCGCGGACGTTTCGGCCACTCAACCGGCCCGGCAATGCGCGGCGCTTCGGTCTCCATCAGCCCAGCTTGATGTTCGCTTCTTTGACGACGCGGCTCCACAACGCCATCTGGCCTTCGATATAGGCGCGGAATTGTTCCGGCGTGTTCTGATGCGACTCGATGTTGAGTTCGGCGAAGCGGTCGCTGACTTGGGGCGACGCGAGAGCCGCGTTAACACCGGCATTGAGCTTCTGCACGATCGCCCCTGGCGTGCCGTGCGGAACGAAGATTCCGTTCCAGTCATAGCCTTCGAACCCCGGCAACGTATCGGACATCGCCGGAATGTCCGGCAGGCTCGCCAGCCGGCCCTTGCCGGTATGCGCGATCGCTTTCAGCCTGCCGCCTTTGATCAATCCGACCGCCGCGGAACCGTTGGCAAAATAAAATTTCACCTGGCCCGCGATCACGTCGTTCATGGCCAGACCGCCGCCGCGGTAGGGCACATGATTGACCTTGACGCCCGCGGTGCGTCCAAACAATTCGAGCAGCAGATGCTGCAGCGTGCCGTTGCCGGAGGACGCCATGTCGATGCCGCCGGGACTGGCCTTGGCATAGGCGATGACGTCGGCGACGGTCGTCACCGGCGTCGAGGGCGTGACGACAAAAATATTCGCCACTTCCCCGACCAGCACCACTGGATCGAAATCCTTGCGGTAATCGAACGGCAAATCGGGATAGAGCGAGCCGTTCACCGAAAACGCCGTGGCGTCGTGCAACAGCATGTAGCCGTCGGGCGCCGACTTCGCGACCACTTCCTCGCCGATCGTGCCGCCGGCGCCGCCGCGATTTTCGATGGCGAATTGCTGGCCGAACTCTTCGCCGAGCTTGGCGTAGACGATGCGCGCCGTGGTGTCGGCGCCGCCGCCCGGCGGATAAGGCACGGTGACGCGCACCGGCCGGTCCGGCCACGTTGTCTGCGCGTTGGCGCGGCCGGTCCATGGCGCGGCCGCCAGCGCTGCTACCACTGTTCTTCTGCTGAGTTTGCCGGTCACTTCGAATTTGGCCATTCGCGCTCCCCCTCGCCCGGTTTTGCTGCAACCTAGCACCGGCATGGGGGTGGAGAAAACGAACCGAGACGCCTCGCAGGCGATATTTTTCCTTAAATTGCACGGCTAACGGCAGCGCAGAGAAAGATTGAAGTCAAGGATGCCTTCGGCACCGCCGAAGGCGGCGGCCCCATAGCCCGTTGTTTACAACGGGCGTCCTTCCGGGCGCCCTATGGGGCCGTCCTTGAGTTCAATTTTTCTCTGCGCTCCAATTCCACCGCGCAATTTAAGGATTGTTGGCTGCCTTAGAGACGCCCGCTAGATCGAAAGCGACAGAGACTCCTTGAGCCCGCGGCGGCCGGCGGACGTAATCGTGAGCGCGCGGGTATCGCGGATGCGTTCGATCCATTTCAGGTCGAAGCAGCGCTGCGCAAAGGCGGCGCCGACCGCGCCGCCGATATGCGCGCGGCGTTCGGTCCAATCGAGGCAGGGCCGGCAAAACACCCGGCGCTTCGACCGCGCGCCGGACAGATCGACGCCGAGCTTCGCCAGAAATTCCATGCCGGACGGCGTGACTTCGCCGGCCTCCTCGCCCAGCACGACGAAGTGGCGCGCCATCATGGCGTCGGCGATACCGACGCCAAGGACTCCGGCGAAATGATCGTAGCAGGTGCGGGCGTGTCGCATCTCATCATCGAGTCGCGACTTCGGTTGAAAACGCGGCGGCCCGTCGACCGCGACATTCACGATGCTTTCCAGCATCTGTGCGACTTGCGGCCCGGCAAGGCGATAGTAGCGGTGACGGCCCTGCCGCATCAGGACGACCAGCCGCGCGCCCGACAATTTGCCGAGATGGCCAGAGGTGGTTTGCGGAGTGACGCGGGCCGCGTGGGAAAGCTCGGTCGCGGTGAGCGCGCGGCCGCCGAGCAAGGCACAGAGGATATTGCAGCGGGCCGGATCGCCGACCAGGGCGGCGACTTCGGCGATTTGTGGCGCGTTCGACATGGTGTGACTATGTGCCAGGCGGCGGGTCATTGCCACCGCCGTTATTTCGTTCACGGCCGAAGTAAATCGGGTGGTCAGCGACTGCGCTACCGCCCATGTTGAAGAAAAGCGATGGAGGCGGCCGTGAGCATCGAGAACCCGGCGCGTACGACAAAATCGCCGCGTCCGTTTTACGGCTGGCTGGTGGTGGCGGGCAGCTTCGCCGTCACTTTCGTCGGCTTCGGCTGCGTCTACTCGTTCAGCGCCTTCATCGAGTCCCTGCAACAGGATTTCGGCGCGTCGCGCGGCTCGGTGTCGCTGGTGTTCTCGCTGGCGGGGTTTCTCTACTTCGCGGTCGGCAGCGTGAGCGGCCCGCTGGCCGACCGCTGGGGCTCACGCCGGGTCGCCGTGATCGGCATGATCCTGATCGGGATGGGCTTGGCGCTCGCGAGCGTGGCGCAAAACCTGGTGCAGGTTTACGCCGCCTATGGGCTTGGCGTCGGCCTCGGCGTTGGCTTTTCCTACGTGCCGGCGATGGGCGCGGTGCAGCGCTGGTTTGTCAGACATCGCGGCTTTGCCTCCGGCCTGGCCTCGAGCGGCATCGGCGCCGGCACGCTGGTCGTGCCGCCGCTGGTCGCGCTTGTCATTGCGGATTTGGGATGGCGCGAGGCCTATCTCGTGCTCGGCGTACTCGCCACGATTGTCGGCGTCGGGGCTGCGCTCTTGATCGAGAACGATCCGCGCGATCGCGGGCTTCATCCGGACGGCGATCGGAGTGCCGAAGTCCCGCAGCCGCGATCAGCGCCTACGACCGGGCTTTCAATAGCCGAGGCGATCAAATCGAAACGTTTTCTCGGTCTCTATGCCGCGTGCCTGTTCTGCGCACTCGGCGTGTTCGTTCCATTCGTCCACCTCACGCCTTACGCGCTCGACCACGGCATGGCGAAAACTTCCGCGGTGCTGCTGGTGAGCGTGATCGGCGTCGGCAGCACGGTCGGGCGTTTCTTCCTCGGCGGCCTTGCCGACCACTTCGGCCGCCGGCTGTCGCTCCTGGCGATGTTCGTCGGCATGGCGGTGAGCTTGCCGATCTGGGCGATCTCGACGACGTTCTGGCCGCTCGCTGTTTTTGCCTTGGTCTTTGGCGTCGCCTATGGCGGGTGGGTCGCCCTGCTGCCGTCAGTGGTCATGGACTATTTCGGCGGCCGTAATGTCTCGGGCATCATCGGCCTGCTCTACACCAGCGCCGGCATCGGCTCGCTGATCGGCCCGAGCGCCGCCGGCTTCGGTTACGACTTCGCGCACAGCTACACGGTGCCGATCCTCGCCAGCGCCGCCGGCAATGCGATCGCGGCCCTCATCATGGCCGCGACATCGGAAACCCCCGCCGGCGGCCAGGCAGGAGCCAAACCGGCGCCCGGGTGATCCTTAAACCCGCGAGAATCTTTGCCGCTCTTCCGCGACGTGGTTGACGCGGCGTTGCGGGCCCTGGCCGCCACAAGCCGATTTTCCGCGCTGCAGATATGCCGCGGCAACAAGAATCCGGCAATCAGACAAAACCGTTGCTGCAGCGGGTGCAATCAACGGCCGCGCCCGCCACACGCTATGGATAAGCATTCCTTAACGGCAACGGCGGTTTACCGAAACGCAAGCCAAATCTGCTTACCTATCTGAACATAGGCCGTTTTGGGTTCCACCCAGCGCAACAGAAGGCACCTCGTACAAGGGCTGCTTGGTATCGAGACCCTGGTGCCGACCGAGGACGCCAAGACCCTCAAATACGTGCTGGTCAACCGTGCGTTTGAATCGATGCACGATATGCCCCGCACCGAGTTGCTGGACCGGACCGCGGCCGACATTTTCGGGGCAAAGAACGCCAAACAGATCCACGATCACGATATTGAAGCCCTTGAAACTTCGGACGGCATGGTCTTCAAGGAGCAGGACGTGACGTCGCCAAGGCGCGGCACGCGCCTTCAGGCGACCAGCCGGATTGTGCTGCGCGACGGCGACGGCAAGGCCAAATACCTGATCGTCGTCATCGACGACATCACCGAACGCCGAAAGACCGACCAGCGCATCGCCTTCCTGGCGCACCACGATGCGCTCACGGGTCTCGCCAACCGCGCGGCCTTGACGCAAAAGATCGAAGAGGCCGCCGCCCGCCAGCGCCGCCGCGGCGAGCCGTTCAGCGTGTTGCTGCTCGACCTCGATCGCTTCAAGCAGGTCAACGATACGCTCGGCCACCCCGCCGGCGACACGCTGCTCACCGAAGTGGCGGGGCGACTGACCGGATTGCTGCGGGAAACCGATTTGCTGGCGCGGCTCGGCGGCGACGAATTTGCCATCATTCAGGCCGGCGAAGCCGATCAGCGCGCCGCCGCCTCCGGGCTCGCCGCCCGCAACATCGAGGCGTTCGGCCAGCCCTTCGAGATCGAGGGCGGCGACATCGGCATCGGAACCAGCATCGGCATAGCGCTGGCGCCCGAACACGCCACTGGTGCCGACAATCTATTGAAGATGGCCGACCTTGCGCTCTATCGGGCGAAATCCGGCGGCCGCAACGGCTATCGCTTCTTCGATCCCGAAATGAGCGAGGTCGCAAGCGCGCGGCACGAGATCGAAATGGACTTGCGCCGGGCCATTGCCCAAGGCGAGTTCGAACTTCACTACCAGCCGATCATCGACACGAAAACGCGCAAGACCTGCGTTGCCGAAGCGCTGGTGCGCTGGCGCCATCCGACCAAGGGCCTGATCTTCCCCGACAAGTTCATCCCGCTCGCCGAAGAGACCGGTTTGATCACGCAAATCGGCGAATGGGTGCTGCTGGCCGCCTGTACCGAGGCCGCGACATGGCCGCCGACATCAAAGTCGCGGTCAATCTGTCGCTCGTGCAATTCCGCAAGGCGGATTTGGCCAAAACGGTGATGCGCTGCCTCTCGGCGTCCGGCCTGCCGCCGGAACGGCTCGAGCTCGAAATCACCGAGACGGCGCTAATCGAGTCCGCCGCGGAATGCCTGCCTGCGCTGCGTCACTTCAAGACGATCGGCATCACCATCGTGCTTGACGATTTCGGCACCGGATATTCGTCGCTCAGCCAATTGGCGATGTTCCCGTTCGACAAGATCAAGATCGACAAGTCGTTCACCCAGAACCTGACCAAGCGCAGCGAATGCGCGGCGATCATTTCGGCGACGCTGACGCTGGCCCAGAACCTCAATATCGCGACCACCGCCGAGGGCATCGAAACCGCCGATCAATGCCGCATCTTGCGGCTCGCCGGCGTGACGTCGCTCCAGGGCTATTTTTTCAAGCGCCCGGGCCCTGCTTCCGAAATGGATTTCGACCACGTCTATGACGGCGGCAAGATCGAGAACGCGGCCTAGCCGCTTCGCACCGGCGGACCGTCACATTCACCAGTTTGGGTGATCTTTCTTTCGCTAACCGCAGATAGCGCAGACGAGATCGCATGCTCCATATCGTTCTGCCGATTATGCCGTGTCCCAAAATCCTTCAACACCTCTAGCCATCCGGCTTGTCGAAGACCATGACCTTGGAAATAAAAGCTGGGACATCGCGGACGTGAGTGAGGCCGCAATCTTGGGCCAGCGCGGCAAAATCCTCGCCGAGATAGCTCGCGAAATACGGCTCGTGATAATTTTGCGGAAAGAGTTCCAGTAGCCCCGCATAATCCGGCCGATCGCCGGGCTGCAACGAATCCAGCAGCACCAGACGGCCGCCGGGCTTGAGCACCCGGGCGCACTCACGCAGCACCAGACGCCGCACCTTCGGCGGCAATTCGTGAAACAGGAAAATGCCCGTGACTGCATCGTAGCTGTTGTCCGGCGCGGGTATCGCTTCGGCCTTGCCGACCGCAAAACTCGTCCGTGACCGGCCGCGCAAGTGACGTTGCGCATGCCGGATATAGGCTTCCGACATGTCGAGGCCATGCACCCACAACCGCGGCCACGCCTGTTTGACAAAATCGAGAAAGCGCCCGGTGCCACAGCCGATATCGAGAAGCCGTAGCCGGCGCTGATCGCGGCCGGCAAATGCCTGAAAGAGCTGTGGTAGCGCCTGCCGTCGAATGGCATTGGCCGTGCCTTTGAACAGCACCTCGACCTGCGTGTCATATCTCTCGGCGGATTCGTCCGTCATCCAGCCGCCGGACTGGAAATGAAAATTCTGCAGATAGTAGCGGGGCCGTTTGCCGCGCGTTTGCGCATTTAGGACTTCGTCATGCGCGCCCTGCTCGCGCCGCTGATGGATGTCCGGAAGATCCGCGAAGAACAGCCGGGAACGATGGATGAGCCGGAACAGCGATCCGTCATGATCGGCGGGAAGCGGGTAGATTCCAGCTTCCACGTTGGCAAGGTCCTGCATGAAAAGCGCCGCCATGTCGGCGTAGAGGCGGTTGCGGTCCGGCACCGGCGCAGCGGTCGTGGCGCGGGGTCGCGTTGTCGCGCCGTCGCGCCGCCGGGCGGATTCGGACAACCGGCGCAGCGCCACGCCGTGGCCGACATACCAGGCGACGCGCGGCAATTGGCCGATGCCATAGGTCGCGCGCGTGACAAGGCGGGATAAAGGACTCATCTGTCGTCGGACCAAACGCAGTAGTGTTCAGGCGTCAATCTTATTCGCAATTGAAAACGGCGCAATGTTCGATGGCTCGCCGCCAGTCTCCTAAAACAATGACGCTTGGCCGTCCGGTTCTTGCGTCTTTCCGAGTTTGGCTTTTGTGGGCTTCGCGGCGGGTGCAGCGGAGACAGCTTCCGGGACAGGCTCAGTCGGCGCCGGCGCGATCAGCGCTGCGGAATCGTTGGCCACGCGATTGACCGCAATCGACACCGGATAGGCTTCAAGCAGCCCCTCGTCCGCCGGCCTGATCAGGGCCGCCGCGACTTCCGCCTCGACATTGGCGCAGTCGAGCCACATGGCGAAGGCGTCGGGCTGGATGAAGACCGGCATACGATCGTGCAGCGCCGAAAAGGCGCGGTTTGCCTTTGTGGTGATGATGGCCGCGGTATCGAGCTCTTCGCCGTTCGGGCCGTTCCAAGTCTCCCAGAGACCTGCGAAAGCGAGCGGCGGGGCGTGCCCGGCGGCATCCCTTTTTGCGCGGATGAAATACGGACGTTTTGGACCGCTCGTTCTGTCGCCCACGTTTCCACCGGTTTGCCACTCGTAGAAACCGTCGGTCGGGATCAGGCAGCGCCGCCGCCGCATTGCGTTGCGGAAGGCTGGTTTCTCCAGCACGGATTCCCCGCGCGCATTGATCAGGAGCGGAAAGGTCTTTGGGTCCTTCACCCAGGACGGCAGCAAGCCCCACCGCATCAGGGCAAAGGCGCGCTTGCCTTCGTCGAGCCGTACAATCGGGATCGGTTGGGTCGGCGCCACATTATAGCGCGGCGGAAAATTCGGCTGCTCGCCATAGCCGAACAGTCTTCGGATCGCTTCCGGCGTCGAGATGATGACATAACGTCCGCACATGACTAATCCGATATAAGGCGAATTGGACCTGACTTTAATGCGCGAAGCGACCGAAATGACCAACGACCCGCGGACTTATCCCACCCGGCCTTACCTCGCGGTCAGCGCCGCGATCTTCCGCGACGGCCACGTATTGATCGTGCGGCGCGGGCGGGCGCCGGCCAAAGGCATCTACACGCTGCCGGGCGGCGGCGTCGAGCTTGGCGAAACGCTGGAACAGGCGGTGATCCGCGAAACCCGTGAAGAGACGGCGCTCGACATCGAGCCCGTCGAACTGGTGGGGTTTCGCCAGGCCATCGCGCGCGATGCGGCCGGCCGCGTCGAGCGGCACTTCGTCATTTTGCCGTTCGCGGCGCGCTATGTCGGCGGCGAAGTTTCGCTCAACGAGGAATTGTCGGAGGCGCATTGGCTTGAACCCTCGGCGCTTCGCGAGTTGAAGACGACCGAAGGTTTGGCCGAAGTCGTGGCCGTGGCCGGCACCCGGCTTGCGGCGTTACGCTGATACCGGGCGCCGGAACCTCGCAAATATGGTTCCCTGTTTGCCTCCCTGCGCACCGCCTTGCCGTTGCAACGGTCCAGCCACTATGTTCGCCGCATGTTCGCCGCGATGCCAACGACGTTCGCCACAATGCCAAGGTTTCTCGCCATTTTGCTGGCGCTGTCGCTCGCCGCCGTCCCGGCGCGGGCGCAATTCTGGATGCCGTTCGGTGGACAGTCGGCGCCGACAAGACCAGCGCCAAAATCTCCGTCACAGGCCCCTGTTCTGCCTAAGCCCGCGACCACCGGCCCGGCGACGCCTCCGGCGCAGGACCAGCCCGCTCCCTATGACCACGATTTGCAGCGGCTTTCCGAAATTCTTGGCGCATTGCACTTCTTGCGCGGCATTTGCGGCACCAATGAAGGCCAGAAATGGCGCGACGAGGCGCAAACCCTGATCGACGCCGAAGCCCCGACCGGCGACCGCCACGATCAGATGATCGCGAGTTTCAATCGCGGTTATCGCGGCTTCCAGCAGAGCTACCGCACTTGCACGCCCGCGGCCGATATCGTCATCCGCCGCTATCTCGAAGAAGGCGCCAAACTGGCTCGCGATATTACCGCGAGATACGCAAATTAGGGCATGATCCCGAACCGTGGGAACCGGGTTTCGGACAACATCATGCCCCAGCGAAAAAGCCCTATTAGCGGGCAAATTTCGCGTGTTAACCGTGCCTAAAGGTTCGCTCTCAAAAGCCCTCAACCGTGCTAACACTTCCTTGGGCAGGGACGCCGCGGATCAGCGGTGAAAAAGTGTTAGCAATGAACACCGCAACGCAAAATCTCGCCGTGCGCGAGACTCCCGAGCATGAACAAAAGCGCTTGGCGCTGAGCCATCTGCAAGATGCCTGGGCGGAAGCGTTCCACGAAGGCGTCGATGCCGATTGCCTGGCGCAGACCTCGCTGTTTTTAGCGCTGGCCGAACTGGTTTCGACCTATGGCGAGGAAGCGACCGCCAAATTCTCCGAGACGCTTTCCGGCAAAATCCGCAACGGTGAATTTTCGGTCAAAATATCGCGGCAGTAAGAGCTGCTTAGGTCTACGCACGCTTTGGATTGAGCGCGCGTAGCCCGTAAAAGCCGCACATTACGTTTTCGATATCGGCGGGGAAGAACGGCTTCCTGAGAAATGCCGCGCCGCACGCGCGGGCGGAGGCGGCCACTTCGTCGTTCTTCATCGACGTCATGATGACGGCGGTGATGCCCGGCTTGTCCTGCTTGATCTTGGCGAGCGTCTCAAGTCCGCTGACGTCGGGCATGTTCTGATCGATAAAGATGACGCCGAAATCATTGTCGCTCACGAGCTTGAGCGCGGCGGGACCGTCGCCCGCCTCGCTCACCTCAAGCGGAACCCGCGTTGCCGTGAGTGTTTTTCTCACGATCGAACGCATGGTCGCGGAATCGTCGACAACGAGAACACGGCCCTTCAGCCGCACCCACGCCG
>Ga0209448_10000407_pt1 | contig 14607 bp, 14 predicted proteins | sample BogFormECP14_OM2_FD_188245 | JGI IMG/M metagenome (GOLD analysis project Ga0209448, IMG submission 188245) | Bog forest soil microbial communities from Calvert Island, British Columbia, Canada - ECP14_OM2 (SPAdes) (version 2) | ecosystem: Environmental > Aquatic > Freshwater > Wetlands > Bog ... | reverse complement strand
TGTACCTACGTCAAGACACAAAAACGACACACAGAAATTACGGGCGCAAATAAAGGGTGTGTTTACAGCAGGATAGAACTGGCGGAGAGGGAGGGATTCGAACCCCCGATACCCTTTCAGGTATGCCGGTTTTCAAGACCGGTGCCATCAACCACTCGGCCACCTCTCCGACTACTACAGTTTTACTACAGTGTTAAATAGTCAGGATAGATCGCCACACGTTATTGCGTTCCGTTTGGATACACCAGTATCTTGCTGGCTTCGCCGCTTTTCAGACGGGCCATGGCTTTGGAGAAATCTTTCATCGGGATGCGGTCGGTGATTACGGGGTGAAGATCGAGGCGTCCGCTCTTGAGCAGTGCGGTCATCTGGTACCAGGTCTGGTACATCCGGCGGCCATTGATGCCTTGAATGGTGAGGCCTTTGAAGATGATGTCTTCCGAGAAATTCAGCGGAATCGGTTTCGAAGTGAGGCCAAGAAGAGAGATGCGTCCGCCGCGGCGGATGATGTCGAACGCTGTGCGGATGGCGTCGGGATGGCCGGCCATCTCCAGGACCACGTCCACGCCGCGGCCTCCAGTTTTTTCGGCGACAATGGCACGGACATCTTCTTTGGAGGGATCGAGCGCGTAGTCGGCGTTCATCCTGGTCGCGAGCTTGCGCCGATGCTCGTTGACCTCGATTGCGAAGATGGTGGTTGCGCCCACGGCGCGCGCCACGGCGATCGCGAACAGTCCGATGGGGCCACAGCCGGTGATGGCCACAGTTTTTGCGGCGATTTCTCCGGCCAGCACGGTGTGCACGGCGTTGCCCAGCGGATCGAGGATGGAAGCGTATTCCTGCGGGATGGCCGGATCGAGTTTCCAGATATTCGATTCGGGGATGACGACATACTCGGCGAAAGCTCCGTCGCTGTCTACGCCGATGATTCTTACGTTCTGGCAGATGTGGGCTTCGCCGGTGCGGCATTGCAGGCACTTGCCGCAGGCCACATGCATTTCGGCGGAGACGAAATCGCCTTCCTTGACGCTGGTGACTTCGTCGCCGAAGGCGACCACCTCGCCGCAGAATTCGTGTCCGGGGATCAGCGGGGGATGAATGCGTCCCTGGGCCCAGCGGTCCCATTCGTAAATGTGGAGATCGGTGCCGCAGATGGAGGCGACCTTGACCTTGACCAGGACGTCGGTGCGTCCGTAGCCGGGGATTTTGACTTCGCGGATTTCCGCGCCCGGGGCGGCTTCCGGCTTGACCACCGCGAGCATGGTGCTGGGCATGGAAGCCCCCTTATGAGAACGGAATTAGAAGAGCAAACTAGTTATTCTACACCGTTGAAACTGCGTTCCTGATTGTCCACGGACCCAGGTTGCTCCGGCTGGCCGCCGATTCGCGATCACGGTCACGTCTTGTACGTTCCACGAGAATGCGTTTGCGGGCTCGCAGTTTTGTAATCTTCGGATTTGCCGCGCGGGATGCTTAGTGTCCGCCATTGTCCGGAGCGCAGGTGTTTGGCGAGGAAGACGATTTGTCCAATGTGCTGCGCGTAGTGGGCGAGCGCGCGGTTGAGCGCCTGCATCACCGTGTGCGGTTCCTGGCGGATAGTCACGGTGCGTTGCATATCTTCGGGCTTCAATGAGTCTAGCGCGGAGAAAATATGGAACCACGTCTGCTCCCACCAGCTCAGGACTTCTTCGCGCGTGGCTTTCGCCGGGACCTCAAATTCCTGGTCGCGAAATCGGTCCGGCTTCTCGCCATCGCTGGTAAGGAAGTCGGTAAAACGTGAGCGCGCGTTGCCGGAAATGTGCTTGACCAGAGCGGCGATGGAGTTAGATTCCGGATCGAGCGTGACAAAGAAATCGTTATCCTGCAGCTGCGCCATGGCGGCTTCGCCCATGCGCTTGTGGCCGCGGAACTGACGCTTCATTTCTTCGAGGTAGTGGGAGGCGAGGTCAGTCATGGAAGTCCTATTGCAGAAGTCAGAGGTCAGATTGCAGAGGTCAGAGCTTCAGCTTTCTGCGGGTCCTTTTCTGCGGGAGGTTTGACCTCTGTAATTAGACCTCTAACCTTTGACCTGCAATTGTACGTCGCAGGCGACGCGGAACCCATAGTCTGCGTACTTGAACTCCGGAGGAATGCTGGAGCGGGCGGCGCAGCGCGACATCTTGACATGATGACGCCACGAGCCGCCGCGGGAAGCGCGCCGCTCGCCGATTTCAGGGCCGCGCGGATTCCGCTCGGGGGACACGGCATAGTAGTCGGGCGCGTACCAGTCGCTGCACCATTCGTGCACGTTATCGCACATGTTGTAGAGGCCGTATGCGTTCGGTTCGGCGCGGCCTACGGGTTCGGGGCCGGTCTTCCAATAACCGGCGCAGCGATCGGCGTAGCCGGGCAATGACTGCGGAGGCGCGGCGCCCCAGGGAAATAGTGCGCTCGCGTCCGCGTCCGCGTCGTGATTGCCTCCGCGAGCCGCGCATTCCCACTCGGCCTCACTCGGCAAGCGGAACGTTCTGCCGGTGATTGCGCTTAGCCATTCGCAGTAGCGGACTGCCTCGTGCCACGATACCCCGACGACGGGCTGCTCGGGATGACTGAACGCGGGGTCACTCCAGAACGGCGGCGGCAGAAATAAAGATGCTTTGTCGCGCAGAAAGCGACCATAGTCGGCGTTGGTGACCTGGCGGGCGGCGAGCAGAAATTCGTCAACCCAGACACGATGCACCGGCTTCTCGTTGTCCTGCCCAGCAGCGCAGCCCATCAGAAACCACCCGGAAGGAATGCGGACGAGTGCGGGAACGTAATTGTCTTCTTGCGCTCGGCGTGGGGAGAACAGTTGCATTGGCTGTGTTGAATATGTCGGGTCCATGGTGTCAGAGCGCCCGCAGTGCGAGGACCACGTCATCAATCTTATTCTCCTGGAATAAGCGGATGCCGGCGACTCCGTCCGCTCCCGCGTTCAGGCATGATGCCGCATTCTCCATCGTGACGCCGCCGAGAGCGAGGACTAGGATTTTGGCCCGGCAGGCTTCCTGCAAGGCGGCGAGGCCCGCCGGGGGCGTTTCGGCAGCGCCTCTTTTTCCGAATACCGGAGCGAATACCGCGAAGTCAGCTTTCTCTGCTTCGGCGCGGAAGACATCGGCGGCAGTGTGGCAGGAGGCGGTCACCAGAAAGTGGTCAGTGGCCAGGGGCTGTGGCGCAAAAGCTTCGAACAAGCGGCGCGCCTCGTGAGGCGCGACGTCGTCGGCGCGCAGATGAACTCCGTCGGCTCCTACGGCGAGTGCGACGTCGGTGCGGGAGTTAATGAGGAGACGAGTTCTCAGTTCAGGCCCAGTACTCAGTCCCCGGTTCGCAGTTCTCAGGGGAGCGCTGTTGCGCATTTCGGAGAGGACGTCCCTGGCCAGCGTTTCCAGTTCTCTCACGCTCAGATCTTTCTCGCGGAGCTGGATGTAGTCGACTCCGGCACGCGCGGCTTCGCCGATTTTGGCGAGCAGAGCGCGGCGGCGGGCGAGTTCGTCGCCGCGAAACTGGCTGCGGTCAGTGATGTAGTAGAGCAGACAGCGGTCGGCCATCAGTTCTCAGCCTACTACGAGAGCGCAGAGCCCCGTCTCCCCATGCTTTACTGCTGGGCAGTGAACAACTTCAAATTCTCAGCCTTCCAGCGCATAGCGGCATAAATTCGGTTGCGGCCGCTGGGGTGATCGAAGAAAATCCACTCCTCGATGGGGCCAGGACTCATCTTGCGGTATTCGCCGAGATGAATGTCCGCCTGGGCCTCGCCATCGGGCTGACGACTCGTGTTCAGACCGTACATGTCGGCTTCGTATTCCAGAGTACGGCCGAAGGTTTTCATGACGGGAGTGATGGCGAAAATAAACACGAGGGCCAACAGCACCACGAGCGGAAGAACAGCCGTGTCGCCCACGCCGCGAATCTGCCACTTCTCGCCCCAGCGCTGGAGCGTCCAGTCGAGTGCCCAGCGCAAGTAGGCAAAGGCCAGCACCGTGACGATCAGCCCAAACGTAATGATCTTGTAGATGTGGTTCATGACGTAGTGCCCCATCTCGTGTCCCATGACGGCCTGAATTTCTTCCGGCGATCCGCGGCGCAGGAGGTTGTCGTTGAGAGTGATGCGCATGGTATTCGCGAAGCCGCTGACGTTGGCGCTCATCCTTGTCGTCTGCCGCGACGCATCGATCTCGTACACGTCTTTGGCGGGGATTCCATTGGCCCGCGCCATGCTCAGGATGGGATCGATAATCTTCGGATCGTCGAGACGTGTGACCTTGTTGAAGATGGGAACAAGGTAGACCGGCTCAATCAGCGATGTGAAGATCAAGAACAGGATGGTTACAACCGCACCCCATATCCACCAAGTTTTCGGGAGGCGCCGCACAACGCCGAACAGCAGCATCGCCAGCACGCCGCCCAGCACCAGGTTTACCGCCAGAAGCTTCATCTGATCTCCCATCCACGGGCCAAAGGTTTGCGTGGCGAGTCCGTATTTGTGTTCGCGAAAATAATCTTCGTAAACGGTGAGCGGGAAAATGAGGACGCTGGTGAGAACGAGGTATTGCAACCAATACACGAACGTATGCACCGGTTTGAAGCGAGTGACCCGCTCCGCCAGATCGCGCATACGGGCGGACCAACGCAGATTCAGCAATAGCAGCGCGACCACGGCGCCATATAGAAAGTCCCAAAGAATCAGCCAGTAGCCGCCTTCGAAATAGGCATCGGAACGGGCTGTCTTGCTAGGAGGAATCTGCGCGAGGTAAGCATTGGTGGCCGCGGTGGCATCGAAGTGTGACGAGGCCTGCGCTTCCGCGGGAACCTGGATCACGGATGGCATCTGGTTGTCGGCAGGCGGTTGGGCGAGCGCGGGAGTTGTGCCGAGAGCTGCGCAGAAACAAATCAAGCAAAAGAGCGCTGTCGCCAGGGATGTTCTTGAGGGCATGTTAATTCTGTCTCCGGAAAAGCAGTGGCCGATTGGAGTGTATAAGGAATCCGGCTAATGGGAGTTCAATTTGAGTGGGCGCAGGAACCCGTCGCTGGGGCGTTCATGTGAGGGCACGCGGGCGGGGGCGCCCGCGCCACGCGATTTACGGTCGCGTTTTGGCGATTTCGGGGACAGCCGCGTCGAAGGTGCGCTTGGGCTGTTGCGCGCCGAGATGGTACTTGGTCAGTCCTTCTTTCAGGAACTCGAAGCTTTCTTCCGGCGAATCGGACATCCTGAATAGTTCGAGGTCTTCCAGCGCGATCATGCCAGCGTCGGCCATGGCTTCGAAATTGATGATCTTCTTCCAGTACTCGCTGCCATACATGACGATGACAATTTTCTTGGCCAGCTTCTCCGTCTGGGCGAGGGTGAGGATCTCAAAAAATTCGTCGAGCGTACCGAAACCTCCGGGAAAGATCACCAGCGCCTTGGCCAGGTACGCGAACCAGAACTTCCGCATGAAAAAATAATGGAACTCGAAGTTGAGCGACGGAGTGATGTACTGATTCGGATTCTGCTCAAAGGGCAAGGCGATATTGAGGCCGATGGTTTTTCCGCCCGCTTCGTGGGCGCCGAGATTGGCGGCTTCCATGATGCCCGGGCCGCCACCGGTGGTGACGACGAAGCGGTGGCGTTTGGCGGGGATCTGGAGGGACCATTCGGTCAACAGGCGGGCCAGCCGGCGCGCGTCTTCGTAATAGCGAGCCATGTCAACGGCGGCCTCGGCGCGCTTCATATCCTGCGCTTGCTGGGTGGGGGAGACGCGAGAGCCGTTGCCGCGGATTTCGTTCAGCCGGTCGCTGGCGCTGTCGTGGCTATGGATGCGGGCGGAGCCGAAGAAGACGACCGTGTCCTGAATCTGTTCGCGGCGGAAGCGCGAGAGCGGCTCGCTATACTCTGACAGCAGGCGCAAAATTCTGCCGTCAGGACTGTTGAGAAACGGTTCGTTCTGATAGGCGAGGGGAGCGGATTTGAGCTTTTGATCAGTCATATAAGTATTGAGACATTAAATCATTGAGGTATTGAGTCATTGAGAAATCGAATCATTGGGCGGTGGGGTTAATGATTCAATGACTCAATCATTCAATGTCTCAATTGTTTATTCCTCTTCCCGATATTGAATGGCCTCCCAGAACCCGATCCACACATTGATCACGCCCAGGCCGGTCGAGACGCCGCGCGCGAACCCGCTCGCTACCACGGCGCGCAGCTGCGGGTACGGCAGGAGCAGCGGGTTGTCGGACCACTCCGGACGCCAGGGCAGGATCATGAGCATGACCCCAAGCGTTGCGCACAAGAACACGAACAGAAGCACGCCGACGCGACGGAGCCACACACGCGCGACCGAAGGCGAGGGTCTTGGAATGGAGACTGGCACCAGCGCTGGTACGGGAACGACCGGGGCACATGCTTCGGCTGGGGGTTTGAGTTCCCCGACACTGGTGGAGTTGCTGGCAAAGGGTAGCTTGGGATCGGAAATCATTGCACGCGTCGTTATTAGTTAGGCCGTGGGGTGGGCGCGGGATCCAGTGGCATCCGCCGCGCAAATTTCGAACCCACTGGGTGCATTCTACGACTTCAGTGCCTGAATGCGCTCGGCCACGTCGCGATAATCGATATTCGAACCGTACACGCTGGTGAAATGACGCAGGGCGGCAGGCTTGTCCATGGCAGTTTCGCAGGCCGAGCCCAGTTCATAGTTAATGGCCAGGCGCGCCTCGTCGTCGAGTCCCGGGATGTTAAGGGCCTTTTCATACCAGCGGATGGCGGCGTCAGGGACTCCTTTATCGAGGAAGCACTGGGCCAGCCAGGTGTAGGTCTGGACGGGCTGCGAGAATGCTTTGCCGCGCTCAATCGAGTTGCAAACTTTCTGCAATTCGGCGATGGCTTCGTCGAGCAGGCCCATTTCGCGGAAGGCAACGCCCAGATTGTAATGGGTTTCCGGATCGTCATCGCCGGCGGCAACGTCTTCTTCCAGTTCCTGTTTCAGCTCGCCGAACATCTCCGAAAGATCGACGCTGTCGGAGGCATGCATGGCTTGCGCACCAGCGCCCAAGGGGCGCACGGCAGCGGAGCTGTAGCTCATGGCAGGTTTAACTTGTGCAGGAGCGGCGGCGGTTGCGGCGCCTCCAGCCGATGCTGCTATCGCGGGCATGGTCGGCGCAGCCGGAGTTTTAATTTCGATGTTTGCCACCGGCTCGGGTTCCGGCTCGCGCTTTCGGGGGACGGACGTTGCCGCGGGGCGCTTCGGCGCTGGCGCGGCCGGCCGACCCGGCAAAGGTTGAGCTGCCGGTGGCCGCGCTGCCGGTGACTGGATTGCGGGCGAACGAGTTGCAGGAGGCTCGGGCGCGGGCGGCGCCTGCGGGAAGGCATCGCCGAGCGAAGCTTCCAGATCTGCCACCAGCGCGGTCAGGTCGTTGGCCTCCGCATGTACGGGCTCTGAGTGAGCGGGTTCTGGGTACGCCGGTTCAGGTTCTGGCGCCAATTTCGCTGGCGGCGCGCTGCGGATCTCGTGGTCGTAACCACCCATCAAGTCGGCGGATGCGGCGATTTCGGGCCCGTCCGGAGATTCCATTGCAACTTCGAATTCCGCGGGTTGGTCGGCGTTGATTTCGTCAGCATTGATCTCGTCGGCGTTGATCTCCGCCATCTCCGATTCCGGCTCGGCTGCCGGCTGGCTGGCGGATTCGACGGCGGCGCGCAACGGATCGAGAATGCGGGCATCGCTGGTCAGGGATTCGAGCTTCTCGATCCCGGTGCGCGCCTGGTCCGTCATGAAGTGCTCGAGGTAGAAGCGGATTTCTTCGACTGTCTCGGCGATTTCGGGATTGCTGGAAGCATCGGCATCGGGTTGAGCTTCGGCTTCGACGGTAGCCGACAGTTCAGCGGCCGGCGCAGTCTCGTCAACGGAGAGGGAGTGCTCCCACTCAGAAGAAAGGTCGTGCGGGTCGGAGGGCGGGTGTATGGGCAATTCCGGGACGGCGAATTCCGGATGCGCGGGCGGAGCAATTTCGTGACCGGCCGCGGTGGGCGGAGCCATCGGCCAGGGCGCGGACGGAACCGCAGCGGCAGCGCCGGCAGCGGTCCGGGCAGCGACCGGTGGAGCAGCGACTGGAGGAGTAGCAGGCGCAGGAGTAACCATCGGCGGACCGACCGTCGATGACGCGGAAGTGAATGTGGCCGGCAACGGAACAGTGGTTTCGGCGCTCTGTTCGTAGCGCGCGGCCAATTCTCCATAGCGCACGGCTTCATCAGGGTAGCCCGCATCGTGGTACACACCTTCCAGTGTGCGGCAGCAAACGGCAGCTTCGGTAAAGCGCTGGAAGCGGGTATGGAGAGCGGCCAGGCGCTGGTTCAGGCGCGCGTCGCGCGGTGCCTGAGGCAAAGCGCCCAGCAGCGGGACAATCGCCTTGTCGGGCAGATTGTAAGAGAGGAACAGGTCAGCATCGGTGACCGCCGAGCGTACTGCGATCGCGATGTGATCGGGATAAGACTGATCGATGACCGGTGCAGTCGCTTCCAACTCCTCGACGATAACCGCCCCTTCTTCGGCGGTGATCCCGGCGGCGGGCGCAACTCCCTCCATGCGCTCCACCACCTGCTGATAGTTCTGCATGTGCAACTGGTTCTGAGGCTCGGTGGTAGCTAGCGCCTGGTAGAGGTCGCGAGCGCGGGCCAGGTTTCCGTCCTTGACGGAGGTGTGAGCCAGAAGCTCGGTGACTTCGTTGACGTGGGTGGTGTCACCGGCCTTGTTCAGCAGCGCCATGAGCGCGTCGAGCGCGCCCGCATCGTCGCGCACATGACTGATCATGCTATGCAGGCTGCTCAGCAATTTGGTCGAGTCCGTCGCCAACAGGTGGTCGGCATGCCGGGTATAAACGTCGAGTGCTTCGTGATACTGGCCGAGGCGCGTGGAACCCTCCGCCATCAAAAACAGCCCTTCGGGATCGTTGTGCACCGCGAGCAGCTTTTCGGCGATGGGGCCGGCCTTGGGCAGCGCTCCCACCTGCAGGTACGCCTTCAGCAGATCGCGCAAACCTTCGGGATGAGAATCGAGGTCGGGAACCTTCTCCAAATACTCGATGGCGTGCTTGGGATCGTCACTCTCGACGGCGGCCCGGCCGCGCAGCAGCAGAACATAACTGTTGCCGGGATCGAGGACCAGCATCCGTCTCAGAATATCTTCAGCGGCGGTAAGTGAACCACGAGCGCGCAACGATTCAGCGGCGGCGCTGAAAATCTCCCACGCCTCTTTCTTTTTTCCGAGCCGGACGTAAACCTCGGCGAGCTTGACTCGCATGGGCACATTTTCCGGGTCCATTTCGAGGACCTTGCGGAAAAGGCGAACCGCCTGTTCGAGGTCGCCATTCTTCATGAAGTCTTCGGCGACTTGCAAGTACTGGGCGCGGGCGTCGTTGAACAACCCTTGCTGGGTATAGAGTTCCGCCAGTTTCAGAGAAGAATCCATGCTCGGTTGGAGCTTGGTGATCTTCTTGTACATGGCGATACCCTTGACGGTGAAGCCCTGCGCGGCATAGGCATCGCCAACCGTCTTGAAGCACTCAATGGCTTTGGCGCTGTCGCCGATACGCGCATAGAGATCGCCGATGGTGTTGTTGACGGTAAGATCGTTGGCGTCGTGCTTCAGAACCTTGTCGTACTCAGCAATGGCGTTCTGCAGCTTGCCCTGCTGGACAAACTTTTCCGCGGCGCTGAGAACCTTCTGTTTGTTAAAGCCAAAACCAAACGCCATAGGATGTGCGGACTCCAGCCTTTTCCCCGCCGAACGCCCGCGATTTCCGCCAGCGTTGCCGAACGGGCCGAACCTCGCCGGGGATTCCCAGGCGAGACACCGCAAACCGCGCAGGGGGATCGCGGAGTAAGGTAATTGTAAGGCCGGGTACCCGGGTTCCGATGGTTACCGACGATTACCGGGGGTTACCGAAAGGGCGTGTACGTCCGGGTTACGGAAAAAACCCGCTTCCCCCTGCCAGAATGGGAGCGAGGAATGGCAGCCAGGATGCCCCCTGCTCCCCTCAATGGTGTATTCTGCTACCCTTGTATTCTCGTTTTGCAATGGGGAACGCCCTTGCGCTCACCGAAAAAGACCTCGCCCCCGCCCGCCAAAGCAGATCCTACAGTAGATCTCTATGACAAGCTCATCGCGACTCATCCCGAAATCGAACGCAAGGGCGCGGCCAACCCCTACACTTCCCTGAACGGCAACATGTTTACGCTGCTGCATGATTCTCGCCGCTTGGCCATCCGGCTTCCCGAGGACAAGCGCGAGGAATTCCTAAAAAAATACAAGACCACACTATTTAAGGCGTACGGAGTTGTCATGAAGGAATACGTGGCGGTGCCCGTCGCTTTGTTGAAGAATACGAAAGAGCTCCAGAAGTATTTGGAATTAAGCTTCGACTACGTGAGGACCTTAAAGCCCAAACCAACAAAGAAAAAGTCCTGACCATGTGGAGCCTAGGCTCGGATTGACTGGCGGCCTTTCCAGCGCTCCCGAACTCCCGCTAGAAACTTCGCCTTGTCCGCTCGCATTTGCTGGACGAGTTCTTGATTACCGGTCTTTTCGTGCCCCGCTGCCCAGAGAACCATTTCCGTCAATACTGGCGCCAGGGCGATTCCTTTCGCGGTCAGCGAGTAAATCATCTTCCGCCCATCCGCGGGGTCCGCTTCGGTGGTGAGGATTCCATGAGCGACCAGCTTCCGCAGTCGATCCGCCAGAATGTTGGTCGCAATTCCTTCATAGCACTCCATGAATTCCTTGTAGGTGCGAAAGCCAAGCAGCATCATGTCGCGGACGATCAACAGCGACCAGCGGTCCCCCAGCATCTCTACCGAAGCGTTCAGTGGACATTCCGACCGCCGCTCTGGTCCGGACTTCTTCCGTGATGTTCTAGGCATTCTTCTTATCTTAAATTTATTACTTGCATTTCGCAAGTTACGTTTGCTATTTTCACCGAAGCAAATTTCTGAATTCCGAACCGGAGGAACGACCATGCAAGTGAATCCTTACCTTTTTTTCAGCGGCCAATGCGAAGCGGCGTTCAAGTTCTACGAGAAATTGCTGGGCGGCAAAATCGAGGTCATGATTACCCACGAAGGCACGCCCGCAGCGGACCACGTGCCCGCGGAATGGCGCAGCAAAATCATGCACGCGCGCCTGGTGCTCGGCGACCAGATCCTGATGGGTAGCGACGCCCCGCCGGATCGCCAGCAGAAACCACAAAGAAGCTCTCGGCGGGCGGGACAGAGCTGCAATGCGCCTGGCTGAAAGACAAATTTGGCGTATCGTGGCAGATCGTTCCCAGGGCTTTGCGCGAACTGATGCAGGACAAAGACCCGGTAAAATCGCAAAGGGTTTTCAAAGCTATGTTGCAAATGACCAAGATTGACATCGAAGGCTTGAAACGAGCTTATCGGGGTGAGTGAAAATAAGGTGAATGAAACGAAAAGAAGGAGCGCGGAATGAGCAAAGTACGAGTTTTGGCCGGTACACGCAAAGGCGCTTTCATTCTGGAGTCAGACGGCAAGCGCGAAAAATGGGATGTCAGCGGCCCCCACTTCGCGGGCTGGGAGATGTATCACCTGAAAGGATCGCCCGCCGATCCCAATCGCATATACGCTTCGCAGACCAGCGGATGGTTCGGACAGATGATTCAGCGCTCAGACGACGGCGGCAAGACGTGGCACCAGCCCGGGACGCCGCCCGGGGAGCCGCCCGCGCCAGGTCCGCCGAAAGCCGCAAGCAACAAGTTCGTCTACGACGCGTCCGCGGAAACCGGCAAGCCGCTCACCACTCATCAGTGGTACGACGGCACGCAGCATCCCTGGGAATTTAAACGCGTGTGGCATCTGGAACCGTCGCTCACCGATCCCGATACGGTCTATGCTGGAGTGGAAGATGCCGCCTTGTTCCGCTCGACCGATGGTGGCCAGAACTGGCAGGAATTCGCCGGACTGCGCGGCCACGGCACCGGTCCTAAATGGCAGCCGGGCGCGGGCGGCATGTGCCTGCACACCATCATTCTCGATCCCAGCAACCCGAACCGAATCTTTATCGCCATCTCCGCGGCGGGCGCGTTTCGCACCGACGACGGCGGCAAGACATGGCGGCCGATCAACAAGGGGCTCTATTCGCAATACATTCCCGACCCGAGAGCCGAGATCGGACACTGCGTTCACCACGTTGCGATGAATCCGTCGCGTCCGAACGTGCTCTTCATGCAGAAACACTGGGACGTTATGCGCAGCAACGACGCAGGCGACAATTGGCAGGAGATCAGCGGCGACCTGCCGACCGACTTCGGCTTCGTAATCGACGTGCACGCCCACGAGCCGGAGACGATCTACGTCGTCCCCATCAAGAGCGACTCGGAGCACTTTGTTCCGGATGGAAAGCTGCGCGTGTTCCGCAGCCGCACCGGCGGAAACGAGTGGGAGGCGCTGACCAAAGGTCTGCCGCAGAGCAATTGCTACGTCAACGTGTTGCGCGACGCGATGGCCGTCGATTCGCTCGACAAGTGCGGCGTGTATTTCGGCACCAGCGGCGGACAAGTGTACGCCTCCGCCGATGCGGGAGACAGCTGGGCCCCGATTGTCCGCGATCTTCCGGCGGTGCTTTCGGTGGAGGTGCAGACGCTGGCGTAGTTCACGCGACAGATCAAACTGCCATGATCCGAGTCATACTCCCGCACCATCTGCGAACACTGGCGCAAGTTCACGGCGAGGTGGAGCTCGAAGTCGAGGGCCCGGTCACACAGCGTTCGGTCCTCGACGCGCTCGAGTCTCGCTATCCGATGCTGCGCGGAACCATCCGCGACCAAGTCACGTTACAGCGGCGGCCGTTCTTGCGCTTCTTTGCTTGTGAGGAAGATTTGACCCATGAGCCGCCGGACGCCCCGTTGCCCGATGCAGTCCGGTCCGGGGCGGAGCCGCTGATCATCTTAGGCGCAATTGCCGGCGGCTAGGCGCGAGCATTCGTTACACTTCCAACAATTCGCTTCTTACTTCTGCGCTCCAACTTCTGACTTCCCCCGCTTCTCTATCGAGACAAACTCCCTCGTCTCATGCCCGGTCCAGATCTGGCGCGGGCGCGCGATCTTCTGCTCGGGGTCGTTCAGCATTTCCTGCCATTGTGCCAGCCAGCCGACGGTGCGCGGAATCGCGAACAGAACGGTAAACATCTCCGGTTTGAAGCCCATCGCCTGGTACATGATGCCGGAATAGAAGTCCACGTTCGGATAGAGCTTACGCTGCACGAAATACTCGTCTTCCAGCGCGATGCGCTCGAGTTCCAGGGCAATCTCAAGCTTGGCATTGCGTCCGGTAACTTCGAACAATTGATCGGCCGCCCACTTGATGATCTTGGCCCGCGGATCGTAGTTCTTGTAGACGCGGTGCCCAAAGCCCATCAGCTTGCCTTTGCCTTCCTTGATCTTCTTGATGTAGGCGGGGATGTGGTCCTTGGAACCGATTTCGTCCAGCATGTGCAGCACTTCTTCGTTCGCTCCGCCGTGCAGGGGACCGGAGAGAGCGGCGGCAGCGGCGGCCGTGGCCAGATAGGGGTCGCTCTGGGAACTGCCGACCGCTCTCATGGCGTTCGTGCTGCAGTTCTGCTCGTGGTCGGCGTGCAGAATAAAGAGGATGTCGAGCGCCCGCGCAATCACCGGATTGGCCAGATACTTCGGCTCGACCATCCTCCACAGCATATTCATGAAGTTCTCGGTGTAGGTGAGGTCGTTGTCAGGATAGATGTACGGGAACTCGACCATGTGGCGATACGACATGGCCGCGATGGAGGGCATCTTGCCAATCAGGCGCTTGATCTGGTGCATCCGGTTCTCGGGATCGTGAACGTTCTTCGATTCCGGATAGACCGTGGAGAGCGCCGCCACCGTGCTTACCAGCATAGCCATGGGGTGCGCATTGTAGCGGAAGCCTTCCATGAACTTCTTGGTGGTTTCATGGAGCATGGTGTGGTGGGTGATGTCATTCACCCAATTCTTCAATTCACTGGCGTTGGGCAGTTCGCCGAACAGAAGCAAGTAGGCGACTTCGAGAAAAGTACAATGTTGGGCGAGAACGTCGATGGGATAGCCGCGGTAACGCAGGATCCCCTTATCGCCGTCGATGTAGGTGATCGCGCTCCGGCAGGAAGCGGTATTCATGAAAGCGGGGTCATAGGTCATCAAGCCGAAATCTTCGGGGCCGGTTTTTATCTTGCGCAGATCCATCGCGCGGATGGTGCCGTTTTCGACGGGAAGGGTGTAGCTCTGCCCGGTACGGTTGTCGGTGATGGTTACGGTATCTTGCGGCATTCAAACCCTCCTGAAAACAATAGCCAGCGAAAGAATATAGCGCGGGACGAAGATCCCCCGCAGCAATAGCATCGACAGTATCGACCGCCGGTACTGGGCGCTGTGATCTAGCGCACAGAGGAGCGTTCACCGATCACCACAGCAACCCAAAGTAATGCTACCAGCACCGGGCGCGGATTGCGTAGTGGGTAGCGTTTTCCGACTATTGGCAATTGCACGGGCGAGCGTGTAGGGTGTGAAAACGCCGGGATCGCAGCCATCCCCGCGGGGAGACAAGTT